>OMKS01000623.1_pt1 | contig 32857 bp, 20 predicted proteins | sample 1674721 | NCBI WGS metagenome assembly OMKS01 (sample SAMN06264996, study PRJEB25208) | sediment metagenome | isolation source: hot spring sediment | place: USA: California | collected 2014-09-02 | reverse complement strand
GGCGTGGGCGTCGGTGTGGGGGTCTGCGTGGGTGTGGCGGTTGGGAGTATGGGTGTGCGCGTCGGTGTGGGTGTGGGGGCCGGTGTGCCGGGCATCTCGCAGGCAGACAGCGCGGCAATGACACACAGCAGCATAAGCGCCAAAAATATCGGTCTTGCATTCGTTGCAAACGATTTCAATGAAGGACTCTCCAAATCACGAATCACGAGTTACGAATCACGAATCACGCTAAGGAATGTATGTGAAATATGCACCGTTGTTGACCCATACTACCGGCTCCCCACTGGTGGGAACGCACCACAGGCTGCGCGCATCGCGCCCCAGATAGAGCGTGTAAGCGCCATCGGGCGCTGTGTAGAAGGCGGGCTGAGTCAGGTCCGGCGCGGCGGGTTGTGACGCCACGGCAGCCGGTGTAGGCGTCGGCGTGATGGTCGGGGTCTCTGCCGCGGCGGGGCGCGCATCCCACGGCACAAGTTCACCCGTCCGCCAGTTGAGGGCGAATCGCTCGACCGGATCGGCGCAGCGGAAGCCGTAAACCGCGCAGTTGACCGCCGCGCTGTTGAAATCGGGTTCCAGGTTGAAGGTGTGCTGCCGGTAAGGGATGCGGCGGACCTCGATGAAGTCGTCTTCCCACGGACAGACTTCATACGCCATGCACAGGTGATAGTCGTAGTCCGGGTCGCTGAGCAAAACCTGGTGCTCCCCGGTCGTCGCATCGACGGCGACAATCTGCTGCGGGTCGAGGGTAAGCGCAACTTTTGCCTCTGTGGTGTAGGAAATCACCCGCTGTTGGTACAGCAGGTGGTCGCCCGCCGGCGTCCATTGCGGCTGCGATTCCTCTGTCTCCGGTTCTGTTTTTGGGGGCAGGAAATACCGTTCCTGGGCGACGTTGTAACCCCACACGTAGCTCCCCCATCTCGCGTAAGGGTGAACGTTGACCGCAAAGGCCGTCCGCAGGGCGTTCCACTGAACTGGACCGGCTTCGCCCAGCGCATCTTGTTCGCCGGTGTTTAGATCGACGAGGGCGAGATCGCCGCCCTCACAATGCCCGCTGCCGACCAGCATCGTCTCGTCGGCGACAAAGGCAAAGGAATGTCCGCCCGTTTCGGTAATAATGCGCGTTTCGCCTGTGCGCAAGTCGAGTGTGGCGATGCCACGTCCGCAAACTTCTTCTCCCCAGAAATAGGCCATCCACGTCCCGTCGGCAGAGAATTGGTACTGGGCGCAAGGAACCTCTTTACATTCGGGAAGGAGCGCGTACTGGCGGACGAAATCTGTCTCTATTGAATAAGCGTCTGTCACTAGCAGGTCGATGGTGACAGCATCGCCGGCGGGCCGGATGAAGAGCGTATCTTCTCCAAGGGAAAGCCGTCCGGCGCGCCGTCCATCGGCAGCGAGCGCCCATAGGTGGGTGGGGGTGGTTCGCTGGCGTATTCCTTCAGGGGCGAACGGCGCGTGAACTGCGCTGGTGAAGAGAATCAGGTCGTGCAGTGGTTCGGACTTGAAGAACGGGCGTTGCCAGACCGGAGCGCACACGGGGACAGGCGTACTCGTGAGTGTGGGGCGCGGCGTCGCCGTCGCCGCCGGTGTGGGGGACGGCGCTGCCGGTAGCGCCGTGGCCGTGGGTGTCCATGTGGGAACCGGGGTGTACGTCTCGAGCAGGGCTGTGGGATGGGGCGCTTCTGCGGGTGTGGACGGAGGTTGCGCCGGCTGGCATCCCAGAAGCGTCAAGAGCACAACGGCAATCCCTAAAAAATGGCGGCGGAACGCCGCTTTGTGTTGTTTCATGGCTCCGCTCCTGCTAACGTTGCGGTGACAAAATCCTCGGCGGCCTCCCTGGTCGTAACCTCGCCCGCGGCTTGGGCTTCGCGTAGCGATTCAAGGACGCGCCCCATCTGCGGGCCCGGTTGTAGTCCCAGAGCGATAAGATCGTGCCCGTTGAGCAGTGCGGGCGGCTTGACAACTTCTGTGGGCCGCTCGAAGTATGCTTTGAGCAGTACGCCGGCATTGTGCAGTAACGCGCGCCAGCGGGTTTGCGTCAATCCGCGGCCCCAGACGGCCAGCGCGTCGGCCAGTGCCAGCAAGACGACGCCGACACCGGCCTCGCCGGTATCGCGGTAGAAGCGATAGGCGGCGCGCCGCGTAAGCGTATTTTTGTGGGCAACGGCCAGCCGCATATGTTCGGCAACCAGCGTGCTGATGAAGGTGATGGCCTTTCCCGGAAACCGCAGCGCCTTCAGTCGCGCCTGGGTCGCTTGTGCGCCGGTATCTGCGTGACCATAGAAGTGTGTGCGGCCATCGTCGTCTACGGTGCGGGTTTCCGCCTTGCCGGCGTCGTGGAACAGTGCGCCCCATTTCAGCAGGTCGGCGCGCGGCATCTCCACGTTGACGGGTTCGCTCAGATACGCCAACAGCGACGCCTGAAAGGGCAACAGCGTATCGGTGAGCAGTGGCCACGCCCAGGCAGGCGCGGGAATGTAGCTATCGGTAGCCGGTGGGTGCGCCTCGCCCTTGAGGAGCGCGAGGATACCTTCTACAGCGGAGAGCGTTGCCAGCGTGTGAACCTGGGCATTCGTGTAGTGATGGGGCGCGGATTGCTGTACGGCTTGCAAAGCCTGAATCTCAGGCAAGACGTGCCCCAGTAACCCCACGTCGGCCAGCGCGTGCAGGCTGTGCGCCGCCGGAACCGCGCGCAGCATATCCAGCAGTTCATCGCGCACGCGTTCGGCGGTGACGGTCGTGATCGATAACGCCTGTGCGCGCAGCGCCATCTCGGTGCGTGCTTCGAGGTGAAAGTGCAGCGTGTTGGCCTGGCGTATCGCGCGCAATAACCGCGCCGGATCATCTTTGAAGCTGGTGGGGCCGGCTATGCGGATCAGCTTTGCTTCGAGGTCGGCTTGCCCGCCCGTGGGGTCGATGAGCGCGCCTTCGAGGGTGAGCGCCATCGCGTTGACCGTGAAATCGCGCCGCCGTAGGTCCTCCTCCAGCGTAACGCCCCGCAAGACGGCGAAGTCCAGCATCACCGGGCGGTGTGTGTAGGGGTCGGTAGCAACGACACGCCCGGTATCTCGTAGGTTATCCAGAGGATAGTAGGCGGCGCGCAACGCATTGGCGACTTTGCGTGCCAGCGCGCGGCCCTGTTCCGCGACGGCGAAGTCCCAGTCGTGGATGTCGCGGCCCAACAACAGGTCGCGGACCGGCCCACCGGCCAGCCATACACCTTGTTGGGGTAGGAGACCACGGAGTTCGGCCAGCGGCCACTCCGGCAAGGGAATGTGGGGCGGGTGGAGGGCCACCCAGGCCAGACGCAGCCGCTCTTTGGGACGTGCCGCGCGCGCGGCGCAGCGCGTCTCGTCGCGCGTCGCGCCGACGCCCGCTACTGTGTTGGTCTCGGTCAGAGCGACCCAACGGCCTGCGTAAGGACTGAAATCCATGCTTACCTTTCACCCTTGCGAAGGTTGCGAATACCCATACGATTATGCTTACTGGGTTGAACAAGAGCTTTTTTCATTCTACAATCTCTTGAGACCTTCGCAAGGGTGCCTCGATCGTGAAAAAAGTAAGCGGCACGCTTAGGAGCGCACCGCACGAGAACCTGTTTGTTGTGGGGACCAGAGCCAGTTACAGCGTCATATCGAGATCAAACGCGGGTGAGATACTCGCCATTGCGGGTATCAACGCGAATGGTATCGCCGATATTGACGAACAAGGGCACATTGACTTTTAACCCGGTTTCGCAGGTGATGGTTTTGTTCGCGCCGGTGGCGGTGTCTCCGGCGACGGCCATTTCTGATTCGACAACTTCCAATTCGATGGAGGCGGGCAGGTCGATGTCGAGTACTTCACTCTCCAGAATGGTAAGCGTGACTTCCATGCCCTCTTTCAAGAACCCGTCCCGGTCTTCCACCATATCGGCGTTCATACGGATCTGATCGTAGGTTTGGGTGTCCATGAAGTAGAAGGCGTCACCGTCTTCGTAAAGATATTGCGCAGTGCGGCGTTCCACGGGCGCTTCCTCGAAGCGCTCTCCTGAAAGGAAGTTGCGCGAGATCGTCGACCCGGTGCGCAAGTTGCGGATTTTGGTGCGGATAATGGCGTTTCCGCGGCCTGGTTTGTAGTGCTGGTACTCTAAAACCTGATACAGTTCTCCGTCTAAAATAAACGTCGTTCCTTTACGAAGCTCGTTTGCATCAATCATGTTGTCTCCTCAATAGCATACCTTCATTCAGTGCGTGGTTACTACACTGTATCAACCAAGCATTATAACTTGGGTGCGTCTATCGTCAAGCGGTGTTTTTTACTTTTTGTGATTTTTATAGTATAATTCTTATAAAGGTTCGTGGAGCCCTAGGGTTCGCAAAACCTTGTTGCAAAACAGATTCACGTGTATAATATCTGTGAATTCAGCAGAAAGGAGATTTCCTATGAGTCGCAAATCTATTTTTGTGATGTTGGCCGTTCTTGTCGCGCTCTCTCTCGTGTTGGGAGGGTGCAAGAAGTCTGCCACGCCTCCGCTTGCAGACATCCAGGCTGAAGATGAGTCGGCTATGATGATAGAAGAAGCCGGATTGAGTCCCACGCCGGTCGTGGTCGAGCCAGTGTCCGAGGAGCCTCCCGTCGTTGAACCTGTGGAAGAGGTTACAGAAGCGCCCACCCCTGAGGCAACCGAGGCCGCCGAAGCGCCTACAGAAACGGTCGATGTGGTGCTGCCGGTGGTGATCGGCGGCGATGAAACCAAATCTGAACCGGAAGCTACAACTGAACCGGTGGCTACTACTACGCCCGGTAAGCATGTAGTACAGGCCGGCGAAAACCTGTTCCGTATTGCGTTGCGCTACGGCACAACGGTTGAAGCCATCTCCAAGGCCAACGGGATCACCAACGCGGCTTTGATCTACGTTGGACAGGTACTTACCATCCCCGGAGGGACACCTGGCGAGACACCGCCTACTACACCACCGAGCACTGGTGAAAGAGTCCACATTGTGCAGCCCGGCGAGAACCTGTTCCGCATCGCGTTGAAGTACAACTACAGCCAATACTATCTTGCCAAGTACAATGGGATTGCCAATCCTTCTCTTATCTACGTCGGGCAGGTCATTCGTATTCCTTAAGGTTACGCGATGGACCAGACTGCAAGCGTCTCGCGAGACGTGCCTGGTTGGGCAAATATCTGCGCTGAACACGAAGTCTGCCAGGTGCAGTACGTGCGGAGAACGCTGTAGTCTTTAACGATGGGTAGGATCGTCAGTTTGAACAACGGACGCGTGCGGCGAGTGCAGGCGCTTGAGCGTAGCACTCGCCGCCGCTATCATGAGGGGTTGTTCGTGGCCGAAGGGCTGCGCCTGGTTCAGGAAATCCTCAACGCAGACCTGTCTATCCATGAGGTGTTTTACACCGCAGCATTTGCCAGCAGTGCGCCCGGTAGCGCGCTCGTTACAGCCTGTCTGGAACGCACAAGCGCGTGTTGGGAAGTATCTGCGGAAGTGATGCAGGCGCTGGCCGATACGGAAACGCCTCAGGGAATCCTCGTCGTGCTGCCGATTCCCGACCTGCACTGTGATGCTGCTGCTCCCCTTACGTTGATCCCCGACGCCATCCGCGATCCCGGCAATCTGGGGACGATGCTGCGCACAGCCTGGGCTGCCGGCGTCTCGCAGATTCTGTTGCCGCCGGGAACGGTGGATTATACAAATCCGAAAGTAGTGCGCGCCGGTATGGGTGCGCATTTCTACTTACCGGTTCGCCGGGCGGCATGGGAAGAAATTCGCGCTGGCATGGATGGGGTCGAGGTGTGGTTGGCCGAGACCGGGCCGGGAATACCCTACGATGCCGTGGACTGGCGCGGTCGTGTAGCGCTGATCGTCGGTGGGGAGGCCGAGGGTGCCAGCCCTGAAGGCCGTGCGCTGGCTGCCGGCCGGCACGTTACCATCCCGATGGCGTGCGGCGTGGATTCGCTCAATGCGGCTATGGCGGCGGTGATCGTGCTCTTCGAGGCGGCCCGGCAGCGCGGGGTGGGAAGGGGCGCGATGGAATAGCGCCGCTATTCCATAGTGCCGTGATTGCCTCACTCGCTAATCCTGTTACAATCGAAGGATGAAGCGTTTTATATGGATCGCGTTGGTGTTGACCGGCCTTGCGTGCCGCATCTTTGCGCCTGTGGCGACGCCATCCCCGGTTGCTGAGACTGCGTCACCGCCTTTGGCGTCACCGCCTTTGGCGTCACCGCCTGTTGCGCCGTCCTTCACGCCGGTTCCCACATCTACGCCGTTTCCCACGCCGACACTCACCCCATCGCCTGTTCCCACGCCGCTGCCCGTTGGCCCGGGGCTGGAACTCGACGGCGTGCAGTTCTTTCCGTGGCCGCTGTATCCCGGAGATTGGGTGAGCGTGGCCGTCAATCCCCGTGTGCCGGACGACGTCACCGGGCCGTTGACACTCACGTGGACGTTAGCCGATGGTGCTGTGCTGACCGCGCCGGTTGGCGTTATGGGGCTGGATGCGCGGTTGCAGGCGCGGTTTCACTGGGCGTGGCAGGTCCCTGAGACGACGGCGACCATCTCGTTGACGTTCACATTGCTCCTGCCACCGGACACTTTTGATCCTGATCCGGCAGACAACACGCTGGTTGTCTCTGTCGCTCCGCGGCCTGTTGAGGCGTTCCACGCCCCGGAACCGGAGGCCAGGTGGGCGTCCACGGAACTGCCCGGTGTGCGCCTGCACTATATCACCGGGGCGGCTGCCGAGCGCGACCTCGACCTCGTCTCCGCCGAGGCCATCGCCGCTTACGCGGACGTCAGCGCGCGTTTTGGCTTTGGTGCGACGGGCGATCCGTTGGACATTTACCTGTTGGATCGGGTCATCGGGCAGGGCGGTTATGCATCATGGGACTGGGTCGCCATCTCCTACACGGACCGGCAGTATACGCCGGTAAACCTGGGCATGGTACTTCGTCACGAACTGACGCACCGGCTAGATGCGGCGTTGGGATGCCACGCTGCGCCGTCGGTGGTGCGCGAGGGCTTGGCAGTCTATGTGGCAGGAGGGCATTATTGGGAGGGGGCGCTCGTCCAGGATGCGGCGGCCTTGCGCGCTTCGGCGCATTACATCCCGCTTTCGCAGCTTGCCAACGACTTCTATACGCACCAGCACGAGGTTAGCTACCGGGAGGCCGGCGCTTTTATCAGTTACATCGTCGAGCACTTTGGTTGGGAAGGGCTGGAGACGTTCTGTCGCACAGCCTCGCCGGGTGAGTGGCAGGATGCCGAAGCACAGCTCAGCGCCGGATTGCACGCGCTTGGCGAAGCAGACTGGCAGGCGTTCGAGCAGACGTGGGAGGCGTGGCTGGATGCGCAACCGGTGTCGCTCGAGACGCTGGCGCTCTTGGAAATGGAGCTACGCTTGATGGAGACGTTGCGCGCCTACCAGCTTGCTTACGATCCTAGTGCGCATTTCCTGGAAGGGATTTTGTTCAGCCCCCGGGATGGTGTGCAATGGAACATCACGGCAGATTTTGTGCGCCGTCCACGCGAGATTGAGCCGGTCGTATTAGAATTGCTGTTGGTCATGGCTCAAGAAGCGGTGCGTTATGGCGTTATCGAGGCGGCGGAAAGACCCCTGACGGCTGTGGAGGACGTGCTGGCGACTGGCTTTCCACAGACCGGACTGGCCGCCGATGTGCGCGCGATCGTCGCGGCGGCGTTGCGGCAAGGCTACGAACCCTATCGCTTGGTCCCGTACTTCGATGGCAGCTACGAAGTCCACGTGCTGGTGCAGGCCGCGTGGCCCGCGCAGCGCGTCTTAACGGCGACTCAGGTGGGCACCGTATGGTCGGTAAGGCCACTGCCATTGAGTGATTGAACGCATTCGCGCTGCGGGGACGGCGGATTGTGATCCGCCGGAAGCGTTGAAGTAGGCTATTATTTAAGGAGATGAGGGATGGAGCATAGTGTGTACACGACAACGTCGAGTCTGCTAGGACCGCTGTGGTTGTGCGCGACCGGGACGGGACTTTGCGGTCTGGGCTTTGGCGAGCAGCCGAGTGAGGCTGACGTGCGTCGTATGGCGCGTTATGGCATCGCGTGTGCTTGCATTACCCGGCCGGAGCCGGGCGAGAGTGCCGTGCTGCAAGCCACCGTCGCGCAACTGGCAGACTACTTCGACCGGCGCTTGACCGTGTTCGACGTCCCGCTCGACCTGCGCGGTACGGACTTCCAGCGCGCGGTATGGGAGGAGCTGCTGACGATTCCCTACGGTAAAACGCTGACCTATGGCGAAGTCGCCATGGAAATCGAACGTCCGCGCGCGTTCCAGGCCGTGGGGCAGGCAAACGGCGCGAATCCGGTGGCGATCATCGTCCCCTGCCACCGGGTGGTGGGGCGGAACGGCGCGCTCACCGGCTACGCCGCCGGTGTGGAGCGCAAAGCCGCTTTGTTGCAATTGGAGCAGGCCGGGTTACAATTGCGGCTTTAACAAGACCAAAGACTACAAAAGTCTCAGCACGTACTGCGCCTTGTAGAGCTGGTGTCTAGCGTGTATATTGGCTCAAGCAAGTGCCTCGTGAGACTTTTGTAGTCTGGCTGAAACGATAGGAGACTTATGGGAGATTGGATTGCACCCCCTGTGTTGTCGGTTGCGTCGGTGGCGCTGAATATGGCGCTGGCGCTGGTTCTATGCCTGTGTGTGGCCTGGTACTACGAGCACTTCGGCCAGTCGCTCGCCAACCGGCGTAAATTCGCTTACCTGCTTCCCGTGCTGACGCTCACGACGACGCTGGTAATCACGATCATCAAGTCGTCGCTGGCGCTTTCGTTGGGGATGGTGGGCGCGTTGTCGATTGTGCGCTTTCGCACCGCCGTCAAGGAGCAGGAAGAGCTGCTGTTTTTATTCATCGCCATTGCAATTGGCCTGGGTATGGGCGCCGAGCAACGCTGGCCGACGGTCATCGGTGTAGGATTGCTGTTGGGCTACATGGCGGTGCGGCTGCTGCTGACCCGCAAACGACGGGATACCAACCTCTACTTGAACGTCTTTGTGGAAGAGGCCGGCCCGTCGTTGTTCGAGCAGGTCAACGCCTGCCTGCTGGAACACGTGGATGCGGTGGATTTTCGCCGCCTGGATAGCCGCAACGGGACCTTGCAATTGACGTACTTCATCGACTGCGGCGATCCACACGTGCTCAACGGGTTGGTGGATGCCCTCAAGATGAGCTTCTCCGTCAGTGAGATCAGCTTCTTACAGCCGGAGCAAGTGTTAGGGGGCTGAGTGCGCATTGCGAAGTCTCAACAGCAGCGCCGCACCGTTTCACGGGCTGAACGGTGGCTGTGGGCGGCGGCGCTGCTCATGATTTTTGGATTGGGCTGGCTGGCAGGGAACGGCGGATGGCACGAGCGCCTGGGTGCGTGGGCGACGGCCTTCTGGCGCGATCCGGGCGGCGTGTTTGCGGCGTGGTCGGCGCGTGCCAACATCCCCACACTGTACCTCGATCTCAAATTCGTGAATATCCAGCAGTTGTCAGCCCGCCGGCTGACTGCGCTAGAGTCTGGCGCGTACCTGGGCGGCGATGCGCCTGTCCCCGGCAAGCTGACGCTCAATGGCGCATCGGCTGAGGCGGATGTCTCCTTACCCGAAGTCGAAGCGGCGGCGTTGCTAAACGACCGTTTCCCCTTTGCCGTGACCCTACGCGATGAGAGCACGTTGCTCGACATGCGCCAGGCCACGCTGTGGCCCATCGACGAACAGACATCGTGGCCGCGCATGCTCTTCAGCCGCGCTTACCGGGCGGCGCTGCGCGAGCGCGGTATCCCCGCGACGGCCTGTGAAGTCGTGCGCCTCAACGTGAATGGCATGAATTGGGGCCTCTACGTGATGGAAGAGACGCCGGCGACCGCGACGGCGGCGTTGGAAGGCTTCTCGCCGGAGAGCGTCGTGGTCTATTTCGACCGGCGCGTCTATCTCGAAGTGCAACCTGTGGTGGATGAAAGTAGCTTTGCCTACGCCAAAATCGCCGTCGTCCCTGTGCGGGAGACGCCAACGCGCGTAGGCGCGACGCGACCCGATCCGGCGCTTGCCGCGCTTCGCGCGGACGTGGAGCGCATCCTGCGCGGGGTGGAACAGGGGACGTATCCCCCGTCTGCCGCTTTCGACCCGCAAACCCTGGCCGACTTTATGGCGCTGACGATGCTCTGGCGCGGCGACTTTGCGCTCGACTGGCGCGCGCTGCACCTGATCTACGACCCCGCCACGCGCCGCTTCACACCGCTCGCCACCGGTGCGCTGCCCGGCCATGCGCTGCCGTTGCCCGCCGCGTTCACCGCCGACCCTGCCATTCAGCAGGCGCACGCGCAGGCGCTCGCTGCGTTCGGCCAACCGGAGTTTCTGGCATCGGTACAGCGCAGTGCGGACTGGCGCGCCGATGAAGCGGTTGCCGCCGGGGACGCTTTTGCCGCTGCGGACGTACTGGACGGTCATCAAACCCAAATGCGGATCCTGGCTTCTCCGGCGCGCACGCTCGTCGCCGTCATTACCGAATCCGAGGGGGCGTGGCAGCTCCGGCTGACCAACGCGATCCCGTTTTCGCTGGAAGTCCTCAGTCTGGACATCGGGGAGCGCGCCGTGTTGCCGCTCGATCCGGCTTGGGTGGTGGAGACGGACCGCGCGCGTCTGCTCGATGCGGCCAATGGCATCGTCCTGCCGGCATTTACGGTGTGGCCGCCCTCATCCGTCACCGTCCGTGTGCCGGTGGCTGCGCTGCGCGAGATCGCGCCGGGTCCTGCCGAAGCTGTGAGCGTCGTCACCCGCATCTGGGGTCTCGACGCGCGCATCCCCGTTCCGGCGGACTGGAGGGGCGAATGAGTGAATCGGCGAATGAGCGAATCATGAATCACGAATCACGGATTACGAATCATCTGACGACTACGCCGCCCCGTTACGAAGTGAAGATTCCATTGCCCGCGCACTGGCTGGCGGATGTGGAGACGTGGGTGCGACTGCATCCGGCGCAGTGGCGCGTGACCTATCCGCCCCGCCAGGTGAACAACGTCTACTTCGACACGGCGCGCTACGACGGCCTCAACGCCAACCTCAGCGGCGTCGGCGACCGCGATAAACTGCGGTTACGTTGGTACGGGACCGATACCACGCGCATCGCCGGGGCCAATCTCGAACGCAAACACAAACAGGGCATGGCCGGTTGGAAGGCCATCAGCCCGGTGGAAGGCGCTTTCGACCTCACCGGGACGACGTGGCGCGCTCTGACGCGCGATCTGCAGGCCGCCGTGGCGCCGTCAGTGCAGCAATGGATCCACGTTTTCGCCGTCCCGACGCTCATTAACCACTACCGGCGCGCGTATTATGCGACGCCCGATGAAGCGGTGCGGCTGACCATCGATACAGAGCTACGGGCTTTCGACCAGCGCGCGGTGGCCCATCCAAACCTGCACCGGCAGGCATATACCGATACCTACATTGTCGTCGAACTGAAAGCAGATACCAACGACGCCGATTATGGTTTGCTCTCGACGGCGCTGGCGCGCTTCCCCGCGCCGGTAGACCGTTTCTCGAAGTACGTCCGGGGGATGATGGCATGAAAGTACCCTCTCGATCTCAGGAAGATGCCCGGCGCGCGCCCGGTGGATTTGTGGCGCGCCCGCCTTTATTGTTGACGCTGTTGCTGCTCGTGTTCGGCGCGGGGATTTTGGCCGGGCAGGTCGTTGGCCCGCTCGCCTCGTCCTCTGCGCCGGCCCAGGCGACCGTCGCGCCCGCTGCGCCAACGCCGCTCGCGCCGACCGCCACGCCGCTCCCCACGCCCACACCGACCGCGCTCGACCTCGGCGACCTCCTGGAAACGCTCTACATCGACATCGCGCCTGACGACTTTGCCCAGATCGAGGCCAAGCGCCAGGAAGCGTTGGAGCGCTGGATTTTGCTGGCGGATAGCGAGGACTTCGTGCCGGCGACGTTGCGCTGGCGCGGCGACGAGATTGCCGTGCGACTGCGCCTCAAGGGGGATTGGGCCGATCACTTTGTCCACGATAAATGGTCGTTCCGCATCCGCACGCGAGGCGGGCAATATTTCGAGGGGATGCGCGTTTTCTCGCTGCAAGACCCTGCGACGCGCACGTACCTCAACGAGTGGCTGTATATGGGAAACCTGCGCGACGAGGGCGTAATCAGCGTGGATTACTGGTTTGTCCACGTTGTGCTGAACGGCGAGCACAAGGGTATTTTCGCCGTGGAAGAAAACTTCGCCAAAGAACTGCTCGAAGCGCAAGAGCGGCGCGAGGGCGTCATCATTCGCTATGACGAGGACTTGCTGTGGCAGTTTTGGGCCGCTCACGACAATCACCTGGTCACGCCGCGCGGGGTGACGGATTTCTACATCATCGACGAGTTTGGCTCCAGCCGGGTCGATGGCAGTCCTGCGCTCTCCGCGCAACGCGACGCCGCCGTGGGGCTGCTACGCGCGTTGTGGACGGGAGAGCAGAGGCCGTCGGAGGTCTTCGACGTGGAGACGCTCGCCAAATTCCTGGCGCTGAGTGACGTGTGGGGTGCGCAGCACGCGCTGACCTGGCACAATTTGCGCTTCTACTACAACCCGGTTACGGCGCGGTTGGAGCCAATCGGCTTCGACGCGCAGCCGCTCGAAGAGGTTAGCGCCGTCAACGTACACTTTCTCAAAGGGTTGCGTCAGACTGTCGCCTACGATGACGTCGCCTTGCAGCAAGCCTATACGCGCTATCTGTGGGAGTTTAGCCAGCCGGACTACCTGGCGTCTTTGGAACAGCGTTATGGTGCGGCGTTTGAAACGCTGCGCGCGGCGTTGCTGCCGGAGTTCGGGGCGCAGCAGACGCTGGACGGGCGCGGCGTGCTCGATGCGCCCTGGGAACACCTGGCTGCGCGGCAGGCGGCGCTGCGGGAACTGCTCTCACCTGTGCAGACGGTCTACGTCCACGTCCCCACCGGCGCGCCGACGGACACGCTGACGCTGGACATCGGCAACCTGCTCGATGTACCGGTCGAAGTCGTGGGGCTGCGCGTTGGCAATACGCTCATCCCCGCGCAGGCGTGGGACGTGTTGGCCGCCGAGCGTGTGGCGGAGGTTGCCGATGTCGTGGCATTGCGCCCGTTGCCGCTTGACGCCACGTTTATGCCTTACGCGCGCTTCGAGATTCCCGCCACGGTATGGGATCCCGCCTCCGCAGACGCGCAAACCTTGCACCTGGAAACCCGCCTGTTAGGGCTGACGCAGACGATCACGCAGCCGGTGATCCCGGCCTACCCGTTGCCGGTCGCAGCCGGGCCGCGTCCCGCGCAACCGGCGCTGGCCGAGGCGCTGGCACAGCATCCATATCTGCGAGAGGATGCCAATGCGGGGATGCTGGCGATCCCGCCCGGCGTGTGGGACGTGGAGGGCAACCTGCTGCTGCCCGATGGCTACGGCTTGCACCTCGTGCCGGGGACGACGCTCACCTTCGGTCCCGAAAACTTCCTCCTGGCGACCGGCCCGCTGCTCTTCGCGGGCGCTGAAGATGCGCCAGTCATCCTGCGCCCTCGCGAAGCGACGTGGCGCGGGATCGTCGTCATCGACGCCGGACAATCTTCGCTGTGGCGTTACGTCACCGTTGAGGATACCGACGCCATCGATCACGAAGGCTGGGTGATGACCGGCGGCATCACGTTCTACCGCAGCCCGCTGCGTATGGAACACAGCCATATCCGGCACACGCAAGCCGAAGACGGCCTCAACGTCATCCGCGCGTATTTCGAGTTCGTGGACTCCGTGTTCTCCGGCACGCGCTCCGATGCGTTCGATGGGGATTTTACGCAAGGGCTGATCGAACGCTGCGTCTTCTACGACATTGAGGCGGACGCGATTGACGTGAGCGGCTCCGACATCGTGGTGCGCGACGTGCGGATGCTCAACATCGGCGACAAAGGTCTGTCGATTGGCGAGATGAGCCGCCTCACCGCCGAGCGTATCTACGTGGCGAACGCTGACTATGGCGCGGCGAGCAAGGACCTGTCGCAAGCGTACATCGTCGATATGACGATGGAGAACATCCACATCGCAGGACTGGCGGCCTTCATCAAGAAACCGGCTTATGGCCCGGCATCCATCACGGCGGAGCGCATCACCTTCGTCGATGTGCCCCCGGAACAGCACACGCTGGTGCAAACCCGCAGTTGGATCGACCTGGACGGCGTCCGCATCTGGGGCGTCGATGTGGATGTCGAGGCGTTGTACGAGAAGTGGCGGTAGCGAATCAGCGAATGGGTGAATCAGCGAATGGGGAATAACGCATCACACATCACGCATCACGTATCACGAGTTACGTTTTGCGCGCTGCTACTCCTCCTTGTGGGGTGTGAGGCGCAGTACGGGGCTGAGGTTTATGATGCAGTCGCGGCGTGGTTAGATGCGCGGGCGTTGGCAGTGGAGATGGTCGGTGTGCCGGAGACGATGGCGCGGCGCTTGCGTGACCGTCCGGTGACGGTCTTGCCGGTAGGCGACGATGCGGCGGCGCTGCTGGATGCGTTACGCGCCGAACCGCCCGATTATGCGATTGCCTGGCCCAGCGTGGCCTGGGATGGCGCGCGGGCGCATCCCTGGTTTCAGGAACACTATCGTTTTCTCGATACCCTTTCTGTTTCCGGCGATGGCCTGACGCCGTTGCACGTCTACGGCTACACGCCGTCCCCCTTCGATCTCGGCGAGTGGCGACCGGTGGAGCAGCCCCTCGATGGAACCGGGCTGGACCTTTACGCGGTGCGCGTCAACCGGCAACGCCTGATCCCGGGCGACCCGCTCTACGTCACGCTGGCGTGGCGCGGGGACCTCTTCGCGCTTCCCGACGCACACCGGCTCGTGTTGCGCTTGGTGGATGTTGCTGGCGATGACTTGCGCGCGCAAGTCGAGCACACGTTGGAAGGCGGCCTCCCGGTCGATCTGCGCCGCGATGGAGACGACGTAACCTCGCGCTATGCGCTGGCTGTGCCGGACAATCTGCCGCATGGCGACTACGTCCTCACGTTCACGCTCTACCGGCGCAGCGGCGCGCTGGTGGGCCGCGAGAATCTGCCTTTGGCGACGCTTTCCCGCCCGCCGGAGGTCACGCGCGCCCCCCCGATGCCGGAGCGCGCGGGCGCGTGGTCGCTCGGCGAGGCGATATCGCTGGTCGGCTACGACGCGCCGGAGCGCGTCGCGCCGGGCGATGCGTTCCGCGTGACGCTGTATTGGCATGCGCGTGCTGCCGTCTCCGGCGACTACACGGTCTTCGTTCATTTGCTGGATGCTGCGGGCGCTGCCGTTGCGCAGGCCGATGGCAAACCGGTCTGGTGGACGTACCCGACGGCGCAATGGGAAACGGGCCAATACATCCGCGACGCGCACATCCTGGAACTCGATGCTGGCACGCCGCGTGGCGACTATACGCTTGCGGTGGGGATGTACGATGCTCAGACAGGTACACGCCTGGCCGTGACGGACGCTCAGGGTGCGCCTCTGCCCGACGGACGCATCGAGCTTCGCGTAGTGAAAGCGCGGTAGCCTTATGGGGGGTGACGGTGTGCGCAGGTTCTTGCCTTTGATTGCGCTATTTGTTGTGGCGGCGGCGTTGTTGGGGGTGATGGAGTGGTTGCCCGGTCGTCTGACGGACGATTTGGACGCCGCCTCTGGCGCGCGCGTGGTGACGTTTTCGCCGCCGCCGGGCGTCTATCGTCGCAGCATCCGCGTGGCGCTGCGGGGGACGCATCCGCAAGGGCAGATTGTCTATACGACCGACGGGACGCCGCCCACGGCGGAAGTCGGCTTGCTGTACGAGCGTCCCCTGCGCCTCGATACTGCGTCGCCGCGTGTGGTCGTCATCCGCGCCGTCGAAATCGTGGATGGCGTCCCCGGCCCTACGCGCAGCGCGACTTACGTGATGAGCGTCTCAAGCAATCTCCCCATCGTTTCGCTTGTCGCCGAGCCTGCCGATTTGTGGGATATCGACCGGGGTATTTTCGCCAACACCTGGGGGCGCGGTCGCGATTGGGAGCGCCCGGTGGTTGTGCATTACATCGCGTCCGGCGGGGCGGCGGAGGGTTTTGCGATGCCCGCCGGTTTGCGTATCAATGGCACGGATCCCGCCGGTGCGGCGAAACAATCGTTGCGGCTCTATTTCCGTAGCGAGTACGACGCCGCGCGGCTGGAATTCCGGCTCTTCAAGCAGCATCCCCAACAGCCCGACAGCGAACAGAAGTACAAGCGGCTGCTCTTGCAGACCGGCGACCGCGCCGGGCAATGGACGTTCTTCCGCGACCAACTGGTGACGGATGTGGCGACCGGTATGGGCTTGCACGCGGCGCAGGGGCAGTTCGTACACCTCTTTCTCAACGGTGAGAGTTGGGGCCTGTATCGCCTGAGCGAGCGCATCACCCGCTTCTTTCTGGACCTCAACCTGGGCTACTCTAGGGCCGATCTCGTGCAGGATGGCCGCCAGCGCGAGGGCAGCGACGATGCGTGGGACGATCTGGTGGATTGGGTGGCAGAAAACGACCTGGCAGATCCGGACAACTTCGCCTACGTCGCCGCGCAGGTCGATCTGGATAGCCTGACCGATTGGGCGGTGTTACACTTGTATTTCGGTTTTCCTGCATCCGAGCTATATGCCGCGTATCCGCAGGGCGGGCCGTGGTTTTTTCTGTATGGGGGCGGCAGCCAGGACTTCGCTTCGCGGGCGGATGCTGCACTGTTCCAGGAGACCAACGCCGATTTCACGATCCTGTTGAGCGCGCTGCTCGGCAATCCGGGCTACCGGGCGCAGTTCACCCGCCGGATGACGACGCTGCTTAACACCACGCTCGACGCACAGGTTGTGCAGCGCCGGGCTGAAACGCTCGCCGCGTCGCTGCGCGCCGATATCGGCTATGAGGAAGCCCGCTGGCCCTCGCCGTTTGTGTGGGAAGAGAACGTTGCGGCTTTCCTGTCCGATTTTGCCGCCAATCGGCCGGCGCAGGTGGTGCAGCACTTCGCCGCACTGTTGCCCGTGGGCGCGGTCACACCGTTACAAATCGAGGTGTCGCCGCCGGAGGCCGGGTACGTGTACATGGAAGGCGCGCGACTGGCGACCGGGGACGGCGTGTGGCAGGGCGACATCTTTTCCGGCGCGCCGCCGCTGTTCACGGCAGTCCCTGCGTATGGGTTTGACTTCGCAGGCTGGACGCTCGCGCCGGACAATGGCGAACCCTCCACGTTTACCAACGTCACGATGACGGTGACGGGTCCGCATTACATCACCGCGCATTTTGCGCTTTCCCCCCCTATCTCCCCCCCACCGGGGGGGACTAAGGGGGGGGAGACAGAGGGAGGGCCGCGTCCCGATGACGTCGTGATCAACGAATTCTGGATCAACGATAACGGCACGTACTACGCCAGCATCGGCAACCGGCCCATCGAGGGTGATTGGATCGAGTTGCTCGTGCAGCGCGACGGCATCGATCTGCGCGGCTGGCGGCTCACCGACAACGACACGAAAACCGGGACGGCCGAGGGGTCGATCATCTTCCCGCAGATCGATGCGCTGGCATCCGTGCCGCGCCATACGATCATCCTCATTCTGGCGACGGAGACCGAACGCAACGCCCACTATTTCCCGGTGGATGACGTGAATCCGCGCAACCGCAAGATGCTGTTCTACGTGGGCAATGGGACGCTCGACGTGACGACGGACCCGGGGTTCAACCTGGGGACGAACGATGACAACCTCGCGTTGTTAGCGCCCGGCCCCACGGACGCTTTTCACGACGATATTGGCATCGACTTTGTCGCCGAAGGCCACGCGGTCACGCCGTACTCGTTCGGCATCCTCGCGGACGGGGTGACGTTCGACCGCCCGTTCCGCAAGCTCGGCAGCGACGACGGCGCGCTCTTCACCGGAACGGGGAGCAACGACGCGCTGGAGGATTGGATCGTCGATCCGCCCGCGCATCTCTCCGGCGACGAGGTGCGCGCGGATTCGCCCAACATCCTCACGCCGGGCGCGCGGAATTACCGGCAGCGGTTTCCGCTGTTCGGGGGGCGGTAGTGCAAACGGACACCTGACAGGTTTCAAAAAACCTGTCAGGTGTCCGTTTGCGTTGCGGTTATTTGCGAACGACAAGCGGCAGATAGATACGGTTTGTTTCCCCGAGCAATCCGTAGACGCCGAGCCATTGAATGTCGGCGATGATGTAATCCGGGGATTGCGCCACCTTCGTGATGTTCTCCGTTGTCCAGCCGCTGGCGCTGAGCCGGTACAGGTCGATGGTGTTGGAAATGATACCTGAGCGTTCATGATACCCTACAAAAAGACGTGCCGGCCGGTCTAGATAGGTTTGCGGCAAGATGATGCTGTGGTTATCTTGTGAGCCTGCTTCTATTGAGAAGGAATGGTTGTTAGCTTGCAGGTCTTTTGCACCGTGAAGTTGGTTGTACGTCAGTGTGAATGTGGTCTGGCTATCCAGGTCATTCTCGGAAATGGTCAGCAAGGTGAGATGTTTGGGATACGTTAGCCAGACCGCGCCACCTTCCGTCCCGATGTTCTGGACTGCATATGGTGTAGGGGTGGGTGTAGGCGTCAACGTGGGCGTAGGTGTTGGCGTGCCATGCGCTGCCGTCCGGGCGCAGCGGAAACCAATGAGATGCGTTTCGTAGATATCGGCTTCATCCAGTCTGACCCAGACGTTGAAGTGCGTGTGAATATCGGCCCACGATCCGCCCCGCACCAAACGTTCATTGGTCACGGTCCATTCTGGCCCTTGGGGATTATAGTAGGGCGCATCCCTAAAATAATGTTTATCGTACAGGTCGCTGACCCACTCACGCACATTGCCGGCCATATCTAAAGCACCATAGGGACTGGCGCCGGAAGGATAACTGCCCACTTCGTTTGTGTCGCCAACGCAGGCGGCAGAGTTGAGGCGTGTGCAGTCGGGAGTATCGTTTCCCCAAGGAAACCAACGCCGGTCGGTGCCCCGCGCCGCTTTTTCCCACTCGCCTTCTGTGGGCAATCGTTTACCGGCCCATTGGCAATACGTGTGGGCGCGCCGCCAATCGACGTGGATAACCGGATAATTTGCGTAAGCTGGATTGCCGTAGTAGGATTCGCGTTTGTCTGAACTATTCGATAGCGGTTCATCGCACACGTCGGCTGCGACACAGGCGGCGTACTCGGCGTTTGTTACTTCAGTCTTGTCGATATAGAACGCATCGATATAAATGACACCCATGGGGCTGGATTCTATAGAGCATCCCAGGTATCCCACGATATCGACGGCGCAGCCGCGCACGTATTCACCCGCCGGTACGTAGACTTCTTCTTTCGATAGCGCGGCGGGTTGGTGCAGTTGCGTAGGTTGCCTACTCGCTTGGGAGAAGGCCGTGAATCGAGAAGAAACAAAGGCTAAACCAAGTAGCATACTTGTTAGTAGAATTGCACGGGATCGTCTGTGTTCCATGTTTTCCTCCATTTTTACGGTAAGATTACGAAGAGTGCATCTGTATTTTCGTGTGATTCGACCGCCCATCGCGTTCCATCATCCAGCCAATAGACGCCGGTGCGCAGCACGTAGCCGGCGCGCGCTTCCTCTGCGGATAGCGGGAAGACGTGACGCTGCACGAGGATATCGCCGGTCTGCCAGGTGTAAGGGGGCAGGCCGAGGCCATCGGCCACGCCTTTAGCCTCCCCGGATTCGGCGAGCAGATGTCCCATAATCGAGAGCGGGCGCGACGGCGCTGCGCCGCTCACCAGCCACCACGTTTCGACATCGAGGGCGTCTTTCTGCCGGTAAGCCGCCGTTCCTAAAAAGGTCAACGGGCCATCCAGCTTGACAGGACCGGCGATAGGCGTTTGCTCCGGGAGCGTTGAGGGTGGCGTCTCGGCACGGGCGATCCATCCGCTGGATGCCGGTATGGGCACATGTCTGGCGAGTGCGTAGATGGCGAACGCCGGTTCGGTGCGATAGGCCCGCTGGCGGTAGACGATGTCCATCGCACCCAAACGCCGGGCGACGAATGGGTCTACGGCAGGGGGCGCGGTCAGGTGCAGGCGCGCGCCGAGCGTGTCGTGGAGCTGCGCGCCGTGGAGGACGTACCGTCCTGGTGCGCCGCCGCCAGGGATGAGCCAGCTCTGCGTGCAGTCGAAATCTACGCGCCGGATGGCTGTGCTGCCGAACCCCTCGGCAATCGCGGCGTCGTCCAGTGGCGCGACCGGTGTGTTGCACTGCGCGATCCACTCGACGGCGACTTCGGTGGTGGTGACGTGGTAGTAGTGCAGGGCACTGGCAATCTGCGCATCGGGCGCGCGCCAGCGAAACCAATCGTACATTTCGGGATCGGCCAGTGGGATGCCGTTGAGCGGTGTCGTGCTGATGGCGTAGTGTCCAGGCGGCGGCGCGAAACGCGCGGGGAAGACCGCGGGCGTATCGCCACCCAGGGGTGTCAGCGCCGTGTAGTTTACGCCGTAGATAGCCGGATCGTAGAAGATAAAGGCTGAGAGATGCACGCTGTCGATGCCTTTCGTCTCCTGAAAGCGCGCCAATGCCTTGTAGCCCTGTCCCCAATCGGTGTTGGAATCCGCCAGATAACGCCAGCCCTGACGTGCTCCACCGGCAATCTCGTTGAAGAACGTCAGGAAGTGTGGCGCGACGGCGAGTGTGCCAATGATGAGCCAGATAAGGAGTAAGGAGTAAGAAGTAAAGAGTAAGGGGTGATGCGTGATACGTGATTCGCTATTCGCTATTCGCCATTCGCCATTCGTCATTTGCGCGCCGATTCCCACATAGAGCAGTGGCAGCAGCGGCAGTAGATGCCGGTAGCCGATGTTGAGCGGGCTGAGCAGGCTGGAAACGACATAGAGCAGTGCGAAGAGGAGCAGCGCAAGCGCGCCAGGCGTGATGCGTGATGCGTGATGCGTGATACGGGATACGTGATGCTTAATACGTGAGGAGCAGGTTCTATAACCTGTAACGCTTAACGTATACCCCTTAACTCTCAACCCACAACCCACAACCCACAACCCACAACCCACAACCGCCAAGAGCAGCACCGGCAGCGGCGTCTTGAGCGCGAAGGCCGCCGGAAAATACCACCACCAGCCGCGCGTGCTGTTTTCACCGAACAAAAACGCTTGATGGCCACCGGCTGCATGTTCGCGCAGACGTAGGATGGGGATCGCGTGTGCCGAGGCGGGAACGGGAAACGCTACGCCGGGAACGTCGCCGACCTGGAAGCCGTATATCCCCCAGAACGTCAATGCCGTCACGCCAATCACCAGCGCGCCAAGCCAAAAGATGCGCTTGCGTTCATTGCCTTTCGCCCGGAACAATAGCACCAGACCGGCGATGCCGAGGGCCGGACCGAGCAGCGTCGCCGTCAGCTTGGACGCCAGCGCCAGGCCGAGAACAATGCCGGTTAACACGGCGCGATGCAGCGTTGGGCGGTGCAGGAACCGGTGTGCGCTGAACAGCGTCAGTAGCATGAACGCCGTCGCGCCCAGGTCCGTCCCGGCGACGGCACCGTGGGCTAATAGGTTGGGGTCGAGAGCGGCCAACGTTACCGCAAAAAGTGCGCCGCGCGCGCCCCACAAATCCCCGGCTAAACGCGCGACGCCGGCGAGCATAAGCACGCCCAACAGCGTCCCCATCATCCGCGCGGGGAACACCCAACGGCCGGTAGGCCGGTAGGGATACAGCAATTGCTGCGCCATGTGCAGCAACGGCAGGCTCTCCGTCGTTGGATGCGCTGCTTCTTCCCAGGCCGGTAGCGTCCTTGGATCCGGTAAATCCCGCAGGGGGAGCAATGGCAACGCCATCCATACTTTGACGAGCGGCGGGTGTTCTTCCACCAGGCGGTAGTCCCCTGTGCGGAGGATGGTATAGCCGCTGGCGATGTGCAATCCTTCGTCGATGGTGAGCGACATCGCCTTGTTGCTGCCCGCAGCGAGCAACACGTAAATCAGCAGCGGTATCAAGACGGCTAGACGGGCTTTTTGGTTGCTCACGGTATATCGAATTTGACGACCATAGGTGTGTAGGTCTCCGTTGTACACACAGCGTTGCGAGGACGGCGGGAGAGCGGTGTAAAGATCACCGTATCGCCCGGTTGTATGCCGGTGATAACGGCGCTATGGGTAGTGACGGGCGTCGTGTTCAGCGTGGTGTACTGTGTAAATTGACTCGGATTAGGGGCTTTGGCGACCAGCGGGAGATAGATCGTGTTTCCGATGAGCAGCGTCGATGAGACCGGCGGGGTATACACGTAGGGGACAATCTCATACAACACCTGCGTCGAGGCCGGGCCGGTGGTCTTCCAGTTGATGGTGAGCGAGTTTGCGCCTTTCGTCGTGACCACGTCGTAGATAAAGCCTGATGGCGTCCACGTGCTTGGAGCAGGGAGTTTGCCATCGGGGAACGGGACCTGGGTGAGCGTGCCGGCATCCCAATACGTTGATTGCGATCCGGCTACCTCCGGCGCGCTATAAGTCCACACGGAGATGGTTGTCGCGGCGGCCTCTACCGTGACACTGAGGGGCGCCCAGGTATAGGGCGGGTGGTTGTATTCTTGGGACCAGCGCATCGTAGCGGGAAATGCTCCGACGTAAGGGTCGGGACAAGGCGATTTGCCATCGGGTGGGCAGTTATTGGGTGGACTGTTGCCTGGTACGGTGAGTTGCCAGCCGGTGGGGTCGATGCCGACTTTCGGCCGGTAATTCCATGCATCGTTGCGATTGTAGATTTCGAACGTGTAGAGCGTGCAAGGGGTGACGCCATAAACGGGTTGGTAGATGCCCGCGATGTACGTTGCGCCGTAACGGATATACCCTTGCGAACTATTGTAAACACCGGTCGCCTTGTTGTGGCATATCCCATCGGCGGGCACAGGGTAGCAAATATTGTGGTGCGGAACACCACCGTCGATGAATTCCGGGATAGTCAAAAAATTACCCCACCACTCGAACCACATCCCGGCGACGTAGTGGTTGGTGGGGCGCGGGTAGAACGCCAGTTGATCGAAATCTCCGTTGATGAGTTGCCCGCTGTTGAGCAGTTCTGCCGCAGGAAGCTGCGGGCGTACCGGCCCTTCCGGTGCGCGCGTGGTGATTGCAGATGTTGGGGCGACCAATAGCAAAGCTAATAGAACGACACTCAATGATGCACGGGACAACTTTATCATTTGTCTTCTCCTTAAGAAAAATATGCTTTCTGCACTAATGTTCCTAATGCTTCAGCAGCCTGGATGCCGCTGACGTCGGCCATCACAACTTCCAGCCCCTCAGCGGTGATGCGGCGTTGCAGCTCAGCAGCCAGCGGATCGCCGGCATCGTCGAACCGGTAAGCCGCGGCGATGGTGAGACTGAGTGCATCGGGCGTCACGCCGGCCTTTTCGACCAGCCGCGCCGCGCCCACCAACCGCTCTTTAGGGCCTAGTTTGCGCAGCGGATCGCGCGCCAGGCGGACGACCGTATCGGCCAGGGCGCGGTTGGCGAAGTTCTTGAGCAATTCGGCAATGTAATCGTCTAGTTCGACGGCATCCATGTCGTATACGCTCATAAATCCCGTGCGCACTTCGGCAAAGGCACGTTCCAATACAGCGTAGATGACCGGATCCTCCAGCGCCTGCCAGCTCAGGACATGGCCGCGCCGGTAGCCCAGATAGCCGAGGATGGCGTGGCCGCAGTTGTGCAGATACAGCTTGCGCTCGATGTAGGCGGTGAAGTTATCGGTGGGGAGCAACCCCACGATCTCCGGCAGCGGGCCGACGAAGCGTGGGCGGTTCACCGGCAGCTTCTTGTAGGCATCGGCAACAATAAGGCTACAATCCAAAGCGCGCATTTCAGGCGTGGGCTTGGGGATCGTGCGCCCGATGACGACGTCCACGAAGCCGATGTGTGTGTCGGTGTAAGCGTGGAGCGCAGCGGGGACGTGTGCCAGCACCATACTGCGAAAAGTCGCCGAGGCATCCTGCATATTCTCGCAGATCAGCACGTTAAGTGGAATAGCTACCTCGCGTTCGGCGCGGCGGACGATGCCTGCCGCGGTGATCGGCGCGATGTCCGGCAGCGAGCGGACGCCCACCGCCGTCGTCACCAGCGACGTTTCGGCCAACGCCGTCACCAACGTCTCATCCGCGCGGGAGTATAACGTCCGTCCGACCGGAATGGTGAGGTCTTCACGCCAATCGTTCTCCACCAGGCGCAGCGTGTACGATCGGCGCGCGTTTAGCGCGTCGATCAGCGGCTCGTCGATCTCCACGAAGGTGAGCGCATAGCCGGATTCGCTGAGCAACTGTCCCAGAAAACCACGTCCCACGCATCCCGCGCCAAACATCACCACGGATCGTTGTGCCATTGCGTTGCTCCTTATCCTTACGTCGCGTTTGCCGGGATTATATCATGATCTGCGTTGACTTGAAGATGAAGTATGATAGACTGCCCACGCAATGGCGAAGTTTCTGCGCAGGGCAAAAATTCCGATTTTTCTGGCGGGTGCGACGCTGCTCTTTTTCTGGCCGGTGTGGGTGGCCGGGTACCGCTTCCCCATCGGCGGCGGGGATTTGTGGGGGCAGATTCATCCCGTCTGGTCTTACGTGGCGCACTGGCTCCGACGCAGCGTCATCCCGCTGTGGCACACGGGGATGATGGCCGGTGATCCCATCGTCGCCGAGGGGCAGTATGGCTTGTTCAACCCGCTCAACTGGCCGTTGTTTCTGCTCAGTCCCGTCCCGGTGTGGGCCGTCTCGCTGCGCGGGATGGCGACGCTGTGGCTGGCGGGCCTGGGGATGTACGGCTACTTGCGCCGTTCCCCGGTGTGGCGGCTGCGCGAGATGGCGGCGCTCGTTGGCACGTTGGCCTATATGTTCGCCGACCCGTTCGTGGCGCACCTGGGCCACCCGCAGTTCAACGATGCGATGGCCTGGCTGCCGTGGACGCTCTGGGCGCTGGACAATGCGATGCGCCGCAGGCGGGCGGTTCCACTCGCGGCATTGGCGTTGGCGTGTCTGGCGCTTTCGGGGCACGGGCAGGCGACGCTCTACGGCGTGCTGACCATCGGCGGGTACGCGCTGTGGCAGGTGTTCGCCGGCGGCCTGGAACGCGCGCCACGCCGGATTGGACGTCTGGCGCTGGTGGGGGTGCTCGCCGTGGCGCTGACGATGCCGGCCATGCTGCCCGGATTCGAGCGGTTGCCCTACACCGAGCGCGCCAACGTCCCCCCGACTCCCGGCGAATACGAGTTCCATCTCGGCATGTGGCGCGACTTCATCACGCCGCTCTTCCACGGGCGCAATCACCGGACGTTCTGGGGGCCGTGGCAACGGGTGGAGACCGGCTCCGTCGGCGTCGTGGCTTTGGGATTGGCGTTGCTTGGCCTGCTGGCGCCTCCACGTCGGCGCACGGTGTTTTTTAAGGGTATCAGGAACGCGATTTGGAAATCGCGGCTACACCCTGGTGTGGGGCGCCGTTTGTTTCTGTGGGTGATGGGGGCGCTGGCTGTCCTGCTGGCGCTGGGGACGCAGGGGCCGCTGTATCCGCTGCTCTCGTCGCTGCCGCTGTTCGACGCAACGTGGAAGACGGGCCGCGCCATTTACGTGCTCTCCTTCGTGCTGGCGATTGCGGCAGCGGAAGGCGCGGAACGGTTGCTGCGCAAGCCGCGTCCCGTGTGGAGCGCTGCGCTGTTGGTTGCCGCTGTGTGGATTGCCTTCAGCGCGCCCGCGTGGGCGGCGCTCGCGCCGGATGTCGCCGCTATGACGCGCGCGCTGACCGGGTTGTACGTGGCCGCTGCCGTATTAGCTACCGCTGCATTGCTCGGTGTGGGGATGGGGCGCTATCGTTTCTGCCGGGCGATACTGCTCGCGTTGATCTTGGTTGAGTTGGTCTTCACCGGTGCGTTGGCCGATGTGGAACCGGCTCCGGACATGGCCGCCGATCCGCATCAGGCAGCGACGGCATATTTGCAGGCCGACGAGGGCTGGTTCCGCGTGGATGTGGATAGTGCAGCGCGCGGGTTGTGGTCCCCGTCCGCGTTGATGGCCGCGGGCTTCGAGGTTCCGCAGGGGACCGGCAACCCAATGGAGATTGTGGCATACAACCAATTCTACTGGGGCGTGCCGCACAAGGGGATACCGGCCTACCAGCTCTTGGGCGCGAAGTACATCATCGTTCCCAAAGGCGCACAACCGGCTGCGGATGGCGTCTGGCCTGTGTTTTTCGATGACGCGCTGATCGACGTCCACCTGAACACCAACGCTTTACCACGCGTCTGGCTGGTCTATCACACACTGCCGGTGGATACGTTGGAGGCGGCCTACGCGCACGTTTTCGCCGTCGATTTCGAGCCGGCGGTGACGGCGACTGTGGCGCACGGCCCGCTGCTGGAGACGCCGGGAACCGGGCGCATCGAGGTGTTGGCGTATGGTCCCACGCTTGCGGCGTTCTACGTCGAGACGAGCGAACCGGCGCTGCTGGTGCTGAGCGATTTGCGCTATCCGGGCTGGCGCGCGACGATGGATGGCGAGGCCACGCCGATTTATGCGACGAACGGGCTGTTTAGAGGGGTGTTTGTTCCCGCAGGTACGTATCGTGTGGAGATGCGCTATTTCCCTCAGTCTTTGCGCTGGGGTTTGGGGCTGCTGGGGATGGCGTTGGCGGTGATCGTGGGGGTTTTTACCACGAATCTTCACGAATTGACACGAATGGTCCTATTCTCAAACCAGGAATGACTACGCGACTGATGACTATCGGACTATATCCAGGCGTGAGTAAGTATGACAGTTGTAGTTAAGCCCGAACAACGTGTGGCCGCCTCCCGGACTGTTTTGGGGATGGCGTTGCTCCTGCTGTTGGCGTTCGCGCTGCGCGTCTGGGAAGTGGGGGCGGCGGACCTCACCTTCGACGAGGTAGCGACGTTCTTCGTGGCGCATCGCTCCGTGGGGGAGATGATGCGTTACGTGATGGGCGCGGCCCGCGAACACCCGCCGGTTTACTACGTCATCATGTCCCTGTGGATGCGCTTGGTTGGGACGAGCGAGTTTGCCGTGCGCTATCCCTCCGTGTTGATCGGCATGTTGTCTGTGGTGTGGAGTTTCCGTGTGGGACGCAGGCTGGGGCCGCGTGCGGGTTGGTGGAGCGCCGTGTTGTGCGCTATCCTGCCGTTCAGTCTGTGGGTGGGGCGCACAGGGCGGATGTACGCGCTGGTGCTGTTACTCGCGTTGATGGTTATGGAGAGCTGGCTGCGCTGGCTGGAGCGTCCGGGGTGGCGACGCTGGCTCGGTTTTGTCGCGCTGTCACTCATTGCGGCACTGACGCATTATTACCTCGTGCTGTTGTGGCCGGTGCAGGCGTTACTGCTGCTTCTGCTGCCGCGCGCGACGCGCTCCATTCGCAAGCCCTGGCTGGCGACGGCGGCGGGTATTGGCGTGGTGGTGCTGGTCTTCATCGCTGTTTCACCTGGCATCCGTTTCATGGCGCTCGACGTTGCGCGGCGGTTTCCGGGCCGCCTGTGGCGCGTTCAGGCGTGGGGGTTCGTCTTGGCCGATTTCTACTTCTGGGGGTATCGCCCGGAATGGGTGTGGCTTGTCTGGGTGGGATTGAGCCTCACACTGGTGGGATGGATTGTGCGCGCGCGCCGCAACCTTTTGACCGGCGCGTTGTTGGCCGCCTGGGGGATAGCCCCGTTGTTGCTGGCGTCTCTCGTCCCAGAAAGTCTGGAGACGCGCTACCTTACGCCGATCTTTCCGCCGGTGATGTTTGGCATCGCCGTGTTGTTAGCACGCTTGCGTGGGCGGGGACTGCGGCTGCTCGCTGCCTGCGGTGTGTGGGCCTTCGCGCTATGGCGGGTGCCACCTTTGTACGAGAATCCCGATGCGGAGTTCTCCACCCGCATACAGACCTTGCACGTCGCGGCACAACCCGGCGATGCGCTGGTGATGAATGGCCCGTGGCCCACATTGCTGCTGCGCTATTATCCGCAGCCGGATTTTCTCCGTGTTTACGCCGTGCCGCTCGCCGCACCGCCCGGCTTTTCTGCCGAAACCGACATCCCCCAACTGGAGCGGATCGTCCAAGAGCATCCGCGGATTTGGGTTTCCTACGGCGCGATTCGATCGGCCGATCCGCAGTATAGCGTGAGCCGGTGGCTGGCGGAGCACACGTACCGCGTTTACGAACGCGCGGGAATGGCGCTGCACCTCCCGCCGGTCGAGCGGATGATCGAGGTTCGAGCGGACGTCGATCTTGGCCCGCGCGTGACGCTGCGCCGGGCGACGGTGGACCGGCAGGCCGGGCAGGTCGGCGACGTGGTGCGGGTGGGACTGGCGCTGGAAGGGCAGGCGCTCGATCGTTATATCTACGTCACGCTGGGATTGCTCGATGCGCACGGTAACGTCTGGCAGCGGCACAAGGCTAACCTCGGTCCGCTGCACCAACCCGCGCGCACTGAGCTACCGGATCGATGGGACGAGCAACTGGGACTGTGGTTGCTGCCCGGTTTGCCGCCGGGCGATTACACGCTGGCTTTGCAGGTCGAAGGCGACGGCGTTGTCGTGGGGGATGCCGCAAGCCACCACGGCTGGATGCCACTCACGCCGTTCCACATCGCGGCGGGCGTGGCGCAGGCCGGATTGGAGGGGTTGTTGCCCAATGCTGCCGGTGTGATGCCTGTGTTCGACGAAACGCTCGTGTTGGTGGGTGTGGAGCCGTACACCGCCAGGTCGATGCAGGGGTATCCGGCGGGGTTTTCGCTGTGGTGGCAGGCGAGCGATGTGATCGCTGCATCGCAGGTGCAGGTGCGCCTGGTTGGGCCGCAGCGGTGGGATGCGGGTGTCTATGCGCTCGGCCCAGATTTCTACCCGCTGGCGGTTTGGCAGTCAGGCGACGTTGTCCGGCAGAATATTGCTTTCCGGCTTCCCGACGAACTAACGCCAGGCCGTTATCGCGTTCAAGTGCAGGCGCAAACCGCCGAGGGTGTGGCGCTTTCCCTTGACGAGACCGGCGCTTGGGCGGAGGTGTTCACGTTCGTTGTCGAAGCGCGGGCGCGCACTTACACACCGCCGCTATCGAGAACGCGGCAGGATGTGCGTTTTGGGGACGTGTTGCGGTTGCGCGGCTACCGGCTGGAGCGGCAGACCGTACATCCCGGCGACAGCGTGGCGTTGACGGTTTATTGGCAGGCGATGGAGAAACCGCCGCAGATGTACGCGGTCTTCAATCACCTACGTATGCCGGATAATACGCCGTTGTGGCACGGCGACTCGTGGCCGCAGGCCGGTCTGTACACGACCGAGCACTGGCGCAAGAATGAGGTGGTGGCCGAGGCGTACACCATTGTCATCCCCGAAGATGCGCCGCCGGGTGATTATCCGCTGTACACGGGGGTCTACAATCCTTTTAACGGTGAGCGGCTTCCGGCGGTGACGTCACGCAGCGAACGTCTGCTCAACGACGAATTTGTCTTGCTCACGCTTACGGTGCTACCGTGATCGAACAGAAAGGCTATTGGAGGATATGAGGCATCACGCTTCCAGAAAAAGGGCAACTCACTGGGTCGCAGTGGGCATCTTGTTGCTAGGCGCGGTGTTGCGCCTGGCGGCGTTCGACGAAACGCTTATCGAGCCGGATCAGGCGGCCATTCTCGGCGAGGCGTTCGAGATCGCGTGGCTCAACTATTTCCCGTTGATCGGGATGAAATCGTCGGTGGGGGTGATGCAGACAGGCGTGACCCCGTTGTTGGCGGCCATACCGTTGTTTTTCGTCAAACGCAGCATCGCCGTGCAGTGGTTTTTCTCTGCGCTGGATTTGTTGGCGCTGGCCTGGCTCTACCGTACCGTCCGTAGTACGTTGGGACGGCGCGCCGCGTGGGTCGCCGCGCTGCTCTATGCGACTGCGCCCTGGATCGTTCTGTACGCGCGCATCATCTGGTACCAGTCCCTCGTGGCGGCTTTTGCGACGGTGGCGTTTGGTGGGGTGCTTATCCTGCTGTCACCATCGCGGAAAAGCTATGCTGTGGAATCTGCTATGGGTAAACGCGATGTACAAAGCCAGTCGGTGGCGTTGTTTCTGGCGATGGTGAGTACGACGTTGATGAGCATGGTACACCTGGCGGCAGCGCCGTGGGGTGTGATGTTGTTTGTGTTCTATGTCGTGATCGCCTGGCGGCGACGGTTGTGGCGCGCGGCTGGAGCGGGGATCGTGGCCAGCTTAATAATCACCTTGCCTTATCTGATTTACCTGTTCATTTCGTCCTTTGCCGATCTTCTCTTTATCTTGAGAGCCGGCGGGGAGAGTCAGGGATTGAACACCTCGGCGTTCCGGTTGTCACGGGAGCTGGTGTCGGGCGCGATGATCGTCGCTAACGCGCATGGCGACTTGTGGGACCGGTCGGTCATCCTCTGGGACTCCGGGCCTACGCTATTGCTGGTGTTACTGGGACTGGCGCTTGTGTGGGCCGTTTGGCGTGCGGTCACCAGCCGGCGAGATCGCCCGTGGTTGTTTTTTGCGTTGGTGTGGCTATTGGCCGTACCGTCGCTATTCCTGTTCTCAGGCATACACTTGCAGCATTTCTACCTGATGATGCTCTTTCCCGCGCCCTTTGTCTTGCTCGGCGCGTGGATCGAAGCCTGTGCCCGTGGTGTTGGGGCTATGGTTGGCGGTACGCCGTGGTTGACCCGGCTGTGGCGGATTTTGGGATACCTTGCCTCCGTGCTGCTCGTGTTGATCGCGGCATGGTGGGCCAGCCTGTGGCTCGTCCGCATCCGTCTGGAGGCGCAGGGTGAGTTGCAGCGTCACACGCGCGGCTGGTTGATGGATCGCGCGGCGGTGACGGTGGCGCATTATCTCGACGAGGAGCCGGAAGGACAGGTCATCGTGCTGGCGCAGTACGAAAGGGATATGTCGCCCTTCGAATGGTTGCGGGGATACATTCAGCGCGACGGTCTGCGGGTGGTGGAGATTGGCAGAGGGTTTATCATCCCCGCCGGTCCCACGTGTTATTTGCTCGGACCGGGTGTATCTAGAAATGTGTTATCGCCGGTTGCGCACATGCTAGTCGAGCGTCCTGATATGACGATTCCCGCCAATCCGCCCTGGCCGATCTTTTGTAAACCGGCTTCGGGCGAGCCTCCGGCGGCGCTGGGGCAATGGGAAAACGGGATGCGTTTGGTCGACTCGGCGATCACGGGGGAGTTCCGGGCTGAGGGGCGCTTGGAGCTTGTCCATACGTGGGTCTATCGCGCGATCAAGCCGGGGCCGTATCATTTTTACAATCACCTGTTGCTGGATGGGGAGCTTGTCGCGCAGATCGATGGCAGCGGCGTGCTGCACTGGTACTGGCGTGATGGCGACACGTTGTTGACGTATTTCACGCTGGATTTGCCCGCCGGTCTGCCGCCGGGCGACTACGTTTTGCGGGTGGGGATGTACACGTGGCCCGATATCACGCGCGTTCTCATGGTCACAGGCGAGGATGGATACGCGATTCCGATCTCGCCGGAGCACCCATAAGGTTGTTTTGTGGAAATGAACTGGTCTAAGCTTGCTCGCGCCGGTTTGCCGCTGTTGCTCATCCTCGCCTATTTCGCGTTGGGGATGGCGCAGGTGACGCACGCCTCGCTCACGTTCGATGAGGGGCCGCACCTGGCGGTGGGTTACACTACGCTGCGCACCGGCGACTTGCGCTTGCAACCGGTCCATATCCACCCGCCGCTGGCGAACGTGCTGGCGGCGGCCCCGCTGCTCCTGCAATCCGATCTGCCCGATCCCCGCGCCGTGGATGGGTGGGGAATCGCCAGTTTGTCGGCGATCACCGACGCCGTGGTGTGGCGCTATCCTGAGCCGGCGCGCATTGCCGTGGCGGGGCGGATGCCCATTCTGTGGCTCGGTGTGCTCTTGGGGGCGTTGATCTGCCGTTGGGCGAAAGACCTGGGCGGATGGCGCGCCGGCTTGGTTGCGTTGGCGCTTTACGCTTTCGATCCCAACTGCATCGCGCACGGGACGCTGATCACGACGGATATGGCGGCGGTGTTTTTTGTCGTGGCGACGTTGTACTTAACGAATGGCGAATTAAGAATTGCGAATTACGAATTACGAATTACACGTCACGCATCACGTATCACGTATTCACGAAGTGCGGCGCGGCTTGTTGGCATTGGCGTGTTGCTAGGATTGGCGCAGTTGGCGAAGGTGTCGGCGCTGATGCTCGTACCGGTGGTGGGGGTGCTCCTGCTCGTTCGGACGGTGGTGTGGGAGAATCGGCGAATCGGCGAATCGGCGAATGGAGAATCGGCGAATGACGAATTACGAATTACGGATCACGCATCACGTCTCACGTCTCACGTTTTGCGCGCGTGGGCCGTTGTCTCCGGCGTTGCGGCGCTGGTGGTGTGGGCCGGGTATGGCTTCGAGGTGGGGGCCGTATCGAGGTTGCCGTTTCCGCTCCCGGCGGCGACGCATCTGCGCATCTTTCAATCTTTGCACGAGCACTACGAGCTGGGACATCCGACCTTCTTGATGGGCCGGGTTAGTAGTCACGGGTGGTGGTGGTATTTCCCGGCGGCGTTTGTGTTGAAGACGCCGTTGCCGATTCTTATCTTGGCGGTTGTGGGTTGTGGGTTGTGGGTTTTGAGTTGTGGGTTGAGAGTTGAGGGGTATACGTTAAGCGTTACAGGTTATCGAACCTGCTTCTCCCGTATCACGCATCATGCATCACGCATCACGTCTGGCGCGCTCGCCTTGCTCCTTTTTCCGTTGCTCTACGCGGCGTCGAGTCTGTTTAGCTCGGTCAATATCGGATACCGCCATTTGCTGCCGCTGTTGCCGTTTCTCTACGTGGGGATCGGCGCGCAAATGGC
>OMKS01000622.1_pt1 | contig 32865 bp, 27 predicted proteins | sample 1674721 | NCBI WGS metagenome assembly OMKS01 (sample SAMN06264996, study PRJEB25208) | sediment metagenome | isolation source: hot spring sediment | place: USA: California | collected 2014-09-02 | reverse complement strand
CTCGGTGCTGCGTGCGATCCTGTTCATCATCTCGAGGGTTTCGACAGGATACGATCCAATAGCCGTCTCTTCCGAAAGCATCACGGCATCTGTTCCATCCAGGATGGCATTTGCAACATCTGTTGCCTCTGCCCTGGTGGGGCGAATGTTGTGTGTCATGCTCTCAAGCATCTGGGTGGCGGTGATCACAGGTTTGGACGCGAGGTTTGCCCTGAATATGAGCTGTTTCTGGACAACCGGCACCTGTTCGATGGGAATTTCGACGCCGAGATCACCCCGCGCTAACATGATTCCGTCGGCCTCATCAAGGATCTCTTCGATATTCCTGATGGCATCGGAACGTTCGATCTTGGCAATCAGGAAGACCTGCTCCCCCTTATTGAGCGCATACTCCCTCACCGTCCGGACATCTTCTGCAGACCTGACAAAGGATATGCCGAACACGCTTATTCCATGGCCGAGGGCGAAATCCGTTAATTCGAGATCCTTATCAGTGACTCCGGGCAGGGTAAGTTCCGCGCCAGGGAGGTTGAGCCCTTTCCCGGAGAGAAGCCTGCCCCCGATGATAACCGTGCAGTGCACCTCTCTGCCTTGAACCTCTTTCACGCGCATCTGGATGAACCCGTCATTGAGAACTATTCTGCTGCCGGGACGTACACTGCCCGGAAGATCGGGATAGAGAACCGTGATGCGGGAGGGTGATCCCATTACCTGTTCTGTGGTGAGAATCACGCGATCACCTTTTTTCAGGATGCAGGAGCCGCCTTCGATTGTACCGATGCGTATCTTGGGTCCAGGCAGATCTACAAGGATTGACACCTCGCGGTTCACCTCTGCCGCAACAGCCCTGATGGATTCGATGTCTTCCCGGCGTTCCTGGAGTGAACCGTGGCTGAAGTTCAGTCTCGCAACATTCATCCCTGCACGGATCATCCGCTTGAGAACCGGACGAGACCTCGAGGCAGGTCCGATCGTACAGACTGTCTTGGTTTTCTGTTTTGGATAGGGTGATGCCATAGTATACAGAGTATGTCCTGACAAGGAGAAGTCAATGCATGCTTCGACTTTTCCCAATTCCGTCCTGGTGCCTGTGTCGGAGAGGAAAATGTACAGTCAATCGGAGACCTGTCTTTTTTCCCGGTAGTGGCTCACCTTCAGGAGGGAGACTTTCCGAGTGCGTTGCGGGCCTGCCTGAGTCTCTCCATGTAGGAAAAGATGACAGGAATGAAAAACAAGGAGAACAGGGTCGATACGATGATGCCTCCGATGGTGGGCAAGGCGAGCGCCATCCTGAAGCTTGCTCCTGAGCCCACGCTGAGTGCCTGGGGAATCAGGCCACAGATGATGGCGATATTCGTCATGACGATGGGCCTGAATTTTTCTCCACAGGCAACTAAGACTGCAGTGGCGCTGTCATCCCCCGCATTGATCCGGGTCATAGCCTGGTCGATGAAGAGGATGGCGCTGTTGACCACGATACCAACGAGCATGACGATGGACATCATCGCCATCATGTTCATGGTGATCCCCGAGAAAAACAATACGTAGAAAACCCCGGCAAGGCCAAGGGGAACGGTGAGGAGTATGGTGAACGGGTGGATGAGGGAGTTCAGGATCGCCGCCAGGAGCATGAAGGTCAGCACCGATGCGATGAGGAATGCCTGGGATGTTGCCGCACCTGCCTCTTCATTGATCTCCACGTCTCCTGCAAACTCAAGGGTGTACCCCGGTTCCAGGTCGAGCGTCTCGAATTTCTTTTTCAGGATAGCCATGTTTTCCGTCAGCGACAGCCGACTGAAGAAACTCGTAAGCGTAATCTTCCTCTGTTTGTTTTTCCGCTCAATGCTGGCCTCAGCCCGTGAAGGAACGAACTCACCGACCTGGTTGATGGGGTTGAGGATCTCCTCCTTTCCCAGCGGCGCCAGGATTGCCCCGAGCAGGTTGATGGAACTGGTGTACTTCTCATCGAGGGCCACATTGATCGGATACTCTTGACCCCCTTCTCTGAACAGCGACGTGTCATCTCCTTCGATGGAGGCCCTCAGGACCATTCCGAGGAGCGCATTGTTTCCACCGTAGACACTGGATTTGAAATCGAAGGGAATAAAGCGCATCTCCTTTCTCGGGGTCTTGTAGGAGCTGATGATGCTCTGGTAATTCCCCGTTTCATTCATGAGGTTCTTGACCTCTTCCGAGAGCGTGACGAGTTTCGTGTAGTCGGGTCCGAAGAGATCGATATCCATATCGCCCCTGTTTCCCTGGCTTCTTCCTGCGATCACGCTGAATTCGAGATCCGCTATGGTGCAGAGCGGCTCAACGAGACTCTCTGCCACAGCCCTGTCACTGCGTTTCCTCTCGGTTGCATCCACGAGCCTCACGTTCAGGGAAAGGTTGTAGAGCCCCTTGTTCTTACCTCCGATGGTGGATGAGTAGTCTTTGAGTTCCGGGATGTCACGGACAAACCCCTCGATGGTGTTGAGAACCCGCACACTCCTCTCGAGGGTGGTATCCTGGGGAAGATCGGCAGTTATGGTGATTTCAGAACTGTCCGCCGAGGGAAACGGTTCTCCTCCCACGTAGTTCATCACGAAAAGGGAGCCTGCAAATGCGGCCAGAGTCACCACCATGGTGAGTTTCTTCCACCGGAAGCAGAACCCCAGTCCTTTCAGGTATTCTTGTTTGGCAGCCTCGACCCACCTCGAAAAGAATACGAGGTATGATCCTATGATCCCTCTTCCCTGTGCTTCCCCATCGGGATCGGTCTTCTTCAGGGCAAAGGAGGCGAGCATGGGCGTGAGCGAAAAGGAAGCAAGGATGGAAAAAACGGTTGCGGCAACCACCGTTATTCCGAAGGGGAAGAAGATCTGTCCGAAAATCCCCTTCATAAAGGCAATGGGAATGAACACCACGATATTTGTCCCTGCCGATGCAATGACTGCCACGGCAACCTCCATGGTTCCTCGGGCTGCACTCTCCGAAGCTTCGGTTTTTGCATCCATGCGCTTGTGGATGTTCTCGATGATCACGATGGCATTGGCCACGAGAACCCCGATGGAGACGCCGAGCGCCATGAGGGTGACAATGTTGAGGGTGAACCCGAAGAACTGCATGACGAGGAAGGAAGAGATGATGGAGGTGGGGATGACCACGGCCGCAACGAGGGCGATACGGATGTCTCCCAGGAAGAGGAAGAGCACCAATGTTGTCAGGAGGACACCCAGGAATATGCTCGTGAGGGCATCCCTGATAGATTCACGGATGAAGGTGCTCGAGTCACGAGCGAGTTCGAGGGAAAGGCCGGGAAGCAGCCCTGCCCTCACCTCTTCGAGAACACGGTAGACACCGTCTGCTGTCTGGACCACATTGCTGTCCGACTGCTTGTAGATGTTGAGCATCACCGCCTCATTCCCGTTGAAGCGCGCGGCTGCGGTCACATCCTTGAACCCATCGGTAACGGTTGCAACATCTCTGAGGCGGATGATCCCGACATCCTCGATGGCGATATGCATGTTTTCGATCTGGCTTACGGTTTCAAACTGGCCCTTGAGCCGTACCCCGATCTTGAATGTTTCCCTGTCAATGGTTCCTGCGGGGATGTCAAGATTTTCCGTCCGGATCGCCTTGATCACGTCGAGCAGTGAGAGACGATAGTTCATCAGTTTCGGCAGATCCACGCGCACGTTTATCTGGCGCTGTTTGCCTCCCACCACATCAACCGTTGCCACTCCAGGCACCTGAGAAAATCTGTCTTTGAGTTCGACATCAGCATACTCATAGATGACATTGACTGGCAACGTATCGCTGAACAGGGCTATGCTCAGGGTCGGATCTTCAAAAGGATCGAACTTCTCGATAATCGGCTTATCCGCATCATCGGGAAGGTCCCGGGAGATAGCCTCAACCTTGTCCTTGACCTCCAGAGCTTTGATATCGACATCAATGCCGTATTCGAACTCGATGATGGTGAGTGCATAATTCTCGGAGACTGTCGACCAGATGTTTTTGATGTCGCTGATGTTCGATACCGCATCCTCGACCTTTTTGACCACCTGGCTTTCGATTTCTTCCGGGGCAGCGCCCTCGTATACCTGGGTAATGAGCACGATGGGCAGCGTAACATCGGGAAAGAGATCGACATTCAATCTCTGGTACGAGATCAGACCGAGCACCACGAACACACTCACGATCATGAGCGTGGTCACCGGCCGAGATATGAAGGTTCTGATCAGGTTCATCGGAGGGAACTGCTCTCAGACATGCTAATAGGCAACTTTTGTCATGTCGCTGAGTCTCGTGAAACCGCTCACCACGACCATGTCGTTCTCTTCCAGCCCGGAGAGAATACGTGCGTATTCATCATTCATTCCCGTTATTTTTATCGTTTTTCTGGAGACCTGATCATCGACGATACGATAGACGTAGAAGGATCCATCAGCATCCTGCTGTATTGCCCTGAGATCTGCGTACAGTGCCATGGAATCGTTGATTATCTCGATCTGAGCCGCGGTATAGGTTCCGATCTTGAGAATATTCGATCGGTTATCTGTCTCCATCTCAACCCGGAAAAGACCGGTTTTTGGGTTGGCATTCAGAGAGATCTTCGTCACCGTTCCCATGCTCATGCCTTCACCGTGGTTACCGTTTGCAAAGACTCGCTGGCCTGGCTCGATGCGCCTGATATCAGACTCGCTCACCTCGGCGACGAGCCGAACCCTATCGACCCGGGCAACAACGGCCACGGGTCTCATCGGCGTGATGAATTCCCCTTCTCGTGCATTCAGATCGAGAATAATGCCATCGATGGAACTTGAGAGAGAAACTGCCTCGATCACGCTCTCAAGGTTTGCCCTGTCCACATCGAGCTTCATCTTGATCTCATCGAGCTGACTCTGTGATACTGCGCCTGAATCTCTGAGCTCCATCATTCTGGTGTAATTCTTGAGCGTGGTCTCGAAGACTGCCGAGAGCTGACGATACTGGGCCGAACTCTTCGGATCTTCCTTGTCCAGGCTGATGATGACCTCGTTGGCCTTCACCATGTCGCCCACCTTGTGGTGGACCCTGAGGATCTTCGCAGCCACCGGGGTGGAGATCTCGACCTGCGTGTGCCCGAGCACCATGGCATTCACTCTGCAGGAAACTCTGAAGGGCCCTCTCTTCACGATGTCCGCTTCAACAGGGATGCCGTTGGTCTTGTAGTACTGTTCGATACCGACGGCTTCTTTGCCCGAGAGCGATTCGATAATCTGGATCCTCAGTAGAACAGCAATGACGAAGAACCCGATCAAACCCAGGACGACGATCTTTCTCACATGTGTATCCTACGATGAGCGTATTGTGTTTTCATGGTGTTCCGACAGAACACCGCTTCTCATATCCGAGCGATCTAACCACGCCAGAGAAAGGATTGTCAATCACTTTGTCTCGCGATGAATTCTCTATCACATCCCCACCCGGGCTGCTATGCCAGGCAGGCAGAATGTCGTGTCCGCGCGGACCGGGAAACAAGCCCCCAGGGAATCACGGAGCATCGGTTTGTATCCCCTTCAGAGCCACATCATCGAAACCAAGACAAGGGATCCCAGGCACACGGAGACAAGGTCTGAGGGACATGCTCGGAGTTCCTTCATCCTCGTGCGGACGATACCCGGAGCGTATCCCCGCAGGGTCAATGCAATGGCAAGATCGTCCGCCCTCCTGAACACCCCGTGCAGAAGCGGCACCAGAACCGGCACCAGGGCGCGAACCCTGGCAATGAGTCCACCGGATTCCAGATCCACACCCCGTGCCTTTTGGGCCTTTATGATCCGTTCGGTCTCTTCAAACAAGGTCGGGATAAACCTGATCGCAAGCATAACGAGGAGTGCAATATCTTCGGTGGGAACCTTCAGATACTTCAAGGGCTTCATGAACCACTCCAGGGCCCAGACAAGGTTCAACGGCGAGGTGGTCAGCGTGGTCAGCGTGGAGAGCCAGATGGCGAATACGAGCTGGGTACCGACACGGAGGCCTCCCGTGAGCCCCTGCCAGGTCGCATGGGGCAGCCAGGCAATGGGATCTCCGGCTGTCATGAACAGATGAAGAACAGCGGTGAATCCGAAGAGCCATAAAAACGGGATCAACCCGGAGAGGAGCATCCTTCCGGGAATACGGGCACTAACCGTGACCGCTGTGCACATCAGAAGGAACAGGGCCAATCCCCCGGCAGTGTCCAACTGAAACGCCGCCCCGATTCCAAGCCCCATGAGAAAGAGTTTCGCCCGAGGATCCAAGCGATGCACGAGAGAATCAAGGGGCACGTAGTTTCCAAGTGTCACCTTCATGGCATGTCCCGTCTCACACAGGAGCGCGGATCAGGGTGTATTCCCCACCAGGTGCTCTGCAATCTGAACGGCATTGAGGGCTGATCCCTTCCTGAGATTATCACACACGGTCCACAGGGCAAGGCCGTTGTCAAAGGAGGCGTCTTCACGGATCCGTCCCACGAAGCACTCGTCCCTTCCCGCTGCACCCACTGCAGTGGGGTAAGAAGCCCCTGCGGGATCATCGGTAACGTAAACCCCCGGCATGGCTGTGATCATCTTCCGCGCCTCTTCCGGTGTAATCTTGCGTGCTGTCTCGAAGTGGACTGACTCCGAGTGTGCGTAGAACACAGGAACCCTCACGGCAGTGGCACTGATGCGGATCTTCTCGTCTTCGAAGATCTTCTTTGTCTCGTTCATGAGGGACAGCTCTCCGTCGGTATAGGCACTGGAGCTGAAGCTTCCGACGTGCGGCAGGATATTGAACGCTATCTGGTGGGGGTAGACCTCTGAATGCACCTCCTGGAAGGTGAAGAGATTCCTGATTTGTTCAGAGAGCTCGTCGAGGGCTCTTTGACCGTTATCAGAAACCGCCTGATAGGTGGACACCAGAATTCTCCTGATCCTGGCCGCTTTATGAATTGGGTACAGCGGCAGGACCAGCTGGATGGTAGAACTGCCCGGAGAGGCAATGATTCCAGAGTGTTTCTTGATCAGAGCCGCGTTGATCTCGGGAATCACCAGGGGAACCTGCTCGTGGAGAGAAAACTCGGAGCTGCAGTCGATCACCGTACACCCCTGTTGGACGGCCTTGGGTGAATACTCCCTGCTCAGGGACCTGTCGGTGGTAAAAAAAGCCAGATCAACCCCTGAGAGGGCTTTCGCTTCGAGAACCCCGGCCCTGAGACTGAATCCGGCAAAATCAACGGTCCTGCCGAGATTGCGGGGTGCTCCCAGCGGAATGATCTCCTGGATCGGGAAGTTCCTCTCCTCGAGAATCCTGATGATTTCCCCTCCCAGCGAACTGAGAGGCTCTATGACTGCTACCCTGTATCTTTTTCCCATGTAACTCTGCTGTCTCGCTCCTGGGGACGGGCCTCCTGCGCAGGTAAATACCCCATCACCATCCCGTGATGGCGCCTCAGATGGTTCCCCGTTTCCTGATATGTTCTATCAGACCTCCGTCCTCGATCAACTCCTGCATGAATTCGGGGATGGGCCGGGACAGGAACTGCGTCCCGGTCGTGAGATTCGTAACCCGACCTGAATCTGCATCCACCTCGATGAGATCACCCTGGTTGATTCCTTTCGACGCATCTGCTGTTTCAAAGATGGGCAGCCCCATGTTAAAGCTGTTCCTGAAGAAGATCCGTGCAAAGCTGGGTGCAATTACGCAGCTGATTCCGGCAGCCTTGATGGCAATGGGTGCATGCTCACGGGAGGATCCGCACCCGAAATTTTTTCCCGCAACGATGATGTCTCCGCTTCGCACCTGAGAAGGGAATCCAGGATCTGCATCTTCCATACAGTGCTTCTTCAGTTCATCGGGGTCGGTGGTAGTGAGATAGCGGGCAGGAATAATGGCATCGGTGTCGATATCGTCTCCGAACAGAAAGGCCCGGCCCCTGAAAATCATGACATTACCTCCGAAGGCGACGAAATCCTGCCCGTTATCGCCGAGGCCGCAGCCACTGCAGGCCCGCATAGGTACACGTCACTGGCCGGGTCACCCATCCGTCCAACAAAGTTTCGATTGGTCGTTGCCAGGGCCTTCTCGCCCCTGGCCAGGATGCCGAGGTGTCCCCCCAGGCAGGGACCACAGGAGGGCGGTCCCAGAATCGCCCCTGCCTCGAGGAAGATCTTGATGAGTCCCTCGTCCTCGGCCTCTCGAAAGACCCGAGGTGTGGCGGGAAGGATCAGGCACCTGAGATCTCGTGCCACTGTTTTGCCCCTCATGATGCCTGCTGCAATGCGCAGATCCTCGATCCTGCCGTTGGTGCACGAACCGATAAACACCTGATCGAGCCATACTTCTCCCACCTCGCTGATACCGCGGGTGTTCTCGGGGGAGTGGGGAAAGGCGACCTGGGGTTCGATCAGCGAGCAGTCGTACTCCCTGATGGATTCATACCGTGCATCGGGATCGCTCCGGTACACGGTGAAGGGCCGTTTCGCCCTTGGTTTCACGTAGTCTTGTGTTTTCTCATCAGCCGCAATGATCCCTGCCTTCCCCCCTGCCTCGATGGCCATATTCGACATGGTGAGCCGGTTACTGAGATCGAGTTCGGAGATTGCCCTGCCCTCGATTTCCATGACCCGGTAGAGGGCCCCATCCACCCCGATATCACCAATAAGGTACAGCATGAGATCCTTGCCGCCGACCCATGGCTGAAGCTCCCCGTTGAAGATGAACTTCATGCTCTCCGGAACCTTTATCCACGCCTGTCTTGTCATGATGGCAGCTGCGAGGTCGGTGCTGCCGACACCGGTGGAAAAAGCACCCAGGGCTCCATAGGTACAGGTGTGGCTGTCTGCCCCGATGATGAAATCCCCCGGGAGAACAAGGCCTTCCTCAGGCAGAAGCGCGTGTTCCACCCCGCAGCGGCCGGCATCGTAGAAGTTCATGATGCCGTGCTTTTTCGCAAACTCCCGTACATACCTGCACTGGTTTGCCGAGGCGATGTCCTTGTTCGGGGTGAAATGATCCAGGACAAACACAATCGAATCAGGGCGGGAAATCCTGCCTGTCCCCCCGGCCTCGAATGCCTGGATGGCGAGGGGGGCGGTGATGTCATTGGCGAGCGCCACGTCAACATTCACCCTGATGATATCACCGGGACTGAATTCCTTTGTGTGCGTGTGCTCCAGGAGGATTTTCTCTGCAATGGTTCTATCCACGGGGTGCGCCTTTCTATAAGCTTGGATACGTTGTGGTTTTCCTGGTTTTAATGAGTTCCAGTCTGTTCATGGCATTGATCAGGGCCTTGGCGGACGCCACCAGGATATCCGGGTCCGATCCCTGCCCCACGGTGACGGCATCCTTTTCCTTGAGTTCCACTGTCACCTCGCCCTGGGCATCGGTGCCACGTGTGATGGAGCTCACAGAAAACCGTTTGAGCTCCGCTCTGGAACCCGTCATCCTGATAATTGTCTTGTAGAGCGCATCCACGGGGCCGTTGCCGAAGCCGGCCTCCTGAACGATCTGGTCGTCGATGAGGAGCTGTACCGTTGCCGTGGGCACGGTGACCGTTCCGGAGGTGACATTGATGTGCTTGAGCTCATACCTGTCGGGAACCCGGTAGATTTCTTCAAGCACGATGGCCTCGATATCTGCGTCGAAGACCTGCTTTTTCTTGTCTGAAATCTCCTTGAATCGATTGAAAACCTTCACCAGATCCTTGTCGCTCAAACGGTACCCGAGTGACTCGAGCCGTTTTGACAGAGCGTGTTTCCCTGAGTGCTTGCCGAGCACGAGCTGGGATGTGCCGATTCCCACTGCCTCGGGTGTCATGATCTCATAGGTCGATCGCTCCTTGAGATAGCCATCCTGGTGGATGCCCGCCTCATGGGCAAAGGCATTGGATCCCACCACTGCCTTGTTGGGTTGTACCGGTATACCCGTGATGTGGGAGACGAGCCTGCTCGTGGGAAAGATCTGGCTCGCATCGATGGTGGTGAAGAGATGTCCATAGAGGTCTTTCCTCACGTTGAAAATCATCACCACCTCCTCCAGGGAGGTGTTCCCGGCGCGCTCTCCGATTCCGTTGATGGTGCATTCAATCTGCCGTGCACCGGCAAGCACAGCTGAGAGAGAGTTTGCCGTGCCGAGACCGAGATCGTTGTGGCAGTGCACACTCATCGTCACCCCTTCGATGCCTCGCACCTTGTTCCTGAGGTGGGTGATGAGATCGAAGAATTCCTGGGGATTCGTGTATCCCACGGTATCGGGGATATTGATCGTATCCGCTCCTGCAGAGATGGCGGCAGCGTAGACGTCGACGAGGAAATCCCAATCAGACCGGGTTGCGTCCTCTGCAGAAAACTCGACACTCGGCGAGAGTTCGCGGCAGGCAGCTACCGCTTCTTGCACAGAAACGAGAACCTCGTCGCGTGTCATGCGGAGCTTATGCTTCATGTGGATGTCCGAGGTGGCGATAAAGGTGTGCAAACCCGGGTTCTTGGCGTCTTTCACCGCGTTCCATGCAATGCTGATGTCCTCCGGGCGTGCCCTGCACAGACCGATCACGATGGCCCTTTCCACTTCTCCGGCCACGGCCTGGACGGCATCGAAATCACCGGGAGAACTCACCGGGAATCCTGCTTCGAGTTTATCGACCCCGAGCATTTCCAGCTGCTTTGCCACGAGGACCTTCTCGTGTACGTCCATGCTGGCACCGGGTGACTGCTCGCCATCCCGGAGCGTGGTATCAAATATGATTATCTTTTCCCGTTGCACGCTCATCAGTTGCGCCTTTCTCTTCTTTCTTTTCCCTCCTGAGGGCTACCAGATACCGCACGCCATCCCACAGAGCTCCTCCCACGATGAAGGTCATGGCCAGGACAAAGAGCATGATCTCTGGAGAGAGGGCCACCACGACGAGCAGGAGAACACCGCACACAAGGAGCTGAAATGGGTGTGCCCTGATAAAGGAGAGCTGCTTGAAGCTCGGATACCGAATATTGCTGACCATGAGGAACGACAGAAGGTACATTACAAGGAGCACCATCCACGCATCGATGGTTCCCACAACCCTGGTCAGGAGCACCATGCTCGCAACGCCCCCTGCCGCCACCGGGATGGGAAGGCCCTTGAATGAAGTGGGGTGGGGTGTCGTATCGATGTTGAAACGCGCGAGTCTCAAGGCCCCGCAGGCCACGAAGAGGAAACAGGCGATGAACCCGAATCTCTCGTAGAGGTTCAGCTGCCAGAGATAGACCATGATGGCGGGGGCCACCCCGAAGCAGATCACATCGGAAAGGGAATCGTACTGTTTGCCGAAATCGGAGACGGAATTCGTCATCCGTGCCACACGACCGTCGACCCCGTCGATGAATCCTGCGATGAGGATGAATATCGAAGCCATGATGAAGCTTCCCTTGAGTGAGAAAGAGATGGAATAAAACCCGCAGAACAGGCCGATCGTGGTGATGAAATTGGGCAAGAAAGGAACCAGTCTCTTCTTCTTTTCACTGTGCTTCTTTTCGCTCAGCCTTTTTCTCATTACGCTCTCCGTGCGAGAATCGTCTCCCCTGCAGTGACCCCTTCACCACGGCGGACCAGGACATGGTACACAGGTGGGAGGTAGCATTCCAGGAGCGAACCGAACCGGATGAGCCCGATCTTCTGGCCTCTTTCAACGATTTCTCCCTGCTCCGGCCAGCAGGAAATCCTCCGGGCAACGAGTCCGGCTACCTGGTCGACCCTGAAGAGGCCATCTTCGTTTTCGAGATAGAGGATCATGCGCTCGTTCTCTTCGGTCTTCTTTCCGAGGTTCGCCATGGCGAATTTCCCGGGCCGGTACCGCTTTTCCACGACTCTGCCGCCCACGGGTGAGCGGTTCACGTGCACACTGAAGACCGACATGAAGATGGATACTTTCGTACAGGGACCGACCTTGTCCTCAAATGTCTCTGCCACCTCGAGCACGGTTCCGTCTGCAGGAGAGATGAACAGGTGTTCGCCTTCAGGTGCTCGCCTGTGGGGATCCCGGAAAAACCACGTGACAAAGAGCGCCGGTACGATGCCGATCATCCTCAGGAAGCGGGATCCGGTGAGCGCGAGGAGCGCGAAAAACGCCAGAGCTCCTGCGATAAAGGGAACTCCTTCTTTTCTGATGTTCATCAGTTTACCTTCTTGTCCACCTTCCTGCTCTGGGCTATCCAGGGCATCATGGCCCGGAGTTCGGCGCCGACCTTTTCGATGAGATGTTCTTCGCCCTGCCTGGTGAGGGCATTGAACACCGGTCTGCCCGCCAGATTTTCAAGGATCCATTCCTTGGCAAAGCTCCCGTCCTGTACCCCTGCAAGGATCTCCTTCATGGTGTCTTTGACGGTTTCATCGATCACCCAGGGTCCCCTGGTGAGATCGCCATACTGGGCCGTGTTGCTCACGGAATAGCGCATGGTGGAGATGCCCCCCTCGTAGATGAGATCCACGATGAGCTTGAGTTCGTGCAGGCACTCGAAGTATGCCATCTCGGGGGCATAGCCTGCTTCCACGAGGGTCTCGAACCCGGCCAGGATAAGCGATGTGACCCCGCCGCACAGGACCGCCTGCTCCCCGAAGAGGTCTGTCTCCGTCTCTTCGGCAAAGGTGGTCTCGAGTATCCCCGCCTTTCCCCCGCCGATGGCACAGGCATAGGCCAGGGCGAGGGCCCTCGCATTCCCCGACGCGTCGGCATACACAGCGATGAGCATGGGGACACCCCTGCCCTGGGTGTATTCGTAGCGCACCATGTGGCCGGGGGATTTCGGGGCCACCATACAGCAGTTGACGCCCTCAGGGGGGGTAATCTGTCCGTAGTGGATATTGAATCCGTGGGCAAACAGGAGGTAGTTGCCGGGTTTCATGTGGGGCTCGATCTCTGTTCTATATACCTGGGCCTGCAGTTCATCGGGGATGAGCATCATCACGACATCCGCCCACTGGGCCGCATCTGACGTTGCCATGACCTTCAGTCCCGACTTCTCTGCCTTTTCACGGGTCGGGCTCGACTCTCTCAGGCCCACAACCACCTGAACCCCCGATTCCTTGAGGTTGTTTGCGTGGGCAAACCCCTGAGAGCCGTACCCCATGATTGCCACCTTTTTCGAACGAATCAGCTCCAGGTCTGCATCACTGTCGTAGTATACCTTCATGAAACCAGCTTCCTCCTTCCGTGCATTTCTCTCTCCATGACGATCGTTCCTGTCCGGATGAAATCGAGGATCCCTATGGGATACAGGATTTCGATGAACCCCTGAAGTTTGCCCGTGTCACCGGTGAGGGCCAGCGTGTACGAGGTGGGAGATACATCCACGACCCGCGCCCTGAAGATATCGGCAATGCGGAGCACCTCTGCCCTCGACTCTTCCCTGGCCTTGACCTTGACGAGGATCATTTCCCGCTCCACATGGCTCTTCTCAGAATAATCCACCACCTTGATGACGCTGATGAGCTTGTTGAGCTGCTTCTTGATCTGTTCGAGAACCTGCTTGTTCCCCGAGGTAGTGATGACCATCTTCGATTTCGAGGGATCGAGGGTGGGAGCAACGGACAGTGACTCGATATTGAATCCCCGGCCCGAAAACAGACCCACAACCCTGGAGAGGACTCCTGGCTGATTCTCAACGAGAACGGATATCGCATGCTTCACACGTCACCTCACACCAGCAGCATGTTGTTGATGGGAGCACCGGCAGGAACGATCGGGCAGACATCTTCCTCAGACTCGACGACGAAATCCACGAACACAGGTCCCTTGGTGGCAAGGGCCTCCCGTATGGCATCATCAACATCCTTTGGATTCTCAACCCTGAGTCCGGATGCACCATAGGCCTGCGCCAGCTTCACGAAGTCGGGCGAGGTGCTCAGACACGTGTGCGAGTACCGGTGACGATAGAACAGGGCCTGCCACTGTCGCACCATTCCCAGGTAGCCGTTGTTGAGGATCATCACCTTGACAGGCAGGTTGTACTGCACCGCGGTGGCGAGCTCCTGTATGTTCATCTGGATGGAGCCGTCTCCCGCGATATCAACCACCGTGCGATCGGGAAAAGCCACCTGTGCCCCGATGGCTGCCGGAAATCCGTATCCCATGGTGCCGAGACCACCCGAGGAGAGAAAGAGTCTGGGCTGCTTGAAGCGGTAGAACTGCGCGGTCCACATCTGGTTCTGCCCCACTTCCGTGGAAACAATGGTGTCATCGGGCGCTATCTCATCGATGCGTTCGATGACGTACTGGGGCTTGATGGTATCACCCTGGGTATACCTCAAGGGTTTTTCCTTCTTCCACTCGTCGGTTCTGGCAAGCCAGGATTCGCTGTTGTTCCGGAGTTCGCTGATCTCCTGCTTCATATCCTCGAGTTGATCGAGCATCCCTTTCAGAACCAGTTTGCAGTCTCCCACAACAGGAAGATCCACCTTGACGTTCTTGCTGATAGAGGTCGGATCGATATCGATGTGCACGATCTTTGCCTTGGGTGCGAACTCATCGATCTTGCCGGTGACTCTGTCGTCGAACCGTGCACCAATGGCGATGAGGCAGTCGGTCTCCGTGACCGCCATGTTTGCGGCATAGGTGCCGTGCATCCCGAGCATGCCCAGGGACAGCTCGTGTCCGGAAGGAAACGCTCCGAGCCCCATCAGGGTGGTGGTAACGGGAACACGGATCTTCTCGGCGAGGGCGAACAATTCGTCGGATGCGTTTGAGTGTATGACGCCCCCACCTGCATAGATGACCGGCCGCTTGCTCTTCAGGACCATTCCCACAATGCGCTTGATCTGGCCGAGATGTCCCCGGTAGGTGGGGCAGTAGCTCTCCATGGACACGCTTTCAGGGTACTTGAAATTCACCAGGGAGTTCATCACGTCCTTGGGAAGATCCACCAGAACAGGACCGCATCTCCCGGTGCGAGCGATGTAGAATGCCTCCTTGATCACCCTGCCGAGATCGTTTACGTCCTTGACCAGGTAGTTGTGTTTGGTGCAGGGCCTCGTGATTCCCACGATATCCGCTTCCTGAAAGGCATCGTTCCCGATGAGGTGGGTGGAAACCTGCCCCGTAAATATCACGATCGGGATGGAATCCATGTAGGCAGTCGCGATTCCCGTGACCGTGTTCGTGGCGCCCGGTCCCGAGGTTACCAGGCATACGCCCACGTTCCCGCTTGCCCGTGCATACCCGTCTGCCGCATGCACCGCACCCTGTTCATGACGCGAGAGGATGAACTGGAGGTCAGGTGCATCCAAGATGGCATCAAAAATATCAAGCACAGCGCCACCGGGATACCCGAATACATGCTTGACCCCTTCGCACCTGATTGCCTCTATGAATGCATGTGCACCTGTAATCTTTTTCATCCCTGGAGCCGTTAATCCTGCGTGCTTCCCTGTGGAGAATCCTGCTGGAGACGATGTCTGCGGAGGATCTCTTCGATCTTGTCCTTGCCCAAAAGCTTGAGCTTCTGGAGTTCCTTGCGCCGGAGTTCCTCTTCCGTGCTGAGGTAGCGCCTCTTGTTGAACTGATCCAGCTTTTCCTCGAACTCCAGGTGCTCATCCCAGAGGTGTTTCAGTTCCTTGTCCTTCGGGATGAGCTTACGAATCAACTGCAGATCGGCATCTTCCATAGGCTATACCCCTTGATTTCTTGGTAAGGTACATCTAGATCATAGATACCCTCCCCTGTCAACAGAGTGATGGCGTGATCTGGAGCACCTTCACAAGGCCCTGCACATCTGCTAGAGTGAACTTCCTATGAAGATTATGCATCCAGGCACCATTGCCGGAAACCTTTCCATGATCGGAAACATCATGTTTCCCTCCTATCTCATCGGCGGGAAGACACCCTGTATGTTCGATGCGGGCGTGAGCGCCATGGGACCTCTGTACCTCGGCGATATCATCCCTCTCCTTGCTGACGGTGGCCTGAAACACCTGTTTTTCACCCACTCCCACTATGACCATACCGGAGCATGGGGGTATCTCTCCCGGTTCTTTCCCGAGATCATCACCTACGCGCACCCCCTGGTCAGTGAAGTGATGAGATCTCCCCGTGCACTTGCCACCATGACCAGGTTGAGCTCCCTGTTCGCGGGGCTCTTTCATGAACATACCGACCATACGGAGTTCCTGCCTCCCAGAATAGACAGGGACCTAAAAGACGGTGATCTGATTTGTCTGGACGAGGGAATCGAGATCCATGTCCTTGAGACTCCGGGACACACCCGTGACTCCCTCTCCTATTTTCTCGAGCCCTACCGTGCCGTGGTACCTGGAGAGGCCCTGGGGGTCATTCATCCCAACGGAGAGGTCTTCCCCGAGTTTCTCAACGACTATGAGGCCTACATCTCCTCTGCCCTCAAGATCATGGCTTTAGGTCCTGAGATGATTCTCATGCCGCACGGGTACGCCCTGACCGGAGAAGATGCCGAAGCGTTCCTCAATGAGGTAATTCCTGCAACTCATCGCTTTCACGACATGATCACGGATACCCTGGAGCACTCGGGAGGGGACAGCGACCAGGCGACAGCCATGCTCTTTGAACAGCTCTACGATGAGGACGGCATAGGCCAGGAACGAACCGCCTTCCTCGTTAACCTCGAAGCCAAGGTCCGCTGTGTCAAGAAAACCCTTGATACTCGATGACGGTCCTAGAGAAAGATGTAGCCCTTGACGAACAGGTGTGTGATCACGGCAACGACCACGACCACCGCCAGGAGCCTGTGCACGGTGAGCCACCACGAACGGTAGTCACGGCGCAGGTAGAAGCCGTAGATCCCCATGCCGGCGGTTGCGATCAGTGCCGCACCACTGATCAAGCCCGTCAGGGAAAGGATCTCCGAGAGATAGACCACCATGAAATGGACTGGCAGGAGCAGGAGCGCCCCGAAACCGAACATCCGGTGATTTTTCACCACCACCCGCATGACGCTCCGGTAGGCGTTCGCAAAGTCCTGCCTGCTTGCCGGGAGCTTCTTGATGTAGTCTCTGCTGATCTGCTTGAGCACAAAGTTGAGCAGGCACAGCACCACGAACACCGCAATGCTCCATCCGAAAAACGTTTCCAGACTCATCACTCACCCCCGTCCTGACTCAGAGAGGAGACCTGCTTCGTTTCATAGAGAACCCTATCGGGACATGTGGGGAGAAGTCAAGGCACGGCAGGATCCCCCATGCACCCGTATGTTCCTTGAGATTCGGTGCCATCGATGGTTCACCTTCGTTGCGGAAACCAGGTAAAAAGGGCATTTTATAGGGTCGCTGTCCGGGGTTCTCCTCAAGAAATCTGAGCCGATGCCCGATACCATGAGCGGGAACGACGATGGACACCTATCTCGCACGACAGCCGATCTTCAGCAGAACCAAGGAGATCTATGCCTACGAACTGCTCTTCCGGGGCGGGATGCAGAACTATTTTCCGGAGATCGACGGCAGCAGTGCAACGTCCAGGGTTCTGTCCAATCTTTTCTTCAATGCGGACATCGAGACGATAACCGGCGGGAAGCGTGCGTTCATCAACTTCACCTATGACCTCCTCCTCAAGAAGATACCGCTGATGTTCCCCTCCGAGATCACCACGGTGGAGATCCTGGAGGATGTCGCTGTGGACGAGGCCATGCTCGAGTGCTGCAGGGAGTTCCTGAAGAGGGGCTATGTGCTGGCCTTAGACGATTTCGACGATGTCCCTGGAATGGAGCCCCTTTTGAGCCTCGCACACATCATCAAGATCGACTTCATGAAGAGCTCCCGGGAAGAAATCGAGGACTTTGCCAGACGGTTCATCCCCGAGGGCAAGAAGCTACTGGCGGAAAAGGTCGAGACCATGGAGGAATTCCAGGAAGCCCTTGCCATGGGATTCTCCTATTTCCAGGGCTACTTCTTCAGTAGGCCCCAGGTGATGAGAGAACGGGACATCGGCAGCCTCAAGATGAACCTGCTCCAGATCATGTCCGAGGCGGGCAGCAGTGAATTCAGCATCAGCAGGCTGGAAAAGCTGATCTCACGTGATGTGGGCATCTCGTACAAGCTGCTGAGGTACCTCAACTCACCCTATTTCAGGAGGGCAAACGAGATCTCATCCATCAGGCACGCCATCGTCATGCTCGGGGAAAACGGAATCAAGCGGTTTCTCTCCGTCATCGTGCTTGCGGAGCTCAGCGACGACAAACCTTCAGAACTCCTGAAAAGCTCGGTCATCAGGGCGCGCTTCTGTGAAAATCTCGCCCTTCAGAAGGGCTTCCGGCCCGATCCTTCGGAGCTGTTCACCCTCGGGCTCTTCTCGCTCATCGATGCCATCCTGGAGTGCCCCATGGAGTCGATCATGAAGAAACTGCCGCTCTCTTCAGGCATCAAGTCGTGTCTCGCCGGGAAGAGCACTGCCTTCAGGGCCTACCTCGAGTGCACAATACACTACGAACAGGCCCACTGGGACGAGGTCTTCGACCTGGCCCACGGGCTGGATATCGATGTGGGGAAGCTCCCGCAGATCTACCTTGATGCCCTGGGGTGGGCGGATGCGTTGTTCAGTTCCCGGGAATGATCCATGATCAATCTTCTTTGGAACTTTTCGTGCCTTGACGACTGCCCCCCGGACTGATTCCCTGTTGAGAGTTCCCGAAGGTGATCCTGTGAACAGAAAAAACAGGATGCGAAATCGATCTCTTACGGATACTCGCCGGCGTACTGGTCGAGGTAGCCCCTGATGTAGCGCTCGACCTCCGCTTTCGGCTCATAGGTGCCGAAGTGGCCTTCGCAGAGGATGTCCGCTTCGAGCCCCAGAAGCCTTTCCATGGAGGTGCGCCACTGGCCGATGTCAGAGTTAAACTCTCTGCTGAATGGACCGTGGATGTCCTGGCCGAAGAGGACACGCTTGCCCGCCCGGTCGAGGTACGCCACGATGGAGCCGGGCGTGTGCCCCGGGGTATGGAGGAGATGGATCGTGTCGCTGCCGAGGCCCAGGGTTTCGTGCTCTTGCGTGAGCCTTCGATCCACCGGTGTCTGCGGCAGCCTGGTGCCGTACCAGTGCGCAGCCGTGAGGTACGGGTCCCCGGTTTCGATGGCGAGTGCGTCGAGGTCGTGGGCAATGATGGTGCACCCGGAGATTTCGCGGAAGTACAAGGCAGACCCGATGTGATCCACGTGGCAGTGGGTCAAGATCAGCGCGCTGATATCGCCGGGATCGAACCCCAGTTCTCGGATGTTCTCTTCGATCTTCCTCGTGCCCTTCCCCGCTCCAGCATCGATCATCACCAGGTGTTCTTCACACGCGATCAGGGAAACGGCCGCGTCCTGAGAATGGGAGCATCCCGACCCCCCGATGAGGTACACGCCCTGTATGATCTCTTCGCCTGCCATGGTCCGCCCTCCTTCAGGTTCATCTCAGCAAGCGCTGTTCCCGCGCCTGACAGGCAGGAACCAGCTTGCCTGGAAGCCGCGAGCATAGCGCATTACCCCTTCGTGCTTCAAGGGGAATACAGCTGGAAGAGGGCCATCAGTCTGATGATGGAAACGATTCTCCCATGCATGGAAACCGCCCGTCATGGGGGACCCGCGCCGAAATCCCTCTCCTACGCAGAATACACTGCTTTTTGAAGGGTTTTTTCCTTAGGACGGGCCTTGATTCTCCTGTCCTGGAGGATCTTCAGGGTGAAGATCGCCCCTGGATCTGCCTGGGCCACGACCTCGATCTGGCCACCGATCTTTGCCATGGCGATGCGCGCCTCGGTGAGACCGAGGCCTGTCTTCATGGGGTCGGTGGAGAAGAACGGGGCAAAGATGGTCTCGACACCGTGCCTGACACCCGGACCAAAGTCCCTGACAGCAATCAGGGCACATCCCTTTTCCTGGGAGAGGTCCACATCAATCTTCGTGGTCCCGGTTTCCACGGCATTCTCCATGATTCTCGTCAGCGCGAGGCGGACGTGGGTTTCATCGGTGTAGGCCGTTATGTCGCCTGAAATCGTCAGGTGGATGGGAACACGGCCGTCAAAACTGGAGATGGTTTCCGAAACGAGCCGTCCGAGGGACACCTCGGCCCTGATTTCTTCCATGGTCACCAGGGCCTCATAGCGCTCGATGCGCTCGATCATCTCCTCGATCCTCCTGATGGAGGTGTAGATCCCAGAGAGTGCCTCCTTGCGTTTGATCTCATCGACGTCCATGTGGCCTCTTTCCAGGCGATGGATGTACGCCCCGATCACGGTGAGCGGATTCCTGAGTTCGTGGGAGATTCCTTTGATCATCTGCGTGAGGTCGTTTGCCTGGATGCTGAGCCTGTGCTGCAGGGTCCTCAGATCTGTGATGTCCCTTCCGATGACCGAGAGTGCGTAGATGCGCCCTTCTTCCCTCAGAGGCGTGCTCATCAGAGAAAACACCCCGATCCTTCCACAGGAGTGTTCCAGTTTCACCTCGCAGCGAGACGGGACCCCCTTGTGAAAGCTTCTGTGAAGCATCTGGGAAACATGCTTCCTGTCATGCATGGACACAGCGTCGATGAAGGACATGCCCACCAGGGGTTTGTGTCCGCCTCCGATGTACTGCTCCAGTGTCTCGTTGCAGAACAGGATCCTGCCCTTGGGCCCGAGCACGAAGATAAGATCCGTGGCGTGGCGTATGATGGCACGGTGCCGCCTGCTGTCCCTCAGTCGGGTTTTCTGCTTTTCCTCGATGGCCAGATCCTTCTCGTTGACGGACCGAATCAGCTCATCGCCGAGATCAAATGATTCCTGCATCTCGGTATACAGGGCGGCGATTGTCTCGATAACGGCCGGGTTGTTCGGGATCACCGCTGCAATACCCTCGGACAGGGGTCCTGCAGGGTTCGTGTCCGTCACCAGATAGACCCGGTGACGTCTGCTGTTTCTCCACCTCCGGGGCACGGTTCCCTGGATGAACAGCAGTCCGTTTTCCTCGATGCCCTGGGTCCTGTGGATCTGCGTGATCTCGATACCCAAGCGTGGAGGGTTATCCCCGAGCCAGTAGATACCCATGGGAAAAGGTTCGGAATATCCTTACTTTTTCTTTAAGCACCCGGTTCAGGCGCTTGATGTGAGGCTCACTGTCACCACGGAAGCGTCACAAGCTTTCCGGAGAGGAACCGCGCTACTTCACGAGCATGAGGTTTGCCTGCTTGAGTCTCTGGGCGAGACTGGAGACGATTTTGTGGGCAACCTCGGGGTTTTCCAGGATAAGTTTGTCGAGCTCTCCCTCGGCAACGGGGATGACCTCGACGATACTCTTGCCTATGGAACGGATGGTGGCGCTCCTCGGTTCATTGAGGATGAAACTCATCTCGCCGAAGTACTCTCCGGGTTTGGTGATGACGCCGATCTGAACACCCTTCTTGAGTACTTCGAGCCCGCCCTCGGACTGGTAGAGCTTGTATATCTCGGTTCCACTGGTCCCTTCCTCAATGACGACCTGGCCGTGGGTATACTCCCTCAGGTCGAGATTGATCGTCTCACTGTAGAGTATGTTGGCCTCAGCAATGGACGTGGTCTGCTCCAGCTGGAGAAAGGCTGACCTGAGCACCATGGAGGCCAGAGCCGGTTTGACATAGGCCACCTCTTCGATGAGTTCGGATTCATACGCGGCTATCCGGGAGATTTTTGTCGCCTTGGCCGTGGTGGTGTAGGGGATGCCGCGATAGTAGTTTTCCAGGCCGAACACGTCCCTGTCCGAAAGGATGCGGATGGGTTTGTCCATCTGGTAGATCTGCACTTCACCCTGGAGAATCGCATAGAAATAGGTGTGGGGCGATCCTTCCCGGACAATGATCTCTCCGGGCCGGTATTCCCTTACCTCTACAGACTCTATGGACCGTGGCTCAAGCATAGTAGAACTTTCGGCAATTGTCGGGGCAAACTTTACATGCACGGGATCTACAGCGGCCAGTGGCGGGAATGTGCGTTCCTGATCTCTTCCAACTCTGGCCAGGTTACCGGATCGATCTTCGGCGCTGGTCCCCCCCTCATCACTGCAACAACATGCCGCACTGAATCTTTGAGTGCGTCGTAATTATACCCTCCTTCCAGGGAATACACAACCGGGGCCTGAATCTTCCGAGCTGATTCGTGAATGATCCCGGCAAGGGCTGCAAACCCCCTGGATGAGAGCTGCATACCTCCGATGGGGTCCATCCCATGGGCATCGAACCCCGCGGACACGAGAACGAGTTCAGGCTTGAACGTCTCCATGATGGGGACAAGGATATCCTGGTACAACGCGACAAACTGTCCGTCAGTCTTTCCCCCGCGCAGGGGACAGTTCACCGTGAACCCTGTTCCTGGCCCTGATCCCATCTCGGTAAGACGGCCCGTACCAGGATAGAATGGCCACTGGTGAGAGGAGAAGTAGAGGACATCTTTGCTGGAGTAAAAGCTCTCCTGGGTTCCATTTCCGTGGTGTACATCGAAATCCACGATGATCACCCTGCTGATTCCGAAGGAGGCGCGCGCCTTCCTGGCTGCAATGGCTATGTTGTTGAAGAGGCAGAATCCCATGGCATCGCTGCGGATCGCGTGGTGACCCGGTGGCCTGACACAGGCAAAGCCCGCTGAGATCGTCCCGCCCAGGGCCATCTCCGTGAGCTGTATCAGCGACCCGGCTGCGTACAGCGCGACTTCGTAAGAATCAGGGGAACAGATGGTGTCTGGATCGAGATCAACGAGCCGATTCATGCCGCTGGCACGCGCAACCATCTCCACATAACCGCTGTCATGATTCAGCTCAATGTCTCTCTTCAGGGCCATGACGGGCTCCACGAGCATGATTCCGGGCTCCCTGAGCGCATCCGGCGCAAAGAGCGTGTGGAGGTAGTGTATCCTCAGTGGGTCTTCCGGGTGATAACCCCCGGTGTCGTGTTTCATGAAGAGAGGATCAGAGACAATACCGATCATGGTTCTTCAGGGCACTCAGATGAACAGATCGACCGAGTATCCCACTTCCTCCCGTGGAAGGGGATAGACCGAATCTTTCCTGGAGGGAAAGGAATCAAACTCCCCTGTTATGCGACCATGGGTGAGTTCGTGAATCACCGATGCCTGAGAGATCATGGGGTCGACCCCCAAGGTGGTGATTTCCGCTGGCCGGGCGAGAATCACTCGAGAACCGGTGATACCTCCTGCATGGTGCCTTGCGGGAACAGGAGATTTCACACATTGTTCAGTCTCGGTTTTTTCGGTGAAACTCCTTTGAACCTTCACGTACTTGAATCTGCAGAAAGGAAGTTCAACAGAGATACCCTTCAGATCCGGGACATGAGAAAAAGAGTTCTCACCGGGCATAGATCACGAAAATACGTCATTTCAAGAGAGTAAGCAACAGAAAACTTTCGAAAAGAGGCATCTCCGTGGTTTTACCCGAGACGAACGCGCCGAAGACGCACGATCGACTCAGTCTTCGCGCTTTTTTCTCACGCCCTGTCACTGCAGCATTGTTTGATGCCTTCTGTCTTCTCTTTACACATCCACTTCAGAAATCGTCCTTGATCTGGTGCCTGCGTGGTGATATCTTTTATAAACAATTACTTTTTATGTAAAAGGGGGGAATGAAATGAGGAACGTACTGTGTGGATTATTCTGTCTGAGTGTACTCTTGTTCGCGCCGCTTCCACTCATCGCCCAGGATCTATCCCAGGCTGATGCACTCTTCGATACGGGATCGATCGAGAACCTGAAGCAGTCGGCAGAACTCTATGTAAAGGCCCTTGAGGCAAATCCTTCCAGCTATGAGGCTGCCTGGAAGGCATCCCGCTCCTACCGGGAATATGCGAACACCGCCAAGCAGCTCAATGTCGACGGCTGGGAAGCGATCTGCAAGGAATACGGGAAGCTCGGCATGAACTACGGAGAGAGGGCGATCGAACTCAACCCTGACGCCATCGATGGGTACTTCTGGTATGGCTGTTCCGTCGGCAACTATTCCGACGGGGTGAGTATCCTGACAGCCCTGAAAGAAGGCCTCAAAAACAAGACCCAGGAGAGTTTCGAAAAGTCCTACGAGCTCGACAAGATGTATGTGGACGGCGGCCCGATGAAGGCCCTTGGCCGGTTCTGGTTCGTGCTTCCCTGGCCCCTTGCCAAGAAGGATCTCGCACTGGACTTCCTGCGGGAATTCCAGCAGTCCTTTCCCGATGATCCCGAAGGCCAAGTGTTCCTTGCCGAGGTCCTGATTGACAAGAAAGAGAAGGAGGAGGCCAGGGCCCTGCTTGAGAAGACAGCCGCTTCCGATGAGACCTATTTCGCTGATTGGGCGAAGAGGCTTCTGGCTGATCTGAAGTAATTTTTTTAGTCCAGGAAAACGAGAAGAGCACCCCGTTCACTGTGGGGTGCTCTTCTTTCTGAACTTCTCTGGCGCCTAATCTTCGAATGCTGCCCTGCTCAGCGCCATGAGGTGAGCCTGGTCGATTTTACGTATTGCCGAAAGCAACAGCTTGATATCGTGCTTGTTTCCTTGAATAAACTCAATTCCCATTCCGCTGTAGGGTACGCATCGTGCCACCCTTCCATGTACATCTATCACCTTGCCGATATCCACGGCATCAAGGCTCAGGTGGATGAATTCTCCCTCTGCCAGGGGCTGTGAGGTCTCGATGAACACACCTCCCATGCTGATGTTTCTCACGATCCCTTTCAATACTGCACCTGTTGTGTCCTGGTACCTTGCCTCAATCTTGAGGAGCCTTCGTGTGCTGCGTCGCTTTTCCTTCACGCCTACCCCGCTGTGTACTGATTCATGATTTCCCATCGACAATTCTGCCTGATTTCTTGAAACCGATGAAGCCTTCCCTTCCGGCGTTTGCCGCATTACCCTTGGGCCGGGTTTGGAAACGCGTACCAGCAGGCTGATCAGTTCTTCGAGCAGATAATTTTTTCGCAGAGAGAATTCGATTGCCATACCACGACCGGCATCGGAACGTACCACGGTTCCCCACACATCGATCACCTTGCCGAGTTCGGGAGCATCAAGGCTGAGCGTGAGAAAAACACCCTGGGGCTGTGGTGCGTCCGTGAGGATATAGATACCTCCCTGGCTGATGTTTTCCACCCTGCCGCACAGGAGTGTACCCGATACGTCGTGATACCGGGCCTCAATGGAAAGATCTTCTCTCTTCTGTTTTCTCTGTTCTCTCATTGTTCGTCCGAATCTACCTGTTTTTTCGTCATTGCATCGGCAATGCTTGAATACATCATTCTTCCGAGCACTGAAACCCTGGGGCGTTCTGCCAAGTAACCGCTGCAGAGACAGCCCGTGAAGAGAGAACCCTGGTGCAGCAGTGAAATATTCCTTGATCTCGGGGAGAATTCTGTGAATACAGTACAAGGCCGGATTCGCTTCGTGGCTGAGCATGGTGTCAGTTAACGATGCTCCGGACATGGAGCATGAATTACATTCGTGGAGAGGGTTTATGATCAGGATCAATGAGAACTATGGAAAACTGCAGTCATCGTATCTTTTTTCTGAAATTGCACAACGGGTGAACAGGTTTGTGGACGCCAACCCGAACAAAGACATCATTCGCCTGGGAATCGGCGATGTTACCAGGGCCCTGCCATCTGCCTGCATCCGGGCCTTCCACGAGGCAGTGGATGAACTGGCCCGGGATTCGACCTTCAGGGGTTATGGACCGGAACAGGGATATCTTTTTCTCAGGGAAAAGATCGCGCACCATGACTACATGACCCGGGGTGCCGACATCTCTCCTGATGAGATTTTCATCAGCGATGGCTCCAAGGGAGATACGGCCAATATCCAGGAACTCTTCTCTCTGGACAGCCGTGTCGCGATTCCTGACCCCGTGTACCCGGTGTACCTGGACACGAATGTCATGGCAGGCAGGTCCGGCAGCTTCCACAACGGCCGGTACGAGGGGATCGTCTACCTTGACTGCACTCAAGACAATGGCTATATCCCTGCGCCTCCCCATGATCACCTCGACCTGATCTACCTGTGTTTTCCCAACAACCCCACAGGCGCCACCATTTCTTCTCCCCTTCTAAAAGAATGGGTGGATTATGCACGCGAGCACAGGGCACTCATCCTGTATGATGCTGCCTACGTGGCCTTTATTCGTGATCCCGACGTGCCGAGGTCCATCTACGAGATCGAGGGCGCTACGGAAGTGGCTATCGAGTTCAGGAGTTTCTCCAAGACAGCGGGATTCACCGGGACTCGCTGTGCCTATACCGTGATCCCGAAAAACGTCATGGCCTATGATTCTACAGGAAAGCCACACAGTGTTCATGACCTGTGGAACAGGCGCCAGAGCACAAAATTCAATGGCGTGTCTTACCCTGTTCAGCGAGCGGCTGAAGCAATCTACAGCGATGAAGGAAGAGCACAAATCGTTGAGCTCACGTCCTACTACCTGGACAACGCGACCCTTATCAGGAACGAGCTCCTTGCTGCAGGCCTTGCCTGCGTCGGCGGCATACATTCCCCTTATATCTGGGTCAAAACAGGAATGGATTCGTGGAGCTTCTTCGATCACCTGCTGGAAAAGGCAGGTGTGGTCTGCACGCCGGGTTCCGGGTTCGGCAGGTGCGGTCAGGGGTATGTCCGCATCAGCGCATTCAATTCCCGTGAACAGGTGAAACAGGCCATGAAGAGGATCTCCGAGGTGCTCCTCACCTGAGCAGCCCCCACAAAAACCTCTTCAACACCGTGCCCTTACGGGATACATCATGATCGTTCTTCCCGGGAAATCGTGGGCTCTTGTGCACTGAAAAGATCATTTTTAACTATGTTTTCAATTGGTTGGCATTCACCACCCGGGATTGCCAAATCTCTTGACGATGGAGAGAGACTCTGTTAAGTCAAGCATACCCCCCACGGGCAGGGTGTATCTGCAGAACAGAGATCATCACCGGAGAAAACGACTCTCCTGGTAAGGGAGCACCAGGTTGTATGAGGAAAATCCCCTTCACGAAGATGTCCGCAACGGGAAATGACTTCATCGTGATCAACGATGTCTCTGTACAGCATCACCTCGACTGGAGCGCATTCGCTGCACAGGTTTGCCCCCGCAAGGTTGCCGTCGGCGCCGATGGAGTCCTTATTCTCCAGCACGACGATGAAGCAGACTTTCTCTTCAGAATTTTCAATGCCGATGGTTCAGAGGCCCAGATGTGCGGCAACGGGGCTCGCTGTGCTGCGGTATTCGCCTTTGACAATGGCCTTGCCGGAAGTTCCATGCGTTTCACCACCCTGGCCGGGATCATCTCGGCAAAAATTGACCCCGACGGTGTGTCCATTCAGATGACCGACCCTTCTGCACTGGAGCACGATATCTTCCTGTCTCTCCATGGCCGTGAAGAACGGGTGCATTCAATCAACACCGGGGTACCACATGCCCTCGTGTACACCGACAATCTCTCCCGTGTTCCCGTCGACACACTCGGTCGGGTCATACGCACTCACGAGCGTTTTGCCCCTGAGGGAACGAATGTTGACTTTGTCCAGGTTCTCGGTCCACACCGCCTCAAGGTACGAACCTATGAGCGCGGCGTCGAGGCTGAAACCCTTGCCTGCGGTACGGGAGCAGTTGCCTCTGCCATCATGAGTACACATCTCGGCCTGGTCTCTGGCCCCAAGGCTCACGTAGAGATGCCAGGGGGAGAGCTCTCCATTGCCTTCTCATCCCGCAGAGATGCCTTTCGGGATGTCTGGTTGACGGGAGGGGTGAAAGCGGTCTATACCGGCGAGGTGTTTTTGAATCCATGAAGGGGCACCAAGGATCGACGTTGCAAAAAAACGACACGAGAATGATTTTTCCCAACACATCTGTCCACGCTCGTACAGGGGGCCTTCCCCATGCGTGAGTCCGTTGCAGTGCTCGATTTCGGATCGCAGTACGCACAGCTGATCACCAGGCGTATCCGGGAATGCGGGGTCTACTCGGAAATTCTTCCCCACACGATCAGCGCTCACGATCTTGCAGCCCTTGCTCCGAAGGCCGTTGTGCTTTCGGGAGGGCCCGCTTCTGTCATGGAAGCTGAACATCCCTCCATCGACAGTGAACTCCTCTCTTCGGGCATCCCTATTCTCGGGATCTGCTATGGTCACCAGCTCATGGCTCATGCACTGGGAGGGTCACTGCTCCGCGGCAGCAATCGGGAGTACGGGCCCGCAGCAATCCATATCAAGGGGACTACTCCGTTGTTCTCAGGCCTCGGCGGAACAACCGATGTCTGGATGAGTCACGGAGACCATGTCGTGGTTCCTCCGCCCGGGTTCGAGATCATTGCATACACCTCATCCTGTCCCGTTGCTGCCATGGCCGATCACGCGAGGAACCTCTACGGTGTCCAGTTTCATCCCGAAGTCATCCATACCCCCCAGGGCATGAAGATGATCAATAATTTTCTCACCTCCGTAGCCGGGTGTACTGGCGGGTGGTCCATGGCCGGATTCATACAGGAGTCCATCGATGCCATCCGCTCCGAGGTGAAGGGCTCCCGTGTCATCTGTGGCCTATCAGGGGGCGTTGATTCCGCGGTTGTCGCGGCACTGCTGAACGAGGCCATCGGCGACAGGATGACGGCCATTTTTGTCGACAACGGGCTGCTGCGCTCGGGAGAAGTCGATGAAATTAGAAATATCTTCACCCGACTGTATCCGCTGAACCTCGATGTCGTTCATGCACAGGATCTCTTCATCGACCAGCTCAGGGGAATCACTGATCCGGAAGACAAGAGAAAGATCATCGGCAAGGTGTTCATTGATGTATTCAACAATGAGGCAGCCAGGATAGGAGGAGCGGAATTCCTTGCCCAGGGAACGCTCTATCCGGACATCATCGAGAGCAGGTCGGCAAAGGGCGGCCCCTCCGCAACCATCAAGAGTCACCACAATGTGGGTGGACTCCCCAAGGATATCACGTTCAAACTGATAGAGCCCCTCAAAGAACTCTTCAAAGACGAGGTGAGGTTGCTGGGCCAGGAACTGGGGTTGCCTGAAACCATTGTGGACCGCCAGCCATTCCCCGGACCGGGCCTGGCAGTGCGTATCATTGGAGAGGTTACCCGCGAGAATCTCGCCATCCTCCAGGAGGCAGACCAGAGGGTTCAGGAGGAAATCTCTGCGTGCAATGAGATTCTCGATATCTGGCAGGCATTCGCCGTGTTACTCCCGGTCAAAAGTGTGGGTGTCATGGGCGACGAGAGAACCTATGCCAACGTCATCGCGATCAGGGCCGTTTCAAGTCTCGACGGCATGACGGCAGACTGGGTCAAGCTCCCCTATGACCTCCTGGGTCGGATTTCCTCCCGCATCATCAACGAGGTTGCCGGGGTAAACCGGGTTGTCTACGACATCAGTTCCAAGCCCCCCAGCACCATCGAGTGGGAGTGACCATTCTTCTGCATCACGGTGTGCTTCACAACACTGCGGGATATAAATCTCTGCTGATTGGGGTGAAAGAGTTGGAAACCACAATACACTGAGGAGCCATATCCATGGGTGGACTGTTTGGAATAACCGCAAAAACGGACTGTGTGAAGGATCTCTTCTACGGAACAGACTACCATTCCCACCTTGGAACAAAACGGGGTGGTCTCGCTGTCGTGGGAGACACGGGATTTATCCGGTCCATTCACAACATCGAAAACTCCTATTTCCGATCGAAATTCGAAGCTGATCTCTCTGAGTTCAAGGGGAACTATGGAATCGGCGTGATCAGCGATACCGAGGCCCAGCCACTGATCATCAACTCGCACCTGGGAACCTTCGGCATCGTTACCGTGGGAAAGATCAACAACCTCAGAGAACTTACCAACAATGCCTTCTATCAGAAGAAGTACTTTTCGGAAACCTCGGGGCAAGATATCAATCCGACGGAACTCATTGCCATGCTCATCTGCGAAGAAGGCTCTTTTGCGGAGGGCATTCAACATGTCTTCGATTCCATCAGGGGTTCGTGCACGCTGCTGCTGCTCACGGAAGCGGGTCTGTATGCTGCACGCGACAAACTTGGAAGGACACCGCTCGTCATCGGTTCCAAGCACGGGGCCTATGCGGCATCTTCAGAATCGAGCGCCTTTCCGAACCTTGGGTTTGAAACCGAGTATTTTCTCGGACCGCGGGAGATCGTGTTCATCAACCCCGATGGCTATGTTACGGTGAACGGTCCTGGTGAGAGCACGCAGATCTGTTCGTTCCTGTGGGTATATTACGGATACCCTCCATCGTGCTACGAGAACATCAATGTGGAAGAAGTTCGCTACCGGTGCGGTAAGGCATTGGCACGCGATGATCCCATCTCCGTGGATTTCGTCTCGGGAATCCCCGATTCCGGTATCGGCCATGCCATGGGGTACGCGCACGAAAAGGGTATTCCGTACATGAGACCCTACGTTAAGTACACCCCCACCTGGCCGAGAAGTTTCATGCCGCAAAGCCAGTCCATGAGAGATCTTGTGGCCAAGATGAAGCTCATCCCCAACAAGAGTCTCATCAGGGATAAGCGTATCGTTTTCTGTGATGATTCCATCGTTCGGGGAACCCAGCTCAGAGATACGATCCAGATTCTCTACGACTATGGTGCACGAGAAGTTCACATGCGCATCGCCTGCCCTACCCTGATCTATCCGTGTGAATTCCTGAATTTTTCCACATCACGGTCAACCCTCGATCTTGCCGGAAGAAAGGCGATTCTAGAACTCGAAGGATCTGCTGATCAGTCTCTGGAGGACTATGCGAAGGCTGGATCACAGAAGAACCGTGCAATGGTGGAGCAGATCAGGATGCGTCTCGGTCTGACCTCACTGAAGTTCCAGACCATGGACAACCTCGTAAAGGCCATCGGACTTCCGAAGGAAAAACTCTGCACCCACTGCTGGGACGGAAGCAGTTACTGTTAGTATTTTCAAATAGTTTTTAGACATCTCACCCCATGGCACGACGCTGTGTACCGTTTCGAAAGGACGGTTGCCCTGAGAAGTCTGATCTGCCTTAATTTTTCTGCACAGTTGTCACCTGCCTCCCATCGGGATTCTCTCCCCTGTTCTTCTCTACACTCTTGTACCATGTTCCCCAGGAGCCACAGCCGGGGACTCAGGCCCGAACTGCCTGTCCCTGTTCTCTCTAAAATCAACTAACCATTTCTATTTATTGCTTTTCTCTTTCAGGTGTGCTTAACTTCTCAACACTGCTCTTCACAACAAGGAGGGAAAACTGAGTATGGGATTTGAAGTCGTCATTTGCAACAATTTTGATCACATGAGCGAAGTGGGATCACAGATCGTGGCGCAGGACATAAGTCGCACTCTCGATCTCAAGGAGACCTTTGTCCTCGGCCTTGCCACGGGAAACACCCCGACCGGCCTCTACAAGCATCTCGCCAAGGCAGCAAACGAGGAACAGTTCGACAGTTCCAGGATCGTCAGCTTCAACCTGGACGAATACATCGGTCTGCCCGGAGAAAACGCTCAACAGAGGGCCCTGCACCGGGAAAGCTACAGTTTTTTCATGATCCAGGAACTCTTTGGTCTCCTTCAGAAGAAGTTCAGGGAAACCAATGTCCCCTGGGGAACGCTCATCGATCAGGAACGGCTCGTGGCAGAGATGGAGGCCAACCCGGGAGACTGGAGTGATCAGGGAACGGACAAGGGGAAGGCCATAGTGATCAGGAAAGATGCACAATCAGCGTACCTCCGCTGGGTGAAGAAGGAAACCCTGGATGCCTACGTGGAAAAGATCGAGCGAACAGGGGGAATCGATCTGCACATCATCGGCGTGGGAGGCAGGGGACACGTGGCCTTTCATGAATCCGGAATCCCCTTTGAGAACAACAGGATGCTCATGGTGAAGCTCGACGAGAATACGGTTGCCAATGCCGTGTCAGACGGTCACTTTTCGAGCAGAAGCCAGAGTCCGTGGTATGCCCTCTCCATGGGAGCAGAGCAGGTCTTTCGGGCACGAACCGTGGTCCTCCTGGCAAATGGTCCCCGCAAGGCTGGGCCCGTTGCCGAATCCCTGCTAAATGAACCGAGCCCGGCCGTGCCCATATCCTACGGACAGATCTATGCGCGTCGCGGCGGAACCATGATCTATGTCATCGACAGGGAGGCTGCCGGGAATATCCTCACACGCCGTTCGGATTTGTCCTCACGGGGTATCATGGTCAGGGATATCAGCAATGAGGATCCTGCGAAAAGAGTCGAGGATCTTGCATTCAGGAGGAATCCGGCTACCTGCCTCATGGGATGAAAGGGTGACATGATCTAAGCCTTGAACGCACAGGGATTACTTGGGTTTATAGAAGTCGGGGCATCTCTGCACGTTCCCTTCCACCTCACCGGTACTGCTTCAACACTTCGAGAGCACGGTCAGAAACACCTGCAACAATGCCCTGCATCCACTCCAGGCCTCTGTTTTTTGTCTCAGGAGACAGACCCTGGATCGCCGGTATGTACCCGGACGATACCCCCTGGGTGTCTTTTGAAAGCATGGAGAGGAAGGTCTCCCTCAGGGAGTCATCCCCTGCATGATCCTTGTTTGTCTCCAGGGAAGCCTCCAGCTCTCCCCAGGCACTGAACAGCTCTTCTTTCAGGGTAATGAGCTCTTCTCTGGCCTTGTCCTGCATGATGATCCGGTAAAGGTCAACAGAAGCGGGCATCTTCTCCGCCAGGGCCTTGAGCCTGGATATCCTCTCTGAAAGAGCCATATCGAGCTTTTCGAGGGCACCGTTGTACAGCCCCAGTTCAAGGGGGTCGGGTCCGAAGAACAGGGACCTCACGTGGCGATACCACGCCTTGAGGGCGATGATATTGGCGATATAGATCACGTTGTTCCGCACCTTCCTGCGGATTTCCCAGTACAGGCCGGGATGGAACCTGTCTCTTATACACATCTCCGAGCCCACGA
>OMKS01000621.1_pt1 | contig 32883 bp, 27 predicted proteins | sample 1674721 | NCBI WGS metagenome assembly OMKS01 (sample SAMN06264996, study PRJEB25208) | sediment metagenome | isolation source: hot spring sediment | place: USA: California | collected 2014-09-02 | reverse complement strand
TCCAACATGCGCCCAAACCGGAGCTATCCTACACGAAATCATTTTGCTTGTCTATTAAATAATATGTCGCTGTAGTATTAAAGCTTGATCAGAATGAAGAAAAGAAGAAGGGTGAGCGGCTACGAAAGTTCTGTGAACATCTTTTTTTTACATTTCGAGGGACATTGATTGTTACGCCATTGGGATATTTGGGACAAAAGATAGGCATTGTCTTTGCGATGCAAGGCGTTAAAAAAGGCGATGAAGAAGCAAGAAAATCCGATGTAAAACAATTAGAGAAGAAATTTAATGACATATCGAAAGAGTTTTCCCCTTTATTGTTTCATTCACTCCAGGCAAAAACATATCATGAAGCACTTAATTCTTTAAAATATAGGGACCCTCGCGAAGCAATAGATATTCTTTGTGAAGCATTTGCTGCCGTGTTTAATGTTACAGCAATAGTCTTCCATGTTAATGATAATAGAATAGTTTATGGATTCGAATCTTCTGATGAGGGTGTGATTCTAAGTCGTTTGGATAGTAACAAACACGATGAAGTTATGAAAGAACTCATTCATGATGGTGACAGCAATACGGCAGCTTCTCTTCTAAACGGCAATGCATATGGAGTGAAAGCCTATAATTTTGATGGCACTGTATACACGTCTAAGGAAGACGAGAGTAAAAGGATAAGGACAAGATCTCGTCTGCTCCTTAAGATAAATCCTTCTGATTTTGACAAATTGCCCGTCAACGAGGGAATACTTGATATCTTCTTCGATCTTAGTGAGTATTCTCTGCGTCGTAATGCTTCGGATATTGTAAGGGAAATCGAATTCATCGCCGATTTGATTTTTGAAGCCGCCCGGCAGAAGTACGCTCTTATGCAGAAAAGCTTGATTACCGCCGTGTCCGCAATTATGGGACGTAACATGTCCCACAACATAGGTTCACATGTGCTGGCCAGATATAGCAGCGCAGTCGGTCGGGTCGGAGAGCAGAGGCTTAGGGAAGAGCATCTGAAGAGGATCAAAACTGCTCGAGTCGATAAAGAAGAATTCCTCATTGAAACTGCTGTTGGACGGGGAGAAGATCATCGCGCTGTTTTCTTGCGTTACCTGCAGCGTCGTATGGATTTTGTCGCCGAGGTTGCAACAGCCGAAAAATCATTCTGGTCACAGCCACTCAGCTTATGCGGGGTGCTCTCCGCTCTGGATCTGGAAGCCGAGAAGAGGCGAATCAATGAAGATAGCGACAGTATCAGGTACAAACCGATACTTCTCTCGTATATCACTGGCAAAGAGGGCATGGACGCCACAGTTGATTCAGGGGCCATACGAGACGATCCCTATTTCACCTGTCCCGGTGGAGAGGTTGGGGCACATGCCTTGTATGTTATTCTTGAGAACATTATTCGCAACAGCGCCCGTCATAATATGGGCCAACAGAAGCGGGTTAAACTCGAAGTGAGGGTGGAGGACGAAGACGGGGAAGACCACAATGATCTTTGGTGCATAACCATCATCGACTGTCAGTCCAATACTGAGAAGGTGGCGGATATCAACCGAATCATAAACACAGAAAGAATCCTCAAGCATGATGGCAGTCCCAATCCGAAGTGCTGGGGAATCCGCGAAATGCAGATTTGCGCTCAGTATCTGCGTGGTCTTCCGATGAGCGAGCTAGAAGGGAAGCAGCCCAACCCGCCCGTGTTGGAAGCAGTCCCCAGGCCCAACGAGAGTGGCAATGATTGTCTTGCATATCGAATATACCTGCAGCGGGCCAAATTTTGCGCGCTGCTACCCGCACGGGCAACTTTGAAAGACGCTGGGCTTTTCGACAAGGAAGGCGTGAATGAGCTCAACAAGAAGCTCAAGCCGAAAGGAATTGTAATCTTTCGTTCATCTCCCGATGCCAGCCGATTGCAGGGATATAGCTTTGTCATTGCAGAGGCTGCCACAACTCAAGTGATAGGGCCGGAAGACGGGAAAGAGGCGGTGCTGAGGCTCAAAAGAAATGGTGAAGAAAAGTCCATTCCCTGGTTGCACCTGCCGGTACGGACGATGCTGGTTGATAGTGATTTTATGAAGGTACGTCTTAACGAATTGAGGACAGACAAAGAATCGAAGGGAAATTATACTGATAACAATCCTGAGATTTGGCTTGAACCACTTCATAGGAGGCTGTGGAAGACATATCGCGATAAACGAAAAGACTGGAAAGGGAAACCCATAAAAGTGTTAGTGGGTTGGGAGACAGAAGCCGAGTCAAACAACGAATGCGAGCGTATTCAATTCTGCCACACTATGAAGGTCAATGCCAATAATACCTACAAGTATTTCGGAACTGCGGTTCAGAATGCAGGTGCGATAGGCATTATCTGGGTGGATCATGGAGGCGCAACTGATTTCCGCCCTAATAGCGTACCAAGTTTGCGCAGTGCCGCCTCACTAGATCCAGGGAGATTATACCGGCCTATAGTTTTCGCAGAGCTGGTAGAAAGTCTCAGACCGCACAAGCCTCTGCTAGAAAAACAGAAAAATAATGTGATAAAGGGAAACGAGCTAGTGGCCGCCGCACTGGCCCGGGTTATAGTGCTGGACGAGCGGGTGCAGAACGAAATGGCGCGTGAATATCGCGCTGGTTTGGACTACAAGACGCTTTGGCCCTGCATGGGGATCTGGGTACCGGAAGGTGCCACTGACCTGAACCACCCGAACTTTCGGAATATTAGGGAATTCCTTATGAAACCAGCCCAGATCGCGGGCCAGTTTCCACCGGACTTTCTTGTGCTTCATTTGACCATTCTTGAAAACTTGAGGAAACAGTGCGGACACGACTGCGAGGCGGATACTCTTCAGCAACTTCTGGCAGATACCTGCGCAGATCCGGCCAAATACGGTTGCGAGATTATTATTGTCACCGGCAGAGGTGTGCCTTCTCTAAACCGACTCCGATATCTGCCAATTTCCGCCCTGCTGGAATATTTGATGGCTCGTCCGAGCAAGCTGGCCTTAATGCGTGCTCTGTGGAGCGCGGCGACAGCCAATTGATTTGAAACACAAATGGAGAGTGATCATGCCAACCATAATCGGTTTTGTGAACCAGTCTAGAGTTGAAGCAGAGATCGGGTGTAATATCGAGCTGCCCATCGGTTTCAACAACGATGGTAATCAGGTCAACATCTCTGACGAAAATGGGCCAATTAACTACCGATTGCTCCTGCTAGAGGATAATGGTTATGAGCAAATCAAGATTGCTGGAAATAATACTTCTGCACTGTTAGTCCAACACAATAGAAATGCCAACAATTGGAATGATCAAAAAGCTTGGCTAGAGGAGAATGGCTGGTTGCCAAGCCGAGCTGGATCGTTCAGTCACATTAAAGGAGAGAGTTTTTTCGATGAAATTTGCAGTTTACTTAAAGGCGTGAATAATAAGCAAGCTATCCTCCAATCGATGGTGGCCCGTTATGAAGAAAATCATGTCCTCAGCATCTTGGATACCTTGGCTGCTTATGAGATTCTAAAGGGGTTTGGACGGACTGATTTTAGTGAACAATGCGACTTACTTTGGGATTGGCTAGCAATGAATCTAGCTGAAGAGTTGCTTGGCAGAATCAATCAACATCCGCCTCTCAGTCTGGACAATTTCCTTGCCAAAGCCGACGAAATTGCACTTGAACTGACTACACGTTGACATACCTGTCAGGAACATCGCCATGTCCAACCTGCCCTATTACCCTACCGCCGAACTTGAGGCGTTCTACCGTGGCCGGATTAAGGCTTTGGGGGCTGATTTGTCTCGGGAGGCTGGCATTGCCCGGCTGGCGATTCGTTTTTGTCACTGGACGCCATCCGGGCAGTATGCGATTTGGGCGGGATTTTGTGCCGTTCTGGAGGAGGCGCAGATTGCCGAGGTAAAGGGCGAGGCAAAACGTCCCGCTTTGATTTTCGGGATCCATTCATCCAACTCAATCCCGAATAATTCTTGCACTGCAGTCCGGGACTGGTCCGGGGTGAAATACCTGCGTTACGACGTGGATGATGCAGGGCTTCTCTCTGCCTTCCGGGAGTGTCTGGCCGGATGTCTCCAGCCGCTTCCACCTCCTCTGCAGGCAAACCCGCAGGCGCTCTTGAAGCTGCTGGCAATCGTGCGCCACCAATTTGAGGGTGAAATTGATCCTATAAAAGATCGGCTGGCGCATCTGAGCAAGGTATTAGATGGTGAACCGTTCAGGCCATCTCATGCCGAGGTGCCCCAGGTTTTCACGATAGAGCAAGAGAAGATGCTGGAACGTCTCGGCGGATATATATCTCCTTCCTTGGCTCTGGCCCCTGATGTTGAAGGACTCAGGCCCTTCAGCAAGGCGCTGCATACATTTCGCCAGCAATGGGAAGACATTGCGAAACTGGCGCTGTTGGTGCCGGCTGGAGATTCGTTTGCGGCACAGGCCGCCTTGGAGGGATGGCAACAAGTGCAATTGACTGTCGAGCAACTAATTAATTCCCTGCAGTTACTGGAACAGGCTTTGAAACAGAGATTGGAGAAAATCAAATGAAACAGAGACAAATCCCCCCGACACCATCAGCTTCTAAGGGGAAGGATGGCCCCCGGCGGTTGTTGCTCATCGATGACCAGGCAGCGAAGATGAAGACCATGTTTGAAGCACTGGAACCCTACGGTTATCTGACCTCCATCGAAGCAAGCTCCGACAATGCCATCAAGTCCGTCCGTACCTATACTCCCGATGTGGTGTTGCTTGATCTCCATTTCCCCGGAGACGATCTGGACGCCGGAGGCGCGACGACCGGCGGTAGGTTGCTGGGGCAGATCCAGCGCGAATTCCCTCGCCTGCCGGTGGTGGTCTTTACCACCCGGCTGAGCGACGACCGTTTGTCATTGGAAACCATGAACCCGCAGCGGTATTACGCCCAAGAAAAAATCGATCAACTTCGGAAAAGTGGTGAAGACTGGGCCGCCGACTTGGCCCGCACCTTGGGGCAGGCCATTAACGATATGGAATTAAAGGAAAAGAGCCCTGAAGAACTTGATGCGGAAATGGGTTTTGTGGTCGGCAAAAGTCCGCTGATGCAGAAGGTGGTGGAAACTATCCGGAGCGCAGCAAGCACTGCCATGACCGTGCTGATTGAAGGTGAAACCGGTACTGGCAAGGAGCTGGTGGCAAAGGCCATTCATCGGCTGAGCGGTCGCAAGCCATTCACCGCTATCAACTGTTCAGGGGTCCATGAGGAGACGCTGCACGCCATGCTGTTCGGGCATGAAGACGATGCGTTTACTGGCGCCAAAAAGATGAAGAAGGGCTTGTTTGATGAGGCCGCAGGTGGGACGGTGTTCCTTGATGAGATTCAGGACATGCCTGCATCTTTGCAACACAAACTTGTCAGGGTTGTTGAGGAAAAAATTTTCAAACGTATGGGAGGCAGCGTGGACATTGCTTTCAATGTCCGTCTTATCGGTGCCACCAACAGACCAGCGCAAGATCTCGTCAAGGAAGATCGGTTGCGCGAAGACCTCTATTTCAGGTTAAGCACCCTGGCCATCACTCTTCCGCCGTTGATAGAACGTAAAGAAGATATCCCGTTGCTGTGGCCCGTACTGATTGAAAGAGCCAACAAGGCCGCAGGGAAAACGGTGATGCCAACTCTGCGCAAGGAGGTTCGTGAACTGTTGATCCAGCATAAATGGCCTGGCAACATCCGGGAACTGGAGCATGTTATATCTCGTGCGGTGTTGCACGCGAAGGGCAATATTCTCCTGACTCAGGACTTTGATCTCGGATCTTCATCCTCGGCGCTAGGTAGTGATGCGCCATCTGGAATTATCACTGAGATGGGGGCAAACACCGTGGTGGAAGCCCATAGCAGTGTGTGGGGCGGGGACGTCGGCAAGATCGCAGCCCGTTTGGCCGCCGTTCCCGCGGAACAGCGTTACGATATTCTTATGAAAAATACGGCGGGTGATCTTCAAAAAAATGTTCTGATCGAAATCATCTGTAAACTGAGGGCCAGCCACCCACAGAAAAAGGTGACATCCAAGGAACTCACCGGGTACTTGTGTGGATATCGCGGGGAAGAGGAATTCAAGAAGGCCGATGGGAAGTTACGTACCAGGATGTCAGGTCTCAAAGTTTCCCTTACAGAACTGAACTGCAATCAATAACGCAAAGAAGAGGTGGAATATGGGAGAACTTGCTACTGCCTATAGGAGTTTTCTTAAAGAAAACCTCAATCCCGATGGCCTCAAATATGCCATTTACGATTACTGTACTGACTTTGAAAAACTCTGGTCCGACGTATCAGCGGGGAACGGGTCGGGAACGATGCTTCCCAAGGTCATCTTTCAAGCGATTGCGGCAGAAAAAAAAGCCCTCATCGTCATCTGGGATGATCTGCCCCAGGATGATGGCCCCGCCAAGCTCGGGCCACACCTCACCCCCTTGGACTGGGCATTGGCCTTTTCCACCCGTGTGATCAAGAGCGGCATGGCGGGCGGCGAACAATTCAGCATTCATATTGTCGATCTTACCTCGACCCGGTTCGAAAACTCTTTTGCCGTGCAGATGGCCGCCTCGATCTGCGAGGCCATGCCCTGGGTGAAACTCTACGCCCCCCTGCCGCGCGGTCGCCGAGCGTATGAAACGCAATTTCCGATTCAGGAGCTGCAAGCTGGGACATGGCCGGAAGCGAAAATCAAGCTGCCTGCGGCTCCGGGCGGTAAGGCAGTGGAGCGGTTGGACAAACTCAATCAGGCCTGGCGGGCGTGGGTGGTGCAGAGCAAGGATCATCATGACGTGAACAATGTGATCGGGCCAGACATTCTGTCAGAGTCAGGCAAACGCCACCAAGGGTTACCGGGTGCTTTCCTGACTAGGTTGACATGGAGCGGTCATGACCTGAAACAGGTGAGCGATTGGAAACCTTGGGATGCTGCCAAGGCTGTTGGGGACCTCTTTGGCCGACCGCTTTCCGTGCTGGTTGTGGACGACCAACTGCGGCAGGGCTGGGAACGTTTTGTGTGTCGGCTGTTCGGCCAGACATTTGATGAGAAAAGCACTCCCACCAAGGATAAATTCTATCGACTAAATGCATCCAACAGATCAACACAGGTACACGTTCAAGGTTGCCTGGGTTCGCAGCCGTTAATTGATTTTCTAAAAAATGCCAATTTCAGAATACGAGATTTCTCCAAACAAATTAGAAGGGATAAGGAACCATCTCCGGAACTCATCCTGCTTGATCTTCGCTTGTATGCGCAGGTAACAGAAGCACGGGAACAGGCCCGACTGCTTCTCGATATCGTTAACAAGACAGGTGGGGGGTTGGCTTGGCCAGCAATTGACCAGGATGAAATCCAAGACATTAAGAACTGGCGCAATGGCGCTTCCGAGGCTACGAGAGCGCCGGACGAGGCTCTGTTGCTGCTTCCCCGGCTGCTTGCCTTGGCATTGCCTCTCACCCCGATCATTCTGTTTTCATCTACAGGGCAGGCCTGGATACGAGATAGGCTCAAGCCCTATCAAAATATTTTCACCGGTTTTGAGAAGCCCAGAGTTCTCAGCAATCCGGCATCGGTAGAGGCTTCGATCAGCGCATTACGCGATGGTCTCGACAAGGCCGTCAAGATGATGCGTCTACGTCTGCAGCTTGCCCATGCACAGCAAGCAGGCAAAATCGCTGCTTCAAAACTAGTGCCACCCAACGATGTGCGACTTGTTGACCAACACGTTGAGATTTATGCAGACGAGACCCGTAATCTGGAGCAGGGAATCACTTCTGGAGTTGCGGTCTGCTTCTATCCAGATGCCAAAACTGCCGAAAAATTGCAGACCCGCCTTCTGGAGGAGCATAAAAACTCAGGAGTTGTCTGGGCCAAGAATATTAGTACCAAAAACTCAACTAAATTGGAAAAAGGTAAAATTATTTCAAAAAGTTTAGGGGAATGCCAATCCCAGGTTAAATTGATCGACGAGGTTCTGGAGCAGGTCCATATATCTAGAGATAAGCGTAAGTTGTGGTCTGTGGTTGCAACGCGGGTAGCGGGGGCGATTCCAGAAAAGAATAAGGTGTCACTGGCTGCCTTTCCTGATGGGCCACTCGATGAAGCCCTTCGCTTCAACCTGGAATTCACGCTCTTTGTTCTGATCCCCTGCTTCACAAAAAAGCGTGAATCATTTACCGGTGATGTACAGATCTACATTCCCAGCCGGCGGGTACCGCTTATGCCAGCGAACGAGGAGGAGTCAAACAGCTTGCCCGGCTTCGCTAAACAACTCTGCGAAGCGTTTGATCTAGGAGAGCCGAATTTAAGCAAAAAGGTAACAAATAAAGATATAACCGATTACAAGAAAGTATACCCTGATATTCAGCAAGGATGGTCTAAGCCTTACATATATACTTCGAGCTTCAATCTCGACAACAAGACCGGCTCCGCATTTCCACTGGTTCGCGGGTGGATGCACGAATGGAAAAGGGCGGAGGTGGATATCGCCAGACAAATCACCAAAGTGAAAATGACTATTCTGGGAAAAGGCGAAAAAGACGGAATTGAAAGAGTCGAAGCAAGTCAGCGGCGCCTTTTTCACGACATTGCTGACTGGGCCTGCACCGCCAGCGGCAAACTGGAAAACAGGCAAACACGTCCTCCCGCCTGGGTGTGGCCTTTGAAAGAAGAATTGACTAAACAAAGAATTTTCCCGCATTGGTTTGTGAGTACTGACGGTACAAAGATCAGAAGCAATATGAACTATTTCACACTCGATACTGAAAATGCCCTGACATTGATGTGCGCCATCAAGAGGTCACTCACAGGTGATGTCCTAAGCAATTCGAGGGCTGACGTCTTGAGGATAGTATTGCGGAATTCCTATATTTCAAGTTGCGCAAAGCGGCTTTTGACGGATGAATATTGTGCGCAGCAGCGACTGATCCTCTGGGCGCTTAGAAACGAATTTGCATTAGCAGGGGGTCGTGACCTTCATGCATTACTCGCTGACGAAGCTGGTCAACCGACAGCTAAAGCGGGTATTCCAAAGGAGCAAGTTCCTTCTGCAAATAACAATATGGAATCGCGGGTTGTGGAGATTACTGAGAACGAAGAGTACGTTACCCCTGGTCCGAGAATCCTGGAACCGGAAGATGTACCCCCATACTGTTATCAGGCGACCAGATAAACAGCCGGTTTCCCGATGCGCGACAATATTTCACGAACGTGGATCCCGGTGATTCCTGCGGGGCTATGTTTTTCAGAGCTGTCGGCTCGACAGATATAATTTTGACCCATTCGGTCACAAACAGGAAGACAATCCAGAAACTGCACCTAGAGGGCTGGAGTGACCCGCGGATTGTTCTGGGTAAAGAGACCGAGATCGGTCATTTGAATACTAAAACAATAAGGGTTCTTGCTGCCAAGCTGGCAAACGGCAAGTGGCAAGTGTTTGCCTAATAATCTATTATCCCCCCAATTGTTGTTTCCGAACCGTTTAGCTGCACGTGAGAAGCTTTTCCCTTCCTACCTCTTCTCTTGTCTCAAACTCGTAATAGACCTGCGATGTCCCCGATGTTAAGCCTCCTCTCTTTCTTGTTTTGATCGGCTAACAAAAAGACAACCAGGCGAGCTTTGCGTCTTTCAACATGTAGGCATTCAACTCATTTTTGAGCAAAAAACCGCCATTTTTTACCTAAAGGTTCATTGGCATACTTCCTGCTATATGACTTGCTAAATGCACGCCCCGAAATGACCACTCAAACTTCAGAGGTGGTTTCAGAATAGGGGAAAAGCCAGAGGGCACCGGACTCTCTCGCTCTAACCGATTCATTCAATTACGTTTCGTTTTTCCCAAATCGCATTGTACTCAATGATTCCTAGGAGGTGCGCTATTTATGGGCAAAACTGCCCTACGTCGAAAAAACCACCGCAGAGAGTACTTGGCTAAGCTCTCATACGAGAACCCAAAGCATTTCCAACTGGAATGGGAAATCGGGGTGACATCCTGGTTAGAGGAGATACAGACGAGAAGTAAGGACTGGGCCAATGGGAGAGAAAAATCCAACGAGAGAATCTTCGAGGTTCTCGAAGAGGCCATGGGAATACTCGCTCAATGCGAAAAGTCGATTTACCAGCAATACGCTACGGAGACGTACGACCTCCTTTGCCACGAATGCTGTTCGGAGGTGTCGAGGGTTATCGATCGACGGCTTTATAGGCTATCAAATATAAACGACCTTATCTATAAGGCAAGGAGAACCACCAAAGGATGATCAGCAGTGGAAGCCTCTAGGGGAGTACCGAAAAAGCATGACTTTACTATTAAGGAGGGGTTATGGACGACTAATCGCACGTTAGCTTTCTCGCGATAGCCTTTGCTATCGGAGCCTTGGGGCGGAGCTTGGCAACAGAATGCGCCTCTTCCAGTTTTATGAGCTGCCATCAGCCAGTCTTGGCTGATGGCAGTAATCTCTCAAGCAGGGAGGAACAACAATGGCACGACACTACATCACCGACGGCAAGGGCAAGGACGTCAGGACTTCGGACGGCGAGCGGCTGTTCTGGTCCGACAGAGACGGGGATTCCAATCCCAAGCACAACCAAACCGTCTACCGTGAGCACAAGGGGCTCTTTGGCGGAAGCAGCAAGGTCGACTCCAGGTACGCCCCCTCTAGCGGCAAGTTCAAGAAGTAGAACCGGATCTGCCGGGCAGGCGTAACTGAAGGCGGCGCTCGTGTACCGATCAACATCACGGTACGCAGGGCGCCGTGCTCATTTTGGCTGCCATCGACAGATCTGGAGTTTTCCGACTGTCAGAAGAGCGCGTAAAGACAGGGTGTTTTTTCCGGTAAATGCCTTCAGAGGGTTTTCACTCTGTAATAAGATATTCGGTATTCGAGTTGTAATTAAATATTCCAAACGAAAAGGAGGTACGAATGGCAAGCTGGAGTTTGATGATGGGACGGCTGCTAAAGGTTCTAAAGGCATACGGTGTCCTTCTCTTAGGTTATGCCTTCCACCTTTCTTTGGTCTATGTGAACTACTGCGCCCTTAAGTTCTCATTCCTGATGCTCAACTACGACTGCACGCCCTTTGGTGAGGATATGGTTTTTGGGGGGATGTGGGAGGCTCTGGGGCTGTATGAGGTCACTCTGGCCGACCTTTTCGCCGCCATCCTGGCTTTGATTATGGGGTTTGGCACAAAGGCACTTTTCAGTGAGGGATATACCGTATACCGGATTTTCCTTGACCGGCGCGACTACGTGGCAGCAAACGACGACGCCAGTGTGGCCCTGGCCGACAGAGAATTGCGAAAGAGGATTCTATTCTCCGCAATCTTCTTTATCCCGATTTTGCTAGCGACACTCTGGGACCTGGACCTCTTCAGGTTCAGATTCACATGCTGGGTACTTAATCTTGAAGGCGAGAATATCGCGGCAACGCTGAAGGACTGGCCTTCCATCCTTGAGCAATACGGCCACCTCTTCTCCATCCGTATCGTACAGATGGGAGTTTACGCCTATATCGCTGCGATAGTCATGATTTCTTTACTGTTGGAGAAGAAAGCGGAAAGCAAAGACCAAGCCCTAGTCGCTTTCCGGGAGGCATTTAACCTGTGGTTCGAGGAGGTTACGGGCGGAGAATCTGCACATGAGAAAATCCAGACCTGGGCCACTCAGGAAATCCCGCCGGAAGAGACAGGGGTTACCAATCAGGTTCCTGCGAAGGCTCCCGCTGCGTCCCACCCCCCGATCGAACAGCCAGTAGTCCCCGAGCAGCCGGTTGCACTGGAGACGCCCCCACAATCCGGCAGCGAGGTCCCTTGGCCCAAGAAGGTGGAACTAGAGCCTATTCGCCGCGAGAGCACCGAGTCCGAGACAACTGACGACTGGGCCGTGGTTTACGGAGGCGATCCCGGAGAGAAGGTTCGCTTTAGAGAAGCTGCCGCCGACTCTGATACCTACTACATAGATGAATTCCGGCGCGTGTGGAGGAGAAAGCCTTCTTATACCGAAAACGAACCAACCGCAGACGAACTAACCGAAAAGGCGGCCTAATCAGAAAAAGGAGGAGCTATGAAGTTGATTAACGGGATAGTGGGCACAGTTACCATGGTGGTTGTGCTGTTTACGGCAACTGCCGGCATTTGCCATGCCGCCAAGCGGGTTCGTCCCTTTAACCGTATCGTCATTATGCTGGACTCGAGTGGAAGCTTCAAGGCCAGGCAGATGGAGGCACTGGATAGAGCAGTTTCCTTAATAGACAATATCTCGGCGGTGAAGGTCAAGAGATGGGAAGGGCAGGACGAAGTGATTATAATCTCGCTGGACAGCATGCCGGAAGTACTCTGGGAGGGAACTAAAAAGGACCTCACTTCAGAAAATGTAGATTACTGGAAACAGCGCTTTGAGGCCAGAAAGGACTACCAGGGCTGCACGGATGTAGAAAAAGGTCTGGTGCTTGCGGCCGACGTGCTCCACAGGGAACCGCTGCCTGAGTACATGTACTGCTTTGTTTTCAGCGACCTCATTAACGAACCGCCTATCGGGTCGATCAAAAAATGCGCCCCTGTGAATCTCCCTTCGGTACCGACGAAAGACTTCCCCTGGGAGACCTTCGCCGATGTCAACGTAGAAGTCCTCTGGATGCCCATAGATCAGAAGTTTGCCTGGGAAAATGCGGTCCGGGCGGCTGGCCTGACATCCTTCCGTCTGCATTCTGAGAGCGAATCCGCCATGGTCAGGATAGACGCCCCCAAAAAGGCCAGGCACGTAATGAATGAAGAAGAGATGGAAGCGGCTAAAGCCAAAATGATCGGGTTTTTCCATGGTATTGGAACCTTTGCCTTGTATGTCTTCGGGACGGGTATTGCAATCGCCGGGATCCTTGGAGCCGTCATTATCTTTATGAGACACAAGAATAAAAACAACCCCACAAGGAGGTAGCCATGATGTTCAACCTGAACCACCCCAAAACGTCACAGGAGCTCGAACGGATCATCATCTCCGCAATCAACAGCCGTGTGATCAGAGCCGGGCTCCTTACCACCCGAGACCGGGATCATGCGTTAAACGTGGTGCGGACAACAGTTGTCGGAGCAAAAAAGGATCTGTATCACTTTACGGTGGCCTCCAGGCGAAAGTGGACCCAGGCCCAGTTCAAGTACGAGGCCTGCGGCGGTGGATCGCAGGACCCCTCCGAACTTCTTCGAGCGGCGCAGAACCTGCGTGGCGGGGCAGTAGTGGTAATCGAAGACCTCCTGGCCACCCTCTGCGACACGAATGGGGACAGAAACGCCAGACAGCAGCTTTCTTCCATGCTTTCCGCGGAAAAGGGAAATGATGGGACGGTCATTGTCTTTCTGGAACCTCCGGAGGCGGAGGGAAACATCCCTTCCATGCTGGCCGGGGCCTTCTTCCGGTTAAACATCCCCATGCCGAACCGCGAAGAGGTTGAGGCGCTTGCCCTCCGGGAAATCCTGGCCGCATTAACCGAGACCGGCAGTCCCAACATGGAACTGGCGCAAGAGTGGAGCCGGGAATTAACCCCGGAACTCACTGGTCTTACCCGGACGGCGGCAACATATGCCATAAGAGATGCGCTGGCCCTTAATAAGACCGATTTTCCCGGGGCCCGGCTCTACCTGCAGGCACGCAAGCAGACACACCTGTCTGAAGAGCTCGCCATGAACATACTGGATAACGATAGGGACGACGAACTGCCGCTGGGACTTGATAACCTCTACCGACACCTGCAGAAAAACAAAGACCGTATCAAGGAAACGGGCAAGGACCGTGCCAAGGGGATACTCCTCATTGGACCCCCGGGCACGGGAAAGACCATGCTTGCCAAGGCGGCCGGTCGCTTGCTCCAGTTGCCCGTGGTAGAGTTTCGTATCGGGGCGTTAATGAACAGCTACCTCGGGGCAACGGAGAGGAGGTTTGACCAGGCTTTCCAGACGCTTGAGGCGATGGCGCCGAATGTAGTCTTCATTGACGAAATTGAGAAGGCTTTCTCACAGAATGGCTCCGAGAACGACGGCGGTACCATGATGAGGACCACCGGGCGTCTCCTTACCTGGCTCTCGGAAAACCCGAATCCGAACTTCATTGTGGCCACATCCAATAATGTGTCACGCATGGGTGAACTGGGAATGACCATGACCCGATCGGGCAGGTTCGACAAGATCTTTTTTGTCGATGTACCATCTTCTTCAGCGAGAAAACAGATGCTCACTCAATGGCTGAAGGATGTGGTGGCCGATGTAGAGAGTGTGGCCTCTGTTGTTTCCGAAGCAACTAGCAGATTCACCGGCGCAGATCTCAAGGCCGCTGTGAATGAGGCGGCCAGCGAGGCAAAGTACAGGCAGGTGGAGTTCAATGTCGATGTGATCATGAAAGAGGTAAAGAAAAAGGATCTCAGGGTCCAGGTTTTATATGAAAGTTTTGCGTCCTTGAGGCGGTTTGCCGAACTACACTGCGAACCCGCAGGATCGTTCGACGAGATCTAAAAAAGCGAAAGGAGGCACGATATGTCGACTACAGCCGTAGTATCACCCTACGACTTGGAAGTGGAAACAGCTGCAAACGAACTGGCCATAAGAGAGGAGCAGGCCCTTGCCCGGTACCGGGAAGAGCTCCGCAGGAATCGCATAAAGGGTCAAAAGCTCCCGCTTTGTGAAAGTTCCAAGGTGGGCTTGTCTCAAAGCAGCATCACTTTACGGACCGGATCGGTTGAGCTTATAGCGCGAGCAGCCAATACCGCCGGATTCTCATTAAAAGCCCTAGCCCCTTCGAAATTTGAACTCACCCATGCCAACGGTGCCTCCATATCGGTTAGCTTGAACGGGGCGGGGAGAGTAGTCCTTTCCAGCCGGGATATGGATCTTTCATCTGCAGGCGCGAAGGCGATCATTCGGGAGTATTCCGCTATCCAAGTTCTCAAGCATCTGAAGTCCCGCAAAATGAATGTTACAGCCATAAGGACAGAACAGGGAGAAATCGCCATAGAAGCGCGCCTTCCCAATAAGAATACGGCGGTAACCGCAGACATACGTCAGGACGGGGTGGCGGTGGTCGATGTCTCCGGAGTAAAAGGACCCCATTGCCAGGTGATCATAGCCGGCATCGCTGGCTCCATGGACGGAAGCCAAATAGACACCGCTCGCAAGAACGAGTACTTCTTGCGCCGAGACCAGAAGAAGGGCATCCATGTATAGGCAATCTGTCACCACCAGGCTGTTGGAAGACGGAGGCGTTGAGGTGGTTGATCCGGACTGGGAGTCACTGCCCCTTCTGAAGGCTATCCAGCCTGATTTCAAGGTGAGACGCTCTAGGCTGGAAAAATTTCTTTCGCCCAGGCTTCAACGCGCGAAGCAGTTTCTTCTGCCAATTGAACGTAAGGAGATAGGCGATCTTACCTACGAACAACTCTGGGCGGTTCATGATACTGCAATTGGAGCGTTTAGAAGCTGGCCTGGCTCCGGAGACACAGTGGGCGAGACGTCCCTTTTGGAGATCAAGATCGAGATTGTTCGGCGTGCCTTGGAGAAATGCAGGCTTTGCGGCCGTAACTGTCGCGCAAACAGGCTTTCCGGCCAGAAAGGGGTGTGCGGCCTTGGCGCAGAGGGTCTTGTCGGAGAAATGTTCACGCACATTGCAGAAGAACCGCCGGTCAATCCATCCATAAATGTAGGTCTCAGAGGCTGCGGGCTAGGATGTCACTTTTGCCAAAAGCACGACTTACTTAACGTAATAGGATTTGGCGTACCACTGAAACACGAGCTATGGAAATGTGTTCAGCGCCAGGCCAGGAGAGCAAGAAGCCTCAGTTTCATCGGAGGTAATCCGGACGAATCCCTTTATAGCATACTCCATTTCATGAACGGCGTTCCGTCTCACTTCAACCTGCCAGTAGTTTGGAACTCCAATGGATATGGTTCACTGTCCGTCTACAGGCTACTTGAGGGCGTGGTAGATGCATACATGCCCGATGCGAAATTCTATTCCCCGGAGTGCTCGCTTAGCTTGGCAGATTGTGCCAATTACTTTGAAACGTTCGAAAAGGGGCTGGCCGAAGTGACATCCCAAGGGGTTCCCGTTTTTGTCAGGATGCTGGTATTGCCTGGACACGCTGAGTGCTGCCACTTACCCATGATTGATTTCTTGTCTGGCTACAAGGAGCGAATAAAGCTGAACATTATGGGGCAATATTATCCCGATTATCTGATGCGCGGCAATGGTTCCTTTCCCATGGGTTCACGGCCTGAACCGTCAGAAGTGACATCAGTGCGCTCCTACGCGCAAAAGTACGGTGAGGGATGGCTGGGTTTCCCTTGATCAAGGGAAGCCTGGCCGTGGCCACTGGGCATTTCTGTAGATGAGCCGCAATAAGAGGAGGAGAAAACATGTCCATGATAAACGCACTGTTCTTGCTTCTTCCTGAGAACGCATGGGTGCTTATGCTGATTCTCGCAAGCATTCTGATGATAATTGGTTTCCGGAAGGCCGCGTTGGGGCTGGTGGGCAGCGTTTGTCTGCTGGCCCTGCTCGGCCCTTTGGTAGACACGTTTATGAACGCGCTTCCTGACTGGCTGCTTGTCCTTCTCCTGTTTGGCTTTGTTCTCTTTCTGTTTCGGCTTGTTCTCGGGAGAAGGGTTGCGGACAACGTAATCTCCTTTTTGCTCTATGATCTCATTCGGGCTCCCTTCAGACTTGTACTCTGGATTTTCCGGGGCATGAGGCGACGAGCCTGAGAGGAGAGGCTATGGAGACGGTACAGGTCAGATAACCTTACGTTAGGAGGCGCTATATGTACGCAACGACAGTGCCAAGAATCGTTCTTACTATTTTGGTCCTTCTCCTCGTTTCTTTTCCCGGATCGAGCGAGGCTTTTCTCTATCATGCGACTCGGAAAGCGATCGCTAAGCGCATTTTAATGCGGGGTGTCAATCCGGCAAAGTTCAGTGCGAAGGCCCGGTTTGGCAAGGGCCTTTACCTTTCGCGGAAACCCTCCACTGCCCTATCGGAGAAAGGCCGAAATAGCGCTGTGATCCGTATGCGTGGAAGTGCTTACGTGAAGAAACGGGCTATTGACCTTCGAAAGCCCACCCGGGGCAGGTTGCGCAGTCTGCTAGGCAAGAAGATCGATCTGCGGGGTGCAACTAGAAAAAACGTAATTGGACCCAAGATTGGACGCAAGCTTGGCAGGATCGCCGGGAAAAAAGGCACGGCTATCCAGTACCGCTCGGTGCGTAACGGGGGCACGAACGTCTTTGTCCCCAAAAGCTTGTTCACGCGGAAGCCAGGTGTAATACGTCCGACCAAAATGCCGCGTTAGCAACGGGGTTGCGATTGCCAAGATTAGAAGCAGCGGACGCAGTTGGTCCTAGGCGTGGACGGGATCGAAGCAGACAACACAACCGGAGGAAATCAATGCCTATCACACCGGTAAGGGAGCAAGAGCGATGTCGCCCGGAATATAACTCAAGCAAGGGCGCAGAGTCATGCGGACATGAGCAGCATCAGCTCACTGACCTGGAGGCTTTATCGAACAGGAATCTCCGCGCCAAAAAGGCCATGGCACGGGAACTTGTCGACATGGGCCTTTCCGAGGAAGCAGTGAGTAGGGTGCTCCATCTGAACGGGAAGCCGGAAGAAGAACTCGTCCTGAATGACCGAGGGAGCGGGCGGTGAATAGAAGCGGGGATGATTCAAAAGCTATGAGCGAGGCGTATATGGAAAAAACAATCCGTTTTCCAAAAATCCTGGTCAGCAAGAATGGCCAAAGGTTCGAGGCTGTTGCAGGATTGGAGTTAAAGTCTATTCTCAAAGGCGATCTGCTTGTGCTCCGAGCCGAAAGGGATCTGCATGTTAACCGCCTTGATCCGGAGAAGCAGCAGGAGGCGAGGGAAGCTTTCTTGCACGCCATATCGTCGTGGCCGCCGAGCCTCTCGCTTGAGCTGCATATAGCAGCCATGCCAGATTTGGTCTACAGGGCCAGGGGTCGGCTTCTGATCTCGATGTTCCTGAGAGTATCCGCTACCACGGAAGACCATGCCAAGGAGGAGATCGTCAACCGTTACCTGAGTCTTATGCCCTTCCTGGGAGGGCACTTCCCCGAGGCCGAATTTATCCCAATCACGAATAAGGCGGAGATGGAATCAAGGAGGGCACCCTTTGCCCCCTGTGACGCCCTAGCAATCCATCGCAGGCAGGAGACGTTATCCCTTTCCACCCCCTTGAAGAGACTGTCCGTGGGCTTTGGTCCGGTGGTTGAAAAGACCGAGGAAGGGAACAATTCAGTCCAACACGTGTTTCCATGGGTGCCGTCACTCGATGACTGGGCACGGTTGATGGATACCTTGGCTGGTCAACTGGATCCGCTTCAAATCATTATCCGGTTGAGACCATGCGCGGACCATGCCGAGGTTTCTGCTCGACTGGATGAGATAATCCGAACCTGTGAGATGTTCCTGTCAGGCGTCGGGGAATACCAGATTACGTTGACCCGACAGGCCAGCCTCATTCGAGATATGGCTGTGCGACAGCTGGCAGCTCTCGGGGATCAATGTTTCAACCTCGGGGTTTTCGTCTTAGCTCCCCATCCCATTGACACCTCTCTGGGAAACGTAATCGGAGGGGCCATTACAGGACCCCGCTCCATAACTGAAGAGGCTGGCCTGTTTCAGGGAGGTTTTGCTTGCACGAAGACAAGGGTACAGGATGCGTTGAAAGGTGATTATTTCCCGGAACCGGGTCCGTTCACTGTTTCCGAGGCTGCGTGTGCTTTCCGCCTTCCCTCACTCCCGCTGCAGAATCACCCCGGTTTGGCTACCAAGTGTTCCAGGACATCTCTTGCCTTGCTTCCCGCCGGAAATCCGGGAAACGGCGCCATCGAGCTGGTTATGAATGAGCATCAAGGCATGGTGCAGCCCGTGGTTGTAAATGTGGAGGATCGCATGCGCCACACCTTTATTATAGGGCAGACCGGTACCGGGAAATCGACCCTTATGGAAGGCATGATCCTGCAGGATATCCGTGCCGGGAGAGGTCTCGCGGTTATTGACCCTCATGGAGACATGGTCGATTCCATACTGGGCCGGATTCCCAGGGACAGGGCGAAAGACGTGATCCTCTTTGACATGACGGACACGGAAAGACCCCTTGGTTTGAATCTGCTCCAATGGAAAACTTTGGAGGAGAGAGATCTCATCATCGACGAGCTGTACCAGACCCTGCATCGCGTCTATGACTTCAAACTCACAGCGGGCCCCGTTTTTGAGTCTAACTTCCGGGCGATGCTCAAACTCCTCATGGGTGACGGACCAAGAGGAGATTTCATCCCAACGCTACTCGAATTCACCTCTTGTTACCTGAGCAGGGATTTCCGACGCTGGTTGAAAAAGTCCGTCAGTGACCACCAGACTTTGGACTTCCTTGAAGAGCTGGAAAGGACCAGTGGAGATGCAAGCCTGCAAAACCTTTCCCCCTACATTACCTCCAAATTCAGCCGGTTTGTTCACGATACCATGCTTGTGCGGATTGTCGGGCAGGCAGAGACGAGCTTTGATTTTGACGAGGTCCTGAATAACAGCAAAATCCTGCTCGTAAGGTTGGGCAAGGGACGGTTCGGCCCCACGGTAACGGTGCTGCTGGCCAACCAGATTGTATCCCGGTTCAAGCTGGCGGCCATGAAGCGAGGTAAGATGCGGCCGAAAGACCGCCGGGACTTTTTTCTATACGTGGACGAGTGCCACAATTTGCCCTCAGAGAATTTCATGGAACTCCTCTCCGAGGCACGAAAATTCAGGGTCGGATGTATTTTGGCCACCCAGTACACGGCGGCTTTACTTGACAATGACGGAGCCGGGGGTAATACCTTATTGTCAGCGATTTTTGGGAACGTTGGGACAAGCCTGATCTTTCGCGTGGGACACGACGATGCGGCCCGGATGGCGCCGTTCGTCTATCCATACTTTACTCCTCTGGACATCATAGGATTACCTAACTGGCATGGCTATGCCCGGCTCCAGATGAATCAGGAGGCGGTACTGCCATTCAGCTTTCGCACGCAAAAGGATGAAACAGCATACGACCAGCGAGCGGCTTCACGCATCCGTACACGGTCCAGGCTCAAGTACGGGACCGATGCCAGGGCAGTAGATGACCAGATTGCCCGGCGAAGACGCATCTGGAAGAATGACAACTGATTTCGACGAACAGAATACCTGATTGAAAGGACCGGGAAACATGGATATCCGTTGTGAAAAGAAAGGTTCCGCAGCAGTGGCCTGGTTAAGGGGTACCAAGCACAGGTTCTACGAAGACCGCTATCGGCTTCTTCCAAGAGAAATCCCATTGGTCGGGAGGCAGAACCGGGGTGAATTGTTTGCCGTCTTTGATGGGATGGGAAGCGCTCCCGAAGGAAGGCGGGCGGCGCAGGAGATGTCGGATTATCTGCTTCGTTATTATCAAGAGCCTGGAAAGTATGGAAGTTCCTGGAAAGACGTACGGCAGCTTCTTCTGGAGGCAAATCAGGCGATTTGCGACTGGGGATTCATGCCCGGTACGGATCGGCCGCTTGGAGGTTGTGCGGGAACCGTGATATGGATAGACGAGGGTGATCTCTTTGCATTCCATGCCGGTGATACAGTTGCCTTGCTGATAAGAGGAAATGAAGCAACACAGCTTACTCGTTTGCACGAGATAGATGGAGGTATTTATCGTTATTTTGGATTAGGGGCCAATCTGGAATTAGATGTGCACCATCTCCAGTTGGAAGAATATGACAGGATTCTGGTGCTTTCAGATGGCGTTACCAAGGCTTTCCATCCTAAAGAGGCTGCGGACTTCGTGCAGAAGCATTCCGACCTTTGCCGCGCCGTAAGTGAACTTGTGCATGTATCGAGAGTACGGGGCTCAACTGACGATATCACGGCGATACTGATTGCAGTGGAAGATTTTGGAAGTTAGAAACTCCAAATGGCGGGTTTCGACTATTGTAGTTCATAGAGTAGGAGGAAGACGATGCGAAAAAGGACGTATACCACGGTAATGGCTATTTCAATGTGTTTCATGCTCGTTTATGGTTGCGGCGGGAAAAAGCTGGAAACAACTCCGATTCAGAAGCTCAAAGCGCCGGAGTGGGTAGTCAAAGGAAGCGGCGCATTCACCACGGACAGGGACAAGGTCTTTCACGGTGTGGGCTCGGCATTTGGAATAAACAATCCCGCCCTGCTCAGGACCACGGCGGAGAACCGGGCGAGAAACGAGATAGCAAAGGTTTTTCAGTTTTATACGGCTTCTCTGATGAAGGATTATATGACTTCAACCATGGCCGGAGTCCCTGGTATCTCTTCCGAAGAACATCATATAGAGCAGGCCATAAAAACCGTTACGGCAATGACTCTTTCCGGTGTTATTGTGGTTGACTACTGGCAGAACCCTCAGACAGGGGAGTTTTTTTCATTGGCCGAACTCGATTTAAAGACGTTTGGGGAAAATTTAGGAAAACTGAAAGAGCTTGATCCAAAGATCAGGGACTATGTCAGAGACAACGCCGAGCGGCTTCACAAGGAGCTTGAGAGGGAAGCCGGGCGGCAAAATCGGCCTTAGGATGACCCCTAATGAAATCTCCCAGTAAACTGTTAATCGGAATGAGAACTGCTCTTGTGCTTGTCCTGATAATGCAATGCGCGTGCAGTCCCGCAGTTCGGAGCATACGGGAGTTGCCCAATCCCAAAAGACCGGTATGGGTCGATCATCCGCCCCGCCAAAGCGAGACCTTGTATTTCGTTGGAGTGAAGACATCGGCAGAGACGATTGAGGAAGGTCGGGATGCGGCCATGAAAAATGCCTTGTCCAAGATTTCTGATTACCTTGGATGCAAGGTGGAATCCACATTTGAGGAACACACAACCGACATCAAGCAGCAAGTGAAACACAAAATCACTACCAGCAGTAACACGATCATCTGTGGCGCCGAGTTGGCTGATCTCTACGCCGAAAAGCTGGTACGATTGCAGGGCGATGTAAAGATTGAAAACTGTAACGTCTATGTTCTTGTCAGTTTGGCAAAGGCTGAGATCCTCAGGTACGTCAAACAGCAAGAAATGACGGCAAGAGAAAAAGCCGGAAGAGCTTATGATTTCTATCTAAAGGGGTTGAACCTGGAGAAAGAAAAGAAATACCATGACGCCCGCGGATTATACCTTGAGGCAGTCAGGCTTTTGGATGAAATCGGGGACTCTACGACGATTCTCAGTCAGGCGACAAGAGACGGTGGCGAACTTATGCCGGTGCTGAGGACACGGCTGAAACAAGTAGAGAAAAGGCTAAGCCGGGTCATGCTTTCCATCAAGCTGAATGTGGCGCCGAGTACGTACGACGCGTTCACACCCGGCCTGGTTAGTGCTCTCTCCAAAGATGGTTTTTCGGTCGTGGATAAAGAACCCGCCTGGGAGATACGAGGGGAAGCCGGTCTGCGTGAGTGTACTTCCTTCATGAATGCCTTTCTTTGCTATGCTGAAGGGAATGTTTCCGCCATAAGAATTCCAGATCGTGAAATAGCAATCGTCGTACCTTTCAAAGCAAAAGGATTCCATCGGATAAGAAGGCAAGCCGAACTGAACGCCCTTTCGGAAGCCGGATTTGAGGTCGGCACGGAGTTAGTCAAAATGCTGCTCGAGCAGGAAGAGAAGGATTTGAATCCGGCGGGTCGTTGAGAGAGTGGGGACCGGCTAGAGATTTCTAATTCGGCAGGGACGCAATATGGCTCCGGCATGTGGGCCACGATGGAAAAAAAGCGAGGGAGACCCATGAAATATGATCGTCAGGCATTAAAGTCTTTTTGAAGAACATCCGATATTAAACATTGAGACGTACTTTCTGGAAAACGGGGTCACTGCTGTCACTCCCAGTGGTGGCCCCAAGGTTTTTTGCCTTGGTCGTCCCCTGGTTCCTTCCCATGTTTTTCCCAATACTTTGTCCCAGCAATTACTTCACAACCATAAAAAGGCAAATAAAAATAATTGTATCAGGGTGATACATCAAATTTCGGCGCGCCGAAGTCGGTAAGAGGCTCAATTTTCTTGCCTTCTTTTGCTCCCCTCTGCTATAACCCCGGCAAAAAAGGAGATAACCCGTGTCTATCCGTAGTGTTAAAAGACCTTATCTTTACGTTGTCATTTTTCTGGCCTTTCTCTTTGCCATTCCGCGTGCATCCCTTGCTCTCCGTATCCTGGAAGGAACTGTCGTCAAGGTCTCTGACGGGGACACGATCAAGGTCGAAACGCACGTGCAAAAGGCAATCAAACAGGCGGCTGGGAATGCCTGAATCTGCAACCGAGTGTATGTTTGCAACGTAACGGGAACGTTGACCAGTTTTTAGATTTCGGAAAAATCGCGAATTCCTATTTGCCTGCAATCACTACCATTTCAAATTAGTTTCGCTTTTTGCCCTCTTGTCCTGATTCTCCAGATGATAATTGAGTTCAAGACAAAATTTATACAAACAATAAAAATCTCTTGACTTGGCTATCCTTTTTGGCGGAATATCAAATACCGAATCCATATTCAGTCTTTAGTGGCAGGCTGGGAGCGCAGTTAGCTCGTGGAGGTTGCTGGATAGGTGTCTTTTGCAAACGTATTTCGAAACCTGGAGACATTTTGGTTGCTTCTGGATCAGAAGCTAGCGCAAGGCACCCGGGGTCCCTGCCCCTAGTGCCGTTTATCTGTTAGGTTTCGGCTTAGTGGGCTTGGCGGGACTCAGGAACAGATTCATAAAGTAGGCACTTCGGATCCATGCGGCACGAGTCGGACCAGATCAGGTTCTTGAGTTTGAATCGAGTTGGGTGACAATCTGGTTCCCCCAGCCAAATCCGGCCGTTACAAACGACTACAGAGAGGAGGAGGAAATCGTATGAAGAAGTATCTTATGGTCATATTGATGGCATTTCTATTACCCTCAGCCACCCTGGCCGACCAGACCTGGATAAGCGGGACGTCAGTCCAACTCTCCAGCAGGCTTGAGGTCGTGGATGCAACCATAGAGATCGGGGACACAGAAAAAGGACTCCTAAGCGGGGTGTTCAATGGAACGGTGAACACCACGAGTATTAATCTTCAGCTCAACTCCGGATCGTATGCCGGATATGGATGGGATGTCACTAACTGGACGGCTGACATCGGCGGAGTTCTTTATTCTGGTACAAGCAGCTTCTGGGGCTCACCATCTGGTGAAGGGCTTGCCACAGACGGAGATATAGGGGCGGTAGGCCGTGGAGTTTCACCCGGGGTTATTGACTTTGATCTCACCAGTTTCCTGAGAACCCAGTATTCAGGGATCTTCACTTATGCCGAGACCTCTTCGACCCCTGGGATTATGTATAACGTGACCTCCATGCCCCTAAGTATCACTGCTGAACTCTTCTACGGATCAGGGACCGGTTACTATAACGGCGGCCTGGCTGCTTATCTGCTTCACCTCGATCCTGACTTGAGCGTCTTCGGCGTTCCTGGCCTCCCTGACCTGGATATGACCTTTATCACCTATATCTGTGACTGGGGCTCTGGCACGGGTTTCGAGGTGTGGGACGGCGCGTACAACCTTGGTGCGCTGGATGGCCCTCTTTGCGGAATAGTTAGAAGCCACCCAAATGGGGGTACGGTTATCGAGCACGCCGGTACCGCCCCGCCCATCCCGATACCGGGCGCGGCCTGGTTGCTTGGTTCCGGGTTGATTGGGCTTCTGGCGCTGAAGAGGCGGGGGGGGTAACTGCCAAAAAACCTTTGGCAATGCGGAAGTTATAAGGGGGGGTAATCGCCATTAAACATACAAGGCGGACAAAGGAAGATGAAAATCGCAAGTAGGACAGTCAGGACGGCTGTCCTACAACGAATGGTGATTTTGTTAGTCAGTAGGACAGGCGTCTCGCCAGTCAAAAGGGGATTTTCAGGTGAAACCCAGAAAAAACCCGGTAGGACAAAGGAGGACCAGGCTATGAAAAGAAGATTTTTTGGGTTTGTATTAGCGATGCTATTGGTGGGAACAATAGCCCCCAGCGGCAATGCCTTGGCGGTCATTGTCTTAGACCCATGGGGGGCTGAAACGTATGTCTGGATAACGTACGCGCCCTCCTACTGGGGCGGATTTAGTCCGGTCCCGTCCATCTTTGATTATGATGGCGGACAGGGCTCTTTCAGTTCTTACAGTTCGGCCAGCGATTTCAGAGGGGATGGTCAGGCCGCTGCCCAGCTTCAGGGAAGCGGCATCATGCCTGTACTTAAAGCCGAGTCCTATGTCGCCAGTAGTGATGAGACCTGGGGCACCTGGACGACAGCCTTCGCCATAGAAGGCTATACCTACAGCGGAACCGGCGCCCAAACATTCAACCTGAGCGCTAGCCTGACCGGAGACATAAATAATCCGTACGCCGGCGATCCTCTTAATGGGACGGCTCTCAGGGCCGACATCTACATCTTTAACGCGGAAAACTTTGTCTGGTGCACCGATCCAGGCACGCTCCTCTATGAATACGGCGCCACGACCAAGGCCGACCCGATAGAGTTCTCTGCGGATGAGACAGGACATGTCTCCCTGACGGATTCAAGATCATTTTCGGTTGAGCCGGGCGAGACTTTTTATCTGTGGGCAATGCTGGAGGCCAAGGCCCAATGGGCGCCTTCCTACGCCGATGCATTCAGCACGCTGGATCTGCAATTTGACAGCACGGAAGGACTAACCCCAGCAAGTGTCCCTGTGCCTGGTAGTGTCATTCTTCTTGGTTCAGGTCTCATCGGTCTTATTGGACTCAGGAGGAGGTTTAAAGGGTAAGAGATGGGTAACGAGTGAATGAATGAGGAATAAGGAGGAGAGACTATGAAAAGGTATCTTGCGGTGATACTGATGGTATTCTTATTACCGTCGGCAGCCCTGGCCGACCAGACGCTGCTAACCGGTACGTCGGTTCAGACGTCCCTTACGACGCAGTATGTGGATGCCAGCATAGAGGTTGGGAAGATCACCAGCGGAGTTCTTTCTGCTGCCTTCACTGGAACATACACTTCCACTGAATTCTATTTCTATATCAACTCAGGGACATATAGCGGATATGCATGTTCCCTCCAAGAGTGGGTGGCCGAAGTTGGCGGAAATTCTTACTCTGGTGTTGCAAGGTCGTTGTGGGCTCTGCCGGCTAGTCCTTATGACGGGGCGGCTATTGACGGAGCTATAGGTGCAGTTGCTAGTGGCTCTGATCCCACCCTTATGGATATAACCAGTTTTTTGGGTACCCAGTACTCAGGTAGCTTTACGCCTACTGAGACCTCTGAGACACCCGGAGATGTTAATGTTAATGTAACCTCCATGCCCCTGTATATAGAAACCAGATCGTTTGATGGAGCGGCTGCAGGGTACTACAATGGCAACCTCGACGCTGCATTGGTTCACCTCGATCCTGACTTGAGTGCCTTCGGCGTTGCGGGCCTCCCTGACCTGAGGATAACGCTTGTTAATTATACCAGCGACGCAGGTCCTGGAACGGCTTTTGATATCTGGGACGGCACTAACGGGCTTGGTGGCATAGATGGCTCTCTTTACGGGATACTTAGAGAGTACCCCGATGGTAGCGTGGTTATTGAGCACGCCGGTACCGCCCCGCCGATTCCCATCCCCGGCGCTGTCTGGCTCTTAGGCTCAGGCTTAGTTGGGCTTTTGGCGCTGAAGAGGCGGAGGAAGGAGTAGAATAGAGAAGACAGAAGATAGTAGATAGTAGATAGTAGATAGTAGACAGTAGACAGTAGACAGGGGTCAGGAGTCAGGAGTCAGGAGTCAAAAAAAACTGACTAATGACCACGGACAATCCCCCCTCGTCCCCCCTTTTCCAAAGGGGGGGGTTAGGGGGGATTTGGCAACGGACCAAGGGCCACTGAACCTAAATGTCCAGAACCTTGACCTGATCTTCAAGCCAGGCGGGGAATTCCTGCCAGGGGAGGGCCAGGACACCCCCGGGCAGTACCTTTTTTGCTTCCACGCGACACACGAGAAGTCCGGTACCCACGACCTCCTTGCCGACCAGGCGGGCAAACCGGCTGAGTGGCTCCAGGTGTTTTAAGGTCGGTGTAGCTGTCAGTTTTATCTCCACCGGGCACAGTCTATGACCGATTTGCACAATCAAATCTACCTCCAGGCCGTCATTCGAGCGCCAGAAAAAGATATCCGCGCTTCTTCCGTATGCGGCAAAGACCTTGTATGCCTCGCTCATGATCAGACCCTCAAAAAGCGCGCCGCCCATGGGTCCGGCTATGGCGGCCTCTCCGCTGGGTTGACGGGTCAGGGCGCAGACGATGGCCGGGTCAATAAAATAGAATTTCGGCGTCTTAACGAGACGTTTACCATAGTTATTAAAGTAGGGTAAAAGGAAACGGCAGAGAAAGGAGGCCTCCAATACGCCGGCCCACGCCTTAATGGTAGGCAAGGAGACGCCGCATTTCCTGGCAAGGGTGGCGGCGTTGAACGTCTGGCCGTGCATAGCGGCACAAAGCCCTAAAAACGTCTCGAAGCCCCGTAGGTCTTTGACGTTTAGTAGTTGCCTTACATCTCTTTCCAAATAGGTTTGAATATAGGAGCGAATCCAGAGTTCCCTTTTGGCAGGATGGATAGCGGGTTCAGGATATCCTCCGACCCACAGGATGGATTCGAGGCTGACGGAAGCGCCCTGTTTCATCTCCAACAGGCTGAAGGGAGGGAGTTCTAACAGGGCAATCCGCCCGGCCAGGGACTCGGATACATTCTTCATGAGCTGAAACTGCTGGGAACCGGTCAGAAGCCATTTACCGGTCTCTTCCCGGCGTTTATCGATACGCATTTTCAGGTAAGGCAGTATCTCCGGTACATACTGTATCTCGTCCAGGATAACAGGCCGTTTTTGGAACCGGTTGAGAAAGCCATGGGGATCGGCGAGGGCAAAATTCCTCTCCAGGGGGTCGTCAAAGGTAACATAATCGCACTCCTTGCCAAATTCATGCAGGAGGAAGGTGGTTTTGCCGGATTGCCGGGGTCCGGTGACCATTACCGCCGGAAACAAACTGAGGGCCTTTTTTAAGGTACCCGCGAGTAACCGTGGAAGATACATGTTACGAAAATAAACTATGATTTTATATTTGTCAAGATTTGGACTTCGGGTGTGCCAAGCCTCTGGCGAATACTATGGGTGCAACTTTTCTCATGACAATTTGCGGATTTTTCTTGACGTAAATGTTCAGTTTGCCCTAACGTTAAAAGTTGAAGCGTCATTCAATTCTGGCAAGAGCTGGATGAAATAAGAATGAGCCAGGAAAGGAGAACGAAGATGAGGAATCGTAATTGCTTCTTAGTAGGCGCGCTTTTCTACTGCACGCTAATGTTATGTGCTGTACAGGCTGGCGCTGGTTACATTAATGATTGGACATATGAGGATACTGTGGTTTTCGATCCGAATTGGCTTTATTCAGGTGTTGCGGATTGGTGGCATGACATACCGTCTGATTTCGATCCTGTTTCGGCTACAATCACTTTGGAGCTGCGAGTCAGCAATTACAGTGAGGTAGGGGCACTTGATCTCTTTTGCAGTAACACAGATGTTTTCGACTATGGAAGTCCGTATACTGCCTCATCTAAGCCGGGTTATATCGCCCGCCTCTATTTCCTGGTTCCTCCAATCTTTGTCGATCCAAGTTTGCAAACGGTTTCTTTACCCCTCAAGGTCGAGCAACTGCCGTGGCTAGGTGACGATGGCAATCTGCACGTGGCGTTAATCGGAAACCAGTATATCTTTCCTACTGGATATCCCGCGCGGTTTTACTTGACATCATCTACCCTAACAGCATCGGCTGTGCCTGTGCCCGGCGCTGTCTGGCTGCTGGGCTCCGGGTTGGTGGGGCTCCTGGCGCTGAAGAGGCGGAGGAAGGGATAGGATAGAAGACAGAAGACGACAGACAACTGACCAATGACCACGGACACAGGAAAAAAATATGGTCAAGAAGCTTTTGTTAATACTTGTGTGCTTATGCATGCTTGCCGCCTGTGGGCATAGTAAGGTGTACACGGGCATATTCAAGGACGATGGAGGCACATATCACCGGGCCTTTGATGAGCCCCTGGATATGGTCTTTCCTGCGGTGGAAAGGGCGGTTCTCGGGCAGGGATTTTGCCTGGAAAAGCATGACCGCGAAAACCATGCCCTGGTGTGCAGCCGCCTTTTTAAGGACGGCGACAGGACGGTTACCTTTGTTCTTTCGGTTACGGCCCGCACTCTCCAGGATAAGACCATGGTGTACGCCATGGCCAATCAGGTGGCCGAGGAGCTTCACACCTCACGCAATTTTGATTGGTTCCTGATCCTCCCCCGGCCCACTGGCAAGACGGCGGTAAATGTAAAGGCGGGCGGCGAGACCGTGGACGACCCGGAGTTCTACGACCGGTTCTTTGAGGCCGTGAAGCGGGAGATAAAGCGTAGCAAAGGGGAGAGTTAAGGGCGATGTAACTACTCAGCCGCCGATCTACGCTGATCATCACTGATATTTTTTAATTGAGCTTCATGTGCAGGGTCAAGGGTAAGAATAATATCTGTGTGAATCTGTGGCTGAATAGTTAAGGGCGATTTCGAGCTCCCTTTGTGAAATAGGTGTCAGGCCCGGAGAGAAGAGAAAGCCGCTTGCGAGGGATCGTAAGTGGCTTTCCTGTGTAAGTGGTAATATTTTTCCCTCTCGTTGGTGTAAAAGTTTTCCCTCATATGAGTAAAGTTATTCCCCTTTTCACCATCACCCCGCCCCTGGTAATAGAGAGGGGTATCTCGCTCGTCCTATAGCAAAGAGTAGGAACCGAGCCTCCTTAGCGCTATAAGAGAGGATATCTATCTTATGGCATGTTAGTTGCAAATCAGTGCGGACAATGAATTTATTGACAGAGATAACGTAAAAGTATATTCAAGGTGAAGGTTGATGATCTCGTAAGAAGTCCTGAAATCGTCATGCCGGACTTGATCCGGCATCCAGAACATATTGAATTTGCTGGATTCCGGCTTTCGCCGGAATGACGAGAATGCCAGTCATGAAACTTTTGCAAGAGGCTCGTTAGTTTGGGTTATTTTGTCATTTGATATTCGAATTTGTTTCGATATTCGGATTTTGCCTGAACGTGGCTTTTATTTAAGGACATACAGGTATGCAGAAGAAGAGATTGCGTGTTTATATAGTCGCTATCATTGTCCTTTCCCTGCTGGGGCTGGTTGTGTCGTGTTCCAGCGTGGAGGAGAAGCGGGCCAAGTTTTTTAACCGGGGCAAGGAACTCTTTGAGAAGAAGGACTATGCCAAGGCCAGGGTGGAATTCAAGAACGCCATCCAGGTGGACCCGAAGTTTGCCGATGCCTATTACTGGCTGGGCAAGGCGGAGTTTGCCCTGCAAAACGTCCGGGGGGCCTTTGGTAGCTTTAGCAAGGCCGTAGAGCTGAATCCGGACCACCTGGAGGCCCAGATAGATCTGGCCAGGATCTATCTCCTGGCCCGTCAACCGGATAAGGCGCTGGAAAAGGCCAATCTGGTCCTGGCGAAAGAGGGAGGAAACACCAAGGCGCTTCTCCTGAAGGCCGCGGCGCTGGGCGTGAAAAAGGATTTTCAAGAGGCGCTCAATCTCATGGAAAAGGTTGTCGCGGATACCCCCGAAAAGGTGGAGGCCTATGTGCTGGGTTCTCAGTTCCATGTGGCTCTCAAGGATCCGGCGGCAGCCGAGGAGATGCTGCAGGCCGGTCTGAAGGCAGCTTCTGAAAAAACGGTACTGTATCACGCGCTTGCCAACCTCTATATAATTGAGAAACGCTTAGATGATGCAGAGAAGATATATAAACAAGTAATCGCCTTTGATCCTAAGGAGGCGCGGCACCGCCTGGCGCTGGCCCGGCTCTATGCCGGGCAAAGGAGATTCGATCAGGCCGAGGCTGAACTTCGGGCTGTGGCGGACATGGACAAGACAAGCGAAGACCATCTTTTGCCTCTGGTACAGTTCCTTATTTTAAAACGCCAGGTTACAGAAGCGGAAGGACTTCTCACCGGGTTCATTCAGAAGAACCCCGGAGGATACAAGGCGCGTTTTGCCCTTGCCGAGATCTACTTAAATACCAGGCAGCCGGAGAAGGCGCTGAAGGTTTATGAAGAGGCGGCGGCCCATGATCCAAAAAACCCGAATGCGGGCAGGGCCAGGAGCCAGATGGCCCTGGTTTACCTTGGCCAGGGGAAGCTGGACAAGGCCCTGGAGATTACGGCCGGGGTGCTGGAGGACAACCCACGGGATATCAGCGCGCTTCGCGTCCAGGGCCGGGCCTACCTGGCCAAAAAGGACGCGGTGAATGCGGTAAGCGCCCTTCGCACCCTGGTCAAGGAAGTGCCCAAGGATCCCGAGGCCCTGCTTTTCCTGGGGCAGGCACACCGGCTGAATAAAGAGTACAGCCTGGCCGAGGAACAGTTTAAAAAGGCCCTTTCCCTGAACGAGGAGTACGCCCCGGCCCGCGAGGCCCTGGGTGATTTCTACGTGGAGAGAAAAGATTTTGCCCGCGCGGAAAAGACCTTTCAGGAACTGGCCAGCCGGTATCCTAAAGACCCTCGCGGAAACTTCAAGTTAGGTCTTATGTATCGTGTGCAGGGCGATAATAAAAAAGCCCTTTCTGCATTTGGAGGGTCTCTGGAGATAAATCCGAATTTCACGGCCGCCCTGGCCCAGATAGTTCAGATTCATATTCAGCAAAAGGAGCTGGAAAAGGCTTTGTCTGCGGTTGAGCGGCAGACGAAAGTCTCGCCCAAGAATCCGGTGCTCCACGAAATGCTGGGGGAACTGGCCGCCGGACTGGGCAAGGCCAAACTGGCTGCCGGGGCCTTTGAGAAGGCCATAGGGTCAAGACCGGAGTGGCTTACGCCATACTATAACCTGGCCGCTCTCTATCTGAGGGAGAGACAATCAACCAAAGCGATAGAAGTCCTCCAGAAGGCCCAGGAGATTGCGCCGGATACCCACCGTACCAGCTTTTTGCTGGCCAATGCCTATGAACAAAAGGGTGAGCGGGACAAGGCCCGTGCCCTCTACGATAAATTGTTAGCCAGGAACCCTGAAGACCCATACGTGGCCAACAACCTGGCTTACCTCTACGCTGATGCCTATCCCACCAAAGAGAATCTGGATAAGGCGGTTAAGATAGCCCAGGGTGCGCTGGCCAGGGATCCTAAAAATCCCAATCTGGCTGATACCCTGGGCTGGATCTATTTTAAGCAGGGAAGGCTTTCCGATGCCGGGGAACAGGTAAAAAAAGCGCTTTCCGTGTTGCCGAAAGAACCGATTTTTAACTACCACCTGGGTATGATTCTGACCAGGAAGGGTGATCACCTGAGCGCGCAGCAGGCATTCAAAACAGCGGTCGAGGGTGGACGGGCCTTTCCGGGCAGGGAAGAGGCGTTGAAGATGTTGGGGGAACGTTGATGGAGGAGAAGGGGGAAAACAGCCCCTCTTTGGAAAAGAGGGGAATAGAGAAGAGTAAAAAAATACCCACTCGATTACGCGAAGACCCAAAAAATGATGGTCTCGTAAAAAGGCTTTACTAAAACTTCCGCGGGCTTGTCATCTGAAGCTTCTGTTACGTTACAATGCTCTTTTAAAACCCGAAGAAGCAAGCCGTAGCTGTTCATGGAGGTAATCTCAGAATGATTACTGAAACGCTGGGCTAAATCAAAAAGGTCCGTACTGACTGAGGCGAGCGTCCTTTCGGAATCCGAGGGTTTCACCATGGAGAAGCAAGCTAGCGCCTTTTCGGGTAGATATTTGTCCACAAGATCCTGTGGCACGGTTTCAAACATCTCCGTGTGCTGCCGTTTC
>OMKS01000617.1_pt1 | contig 32948 bp, 25 predicted proteins | sample 1674721 | NCBI WGS metagenome assembly OMKS01 (sample SAMN06264996, study PRJEB25208) | sediment metagenome | isolation source: hot spring sediment | place: USA: California | collected 2014-09-02 | reverse complement strand
TTTTCAAGCAGAAGACGGCATACGAGATCTAGTACGGTCTCGTGGGCTCGGAGATGTGTATAAGAGACAGCCTCCACTCCCACTGCCACGCCCCTCCCAGCCCCTTCGTCGGTCGTCACGGCGACGGTCGCCCCTGCTCCAGATGACGCCTCGGTATCAGCGCCGCTCGAAGCGGACAGATTCCACGCCGAGATCCCCCCGGCCGTCCTGGTCAACTATTTTCCCTGGTACGATCCCGACACCTGGGCCACCGGCTGTACGTCGGCAGCCGACCTGCCCCGGGATGGGGTCTACCAATCTGACGACCCGCAGGTGATCGCCCGACACATCGCTCAGGCTCGGGCAGCCGGGCTGGATGGCTTTGCGGTGCACTGGTTCGCGCCGGGCGACCGCACCGATGTCAATTTTGACCAGGTGCTGGCCCAGTCCCCCACCGGCTTTGACTCGACGGTGACCTTTCTGTACCACATTCTGCCCGGCGCCAATCAACAGGGTGTGATCGAGGCCCTCTCGCATCTCGTCAACACCTACAGCGGTCATCCCCGCTTTTTCCGGGCTGGCGGGAAGCCCGTCATCATGTTCAGCGATATGTACCGGGTGCCGGGAGCGGGAGGCTCCCACGCGGCCGCGATAGCCATCTGGGGACAGATTCGCGCCGCCGTAGACCCGAATCACGCCCAGTGGTGGATCGCAGAGGGCTTGGAGCCGGGCTATTTGCAGGTCTTTGATGGCCTGTACGTCTATAAAATTGACCACGCCTGCTGTCCCAACGCCTGCGCCAGCGCATCCCGCTGGGCCGACTGGACCCGCGAGTGGGAGCAGCGGACCGGTCAGCCCAAGCTGTGGGTGGGGACGGTGATGCCCGGGTGGAACGATCTCGACTCGGCCCAGGACCATTGCACCGATCTGCGGGTGAGCAGCGCGCCCTTTGCCCGCCAGCGGGCCGACGGGGCCTACTATGCCCGGACCTGGGAGGTGGTCCTGCCCACTCAGCCGGACTTGGTGATACTCCACTCTTTCAACGAGTGGGTCGAGGGCTCCTACATCGAGCCAAGCGCGGCTTTCGGCGACCTGTACGTGCAACTGACGGCCCAGTGGGTCGCCCGCTACAAGGGGGGGCAGTGAGCATCTGGGCAATGGGGTTCGTAGTCAGCCTTTCAGCGCCCGTTTCGAACCATTGTCCCAACCTGCCAGGGGTGGTATAATCCAGCCTACTATGTGGAAACGAGTCATCTTGCTGGGGATTGGGCTTGGGTTGGCGGCTTGTGCCTTCGTCGGGCCAGTAGGCTCTCGCACCATCACCCTCGTCGCCGACGGCGAGACGCGGGAGCTGACTACCGACGCGCTCACCGTGCGGGACGTGCTCTCCGAGGCGGGCATCCTCCTCGGAGAGCACGACCGCGTGACGCCGGTCGAGCCGACCTTTATCGAGGACGGGATGACCGTGCGCATCGTGCGCGTCGAGGTGCGCACCGAGATGGAGCAGCGCGAGATGCCCTTCGAGCGGCGCACGGCCCGCGACGCCTCGATCCCTGCTGGGGAAACCCGACTGCTGGAGCCGGGTATCACCGGGGTCGAGGAGTTGGCCTATCGCGTCACCCTTGAAGACGGCGTCGAGGTCGAGCGGCGTCTCGTGCGGCGGGTGACGCTGCGAGAGCCGCGCACCGAGGTCATCCTCATCGGCGTGCAGGCAGAGCGTGGACCGCTCTCTATCACCGGCGTCATCGCCTACATTGCCAATCGCAATGCCTGGGTGATTCAGACCGCCAGTCCCAATCAGCGCCGTCTGACCTACAGCGGTGATCTGGATAACCGCGTGTTTGCCCTCTCCCCCGACGGGACCTACCTGGTCTTTACCCGCGTCCCCACCCAGACCGGTGAGGAGGCTCCGCTCAACACTCTGTGGGGGATCGAGACTGCCACTGCCGACGCCAAGCCGGTCCGCTTGGAAGCAGAAAGTGTCCTATGGGCTGGCTGGGAGGATGGATGCCAGGTCACCGCCTCTGGAACCGGCTGTTACCTGGCCTATTCCACCGGCCTCCCTGCCGAGGGCAACCCGGGCTGGAAGGCGGAGAACGACCTGTGGGTGGGCCGTCCCCGCTTCACCGACGGGCGGCTGCTGGGACGGCGGCGGATCGTGGAGCCGAGCGCCGGAGGGGCGTATGGGTGGTGGGGCACGACGTATGCCTGGTCCCCCGATGGCGAGCGTCTGGCCTATGCCCGCGCCGATCAGGTCGGCATCGTCCGGGTCTATGATGGGCAGCGCAGCGTATTGGCTCGCTTCCCCCCCTATCGCACGTACGCTCCCTGGGTCTGGACGCCCACCGTCAGTTGGTCGCCGGAGGGCGAGTTCATCGTCACCACGCTGCACGCCCCTGCGCCGACCGGTGAGTCGCCGGAGGACAGCCCCGTATTCGACGTCCGGGTCCTGGCCGTCGCCGGCCCTCTCAGCGCGACGTTGGCGAGTGAGGCCGGTATGTGGTCCGCGCCGCGTTATGCTCCAGAGGGGGATACCATCGCCTTTGGACGGGCCCGCAGCCCCTATGTCAGCCATACCAGCGGCTACGACCTGTACGTGATGGACCGCGATGGCTCTGATCGCCGGCCGATCTTTCCACCGGACGAGGAGCTGGGCCTGAGTTATCCTGAAATTGCCTGGGGCCCCGGCGGAGATCGGCTGGTCGTCGTCTACCAGGGCAACCTCTATCACCTCCTGGCGAGTGGCGAGGCGGTCCATCAGCTGACCGATGAGGGGAGTGTGACGGCGGTGCGCTGGCAGTGGTGAGCGATGACGACGGTGTGAGGGGGGCGGGTCTGTGAAAACTCGGGCCTGGATGTGTTGGGTGGGCCTGGTGGTCAGTCTCATCCTGACCGGCCTGGTATCGGTCGGCGGGCGGCGCGCCCAGATGGCGGCGTTCAGCGATCTCGACACCCCGCTTTCCGGTCAGGCGGTCTGGGAGGGGGATTGGGAATTCTCCGCGCTGGGGGCGGATCCTGGTGAGGAGGACAGCCAGACGGAGGCGGCCCGCGTGACTATTCCCTTCACCGGCACGGCCCTGGCCCTGCGCGTGCGACGTGGGGCGTACCGGGGCAATCTGTGGGTCAGTGTGGATGGGGAGCCGGCCAACCTTCTGCCCCAGGTCTGCCAGGATGGGACGTGCAGCGCGTATCTCGTGCTGACCGCGCCCGATTATACCCCGCGCGTCGAGACGGTGCCCGTGGCCGATGGGCTGGGGGAAGGTGTGCACAAGGCGCTGATCGTCGCCGACCGGGGCTGGGAGCAGTGGCCCCTGGTCGGTTGGAGCGCCGGTCGGGCCAGCGGGGCGCAGGTCTATCGTTGGGCGGCGGCGGGGCTGGCTGTGCTGGGGCTGCTCTGCCTGGTTGGTGGGATGGGGTGGGGCGTGGCCCGGATAGAGGATGTGGCCGCGAAGGAGAGTGATGCGGCAGTCTCCGGCCGCCAGCGACCGCTCCGACTTCCTGGCGCAGTCCTGGTGGCCCTGGTCATTGCGGCGGTGTTCTACGTCTCTCCCTGGCCCTCCCTCACCCTGGTCAGTGGGTTGGCCCTGGCTGGTCTGGTGCTCTGGCGGCTGGATTTTGGCCTGGCCCTGGTCGCGGCGACGGCTCCTTTCTACCGCTACCCTCGCCCGCTGGGGGAGAAGGCATTTTCGATGGCCGAGATCCTCGTCTTGCTCTGCCTGCTCTCCTGGACGATCAAGAACGTTGGCTATCTCCGCTCTCCCAACCGGTGGCTCTTCCGTCTCCGCTGGCTGGATTGGGCCGTCGTTGGCCTGGCACTGGTGGCGGTCGTCTCCACCGGGATGGCCGACTTTCGGCACGTGGCCCTGCGCGAGCTGCGGGTCGTCGTTCTGGAGCCAGCGCTCTTTTACCTGATGCTGCGCACTGCTCGTCTGGACGGGAAACGGATGTGGCTCATTGTAGATGGGTTTGTCCTGGGCGCGGTCCTGGTGGCGGTGGTGGGATTGGGACAGTACGCTGGGGGCATCAACCTCATCACCGCCGAGGAGGGATTCCGGCGCTTGCGGTCCGTCTACGGCTCGCCCAACAACGCCGCCCTCTACCTGGGCCGGTCGCTGCCGTTGTTGGTCGCTGTGGCGCTGTTCGGCGCGTCTCGAACTCGTCGCGCCCTCTATGGCGCGGCCATCCTGCCGGTGGGGGCGGCGATTCTGCTCACCTTTTCCAAGGGCGCGCTGATTCTGGGCCTGCCGCTCTCCTTGCTGGCGCTGGGTCTGCTGGCCGGCGGCCGGTGGCTGTGGGTCTCCCTGGGGGCGGTCGCTGCCGCCGCTGGCGCTGCCATCCCGCTGTTGCGCACGCCGCGTTTTGCCTCCCTTTTCGACACGCGCGGCGGCACCACGTTCTTTCGCTTGCAGCTCTGGCAGTCGTCCTGGGCCATGTGGCGGGATCATCCGTGGTTCGGCGTCGGCCCGGACAATTTTCTCTACCAGTACCGGGGGCGTTACATCCTGCCCGCCGCCTGGCAGGAACCAGACCTCTCCCATCCACACAACATCCTCCTCGATTATGGCTGCCGGCTGGGACTGTACGGTCTGGTCGTGGGACTTGGGCTGCAGGCCGCCTTCTGGCGGGTGGCGCTGCCGCTGCGCCGTCTGTCCGACCGGGATCGGCGGGCCTTGGCCCTGGGCCTGATGGGTGGGATGGTCAATATGCTGGCCCACGGGTTGGTGGATGTCTCCTATTTCGTCATTGATCTGGCCTTTGCTTTTTTTCTGGCCCTGGGTGTGGTAGAATGGTTGGCGAGTGATAGATAGGTGTCTTGATGGTTAGGGGGAATGGATGAAATCGAACGTCAATCTCAATACGGTGCTGTTGGCCCTGGTCCTGATTGCGTTGATCGGCGTCATCGTCGGCGGCTTTGCATTGGTCGGCACCATCCGGCAGTTGATGCGGCCCTTGGAGCAGATTCAGGAGACGTGGGGAGAGCGGATCGAAGAGATCGTTCACCCTACCCCCACCATCCTGCCCGATCCGGTGACCATCGTCTACCAGGTGAGCAGTCTCAGCCGTTTGGAGACCGTCTCTTATATGGTCGAAAAAGTCATCACGGCCGAGTCGGGGCAGGGGCCGTTCGCCTTTCTCTTTGGTGACCGGCTGATTCTGGTGGCCCACGGGCGGGTCATCGCCGGGGTGGATCTGGGCAAGATGACTGTGAACGACATCATCGTCGCCGAGAATGATACGGTGATCGTGACACTGCCGCCGGCCGAGGTCCTGGTCGTCCACCTGAATAACCAGGAATCCTACATCTTTGACCGGGACACCGGGCTGATTGGCGTAAATCCGGCCTTGGAGACAGAGGCCCGGCGGGCGGCCGAGCAAGAGATCTTGAACGCCGCACTGGAGGATGGCATCCTGAACATCGCCCAGGAGAACGCCGAGGCTTACGTGCGGCAGCTCATCCTGGCGTTGGGGTTCCGTGAGGTCATCTTTGCCCACCCATCTCCGACGCCTATCCCCACAGCGACGCCGTAGTGCGCGACATTCAGCTCGCCACGGCTGGACCGGACATTCGCAGGGCGTTCCGCACGCTATCCAACGTCGCCAATCCCAGGAACCTCTGGTCCTCGATGATCGAGATGACCGAGCTGCCACTGGACTTCATCTTGGCTTGGAGGTCCATGAGCGAGTCGCCGGCCTGGGCCACGGGGAAATCGGGGCGCATAATTCGCTGGATCAATACGTGCGGGCCGTAGCGTTGGAATGACTCGGCGACGTCCTCCCGCGTCAGCAGGCCTACCAGGTATCCACCGTCGAAAACGGCAAAGTCGGCCTGACCGGTGCGCAGCGAGACGTCAATCGCTCGGGCCAACGAATCGGTGGGAGAGAGGACCACGCCGCTGTCAATCAGCGCCGCCGACGCAGGTATCTGTTTTAGGACGGCGTTCAGTTGCGTCATGCGCCATTCCTGGCTGGCTCCGGATAGGATGAAGAGGGCGATGATGGCCAGGTTTAGATTTCCGCCCAAGACCCCCACGACTCCCATCAGCACTGCCAATCCCTGCCCGACCCGCATAGCGATGCGCGTGGCGTTCAGCTTGCCCATCTGCGTTGCCAGCAGAGCCCGCAGCACTCGTCCTCCGTCCATCGGAAAGGCCGGCAGGAGGTTAAAGATTGCCAGCCCGACATTAGCCACCAAGAGATCGAGCAGCAGTCTCTCCCAGCTTGGACTGCTCAGTCGCCCCATCAGCATATCGAATCCGCCAAAGGCGCGCCAGCCCAACAGGGGGATGGTGATGGCACCGAGAATGATCGCCAGGACGACGTTGACAGCCGGGCCGGCAATTGTCATCCAGAACTCGTGGGCCGGACGGGACATCTCACCTTCCAGGCGCGCCACGCCCCCGATGGGCAGTAGCGTGATATCGCGCACGGTAGCGCCATAGTGGAGAGCGACCAGGCTGTGGCCCAACTCGTGCAGTGTCACGCACAGGAACAGCAGGCTGACGAACAGGATGCCATAAAATGCCCCGGCCCAGCCAAGTTGCTGCTGGACTCCCCAGTTCAGCGCTGCCCACAGAAGCACCAGCGCAAAGGTCATGTGGACCTTGATCTCGATTCCTTTTACTTTAGCGATAGGAAATGACCATGCCATGTCAAATCCTTCCTTTCTATATCGCCAGTGGGCGATAGATTTGGTCTTGCGAGCTCTGCGTTATGAATCGATTATACCACGTCAATATAAGAAAAGTATGAAAATCGCATTAGAAATTTGTTAATAACTGCCCACCATTCTATACTTGCTCCCTTTTCTGGCCTAGTGTATACTTGACGTGGCGCAACTGCTCGGGTGCGATGCACACGTGCGTCGCACCTCGTAGCCAAGCCGTTACGACGTGGCACAGAACGACTGGTTGACGTGATGGGCGCTTGACCCACCGCGAGCAGATTGCATATTCCTTGCCCGAGGTCCCACGCCCGGCGAGTCTATTCGAGCCTGGCCTACAATTTAAGGAGAACAGGCATGTCCCAGAAAATCCTCATTGCAGATGACCAACTCTACATCCGGGTACTGCTGGAACAAACGTTGGAGGATCTCGAGGATGCCGGGGCCGAGTTGATGGTGGCGAGCGATGGCCTGGAAGCGTGGGCTATCGTCCAGGCCGAACGCCCCGCCCTGGTCATCTTGGACTTGATGATGCCCGGGCTATCGGGATACCAGGTGTGCGAGCGCATCAAGAGTCACCCCGATCTCGTCAATACGTATGTGATTATGCTGACTGCCAAGGGGCAGGGAATTGATCGGCAGCGCAGCGTCAAGGTGAAAGCGGACGAGTACATCACGAAACCGTTCGATCCCGATTTTCTCTTGGGGCGCGCAGCGGCGGCCTTGGGTATTCAAGTGTAAGCGTCATCAGGAGGCCTGGTGCCTATTTTCCCACCCAATCAGGTGCAGGTACAGCCCTCAACGGAGAATTCACAGGTTGATCGTCGGCATCTCTGGGCTCTACAGGCGCTCTCTTCCCGCATCAGCACGGCATCGGATCTGGATCAACTGCTGGACGAGTTGATCCAGGGTGTGAGGAGTATCTTTCACGCCAACGTCATGATCTTTTTGATGGACGAGGAGAAAGAGACATTCTACCCGGCGGCCGCAGGGGGGGCGGCTGTCTCCAGTGAACGCCCTCTCGACGCTGACGAGTTCCGGGAACTGGCAGTCCACATCGGCGAAGCGGAGGCTCTGCTCCTGGTCCACGACGCGACGGGGGGGGAGAGAAGCGGCGTGCCTGCCAGGATGTCCGTCCCCATGTCCTTTGGTGGCCGGCTGGTGGGCGTTTTGGAGGTAGAGAATGACCGTGTCGCAGCCTTCGAGGAGCGGGATCTGCAATTGATGATTACCCTGGCCAATCAGGCCGCCGCTGCCGTTGCCAACGCCCGGCTTCTACAAGAGATTCAGCAGCAGCGACGCGCCTTGGCACGCCAGAGTCAAGAGATGGCGGAGGAATCCAGCAAACTGGAAGCTGTTCTCAATACGATGGCTGATGGGTTGGTCGTGAGTGACCTTGATGGGGTCATCATGGTGAGCAATCCGGCCTTTCGAGAAATGGCGGGCCTGCCGATGGTCCATTCATCGCATGGCGGTTCCCTGGCCGAGTCCTTTCCCCTGGAGGGACTGGAATCGCTCCTGACTCGCGCCCTGGAAACGCCGGACCGGATGTTCACCCAAGACTTGGAACTGGCTGACGGCCGGGTGTTCAAGATCTCGACCACGACATGGCGCGTTCCCCCACCGGTCGTGGAGCCGGAACGGGGGGATCGAATCGCCGGCGTCGTGACCATCTTCCGTGACATCACCCACGAGGTGGAAGTGGATCGCGTCAAGACTGCCTTCATCTCCACGATCTCGCACGAATTGCGCTCTCCCCTCACGTCGATTGTGGGCTTTACCGATCTGATCCAGCGAGATTTCGAGCGCTGGATCGTGCCCCACTTGGATGGAAAGGCCGATCAGATCGCCCAGCGCATGGTAGAGAACCTGTCCATCATAGAAAACGAGAGCCGCCGTCTCAGTCAGCTCATCGGAGATATGCTGGACGTTGCCAGGATCGAGTCGGGCCCGGTCGAGGGAGCGATGGGTAAAGTCGCCATGGGGGAAGTGATTCAAGATGCCGTCGCTACAGTCGCTGCTTGGGCCAGGGAAAAGGGGCTCGATATCCAGGTTCAATTGGCAGAGGACCTGCCCCTCGTCAGGGGACATTACGACAGGTTGATTCAGGTGGTGGCTCACTTGCTCTCCAACGCCATCAAGTTCACCCATCAGGGAGAGATTCGGATTTCCGCCGCCGTGGTTCGGATACCGGAGGGGGATGGGCCTGAACATGCGGTTCCCGAACTCGTTCCCGGAGAGTGGCTGACGGTCCATGTCGCCGATACCGGCGTTGGCATTCAGGCCCAGCAAGTCCCCCACATGTTCGCCAAGTTCACCCAGGTAGGGGGCCCGTTGAGCGGGAAGCCTGCGGGGACCGGGCTGGGGCTTGCGATTTGTAAGGGGATTGTTGCTTATCACGGAGGGTACATCTGGGTAAAGAGCGAGCCTGGTCGGGGCAGCACGTTCTCCTTCGCCCTGCCCACCGGGTCCGATCCGGTCTAGTTGAGCGTCGTAGGGGATGAACCCGATCCACGCGCGTTGAAAACGCACCGGTCGCCGCTCAGAACAGGTTTCGAGTATCAGTGAGGCGTTTCAACTTGTACTCGCTAGCAGGCCCCGAGGCTTTGATCGAGACACCTGTTCATCAGGGGACAACGGGAAACCAGAGAGCGATGTCGAATGGAAGATAAGGTAAAGTTTGGGAAATTGTTTCACTTCCGGCAGTTGGCGCTTCTCCTGGAGGACTTTGCGCTTCTGTTGGGGCCGCAGGCGGTTCTGGCCGTAAGTGACCGGCCGGACCGTTTGTCCGGAGACCGCCAATATCCACCAGATCGGGTGATTCCACCAGAGACGGTGACTGCCCTCTGGCAGGCCGCCTCCGACGCGGCTGACGTCGTCATCTCCTCGCAGGGAGCCGCGGTTCCCCTTTGCCTGGAATCCCAGCGGGTGGGGTTGATCGTGGCGGTCGGCGAGCTGCCTCCCGCTCCCCAGACCCGGGCCGTGTTGACGACGTTCCGGCACACTCTCGAGGCTCTGGCCCAGGTCGCGCTGGAAAAACGTGCCGTCACCCGTGAGGCCCTGGATCGGTATCGAGAGGTCAATCTGCTCTACAGCCTGGGGGAGACGCTGACCACTTGCCTGGATATGGACGAACTCGTCCAGTTGACGCTGACCGAGGCCAGCCAGATCATTCAGGCTCAATGTGGTATCGTCCTGTTGTACGACGAGGCCCAAGAGTTGGTTCCGGCCGCCAGCACCGGGGAGGCGGCGAATATCGAGGTCGTTGCGACAGCGGGGGAGGCGCTGGCGAAAGAGGTGGCCGAGACTGGCAAGCCTCAGATTGCCAACGGCGGTGAGCATCAAATCCCCCTGCTGGCTGTCCCACTGCTCACCACCGACCGGCACCTGGGAGTCATCCTGCTGGCTGGCAAGAAGGGGATCTTTACGGCCGGGGATGAAAAACTGTTGACAGCCCTGGCCTGGCAGGCGGCCATCGCGCTGGAAAACGCCCGCCTCTTTGAAGACGTCCGGCAGCAGCGGGACGAGATCGCGATGATGAAGCGATACATGGACTATATCTTTGCCTCCATCGCCAGCGGCGTCATCACGACCGACAATCAGGATATTATCACCACCTTCAACCGGGCGGCTGAGACGATTCTGCGCATCCCGGCCTACGAGGCGGTCAATCGGCCTTGCACGGAGGCGCTGCGATTTTTGCGTCACACGTCGTTCCCCCAACTCGTCCAGGACGTAAAAACGAGTCACAAGGCCTACGTGTCCCGGGAAATCGCTCCGCGCCTGCCCCAAGGAGGACGGCTGTATCTGAACATGAGCATCTCCTTGCTGCAAGGGAGGAGCGCGGAGGAGACGCTGGGTGTGGCGATCGTCTTCGATGACGTGACCGAGAAACAGCGTTACGAACGAGAACGGGCGGTCGTCCGGCGCTACTTGCCGGCCGGCCTGGTGGACCGTCTCCCTCACGACATGACCGAGTTGGGGCTGGCAGGGGAACGGCGCCTCATCACGACCTTGTTTGCCGACATTCGAGGGTTTACCAGCTTTAGCGAGATCAACCCGCCGGAGCGGGTGGTAGACGTATTGAACCGATATTTCACCCTATCCGAGGCTGCCGTGCGCTTCAATTGGGGGATTGTGGACAAGTACATGGGAGATGCGATCCTGGCCCTCTTCAACACCCCGCTCTTGGAACAGAAGCAACACGCCTGGCGCGCCGTGCACATGGCGTGGGTGCTCAATCAGGCGATTGCGACCTATCACGATTACCTTCCTCCAGACGAACGGCTCGGGATGGGATTCGGCATCTCGACGGGCATCGTCGTGGTGGGGAACGTGGGGGCCGAGGATCGCATGGAATACACGGTCGTCGGCGACACGGTCAACCTGGCCCGGCGGCTGCAAGAGAACGCTCAACCCGGTCAGATCTTGATCTCGCACGAAACGTGGGAGCTGGTCCGTGACCAGGTCGAGGTCAACATTCTGCCGGCGATGCGTCTCAAGGGCCGCCGGTCATTCACCCGCGTGTACGAGGTGGTCAGCCTGGGAAAGACCAGCCACTGACCGTCCAACCGCGCGGCTCGGCGGTTCAAATAAACAACGTGATTTGGGAATCGCGCGCTTCCTGGATGTAGGATCCGACCGCGCCGTACTCGTCTATCAACTCTTGGCGCAAATCCTCGCGTCGTACTCCCATAATCTCCATTGTCATCTCGCAGGCAATGATCTTGCCGCCCAGCTCTTTGTAATCCTGCAGCAGTTTTTCCAGGGATGCGACGTTCGCCTTATTCATGCGCTGCTTGATCATCCACTTGCCCAGGCCGAACATGTTCATCTTGGAGAGGGGACCCTTATCCAGGCCGCCCTTTTGCAAGCGTTGCAATCCCCAAAACGTAAAGTAAATGGACGCCTCCATCCCCATCGCCAGGGCGCCGTTGCCGATGATCAACGCGCTGTAAACCTTGTCCATATCGCCGCTGTGCAGAACGATGGTCACCCGTTCCGCTGACTGCTCGTTTAACTCGCTCATGTTCCCCTCCTCACATTCTCGACTTGTGCTCGCTAGCGGCGGATGCGGATCGTCCAGTCGGTATCCGTCCCCTCGACGCTCAGCAGCTCCAGCCCCAACGCCGTGACCGCCATCGGGATCTCTTTCTTGGAAGCCGGGTGTGTGCCCACCACCTCGATGACGTCGCCGGGTGAGGCTCGCCGCAGCGCCTTGCGAACCTCCACCAACGGCACGGGGCAGGTCTCGCCGATGCAATTCACCTCGATATCCACCGGGCATCCCTCGCCCTGGCTGTTCACTCTGTCATTGACCTGGCTCATCTCTCTCTCCTCTACTGACCTTTGATCGATCAATCCGTAAACTCGATCTCAACTTGCTCCACATCCCACAACGGCTCGATCTTTTCCACGATCTCCTCCCGGATGTTGCTGGCAAATTGGTGATCTGAGGGCAGATCAACTACCACCCGGACCACGCCGGCGGTGACGGTGATCTCGTGGACCAGGTGGGTGCGCACAATGTCCAGTCCCACGACCGGGTTCATCACCCGCTTGAGCCGCTTTTCCACCACCTGGACGGTGGTCGGCTCCCGCTCTGTGACCAGACCGTGCCGCTCCTCGTAATTCTGGATGGCTGCCCGCAGACCGTCCACCGCCAGCACCGAGCAGTGGGTCTTGATGGGGGGCAGTCCTCCCAACTCTTTGGTGGCCTCCTGCCAACTGATCTGCTTGGCCTCCTCCAGGGTCCGGCCCTTGGCCAGCTCGGTGATGATAGAGCCGGTCGCAATGTTGGATGCGCACCCATACGACTCGAACTTGATGTCCTCGATCCGGTGCGTCTCCGGATCCACCTTGAGGTAGACAGCCACCATGTCCCCACACGCCGGGCTGCCCTCGACCGATTTGGCATCCGGATCATCTATCCGCCCCACGTTGCGCGGATTCCGAAAGTGTTCCATCACAATATCACTGTACGGTAAAGGCATCTCTGACCTCCTAAAAACTAGAACGGCGGCTACGAAAACCGCCCTACATTCAATCCTTCCCCAAGGGGCTGATTCTCCGTAGGTCCGCCACGACCTGGCTCACCGCCTCCACGACTGCGTCCACATCCCCGGCCTCGTTGTACCGGCCAAAGGTGAAGCGGACGGAGCCGTGGGCCCGCTCGTGGTTGCCCCCGATCCCCAGGATGACGTGACTGGCCTCCAGCGAGCGGCTGAAACAGGCCGAGCCGGTGCTGACGGCGAACCCCCGCATATCCAGATGCAGCAGCAGCGATTCCCCCTCCACGAAGCGATAAGAGATGTTGGCGTTGTGCGGCAGGCGGTACGTCGGGTGGCCGTTGAGGAGGGTGTGGGGGATCTGGAGCATACGCTCGATCAAGCGGTCGCGCATGCCCTGCAGGCGGGCCGTCTCCTCCGGCGTGACCAATTCCACTGCCTTGGCAAATCCCACCGCTCCCGGGATATTCTCCACGCCGGGGCGCAGGTCGAATTCCTGGAATCCCCCGTCCATCCACTTGCGGATGGGAGTCCCCTCCCGCACGTACAGGCCACCGATCCCCTTGGGGCCGTGAATGGTGTGGGCCGAGATGGTCACCAGGTCCACCGGAATCTCGCGCACGTCCAGGGTTAGACGGGGAAAGGTGTGGGTGGCATCGGTGTGGAAGAGCACCTCTTTCTCCCGCGCTATCTTGCTGATAGCCGCCAGGTCCTGCCGGGTGCCGATCTCTTGGTTGGCTGCCTGGATCGAGACCAGGATGGTCTCTGGGGTGATGCTTTCTCGCAGGTGATCCAGATCCACCCGCCCGGCCCCGTCCACCCGCAGGCGGGTGACCTGGAAGCCCTGCCGCTCCAGGGAGCGAGCACTGTGTAGCACCGGGAAATCCTCCAGTGGGCTGATGATGATGTGCCGGCCGCGCTTCTCTCCGAGGGCTTGGGCCACCCCTTTGAGGGCCAGATTGCTGGACTCGGTGCTGCCGGAGGTGAACAGGACCTCCTGGGGTTGAGCGCCCAGCGCAGCGGCGATTCGCCCGCGGGCGTCCTCCAGCGCATCCCGGGCGTCTATGCCCAGGGAATATCCAAATTGGGACGTGGCGACGGCGTAGAGGTCGAAAAAGTAGGGCGTCATCGCCTCCAGCACCCGCTCGTCCAACCGCGTGGCTGCTGCGTTGTCAAAGTAAACGACGTGTTCGAACATCAGTCCCAATCCTCCTTGTTATGCGGGTCTTTCATCACCCGGTTTTCTGATCGCTCCCAGTCTACCATATTTCCACAATAAAGTCAACATCTATCTATTAAATTTGCGTCAGAAATGGATGTGGGCGTCTGAATGTTTGCATCCCTGGTTCTTTAGTGGTATAACTATGAGGAGATATGTTGGATTCAGAGCACCAACTGGAACGCAAGACCGCCCAATTGGCCGCGCTGCGCGAGATCGGCCGGGCCATCAACGCCGCCTGGGACCTGCAGGATACGCTGGGGCTGATCACCCGCAAGACGGCCGCCGTGATGGGGGTGGAGTCTTGCTCCGTCTACCTGCTGGACGAGGCCGGGGAGTACCTGATCCTGAAAGCGACCACCGGGCTGGCCCAGGAGGCGGTGGGGCTGGCCCTGCTCCGGTTGGGGGAGGGACTCACCGGCTGGGCGGCCCGGATGGGACAGGTGGTGGCCGAGGCGGACGCGGCCCACGATCCGCGCTTCAAGTATCTGCCAGAGACGGAAGAGTCCATCTTCCAGTCCCTGCTGGCTGTGCCTCTCATCAACCAGGGGCGCGTGATCGGCGCGATGAACGTTCAGACGTGCAGCCATCACCAGTACACCGACGACGAGATCGAGTTGTTGGCCTTGATCGGCGACCTGGCCGCCGGGGCGCTGGAAAAGGCACTGCTCTATGAGCGCATGCAGCGCCAGATTGCCGAGCTCTCTACCCTGGCTGAGGTCAGCGAGACGGTCACTTCTCCCCTCTACCTGGACGAGATGCTGGGTGTGGTGGTGGATATGGCGGCCCAGGTGATGCGGGCCAAAGCCTGCTCGCTGATGCTGTTGGACGAGGAACGGGAGGTGTTGGTGCTGCGGGCTTTCCAGGGTTTTGGGCCGGCCTACAGCCAGAAGCCAGTCCTCAAGGTGGGTGAGGGCGTCGCTGGCCTGGTGGCCCAGACCGGTCAGCCGCTGGCCGTGATGGACGTGTGCCAGGATCCGCGTTACCAGCACCGCGAAACCGCTCGCCAGGAGGGATTGTGTTCCCTGCTCTGTGCGCCGTTGCGGGTGCGGGAGCGGACCAGCGGGGTGTTCAACTGTTACACGGGCACGCCCCACACCTTTACGCCCCAGGAGATTGGGCTGTTTCAGACCCTGGCCAATCAGACCGCTCTGGCCATCGAGAACAGTCAACTGGTGGTGAACACGACCATCGTGCGCGAGATGCACCATCGGGTGAAGAACAATCTGCAGACCATCGCCATGCTGCTGCGTCTGCAACTGGGGGAGGGGGCAGGGGTGGATCCCCAGGAGGGGCTGCGCGAGAGCATCAGCCGCGTCCTCAGTATGGCGGCGGTACACGAGGCGCTCTCGGAGCGGGGATTTCGGATGGCGGACGTCAAGCCGATCCTGAGACAGGTGGCGGAGATGGTCGTTCAGAACCGTCTGCATGCCCACCGGGGCTTGCGGGTGACGGTGCAGGGGGACGAGATCACGCTCCCCTCCCGGTCGGCGACGGCGCTGACCCTGGCGGTCAACGAGCTGGTGCAGAACGCTCTCAAGCACGCTTTCGTGGAGCGGGAGGAGGGGCAGATTACCATCACATTGAGCCAGCGTCCGCTGGGCTTCAAGGTGGAGGTGCAGGACGATGGGGTGGGGCTGGCGTTGGCAGAGACGGCCCCGCGCAGTCTCGGTTTGCAGATCGTCGAGGCGCTGGTGGGGGAGGACCTGGGGGGGCAGTTGACCATCGAGCGGGGCGCCCAGGGGACGCGGGCGACCATCTTTGTGCCGGGCAACAACCATTCTCAGGGTGGGTTCTGATGGCCAAGTCTCTGCGCATTCTGATCGCCGAGGACGAATCCATCATTCGCCTGGGGCTGTGCCGCATCCTGGAGGAGGTCGGGCATCAGACGGTGGCGGCCTCGGATGGGCAGACGGCCATCAAACTGGCCCGCCAGACCGGGCCGGATGTGGCCATCCTGGATGTCAAGATGCCCGGCCTGGATGGTCTGGAGACGGCCCGCCTTCTCTACGAGCAGCGCCCGCTGCCCATTCTGCTGCTGACCGCCTACGGCGACCGGGAGCTGGTCGAACGGGCCGCCGCGCTGCCCATCATGGCGTATCTCATCAAGCCGGTGGACGAGCGCGAGTTGTTGGCCACGCTGGACGTCGTCACGGCCCGTTTTGCCGAGTTCCAGTGGCTGCATCAGCAGGCCGCGGCGTTGGAGGACGAGATGGCGACCCGCAAGGCGGTGGAGCGAGCCAAGGGGGTGCTGATGTCGCGGGAGGGGCTCTCGGAGGAGGAGGCGTACAGGGCGATCCAGCGACGGGCGCGGGAGGGGCGGTGTTCGATGCGCGAGGTGGCGGAGGGCATCCTGGCGGGAGGGTAGGGCAGACCGCTCCATCCTGAATTGTCGAAAGCCTTTTACGCTGGCTGTGGGAGATTTCATCGAGGCCATCCCAATGATGTCGCGCCTGTTGAAGGAACAACGTCAAGACCGTCTTTGGCATTGGCGGTGGCTATCTGGCAAGCAATGTCTTTACCACGAACATTATATTTATCCGCGAGATGATAGAGAAGTGCCAGGCAGAACGGTTTATGCCTGTGGTAAACACGTTCAAGACCGGTACGGCGAGTTTGGTGTCGGGCAAAAAGATATTTGCTCGATAAGAGGACATGGCGGTCATAAAAGTAGTCTCGTAGCTGGACACTTTTTGACACGTGCGGGTAACCAGAAACCAGGTTTTTCCCAAAACCTGGTTTCTTTTCCGGTAGGTGGTTGCTCGAGGCGAGGATTAGCTGAGAAAGTCGCGCAGCTTGCGGCGGTGACCGGGGTGTCGCAACTTGCGCAGGGCCTTGGACTCGATTTGTCGCACCCGCTCGCGGGTCACACCGAAAGCCTGCCCCACCTCTTCCAGCGTGTGACTTTCCCCATCGTGCAGCCCAAATCGCATCTCCAACACCGCGCGTTCGCGGTCGCTGAGCGAGTTGAGGATCGAGTACAGTTGTTCCTTGAGCAGTTGCGTGGATGTGGCGTCATCGGGGCCGGGCATAGTCTCGTCCTCGATGAAATCTCCCAACATGCCGCTGTCCTCGGTACCGACCGGCATTTCCAGCGACATGGGTTCCTGCGAGATGCGCATGATGCGCCGGGCCTTGGTAGCCGCTCTCCGCAAGCGGCGTTCCAGCGATGGAGGCAGGGGAGCGTCCTCGGCCTGTACGCGCAGAATGGCGGCTTTTTCCACCGGGTCCAGCAGGTCCGATTCCAGCGTCAATTCCTCCATGGTGGGATCGCGGCCGAGTGTCTGTACCATCTCGCGCTGGAGGCGGAGCAGGCGGTTGATGGTGTCCACCATGTGGACCGGGATGCGGATGGTGCGGGCCTGGTCGGCGATGGCTCGGCTGATGGCCTGTCGAATCCACCAGGTCGCATAGGTCGAGAATTTGAACCCCTTGGTGTGGTCGAATTTTTCAGCGGCCCGCAGCAGTCCGATATTCCCTTCCTGAATCAGGTCCAGGAATGAGATGCCCCGTCCGACATAGTTTTTGGCGACGTTGACCACCAGGCGCAGGTTGGCTCGCGCCAGTAGTTCCTTGGCCTCTTCACCATGCTGCTCCATATCGCGCCACATCGTGGCGACTTGTTCTTCTGCAGCGGGTATCAGCGGCTTTAATTTGCGCGCCGTGGGAAGCTTTTGGCGATGAGTCCACTCGTTCTGAATACCGTTTAGTACGACATCGGGCAGTAGATAGAGCAGAGTGAGCACGTCAAAGAGACTGGCGGCGAGGACGTTGAGGGTTGGGTCTTCTAATTCCGTCCATCCGATTTTTTCCTGGTACTCGTACAGGTACGAGGGGATGTTGGGCAGCAGGATGGTGCGGATGGCCCGCGCTTCGTGGATCAGAGCGACCAGGTCCGGGGGGGAAATTTTCAACTGACGGCAGTTTTTGTTCACGGATGACCACACGTCGCGCAGGGTATTCGCCACCGCGATCAGGGTCTCGGCTGTCGTGGGTGGGGTTTCACTTTTGCCGAACAGGCGGGCCTGCAAAATCTGGAGGTAAGAGATGGCCTCCCTTTGGGTGGAGAGCCAAATCTCTTGGTGTGGTTTCAAGAGCGGCACGCGGCCAATCTCGCGCAGGTACATCCGCACGGGATCGTCGGTGGATGGGATCGGTGTATCTTCCTCGATCTCGGACAGGTCCTCTTCCTCGATGTCCTCCAGTTCGATGGCCGATGGTTCATCTATGTCGTCCAGAGCGATGTCGTTTTCTTCGTCTTCGAGGAAGAGATCATCTTCGTCCGTGTCCAGGAGATCGGAATCGGCGTCACGAGATGCCGCCCGCTTCTCCTCGGACAGACCCGATGATTTCTTGGTCCGGCGTCGCTCTGATGGATTCGAGCTGGAATCCGCTTGGTTTCGGTGTTTCCTGGTCTCGCTCATGCTGATCTATCAGTACTTTTCATCAGGGCCGCTATCCTCGACCTGTCCAGTTCCAGCGTTGTGACAAAGCCCACTGAGTACGGCGCAGCTGTTCGGCGTGGGTGAGTTGAGCCTGATCATACTGTTTCGTCCGCATATCTCCGTTCTCTTGGGCTGCCATCCTCAGGAATGCAAGTTCCTGGCCCAGGTGTTTGAGACGACGCTCCCGGATGCGCAGGATGGTCAACACCAGGTCGCGCACGATCTGTTCGTCGGCCATGGTCGGAGTGATCACGTGGGTCGCGAGCAGGCCGTCCACCTGGGAGTGCAAATCGGTGGGCAGCGTCCTGCGCAACGCCTCAATGGCGTCGGCCTGCCCGGTGTCCGAGGTCGCTTCCCAGGCCTCGAATATCGCGCGGGAGACGGGCTCCTCAAAGTCCTGGAGTTGCACGGGGGACTGTTGGCACTCGACCAGCGAGGCGTCCACTTGTGCAAGGATGGTGGGCCGTTGCAGAATGATCGCCAGGCAGTGCCCCTCGAGATCCGCCTTGATGGTGTCCAGGCTCGACGCGTCGGGGGTTTTCTGCCCCCGGGTGGCAGCGCGCGCCGGCGGAGGCGTGCGATGCTCGGCGCTCAGCAGGCGGGATTGGACCGCGCGGGCGTCTACTCGCAGCACCCGGGCGATTTTCTGCGCAAAGTCATTCCGCTCGACCGGGTTTGCCACGGCCCGCAAGACCGGTAGCAGGGCGTCCACGACTTGGGCCTTGACTTTGGTGTCGTTCAGGTCGAGGTCCTGGGTGAGAACCTGGAGATAAAAGTCCACCACCGGGAGCGTTTCGTTCACCAGGGTGATCCAGCGTTGGGCATCTTGACGGATCAAATCGTCGGGATCTTGACCAGGGGGAAGGCGAAGGATGCGAATTTCCGCCCCCAGGCGGGATTCGTGTCCCACCAATCCGCGTGGATCAAAGACCGGTTCCCACGTTTCCAACGTCTCCCTGGCAACCTCAAAGCCGCGCAGGGTGGCCTGGATGCCGGCGGCGTCGGGGTCCAGGGCGAGCACCAGGCGCTGGGTGTAGCGTTGAAGCTGTCGCAGTTGGGGCTCGGTCAGGGCGGTGCCCATCTGGGCGACCACGTTATTGAACCCGGATTGGTGGGCCTGCATGACGTCCATGTATCCCTCGACGATGATGGCGCGATCCTCGCGGCGAATCGCCTGCCGGGCCAGGTCCAGCCCAAAGAGGGTGCGGCTCTTGTCGAACAGGTCTGTTTGAGGCGAGTTGATGTACTTGGGCGTTCCTTGCGGGTCCAGAGTTCTGGCGCCAAAACCGATCACCCGGCCTTGTACGTCTCGAATCGGGATCATGAGGCGATCTCGAAAGCGGTCGTAGGTGCTGCCGGTATCCTCTCGTTCCACCAATAGGCCGGCCTTGAGGATTTCTTGGACCGTGAATCCGCGTTCGGTCAGATAGGCCCGCGTGTGGTCCCATCCTGGCATGCTGTAGCCTATCGAAAACAGGGAGAGGGTCTCGTCGTTCAGGCTGCGCCGCGCGACGTAGGCCCGGGCAGATTCGGCCTCAGGGGCGTGGCGCAGGAGGTGTTGATAGTACTGGGCGGCGGTCGCCAACAGCTCCCGCAGGCGGTCGGCTTCCTCCTCGGCCTGTTGTTGGGCCTGGGTTGGGGGTTGCAGTTCGACGCCGGCGCGCCGGGCCAGCTCTTCCAGGGCGGTGCGAAAATCCCAGCCCTCCCACTTGGTCACAAAGCTAAAGATGTCACCGCCCTCGCTGCACGCTCCGAAGCAGTGCCATCTCTGGCTGTCGGGAAAGACGACGAAGGATGGGGTTTTTTCAGAGTGGAACGGGCACAGGGCTTTATAGTTTCGCCCGGCTTTTTGGAGTGGAATATAGGTACTGATGACCTCGACGATGTCGAGGCGTTCCTTGACCTGGTCAATAACGCTCATCGTCCCTCGCTGTTGATCCTGGGCATGCCCTTATATTGTACCCATCCTTCCCATTCGTGCAAACTGAAGCGATGCGGTAAAAAAGCCGTGTGGCAGGCGGCGCGCGCCACCTGCCACACGGCGTTGGAGTTGGGTTGGTTACTTGCTGTGACGGATCGTCGCCTGGGCGGCTGCCAGCCGCGCTACCGGGACGCGGTAGGGAGAGCAGCTCACGTAATCCAGGCCCACGCGGTGGCAAAAGTCAATCGAGTCGGGGTCACCGCCGTGTTCACCGCAGATCCCGACTTCGAGTTCTGGGTTGGCGGCTCGGCCTTCTTCGACGCACATTCGAACCAGCCGGCCTACTCCATCCTGATCCAGGGATTGGAACGGGTTGACCGGCAGAATCTTGAAGAGCACCGGTTTGCCCTCTATGTCGGTCTCGCCCCGATCAATGCCATCCACGTAATCCTGCAGGAATTTCCCCTCGGCGTCGTCGCGGCTATAGCCAAAGGCCATCTGGGTCAGGTCGTTGGTGCCGAAGGAGAAGAACTCGGCGTATTCGGCGATCTGGTCGGCGGTGAGGGCAGCGCGCGGCACCTCGATCATGGTGCCGAACATGTACTCGACCTCAATACCCTCTTCCTGCATCACCTGTTTCGCCACGGCCTCCAGCTTTTCACGCTCCAGCTTGAGTTCGTTGACGTGACCGACCAGGGGGATCATCACTTCTGGGATCACGTGGATGCCCCGCTGGGCGCAGCGGCACGCGGCCTGGAAGTAGGCACGGGTCTGCATCTCGGTCAGTCCGGCGTACATAATGCCGGCGCGACAGCCCCGCAGTCCCATCATCGGGTTGACTTCCCACAGCGAGTTGACGGCCTGGAGCATCTTTTCCTTCTCCGCCAGTTCCGGCGAGTCGGGAGCGGTGCAGCGCAGCCTGGTCACCTCTTCGATCAGTTCGTCCTTGGGAGGCAGGAACTCGTGCATCGGTGGGTCGATGAGGCGCATGATGACGGGCAGGCCGTCCATCGCTTCAAAGACCTTTTCAAAGTCCTGCTCCTGGAAGGGCAGCATCTCGTTCAGCGCTGCCTGGCGTTCCTCTGGCTGCTCGGCCAAAATCATCCGCACTACGGCGTCGCGGGCGCGGGGATCGAAGAACATGTGCTCGGTACGGCAGAGACCGATGCCTTGCGCGCCGAACTCGCGGGCCTGACGGGCGTCCGGACCGGTGTCCGCGTTGGTACGCACGCCGAGTTGACGGATTTCGTCGGCCCACTCTAACAGTTCGACCAGTAGTTTTTGTTTCTCGTATTCGACCTCCATGGTGGGAATGTCACCCCAAAAGACCTCGCCGGTAGCGCCGTCAATGGAAATGATGTCCCCCTCTTTGACAACTCGGCCGGTCTCCTGAACGGTGAACTGGCCGCGTTCCAGGTCTACCCGGATGGACTCGCATCCCACGACGCCGGGCAGGTTGCTGCCGCGCGCCACGACGGCGGCGTGAGAGGTCATCCCGCCGTGTTGGGTCAACACGCCCCGGGAGGCCAGCATGCCGGGCACGTCGTCGGGCGCGGTCTCGGGCCGGACCAGGATGACCGCTTTGCCCTGGCTTCCTAATTGCTGAGCCTGGGCCGCGTCAAAGACGATCATACCGGTGGCGGCACCGGGGGAGGCGTTCAGTCCCTTGGCCAGCAGGTTCCCCCGGTCTGTGGCATCCAACTTGGCCTCTGGGTCGAAGAAGGGGTGCATCAGTTGGTCCACCTCGGAGGGTTTGACGCGCATCACGGCCTCTTCCTTGGAGATGCGTCCCTCGTGGACCAGGTCGACGGCGATCTTGACGGCCGCGGCGGCGGTCCGTTTGCCCGTCCGGGTTTGCAGCATCCACAGTTTACCCTGCTCTACGGTAAACTCTAAATCCTGCATATCGCCGAAAAAGTCCTCCAGTTGTTGAGCAACTTGAGAGAACTGGTCATAGATGTCGGGCATCACCTCGTGCAACTGGGCGATTTTCAACGGGGTGCGAATGCCGGCGACGACGTCCTCGCCCTGGGCGTTTTCCAGGTACTCGCCGAACAGGTGCTTATCGCCGGTGGCTGGATCACGGGTAAAGGCCACACCGGTCCCGCTCTTGTCACCCAGGTTGCCGAACACCATGGCCTGGACGTTGACGCCGGTGCCCCAATCGTGGGGGATGCCTTCGTGTTCCCGGTAGGCCACGGCCCGGGCGCTGTTCCAGGAATCGAACACGGCCTTGATGGACAGGCGCAGTTGCTGGTGGGGGTCTGTCGGGAAATCCGCGCCAAAGTGTTCCTGGTACATGCGTTTGTACTCGGCGACCAATTCCTTCAGCCCTTCCAGACTGACTTCGGGATCGGTCCTGACGCCCTCTTTTTCCTTGAGCGCTTGCAGTTTTTTCTCAAAATGCTCGCGGTCGTAATCCATCACGATATCCGAGAACATGGTGATGAAGCGGCGGTAGGCGTCGTAGGAGAACCACTCGTCGCCGGAGAGTTCGGCCAGCGCGACGCGGGTCTCGTCGTTCAGGCCCAGATTGAGGACGGTATCCATCATGCCGGGCATGGAGACACGAGCGCCGGAGCGGACAGAGACCAGCAGGGGATTGGCCGGATTCCCGAACTGTTTGCCGGTTTGCTGTTCCATCTCTTGGAGCGCTTCCAACGTCTGTTCCCACATCTGGGGTGGGAATTCGCCGGTCTTCATATACTCGACACAGGCTTCGGTGGTGATAGTAAAGGCCGCTGGTACGGGCAGGCCGGCGCCGATCATTGTAGCCAGGCCGGCTCCTTTGCCGCCCAGAATCTCTTTCGTTTCGGCCATATCGGGCTTATGCCCCAGTGTCTCGGTCAGGTTTTCCTCGGCCGAGTGCGCTGTGTATACCCATTTCTTTGTCACAAGTTCCTCCTGTTGGATAGAATTTTTCTCGATACGCATTCAAAAGCCGAGCACTGTGTGGCTCTGGACGAGTCCAATGCTCGGCCGTGTTAGCACGAGACTAGATGGGACGAGCGGGCTAGTCTGTGCTTTTCGGTCGCAGCAGTAAAAAGCTGGGGGGACGTTTCTCTACCTGGGTAATGACGAACCACGAGATGCCCATCCCAATGAGCATACAGAGAGTGAACAGCCAATCCCACGATCCCCTCGCTGTCTGCAGATTGGGAAAAAACATGATCAGACGAACGACTATGTTGACGCCCTGCACAAAGATCAGGAGGGTCTGACACGCCGCAGGGGTCAGTACACCCAAGTTCACACCTACCAGTGCGAGGATGAACAATATAAGCAGGGCAGGGGGAAGGACAGCTGACTGGGGGGCTTGTTGGAGAAATGCCGGAGGATAGATGATAATGGCTACTACCTGTAGAATTAGCAGTCCGACCAGCACCTGTTTTCTTGACATATCACTCTCCTCTTGTAATTTTTCTAGCTCCGCGTGTGATTCGATTTGGGTGTGTTTCATTTCAGTTGGGAACGTCCAGGTGCGACGCACTTTTGCATCAAAAACGACGATTTTCGCGCGTATAACTGGATGAATCTTGAACCAGGTGCGTCGCACCTAACTCGTTTGAAACACGCCCATTCGATTTATGGGTAGAGAGACCCACAACGAGATTATACCTGTCTCGTGGTGTAAAGTCAAATTTGACAATCGTGATGTTTTGAAATACAATGTACCCCATCCTGCGGGGGGTAACTGGCGGGTTGCTGACCGTGATGGGGGCAATGCTCCCCAATCCGCTGTGGTGTTTTGCTTATCCCCTTGTTGGCAAGTTTGTGGGAAATCTGTATTGGGGAAAGGGGGTGGAGAGTTAGAGACATCGAATAGGGCAAGATGTTTGTCGTGGTACTGTTTCCAAGTCGAATAAAAGGAGGAAAAGAGATGCGTACGAAATCTTTGCTCAGTCTGGTGGTATTGATTGCCACCCTCGTCCTCGCGGCGTGTGGCCCCAGCGGTGGCGGGGAGGTAGGAGGAGATCAGGTCCTCAAGATCGCCGTTTTGGCCCCGTTGAGCGGTGATGTGGCCACCTTTGGCGAGTCCACCCGAGATGGTATCCTGTTGGCTTTCAAGGAATGGAATGCCAAAGGCGGCGTCCTGGGGATGCAGATCGAGGCCATTGTCGAGGACAGCCAGTGTGCGGCTGAATCGGCCGTCAGTGCAGCCAACAAGGTCATCAACCAAGATGGCGTCAAGTTCATCATCGGCGAGGTCTGCTCCAGCGCTTCGATCCCTGTCACCGAGATCGCGATGAACAAGGGTGTTCTCCAGATCAGCCCCACGTCCACCAACCCAATGGTCACGGTGGCTGAGGATGGCAGCACCAAAGACCTCATCTTTCGCGCCTGTTTCATTGACCCCTTCCAGGGCAAGGTCGCCGCAGCGTTTGCTCTGAACGAGCTGAACGCCAAGACGGCTGCCGTGCTATTGGATCAGGGGAATGACTATGTGCGTGGTTTGGCCGAGTTCTTCCGCGATGCTTTCGAGGCGGGCGGGGGCGAGGTCGTCGTTTGGGAGACCTACACGGGCGATGATTCCGACTTTTCTGCTATCCTGACCAAGGTCAAGGATGCGGCACCGGATGTCCTTTACATGCCGGACTATTACTCCACCGTCAACTTGCAGGCCGCTCAGGCCCGCGAGATGGGGATCACGGCCGCCTTCTTGGGCGGCGATGGCTGGGATTCGGCCGATCTGGACCGCGAGGCGTTGGCCGGTGGCTATCACACCAATCACTACTCCTCCGACGATCCCCGCGATGTCGTTCAGGAGTGGGTGGTGAACTATCAGGCCGAGTATGGCACCATCCCGGATGCTCTGGCGACGTTGGCCTACGACGCGGCCTACATGCTCCTTCAGGGGATCGAGAAGGCTGGCAAGGCGGATCCCGCGGCGGTGGCCGATGCGATGGAGCAGCTCGAGTACGATGTGGTCTCTGGTCAGAGCTACTATGACGAGCAGCACAATCCGGTCAAACCGGCTGTCATCCTGCAGGTTACGTTGGAGGGGACCAAGTTTATTACCACCATCGCTCCGTAAGGAGGGGTGATTCTGAAGGGGTGTGGCCGGGGGGGAACCCCCGGCCATATTCTGCATCATAGAGTCGGCTAGTTTTTCTAGACGGAGGAGTCTTATGGTGTCCTTACAGGCAAAGAGGGAAAGCAGGGCCTTGATTCAGCGCCGCCGCGGCACAGTGCTCAACTGGATCGGTCAGGCCATTCTGGCTTTAGGGGGAGTGTACGTGCTGTTCCAGGTTATCGTGGCAGCATCGCAGAATCCTGGCGTGTTTTTCCAGCAGGTGTTGAATGGTTTGCAGTTAGGATTCATTTATGCCCTCGTCGCCCTGGGCTATACGATGATCTATGGCATTGTGAAATTGATCAATTTTGCCCACGGCGATGTGTTTATGGTTGGAGCCTTTACCAGTTTTTTTGCCATTTCGATGGTCGAGTTGCATCGGTGGCCGCTGCTGATTTGGCCCGGGATGAACGAGGGTGTATCGACACTGGTCGGATCGGCGACGGTTATTCTGCTCGCCATGTTCATCGCCGGGTTTTTGGCGGTGGTGATGGAGCGCTTTGCGTATCGTTCTTTGCGCAACAAACCTCGTATCGCGGCCCTCATCACGGCTATCGGGGTCTCCTTTTTCATAGAGTACTTTGCCGCTCTCCCTTTTTCGTATACCAACAACTATATCACCTATCCTCGTCCCTTCGATATCTATGTCCTGCGCAGCAGCGACATCTCCTCGGGGGCCTTGATCGTGGTATGGGCGCTGTTCCTACTCTCCCTGATCACCTGTGGAGTTCTGATTCTGCTGGGCCGGCGCGGAAACCAGCGAGCCCACGTCTGGAGCCGACACCCGCTGATACAGTTTGCACTGCTGCTCGGCGGATTCCTGACTCTGGTGTTGACGTTGGTTGTGGCCTTTCCGGTCGTCAGTGGGCAGGAGTGGGATCTGACGGTATCCAACGTGACGTTGGTGATCATGGTCTCTTCCATTCTGCTCCAGGTCGTGTTACAGTACATCGTCCAGCACACCCGCTTGGGCAAGGCGATGCGTGCCTCAGCGTACGACAAGCCGACCGCGCGGTTGATGGGGATCAACGTGGATATGGTGATTGCCGCTACGTTTGCACTGGGCGGTGGGTTGGCAGGGGCGGCCGGGGTTCTGTATGCCACGGCCTTTAAGCAGGTGCACCACCTGATGGGCATTATCCCCGGTTTGAAGGCCTTTGTGGCGGCCGTGATCGGCGGTATCGGCAGTATCCCGGGAGCCCTGGTGGGCGCTCTGATTATGGGGCAGACCGAGGTGCTCAGTGCGGGGTTCATATCCACGCCGATGCGAGATGCGATTGCCTTCTCGATGTTGATCATCGTGCTGTTGATTCGGCCGCAGGGCATCTTTGGCGAGCCGCCTACGGAAAAGGTGTAAGGAGGCGCGGACTATGTGGCAGCGATTGCGTGGCTCGACGGCTTATTTCTTGATCGGAGCATTGGCTCTCTTTGTGATCGTCCAGGTCTTCCTGACGGTAGAGATCCAGGGCACGCCAATCATCAACAACTATTGGAGAGGACTGATTTTTTGGGGAGCGGCCATCACCATCGTCAGCCTCGGCCTGAACCTGATCTATGGGTTCAATGGTCAGTTCTCCCTGGGGCAGTACGGATTCTATGCCATCGGGGCGTATACCTCGGCCGATATCACCTACCGGTACGTGCGTGGCGATAACTCGGCCTTGATCGTCGTGATAGGAGGAAGCATTCTCACACTGCTGTTGATGTGGGGAGTGTCCGCGTTCCTGAAACGATTTTACGGTGTCAACACCATCACGGTCTTTGTCTTCAACGTCCTGGCGGCGGTGCTGGGATTTGGGCTGGCTGCAGGGATCCTGGTACCGATCGCAAACCCCATGCTCTCTGCCATTTTTGGGGCGTTGCCGACCGGCGTCGCTCAGTCAGTCGTTTTCTTATTCGCCCTGGTGGGAGGGGCGGTGTTATCTGGCATTATCAGCTTTCTCTTTGGTATCCCGGTGTTGGAACTGGGGTCCGATTACTTTGGTATCGCGACCCTGGGGTTCACCATCATCATCAAGGTTCTGCTGGATAACACCGACACCATCCTGCCCTTCCCAGAGATGAAAGGCGCACGCGGGATGGTGGGCATTCCCCAGTGGACGACCTGGCCGTGGGTGTTTTTCTCCTTGTTTCTGGTCGTGCTGGTGATGCGGAATCTGCTCCACTCTAGCACGGGGCGGACCATCGTGGCGGTACGCGAGGATGAGCGCGCGGCCGAGCTGGTGGGCATTGATATCGCCCGCTCCAAAATCCTGGCCTTTGTCATCGGCAGCGTGTTCGCCGGATTGGCCGGGGGAATCCGAGCCCACGATCTGGCCTTCCTTCACCCCCAGTCCTTCAACTTTATCCAATCCTTCAACCCGATGATCATCGTCGTGTTCGGCGGACTGGGAAGCATCACCGGGACGGTCTTTGCTGGCTTTGCCTGGATCATCCTGCTGGAGGGAGTGCTGCGATTGTACCTGCCCGGAGGGTTCGAGACCTGGCGTTTCGTGGTCTACCCCCTGGTGTTGATCCTGATGATGCTCCTGCGGCCCGAGGGACTTCTCGGGCAATACGAGATTCCATTCCTGCGCCAGAGACTGCCAGGAATGCTGATAAGGAACGAAACGCAGACGGACGAACTGGCTGTTGAGGAGGTGGTGATATGACAAAGGGACGGCCGGAAGATCTCGGTCCTGAAGTAGAACAGCGTCCGGTCGTATTGACCATCAGCGGTCTGACGCACTTTTTTGAGAGCTTGCGAGCGGTGTACGATTTCTCTGTCACCATCAAGCAGGGAGAACTGGTCGGACTGATCGGCCCCAATGGGGCCGGTAAGACAACGGTCTTTAACCTGATCACCGGCGTCTATCACGCCACAGAGGGCGGCATCCAGTACAACGGAGCCCACTTAGTCGGCCTGCCGTCTTACGAGATCATTCAGATGGGCATCGCCCGCACGTTCCAGAACATTCGCCTCTTTTCCAATTTGACGGTGTTGGACAATGTGCGCATCGCTTATCACCCCCACGCCGGCTACGGTCTCGTGGATTCGACCCTGCGGCTGAGGCGGTTCTACGACAAAGAGGAGGATATGACGGAGCGGGCGCAAGAGTTCTTGGCAATCTTTGGCCTCGCAGAGCGCCAGGACGACATCGCCGGCAGCCTGCCGTATGGTCTACAGCGGCGGCTCGAGATCGCCCGGGCGTTGGCGACCCAGCCCCGCCTGCTCCTGCTGGACGAACCGGCCGCCGGGATGAATCCTCAGGAGATTGACCAGTTGATGGATCTGATCCACTTTATCCGTGACCGTTTCGACCTGACAATCCTGCTGGTCGAGCACCGCATGCGGTTGGTGATGAACATTTGTGAATGGATCACGGTGATGGACTTTGGAGAGATCATCGCCAGGGGAACGCCCGACGTGGTGCGCAATGATCCCAGTGTGATCGAGGCTTACCTGGGGCGCCAGGCAATCATTCAATGAGAGGGGAGGCAAAGATATGGCGTTGCTGAATGTCCAGGACCTGATGGTATCTTATGGGGCCATCCGCGCGCTGCACGGGGTGTCCTTTCACGTGAATGAGGGAGAGATTGTGACGCTGATCGGGGCGAATGGTGCGGGCAAGTCCACCACCCTGCGGACTATTTCCCGTCTGATCTACCCGGATGCAGGCCACATGATGTACGATGGCGTGGATTTGGTCAAGGAGCAACCAGAAACCATCGTGCGGATGGGGGTCGTACATGTGCCGGAGGGCCGGCGCATCTTTGCTCCGCTGACGGTGCGCGAGAACCTGGAGATGGGGGCCTACACCCGCACGGATAAAAAAGAGATCGAGGAATCCATGGAGTGGGTGTTCGAGCTGCTCCCGCGGCTGAGAGAGCGGGCCGAGCAGCGCGGGGGGACGCTGTCGGGCGGCGAGCAGCAGATGTTGGCCGTGGCGCGAGGCCTGATGGCCAAGCCCCGTCTGCTCCTGATGGACGAGCCTTCGATGGGCCTGGCGCCGCTGCTGGTCGAGGACATATTCAGGACCATCGAGCAGATCAACAAGGAAGGGGTCACGATCCTGTTGGTGGAGCAGAACGCTCACATGGCGCTCTCGGTAGCCCATCGGTGCTATGTGCTGGAGACGGGCCTGATTCAACTGGAAGGCACGTCGGCCGAGTTACGCGAGAATCCCCAGGTACGGGAAGCTTACCTGGGCGGTGGCTAGACCTTGAGGATACGAAAACCGGGGTTCTCCAAGAACCCCGGTTTTTCTTTGCTCAGAATCCCTCTAATCGGCTCAGGTCCACGATGCCATAGGCCAGGGCAGCAATGTGCTGCAACTGCGCCAGCCGGTTCTCCCGCAGTTCTCGTTCCTCTGCCATCACCATGACGCCAGACTCTTTGGCAAAGTACCGATCGATGATGTCGGTGAGAGGGATAAAAGCGGTCAGGAACTCGTCCACGCTGCTCTGGGGTGTCACCTGAGCGCCAGCGCTCAGGTAGGCGGTGTACAACTCCTCCTCGGCCGGTTGGACAAACCGTTCGGGGTGCAGCGGGAATGTTTCTGTCAGGTCGCGAGTGATGCGCACACAGCGGGCATAGTTGTCGAGGAGATAGCTCCAATCCTCCCGTTCGATCCACCGGGCGAGTTCTTCCACTGCCTGGTGGGCGCGGAAGGGATCGTCGCCCCGGGCGGCCAGCACCGCGTCCACCACGTCGTAGCGGAAGCCCTGCTCGCGCAGCACGCCCCGCAGCCGCTCGACGACAAAGTCCAGCGCCTCCGTCAGCGCCACATCGGAGAGCGGTACCGGCAGCAGACGGGCCGCCGCTGCCAGGCCATCACGCACCGAGAAGGGAATGCGGTGAGCGATCAGGGTTTGTACCATCCCCAGCGCATCGCGCCGCAGGCCGTAAGGGTCGGTTGATCCGGTGGGGGTGAGGCCCACGGCGAACAGCCCTGCCAGACTGTCCAACCGGTCCGCCAGCCCGACGACCAGGCCGGCCCTGGTCTGAGGCAAAGAGTCATTGGCAGAGCGGGGGAGATACTGCTCCCAGATTGCCAGTGCTACAGCCTCGCCCTCGCCGCTCTGGAGGGCGTATGCCCGCCCCATCACGCCCTGCAAGCTGGTCATTTCGACTACCATCTGCGTCGCCAGGTCGGCTTTGCACAGATGGGCCGCCCGCCGGGCGATCTCGGCGTCGGCGCTGGAGAGGCCCACCATCTCGGCAAGCTGGGGCGTCAACTGCTCCAAGCGCTGAGTCTTGTCGAGCATCGAACCGAGTTGTTCCTGAAAGGTCAGCGTATCCAGGCGAGGCAAGAATTCCTCCAATGGCTTGCTCGTGTCCTCCCGATAGAAAAAATCGGCGTCGGCAAAGCGGGCCCGGATGACCTCCTCGTTGCCGTGACGAACTACATCCAGGTGTTCCGGGCCGCCGTTGCGCACGGCGACGAAATAGGGGAGCAGACGCTCGGCCTGGTAGACCGGAAAGTAGCGTTGGTGTTTTTTCATCACCGCAACCAGCACGTCGGCCGGCAGCCTGAGATACTGTTTCTCGAACTGGCCCAGGAAGGGGGTAGGCTGCTCCACCAGGTTGACGACCTCGTTCAGCAACGCCGGGTCATCGGGCACGCGCCCGCCCACGCTCTGAGCCAGTTCCGCCACCCGGTCGGCGATGAGGGCGCGCCGCTCGGCCGGGTCTATCACAATGTGATGCTGGATCAGCAGGTCCAGATACTCGTCAGCATGGGTGAGGGTTAGCTCCGGCAACCCTTCAGGCTGAGAACCCCGAGTAGTCCTTCCGCTGGCGATGCCGGCGTACTGGAAAGGCACCACCGCCTCATCCAGCAGGGCCACGAACCAGCGGATGGGGCGGGAAAAGGCGACGTTGCTCTCGTTCCAGCGCATGCTCTTGGGAAAGCGTAGGCTGGCGATCAACTCGGGCAGCAGGGTGGATAGCACCTCGCCCGTCGGGCGGCCCTCCTCGCGCCGGATGCCCACCAGGTAATCGCCGCCGTCAATTTCTCGTGTCTCCAGTTCTTCCACCCTCAGGCCCAGCTTGCGGGCAAATCCCTGAGCGGCCTTGGTCGGCTGCCCCGTTCCATCGAAGGCGACGTGAGCTGGCGGTCCTTTTACCAGTTCCTCCACCGGGCGTTGGCGCGGCGCCAATCCCCGGAGGAGTATCACCTGCCGCCGGGGCGTGCCCAGGACCTGGAGGTCGTCGTATTCCAGGCGCGCCTCAGCCAGACGGGCCGGAGCCAGTTGACGCAGTTGGGCCAGGGCACTGTTCAGGTCATCGGCGGGAAGTTCCTCGGTGCCAATTTCCAGCAGGAAGGTGGAGGGGATCTCGCTGGTTGCTGCTGTTCCGTCAACGACCGGGGTCGGCCTCGTGACACTTGATTCCTCATCCTCAAGCCAGGGATATTCGAGCCGCTGGCGCTGGTCTACGTAGGCCTCGGCCACCTGGCGGAAGAGATCCCGCATGCGGTGAAAGTAGGTCGCTCGCTCCGTCACGCCGATGGCCCCGCGCGTGTCCAGCAGGTTAAAGGCGTGGGAGCAGCGCAGGACATAGTCGTGGGCCGGTACGACCAGGCCGGCCTCCAGGCAGCGGCGGGCCTCACTTTCATACAAGTTGTACATCTCGGTCAGTTGGTCCACAGCGGCCAGTTCGAAGGCGTACCGGCAGTGCTCGATCTCTGGCTGGAGATAGACGTCGCCATAGGTATGGACGCCATCCCAATCAATCTCCCACACCGAACGCACATCCTGGAGGAACATGACGATCCGCTCCATGCCATAGGTCAGCTCGACCGAGACCGGGTCCAGGGTCAGCCCGCCCGATTGCTGGAAATAAGTGAACTGGGTGATCTCGAGTCCATCCAGCCAGACCTCCCAACCCAGGCCCCAGGCCCCAAGGGCCGGGCTGGCCCAGTTATCCTCAACGAAGCGGATGTCGTGCTCCTCGCGGCGGATCCCCAGAGCGTAGAGGCTTTCGAGGTACAGTTCCTGGGGATTGCCGGGATCGGGCTTGAGGATGACCTGGTACTGGGTGTGCATCTGCATGCGGTTGGGATTGTCCCCAAAGCGGCCGTCGTCGGGCCGGTAAGACGGCTCGACGTATCCCACCCGCCAGGGTTCCGGTCCCAACACGCGCAGGACGGTGGCGGGATTCATCGTGCCCGCGCCGATCTTTTCGCTGTACGGCTGCCAGATCAAGCAGCCCTGGTCGGCCCAGAATTGTTGCAGTCGGAAGATGACCTGTTGAAATGTCGGCGGTTTTTTACTCACTGGGAATCTATTCCTCCAATCATGTCACTACGGTATGGCGGGGGGCATTATAACACAGTGGGTGTGACAACTCAAGCGTGTATGGAGTTGGGAAAACGTACCAGTTCCCAGGCCCTCCAGAGGCCACCAGAAGCGCTCTGCGGCGTCGGGCAAGCGGCGAGTATGGAAACTCGCCCTACGTCGTCTGATCGCGTAGGTCTGGTCGCGTAGGTCGGCTTTCCATAGCCGACGACTATGCTCAAGCGTGTATGGAGTTGGGAAAACGTACCAGTTCCCAGGCCCTCCAGAGGCCACCAGAAGCGCTCTGCGGCGTCGGGCAAGCGGCGAGTATGGAAACTCGCCCTACGTCGTCTGATCGCGTAGGTCTGGTCGCGTAGGTCG
>OMKS01000616.1_pt1 | contig 32955 bp, 40 predicted proteins | sample 1674721 | NCBI WGS metagenome assembly OMKS01 (sample SAMN06264996, study PRJEB25208) | sediment metagenome | isolation source: hot spring sediment | place: USA: California | collected 2014-09-02 | reverse complement strand
CTGGTTACCCTAACGAAGCTCACTGCTAACGCAATTTTGTAAAATCACGCGCAGCACCCATTAACTTGACAACCCCGGTTTTCTTCCGTTACTGTAGTTCCAAAAGAGATAGTTCCATGAATGATAAACGAGATTGAGGACGAGGGCGGAGGTCTGCAGAGCGCGAAGGTGAGATCGGCTATGTCAAATATTCCGTAATCGCGCGGACAAAGTGGTTCTTGCCGCACAGGAACCAGGAAAGCAGGCAAAACCCGCGCTCGCTTACGCTCACCTAAAGAAGGACACTCACCGGCACAGGTCGCTCTTCAGGTGGGAAACCGAACTTACTCACGTTCCGGCTAATCGAGCCCTCGCGAGAGCTTTCTGCGGAATCCGCTTTGCCCCGCTCGAGGTCTTCCACGATCTTTCGCGAGCGCAGATTCCGCTATGAGAGGTTCCCTTCGACGCTGTTCGCCCTTTTGATAGAGTCGAGCACCGTATCGCGGAAGGCACAGCAGCCTGAGAGTTCTTCAGCCGCAGCGCATTTGCCGCCGCTTCAGGCGAGTGATTCGTCGAACTTGCTGTGTACGTTAGTCCGTTGAGCGTCTCCTGCAGGCGGTACTTCGCGCCGTTCGGCATCGCAACGATATCGCCCTTCCAGCGTAGTAGCTCTGAGAGTATTTCCCAAAAAATCGGTAGCGCCACGAGAATCCCTAATGCACCCAAATTCCGGGATAGTCATTCATTTCAAAGGTGCCTTGCTTTTTGGCGTGGATGTGGAACGTATAAATTCCTTTCGGAAGGAGGGCTGTTCGGAACTTCTGCGCGAATGGGCTTCATTCCGAAAGTCGGTACCGGGAGGAGATACCTGCACCCTAGTGGCCTTTGAAGGGCACAGTTACAGCGGAATGAAAAGAGGGACCGCCCCACCAAGGAGGCACAAAGGCCCCATTTACCCCACTGACTCCGCCTCTGCACGTCCGCTTTGATGCGCATCCGCCCGGTCTCTTATCTCTTCACCTTTTGGGATGAAGCCGCGTAAATCGAAGGGTATTTATACACCACCACACAACTGTTCTATAGTTCACGTGAGTGGTAGCGAATGAGAAGGAGGTATTGCTGGTAGCGATGGGAGCGGAAGAATCCTTCGAGAAGCGTATATTGAATGGGCGGATCGCACTCGCGATCCTGCTTGTAGCGGTTGTGTGGCGTACGTTCATCAGTTTAGATGGTGAGATAGCATTCTGGGAAAGCTTGTGCTCGGGCGTGGCGCTCTTCATCGTTGGGTGGCTGCTCTTCGTTTATGTCTTTCGCCTTTCCCAGGAATTGAAGGGCTGGGTACTAACAAATTATATTTATCGGGGCATTGCCATCGGGCTGGTAATCATAAACGTTTATGTCGTGATCTACTACATAATGAGATGGTACACGTTGCTCTACGGAGCAGTTACAGCCCCGCCAATGGATTTCGTTTTTAGAGACATTCGTTATATCGCTCTGGTGTTTTTTTATTGCGCGGTTATATGGTTTGCGCGGTATCCAAAGCAGATGCATGAAGAGTACCTGTCGCGGTCGAAAGAGAAGACGGTTATGCACCTCATCTCTCCATATCTTTATCACCGGGTAAAAAAGCTGAAGGACATGAGCGTAAAAGAATTAGTAGGTTACGTGATAACAGATGAACGGACTTTATTAGTAATTGTAGGTCTCGCATTTATATGGCGAATAGTCATCAGTTTCGACAACATAATCAGCGCACGAGAGCATATGGCTTCAGGCATTGCGCTTATTATAGTTGGCTGGCTCTTCTTCGCATACATATATTCTTTACCGAAGAAGCAGGGTGACTGGTCGGCATTGGTTAAAGTCTATCACGGCATTGCACTCGGGATACTCGCCATTAATATCTACGTGCTCGTGTACTACGGAATATCCTGGTACGGCGTGTCAGAAGCTGCTGAGGTCGCTCTGTCACTGGAATACCTGTTGAGTGACGTGAAATTTATCGCGTTCGTGATGTTTTATTGCGCCTCAATCGCGCTTTCGACGTTCCTCAAACGAGCATACGAGGAATATACGCTACTAGCCTCCGAAGCAGCGCGACCGCGAAGCAGACAGAAGAGCGCGGCCGCTACACAAAGGAAGTGAGTGAGCGCTATCTTGAAGCGCTTCCTCCGCGATGTGGTTCTCCACGCCGTGTGATTTCGTGTCAGGACGATTGCACTACAGGAGCACGCTCGCTCCTATCGAGCACCGCTAAATGGAACCGTGGTCGCTTCACGCACGCAGTTCCGTGAGCCAGTAGGCGTAGGTATCTAAGACCGCTCCAAGATTACCCAGCAAGTTTAACCGAAAGTGAAACTCAAGCCAATCCCGGCCAATAAGCACCATGACCGGGGGAGACAACTGCGCGATAAAGTCGGTAAAAGTCGGTAAGTCTTCGCTCACTATCTGCCCCGGCGCCTCTTTTATCTCCTTCCGGTTCTCAACGATGTGGAAAAACGAGAGATAATCGTGCACCTGCGCGAAAGGCAGCATCCCGCGGCTGAGCCGCCGCTCAGCCCAGCCGCTGCTGAGGATCATCATGCAATGGGTTTCCTGCAGTCCCACCGGCCTTACTCGCCATCTGAGCGAGACGTTCGATTCGATGAGCAGTACATTTATATACCTTTATCGCCAAAAGATCCATGCCCACGACAAAGGAGAGACCTTAAAAGAAGGAGGAGAAGTTTTACGGTCACATGGGAGTGAACGATTCTTCCGAGACAGGGGTATCGGGCGGGCAAATAGCGCTACTAGGAATACTGCTGGTGGCGATTTTGTGGCGAGTGGTCATAAGCCTCGATGGTAAGATAACCTTTTGGGAGAGTTTGTGCTCGGGCATTCCTCTTATCCTCCTGGGCTGGGTTCTCTTTGGTTATTGTTATCGCCACACCAGAGGACTGAAAGGTTGGATTATCTCCAATTATATTTATCAGGGTATCGCCATTTGCTTGGTCGTGGTGAATAGTTATGTTCTTATTTATTACGGGATGAGATGGTACAGGTTACTGGCCGTGGAAGCTTATCTCCCCCTGGATTTCATCTTCCGGGATATACGATATATCACGCTGGTGACGTTTTATTGCTCGGTAATCTGGTCGGCGAAGTATGTAAAAAAGATGCATGAGGAGTATATATCGCGGGCTAAAAGAAAGACTGTTCAACAGCTCATGTCACCCAATTTACACCACCGGAGCACAAAGCTGAGCGAAATGGAACTGGCAGATATTGTAATGGATGAACGGACATTAATAGTGATCATAGGACTCACGTTTTTATGGCGTATTTTCATAAGCCTTGACTACGAAATATCGATTTGGGAAAGTCTCATCTCAGGTATCGCTGTTATCCTGTTAGGTTGGATCGTTTTCGCGCATTTATATTTTCTGTTCAGCAAACAAAGGAACTGGTTGGACCTGCTTAAGGTCTATCATGCCACTGCCCTCGGTGTAATCGCTATGAACCTGTATACTCTTGTTTACTATGGAATGAGGTGGTATAGATTAGCGGGGTCAGAAGAAGCCTTTGTGCCATGGGATTTCCTTTTCAGAGATGTGAGATATTTTATATTGGTGATGTTCTATTGTGCATCCCTGGTGCTATCGACGTTTCTAAAAAGGGCGTATGTGGAATACACGATACTGTCAACGGGAAAGCCTTAAATTAAAAGCCCTTCTGCCCGGGGATAAAAGGACCTCATACAATACAAAAGGAGTGAGTTATCCCGCAGGTTCTTGCGTGCCGCTTTCAGCTCCGTTCAGATCTCAGAGACAGGGCAGGTAAGACTGATTGGCGTTTCATTACTTGTCCACGCTCAACCCACTAAATCTTTTTGGGCCAGTTACCGCAACGCAGCTCAATGCTGTCTCAATTTTGCACATTCGCGCGCAGAACCCTTCAACTTTACTTACAGCTCCGGTTTTCTCGTGAAGCGAAGGGTATTTATACCGCAATACACAACTGTTCAATAGTTCATGATCTATCTTATCTGATGAGCGCATGAGAAGGAGGTATTGCTGGTAGCGATGGGCGCGGAAGAATCCTTCGAGAAGCGTATATTGAATGGGCGGACCGCACTCGCGATCCTGCTTGTAGCGGTTGTGTGGCGTACGCTGATCAGTTTAGATGGTGAGATAGTATTCTGGGAAAGCTTGTGCTCGGGCGTGGCGCTCTTCATCGTTGGCTGGATGCTCTTCGTTTATGTCTTTCGCCTTTCCCGGGAATTGACGGGCTGGATACTAACAAATTATATCTATCAGGGCATTGCCATCGGGCTGGTAATCATAAACGTTTATACCGTGATCTACTACGTAATGAGATGGTATACGTTGCTCTACGGAGCAGTTACAGCACCGCCAATGGATTTCGTCTTTAGGGACATTCGCTATATCGCTTTGGTGGTTTTTTATTGCGCGGTTATATGGTCTGCGCGGTATCCAAAGCAGATGCATGAAGAGTACCTGTCGCGGTCGAAAGAGAAGACGGTTATGCACCTCATCACCCCCTATCTTTACCACCGGGTTAAAACGCTGAAGGAGATGAGCGTAAAAGAATTAATAGGCCGCGTGATAACAGATGAACGGACTTTATTAGTAATTGTGGGTCTCGCATTTATATGGCGAATAGTTGTCAGTCTCGACAACACAATCAGCGCAGCAGAGCATATAGCTTCAGGTATTGCACTTATTATAGTTGGCTGGCTCTTCTTCGCATACATATATTCTTTACCGAGGAAGCAGGGTGACTGGTTGGCATTGGTTAAAGTCTATCACGGCATTGCACTCGGGATACTCGCCCTTAATATCTACGTACTCGTGTACTACGGAATAACCTGGTACACGATGCCAAGCACTACTGTTGAGGTCGCTCTGTCACGGGAATACCTGTTAAGTGACGTGAAATTTATCGCGTTCGTAATGTTTTATTGCGCCTCAATCACGCTTTCGAAGTTCCTCAAGCGGGCATACGAGGAATATACGCTACTAGCCTCCGAAGGAGCTTCCCCGTTACACAAAGGGCGTGAGCTCTAACTTGAGTGCTTCCTCGGTGATGATGTTCTCCAGGCAGTGTAATTTCGTGTCAGGGCGATTGCAATACAGGAGCACGCTCCTATTGAGCACCGCTAAATTGAACCGTGTGGAGACCATGTGGCTCAATCCCTCGCCCAACAAGCATCCTGTGGGCGTTGAAAATACGCCGATATCCTCCCGCTCGCGCACTTCCGTAATCCAGTATGCGAAGATCTCTAACGCCTCTTCGAGATTGCCCAGCGCTTTCAATCGATATTGATACTCCAGCCAATCGGTTCCGATGATGACCATCACGGGTGGCTCCAGCCGAGCAATATACTCAGCGAAGACCGGGAATTCCTCTTCTAACGTCCGACCTTCCAGAACCTTTACGTTCTCCCTTACCTCTCTCGCTTTCTCGGACCTTCGTATCTCAAAGACGGTTAAATACTTGAGATAATCCTGTTCATCAACAAACGGAAGTATCCCTCTTCTCAGTCGCCGCTCATCCCACCCACTACTGGGGATCTTGACGACGTGCGTCCCCTGCTGAATACAGTTGATGATCATGTGCGCAATGATAGACTGGTAGCCCAGGAGAGAGAGGTCATCACCGTATTGCACCAGAGCAGTGCTTCCTGTGTTCAGTCCACCCCCTAAAATCAAATCCAGCTCCTTAACACCGGTGGATATATATGAGGGCGGACTGGGAATGACCTTTACCTTTCTCGGCTTCTCTACTTTACGCCGCTCAAAGGGTCCGAACGTGCGGAATCTGCCCCCATCTAACGTAAAGCCGTATTTGTACTGACTTATTCTAACGCCTCGCAGCTTCTTCAATAAGATTTCACGCGCCCTGCGATAATCAACGGTAATGCGACTCAGCTCAACTATCCCGTCAACGATATAATCGAGCGGGGTAGTCTCGGTTCGCTCTGAGATGAGTATCATATTCATCTTGTATTCCGTGGCATAATGTCGTATCGCATCAATTATGGTCGCTTCAAGCGCTTCGACCTTTTCCTCTTTCTCTTCTGACGTGAGCGCTTCCCAGCTATCAAGCACGAGTATGGCGGGTTTTTCCGGTTGCGTTTCCAGCAATTCACGGTGAAGCACCTCAGAGAAGGAGCGGGGGCGCGGAAATGCGCGTGATGAAATAAACAATTTCGTTGCATCTATCACGTTGAAAGCCCCCATGCGATCTTCCAACCAGGGGAATTGTGCATGTAGCGAAGGAGGCGATACCCGTGTTGAGAGGTAGACCGCATTGTTCCCCGCGAACTCATTGAGAATTTCAAACGCGAGCATAGTCTTCCCGGTTCCCGGCTCGCCCTTCACGAGGAGCGTAAAGCCCATTCCGGCGGATAATGCGTCGCGCACTTCTGGCGGTATTCTGCTTTCCATGATCGTTTATGCGTCGTGCTAAATTAAAAGCCTTTCGATATTTACGAGAATGAGCTCGTGCATGATAAAGACTCTCAGCACGTTAAAGAAGAGGTACGCAATGATGCAGAAGAGGACGAAGAGGAGCGCGAGGAAGAAACCCATATAAAAGCCTAAACTGCCCAGATCAACGTCTGGACAGGTTTGTTTCAGGGTCTCCACAACCCGCGGGTCACCCAGAGCAGCGGGACTCAGCATCACACTCAGTGCGCAGGCGGGGCATCTAAAAAAACATTTTACGGCTCGTGTCAGGTCACCACTCATATGCCCGTTTCACCTCTCTCTTTTTTTCTTTCTTCTTCTTTATTACACCGCTGTCGTCACCGCGTTAGATCTCAGGATGTAGTTATCTATGGTTTTATAGTATGTGGTTATAAATGTTTCGTTTTTCGTTCTCCTGCTTCGTTATTATTAGCTAGCCCACCAGGTACAGTAACAAATACGCCACGAGGAACAGCAGTATCAAAATCAGCGATGCACCCAAACTCAGTCGAGGAAGTTCGCGCGGGTAGCGCTGCCGTGCACCCTCCAGGCCGCTCTCGTAGGTCCGCACGTACTCGGACGTCGAGGCAAGGTTCTTCTCCAGTTGTATCCGCAGGTCGAGGCCCTTGATCCGCACCGCTTCCGCAGGGTTCCTGCCAATCCAGACGAAATAACTCGCGATCTTCAGCGTCAACCGATCAACGAACTTCGCAAATGAAAGTACCGGCTTCTCACAGAACCAGATGAACCACTGTCCTGAGATGCGGTAGAACCAGTCGAGATCCAGTGCCATCTTCGGCTCACGGTGCGTGAACGGCTCGCGCAGCACCCACCAGAACGCGGGGAAGGCGAAGAGGAAGAACATGCTGAGCTCGACGACGATCTTCGGCGCGTACGGGTGCGCGATATAATGCTCAAAGGTGTGTATCTCCGAGGCCAAGCCCTCAACCGCGGGGAGTATCATATGATACATCGGCCCCGGAAACACCGCGACCGCGATACAGAGGACCGCTAAGATACCCATACCTGCCATCATATTCACCGGAGGATCCTGCGCTTTGATCTTTTTGGGGGTGTCGCGTTCAAAGAAGGTGAGATACGGGATCTTCACCGCCAGACAGAGGAACGTACCGACAGACGCAATTTCAAGCAAGAGCCAGGGCCAGGGCTGATTCGCGAAGACGGCAGATTCAATTACCAGGGGCTTACTCACGAAGACGCTGAAGAGTGGAAAGCCAGAAATGGAGGCGGCACCGATCATCCACATCCAGAAGGTCTTGGGCATGGATTTGTATAACCCGCCCAGATCGGACATTTTCGCGGTGCCCGTTGCCGCAAGCACGGCACCCGCGGACATGAACAGGAGCGTCTTACACATCGTATAACAGAGCGCGTGCGCAATCGCGCCGCCGACCGCGAGACCCGTGCCGATCCCGATGCCCGCGACCATGTACCCGCCCTGGGAGATGATATGATAGGCGAGGACCCGTCTGATATCGTTCACGATCAAGGCGTAGATGATCCCGTAGACCGCCATGATCGCCCCGAGCCACATGAGCACCTCGTAGCCCGTGAAGCCGCGCAGCAGCACATAGATCGCGCTCTTTGTGGTGAATGCATTGAGGAATACCGTGCCGGTGACCGTAGCTTCAGGATATGCATCAGAGAGCCACGCATGGAGCGGCGGCACGGCCCCGTTGATCATGAAGGCGATGAGGATCATGATCCCCGGTAAGCCAATCCCGTGTGTGGCGGGATCCACGAGTGAGCTGAAGCCCCAGGCGATCGAGCCGGTAGCCTGTAACTGGAGCACCACGCCGGCGAATAGGCAGATACCGCCGAATGAGTGCACCATAATGTACCGGAACCCCGCGCCCCACGCCGATTCCGTCTTGCGATACCAGATCAGGAACAGTGACGCCCAGGCCATTACTTCCCAGAAGAACAGCAGCGTGAACAGATCGCCGGCAAAAACCACACCCAGCGTACTGCCGATGTACAGGAAGGCGGAAACATGCTGCCACTCCTCCTTCACGTGACTTGCGTACACGAACATCGCCAGCGAGACGATAACGAACAGGAACCCGAAGAAGAGGCTCAAATTATCCACGTGGCCCAGCATGAGCGTATATTTCAAAAACGGGATCTCCCAGGTCTCGAGCGGCAATTCGCCAAAGAACCCGAGTGCCGTCAACGCGAGGACTATCAGGGCTACTATCGGTAAAAGAACAACGTACGCCTGCCTGACCTTGCCCTTCAGGAGTGGTATGAGCAGGCATCCAATAAGGTAAATGAATCCGGGATGTATCCAGACCATCACTGCTCACCCCCCGCTTCCTTCTGCTCCTGCTCTTCGCGTTTCTTGATGCTGTGCCGCTCGTAGTAATCCTCGCTCACTTTGATCAGCGGATAGACCCCGAGCTTTGAGAGCGCCAGAAGTATGACCCCCGCAACGAAGGCGAAACCAGCGGCAAATAGTGGGATGTGTAACCACCAGAATCCTTCTTCCTGTTCCTCTGCGTGCGCCGCTTCCTCATCGTGCATATCAGGAACATCCGCAGCTTCCGGGGCGGCTTCCATGAAATGGACTGCCAGGCCTGCAATCACCACGGCGACAAGGGCCAGGTAATACAGCTTCATCAACGTTTTACGATCAATCGCGACCATCGCTCAGATCCCGCCTCCTAAACTGGTAACGGCGATTCGCGCCAGTGAGATGATCACCTCTGAAACGGGATTAGGAATACAGAAGATGATGGAGAAGATCGCCGTGGTCACCAACGGGAAGACCATAAACGGTGAGGACTCTTTGATCTTTGGCTTCCATTCGTGGATATTCACGGTCACGTCTCTCGGCTTCTCGAAGTACGCGGTGCGGATGATCGGGAAGAAATAAATAATATCCAGCAGCGAGCTGATCAGCAGTACCGCGAGCAGCACGAGCTGCTCGGCCTGCAGCGTACCCAAACACAGGTACCATTTGCTGACAAAGCCACATGCCGGTGGTGCGCCGGCCATGCCGAGCGCGCCGATGGTAAAGGCGAACATGGTCAGGGGCATAATCCGCCCGATACCCGCCATTTCACTGATGTTCTTCTTGCCCGAGGCGACCATGATCGAGCCGGCGCACATAAAGAGGGTGATCTTCATGAAGCCATGGAAGGGAATGTGGAGCATCGCGCCCTGTATTCCCATCGGGCTCAGCAACGATACACCGAAGATAATATATGAGAGCTGGCTGATCGTGGAATATGCTAATCGCCGCTTCAGATTGTCCTGCGCGATCGCCATCAAGGACGCGGCAAGCATCGTGAAACCCGCGATCGTGGCGAGGATCACACCGAGACCCAGTTCGGTCATCAAGTCCACCCCGTAGATGTAACAGACAGCGCGAACGATACAGAACACGCCGGCCTTAACGACCGCGACCGCGTGCAGCAACGCACTCACCGGTGTCGGGGCCACCATTGCGGTCGGCAGCCAGGAATGGAAAGGCATCCAGGCCGCCTTCATGAAGCCGAGCATAAAGAAGAAGAAGAGCACGATCAATGCAGCCGGTGAGGCCGCGTCAGTACTGAGAATCCCGCCGTTCGTGAAGTCCGTGGTGCCGACGTATGAGTAGGTCAGCAGTACAGCGGCCAGGAAGAAGACGCCCGCGGTAAGCAGATAAGCCAGATATTTGCGTCCGCCGAAGATCGCCTCCTCCGTCTGGTCGTGCGCCACCAGCGGATAGGTCGAGACCGTCAGGATCTCGTAGAAGATGAACATCGTGAACAGATTCGCGGACATGGCCACGCCCACGGCACCCAGAATGGCGAGCGCGAAACAGAAATAGTACCGTGTCTGCGCGTGCTCGTGTAACGAGCGCATGTAGCCGACGGAATAGGATGAGACCAGAATCCATAACGAGGCCGAGGTCATGGCGAAGAGCAGTCCAAAGGCATCGATCTTGAACCCGAATTCCACATTGGGCAGAATGGTAAAGAGATTATATTCGAGTACCCCACCGTTCAAGTCCTTCACATCGAGGATCATAGTGACCACGATAAGGAACTGAGCAACCGCCGCCGTCATGGTCCAGCCCTCCCGAACGTTCGGATGGTTCCTGAAGAGCAGGATCAACACCGCAGCGATTAACGGACAACAGAGCGCTAAAATCGGACGTATTGATATGACTGACTCTATCATGGTACCACGGTATACCTCCCTATCTCAAACAACTTATTCACACTATCCATTATCGGTACTGCACCGGTGATCGGGATCTCCGTCAGCCAGATGATACCCATCACGATACAGAGCACCCCGAGTAGCACCACCGGGATGAGCATGGTAAGCGGTATTTCATCGATCTTGACCGGCTTCGCATATTCATGATGGGGGCCCGCTTCGCCCACCTTCATATACATGGTCTCAATCACGCGCCAGAAGTAGACGAGGTTCAGCAGGGTGCTGAGCAAGATGACGGCCATGAATATGAAGTTACCGGCTTCCACAACGGCAAATATGAGATATACTTTCGTTACGAACCCCACGCTCGGGGGCACACCGATCATCGAGATCGCGGCGAGCGTAAATGCCGCACAGGTATAGGGCATTTTCCGGCCCAACCCGCGGAGATCAGTGATGTTCCACAATTCCGCCTTGTAGATGAATGCACCCGCGACCATGAACAAACAGCCCTTCATCAACGCGTGGTTCAAGATATGCATCAAGGCGGGGGTCAACCCACCCCAGAGGATGTGTTTGGTGGAGAGCGAAAGGCCAACCGCAAGCATGATGTAGCCCATCTGTGAGACCGAGGAATACGCAAGCATACGCTTAAGATTGATCTGTGCGATGGCGAGCACAGAACCGTAGATAATAGCGATTGCGGCCAACCAGCTAATGATATCGAAGATGGGCACGAGCCTGAGGAAGTCAAGCGTATAGACAGAGAACGAGATCCTTATGAGGGCGTAGGTGGACACCTCGATGATGATACCAGACAGCATAGCGCTGATCTCCGAGGGTGCGAATGAATGCGCGTCAGGTAACCAGGTATGAAGCGGGAAGAGCGCCATCTTGATGCTCAGGCCCACCACGATGAAAGCATACGCCAGCTGAACAGCTCTATTGCTGTAGAACGGGGGCAATAAGATAGAGATGTCATACATGTTCAGTGATCCGGTCACGGCATAGATGAGACCGATACCCATGAGCACGAAACTCGCACCGATAGCGCCCATGACGAGATACACGAAACTCGCTTTGAGCGAGATACCGCCACGAGAGGCGATCAATGCGTATGCGGCCAGCGAGAAGATCTCGATGAAGACGTACATATTGAAAATATCGCCGGTGATCGTGACGCCGCAGAGCCCGGTAATGAGCAGTTGATAAACGACATAAAAGGAGACGATTTTATCGGGTAGTTCGTGCTCGATGTTCCGCCGGGAGTACATCACGCAAACCAGAGATAAAAAGAGCAGGACGACCAGGATATAGCCATTTAACGCATCCATCACGTATTCAATGCCCCATGGCGGCATCCAGCCACCCAGCCAGTAATAAACGTTCCCTACGGTCAAAATGTGGTTGAGGATGACGATCGCCATGATCAGCTGAATGAAGATCGTGCCGAGCGAGATGAACCAGCAGGATTTCTTATTCACCGACCCAGCGACCAGAATGGTAAATGAAGAGACCAGAGAGATGGCTATAATAAGGACTGGAAGCTGTTCTACAATACCGACCATGCAACTATGTACCCCCTTCCTCCTCTCTCACTTTTGGTCTATATAAAGCTTTCACTTTCTCTCCACCGTGTCACTTGTGTCACGCTATAGCTTCCGCTCTATCTCTATGATCTCCGTCTCTTCTATTGTTCCGTATTCCTCGTACATCCGTATCACCAGCCCAAGCGCTACCGCGGTTGTCGCAACTCCAACGACAATTGCCGTGAGGATGAGCACATGGGGCAAGGGATTGACATACACGTATCCCATGCTCAGCATTTCTTCGCTCACGATCGGTGCAGTACCTCGAGGAAGTGGTCCAATGTCAGATAATGAAATGTAGAAGAGGAATATCGCCGTTTGGAAGATGGTCAACCCGATAACTTTTTTGATCAGGTTGTCCTTTGCAATCATGGCGTAGAAGCCGATGAGAATCAAAATAATCACAATCCAGTAGTTATATTTCGCAAGGAACCATTCGATCATCGTTAATGACCACCTTCCTTTCCGCTCTCCGTTTCGTCCTCCTTCTTCCAGACCAGGTTGAAGAATATCTCCGTGATGACGGCGCAGACGGTGATCCCGATACCAATCTCAACGATGTCTATGCCCAGCGCACGGTTCTCTTCGAACATGTGGGTGAGCGGCAGGAACCCGTAGTTGAGAAATTGCGCGGCACCCAGGGTAATAATTATGCAGAGGAGCCCGACGCCCGCGTAGAGATACACGCCCGTGCTCATCAAATAGTTATTGGCGCGTTCCGGGAACCGCTTCCCGGCCGCCGCGAGCCCGAAGATAACGAGATACAGGACGAAGGATGCGGCAAGTATAACACCACCCTGGAAACCGCCGCCCGGACCGCTGGCGCCGTGAATGATCACATACAGAGCAAACAACTGGATAAACGGTATCATCAATCTCCCGATGGTCTCGTTGACGACGTCCCGGCCGTAGACCCATTTTTTGTTGTCGGTCATGTTGGTTGCTTACCTCGTCTCCTTAACAGCAGAATGACGGAGATACCTGCAGTGAAGATAACCGTGACCTCCCCCAGCGTATCGAAGCCCCTGTAGTCTGCTAAGATGTAGGTCACCATGTTCGGCACTTCAGTCTCGTGCATGCCCTCCTCAATATACCGGATGATGGGTGCGTACCGGTACACTTCCAGGTTGTCGCCTTCCTGCTTGATATAGAAATATTTCTGCTCCTTCGGGGCGTCGGGAGCAGTGCCGAATTTGGCGGTGGGGATATTGTAATAGGTTTCCTTCGGGATAATATAGGCGTCCCATTCGCCTGCTGCCAGGCCTTTAACCGTGGCAGGAAGCTCGTAATCACGGAAACCCCGGTCGGTAAGCGCATCGACCAATGCCTCGGGCACAGTCCCCTGAGCCAACGCATCCACCGACCCGTCGGCATCAAGGGTAAACAACCACGTATACCTGTTCGGCGCGGAATTCGGATCACCGAAGTCAGGAATGTCCTCGGCAACATAGATGAACAGTGCGCCCAGCACCAGTACAAAAAGTAATGCTCCGACGGAGATCTGCTTCATCCCTTCTCCCACCTCTCGGTTCTGCAGAGCGCGGCTATTAAGAACGCCGTGGTCACACCCGCACCGACGGCGGCCTCGGTAAAGCCGACGTCCACCGAATGCATCTCGACCCAGACCATAGCCATCAGGAAGCTGTACGCCGTCAAGACAATGATAGCACTCAGGAGATCTCTCACCGTGATCGCCACCAGTGCGAGGATAACAATAATAAATAACAGCAACAGGTCGATTGCCACAATCATCGCTCCATCACCTCCTTCGCTTTTTCACCGTTCATTTCTCGTCATACACCTCCGCCACTTTCGTCTGCATCGTCTGATCCACCAGGAGCGCATCGCCCGGGGCTTTTGCGATCGCATGGACCCAGAACTTTCCGATCGGTGGATCAACCAGAATGGTAACCGTTCCCGGAGTTAAGGTGATAGAGTTAGCCATGGTAGTGAGCGCGAAATCGCTCCGCAGCGTGGTCTCGAATTCGATGATGGCCGGATCAACCGGTCCTGCACCGAAGATGCTCCCTTCCGGTCGCCCGCGCGTGAACGAGCTGGGGTGGAGTACCCGATAGGCGACATCGAGGTTCGCCAGCAGAATCTGATAGAACTCCCAGACTATATAACGGAGAAGCCGCACGAATTTCCGGGTTTCGAGTCCGCCCTCGCGCACAAAGAGGTCATGCGAGATGAGCGCAATGATCGCACAACTGATGATCCCCGCGCCCAGATGGAATGCATCAAAGTACCCCGAGAGGCATATCCAGAATACTAACAGCACCACAAAGGTGACGAGGATGCCAAACCCATTCCCACTTTTACGCTCCGTCATCTTCTTCCCTCCGGGTATACCTCACATCCGCTTGTCTCCAACCTTCCAGGGCTTCACACCGGTGGTATAGCCCGCTTTCATCAGTACGTGCGTCCCTACCGGATTGGTGAGCAATATAAAGATCATGAGGAAGAGCAGCTTGACCGGCACCAGCTGCACGGAGATGTCCGCACCGGGGCTGTAGACAAAGACGTGATAGATCAACAATCCCACGATGATCAGGATCTCGCCGAGGGTATCACACTTGCCCGTAGCGTGCAGACGTGTGTAGAAATCAGGGAATCGTAGCAGTCCGATGGCACCGGTAACCATAAAGAAGAGCCCCAGCGCGATGAGGATCGTTACGATCACCACAACTATCCCGATTAGCTCGACCATATCTCACCCCTCTCCAAATATTTCGCGAAGATCAGTGTACCAATAAAGTTAAGCAAGGCGTAGAGCAGTGACAGGTCAAAGAAATACGGCCGCTCGAAGTAGTACCCGATGACCACCAGGAGCACGACGGTCTTCGTCCCGATCACGTTGACGGCCACCACACGATTGAAGACGCCGGGGCCAATTCCGCCTCGATAGGTTGCCACGAGTATCGTCAGGGCGATAAGGACGCCCGTGAGCAACAAGATGTTCTCCTGGAAAAAGCCTGTTCCGATCATCCCGCCGACCCGTTCTTTTTGTTTAATAGATTATGTAGTAAGATGGTAGTGTACAGGCATTATAAAAAGCTTTTGGAATTTTTCGTCTAGGTGATGGCGCGATTCGAGGTGGCGAAGGCGCGGGCACTGGCGCGATTGCAGCGGAGCGGCGCAGACGAAGGAATAGCGGGCATCCTTCAGAAGATCAATGCACGTGCGGATTATTACACGACGAGCAGTTGCTCGGGCAGAATTGCACTGATCCTTCTGCCGGAGATCGGTGCGAAGCGTGAGGCGCGGTTCATCGGTAAGTGGCATCGACCAGTGGTGAGTGGGGAGGTGCTTGCGGTAATGGTAGACGCGCCGTTTGCCGAGGGCGAGCTCTGGCTTTTGGCGCAGCCGCCGATCATTCATGTGGCGTGCAGGAGTGTGGCGAAGGCTGAGGCACTCCTTCGGCTCGCGCTCGACGCGGGCTTCAAGTACAGCGGCATGAAGGGTATAGCGAGAGCTACGGGCATTGCGGTGGTGGAGATATTCAGCACTGAGCGTATGGACGTGCCGGTGGCATCGCGAGATGCAGTCCTGGTGGACGAGGCATATATGGGCTTTATCGTGACGAAGGCGAATTTCCTGTTGCACCGCGGTACGGAGAAGTTGAAACGCTTTGAGCTGCAGCTGAACAAGCTGCCCTGACTGCTCTGCTGCACATTTCAGGAGTGTGGAAATCAGGATCTAAAAACCTTTTTAATTACCAAAGCGCTAGAGTGAAAGGTGGTCTGGTGTAGTGCATGAGCACGATCTGTCTGCCGCCGTAACTCAGTTGGTAGAGTGCCCGGCTGTTAACCGGTTTGTCGCAGGTTCGAGTCCTGTCGGCGGCGTTTACGAAATAGTTTGTAGCCCCCAGCATGCGGTCTATCTATCGAACTTCCGTTCGAGCCTTTCAGTGCGCCATACCGGACCGCTTATTCCTGGAATTGTTGTATGAGCGCGGCGAAATCGAGATTGCCCTTGTACAACGCGCTCCCGAGTACTGCGCCACAAGCACCTGCAGCTTTTATTTGTGCTATATCCGCAGAACTGCTGACGCCGCCTGCGATGACGACCGGAACGCGCACCGAGCGAACGAACTCTTGCACGATTTTCGGCTCGATCCCGCGCATCAGTCCTTCGACATCGATGTTCGTAAAGAGTAAGCTGCCAGCGCCCAACTCTTCAGCCTGCTGTGCTGCTTCTGTCGCCTTCACCCCGGTTAGTTCTCGCCAGCCGTCGATCGCCACGGCTCCACCGCGCACATCAAACGCGACCATAACGCGCTGGGCCGAAAACGCCGTGACAATATCACGTATGAGTTCCGGTAAGTGCAGCGCTGCGGTCCCGAAGATAATGCGATCCACGCCCTTTCCGGAACAGAGCTCGAGGAGTTTCACCGCAGCTTCGTACGTTCGAATCCCACCGCCCACCTCGATCTTCGCGCGACCCTGCGCTCCAATGGTCTCAGCGATGCGCACTACCAGCTCGAAATTGGTCTGCTTCTCCTGTAGTGCCGCATCGAGATCGATGATATGAAGCCGCTTCGCACCGAGCTGCACCCAGTGCGCGGCAATCTCCACGGGATCCTGCGTGGTCGAGAAGATCACCGCATCTTTTTTGCCCTGCCGCAGCTGGACGCATCTGCCGCCCTTCAAGTCCACTGCGGGAATGACATCAAAAGCCCGCGTTGCTCGTCTGCGTCGCTCCATGAGGATAAGAGGAAGTTACGAGCATTTATTGCATTGTTATTCATTCGTTCGCTGGGAGTGAACGCTCCAGTTACTCCACCTGCAAGCCGAGCTCACGTGCGAGCTCTTTGTAGCGTACCCGTAAGGTCACCTCGGTAACGCCGGTGGCCTCGGCAACGTCCTTTTGCGTCTTCCGATCGCCACAGAGGATCGCCGCGATGTAAATAGCTGATGCTGCAATGCCCGTCGGCCCTCGGCCACTGGTGATATGCTTCTCAACTGCTTCGTTTATGATCACCAGCGCACGTTGCTCGACCGTCTTTGCCAAATTCAGCTTCGCACAGAATCGCCTCACGTAATCGCGGGGATGTGCAGGAACAAGGCGCATATCGAGACGACTGGCCAGTAATTTGCTTGTCTTTATGATATCCTTGCGACCCACGTTCGTAGCGTTCTCGATCTCGTCGAGCGTTCTCGGCACGTTTTCCTTACGGCAGGCCATATAAATGGACGCAGCCAGTATCTTCTCAATGGACCGGCCGTGGATCAAATCGTGCTCCCATGCTTCCCGGTAAATCGTCAAGCTCTCTTCTCGAGTCTGTTCGGGAATAACGAGTAGCGCGGAGAGCCGCTCGATCTCGTCCTGTGCACGTAGCCGCTGTTTGCCAATCGTGCGACTCAATTTCTTACGGCGCTGACGCTCGCTGAGCCGCTGTAATCGCTCTCGATCAAGCTCTGATCTTTTCCGTGTCTCCTCCGCACGTTCCGACTTCTCCCCTTCCTCGAGCATCATCGCCTTTCTACTCCTGCCCCGCGCTTCGCTTCGCTGAACTCAGCTCAGCTCAGCTCAGCGAAGAAACACAGTCATCTGCGGCAGCTCTTCGCGCTTCACAGAAGCAAAGACCTTTATACTTACGTAGGGATGGCCAACGGGCCCGAAGACGTCGTAGACCGTGCCAATCTGCTGCTTCTCCGCGGTCACGACGGTCGCATTGAGCACGCGCTTGATATTGAGCTTCCCAGACCGGACAATCACCTGATCGTTCAGCACGTGAAGCACGGTTCCCAGTCGCTTGCCCTTCGTAGCCATACTTACGTAAAGGTAATCGGAACGAATATATAAAGTTTACGGAATGTTTTTAAATCTAGCGTATGAAGAACTGGCCTGACGCGCGGGGTAAAAGGGGTATGCATGAGCCAGCAAACACGAGCGGACAACCTTACAGAACCATGTAGGAGACCGCTTCTCCGATGCTCGCCACCTCCTGCACCTCCATCGAATCACCCATATACTCGTCGAGATCGATTTCTCTGGGCGTGTAATAGACGCGCGAGAAGGAGAAGCCGAATATCTGCTGCTCTTCCACCTGCTGCTCGTAATACACGATCGTTTTCTGACCGTAAGGAACGAGTAAGAGCGAGATATTGTGCTTCTCAGCCGCGACCGCTTTATCGAACACACCGCCGACCTGACCGATAGAGCCGTCTTCTTCGATCGTTCCGGTAAGAACACCGTCGAGCCGCACCGACTTCCCCTCGAGCGCGGCGATTGTGGCGATGGTCGTCGCCGCGCCCGCTGACGGGCCGCCGATCACGGTACCGTTGATCGCGAAGGAAATGAGGATGTCCTTATCCGTTATATTCACCTGTGAAAACGCCGCCGCGGCCTCCACAGCTTCCCGGATAGAGTATTGCGTGTCCGGCTCGACGAAGGGGTCTGTATTCACCAGCACGTTTCCCGTTCCTTCTTTCAGCTCGACCGTAACCGTGCCCATCAGGCCCTGGCGGGTGTCGCTGGCCACCGCGACGATGTTCGCGCTCGTCCGACTGTCCGCGCGGGTCTGATTGGCACGGACGAACGGTTCAACGATTTGAGGCGGTTCGGTTTTGGCCGGCTGGAGTTCGAGCAGGTGCTCAATAAGCGCTCGCTGCGCTTCAAGCTGCAGCTGCTGGTGCTGATACAGGAGGTATGATGTGGAGACCGAAAGAATGAGCAGCAGAGTAAGCACAATAATAACGGTGTTTTTGCGGTCCATGCTGAGTGCTCACCTTTTCTTATCTCGCTTTATTAGAGAGCGCCGCTTCTGCGAATGCTCAACCAGAGCCTTACTCATCCCACTCAGAACGGTAGATCTCGAGATCATCATGCTTTTCTCGGCTGGACGAGTTCCCGCAATCTACAGATCAGCGGCATAGGGCTTCTTTTGGGCTTAGTCTTGCCGGTAGTTACTTGACGGCGCTTATCGCCGCTCTCCGTGCTCCACATGAGCGCAAGCCAAAAGACCCACTAGGGCGTAAAGAGCCGGTACTTGATGTGCTCATCGATGATCTCGTCCTCGATCCGTTTTGCGAGTATCTTCTCGGGGTGATGGAGCCCTTTCACGCGTTTGGTGAGGTCGTCGAAGCTGGCGAATTCGCCCTTCTTCCGCTCCTCCACGATCGCCCACATCAATTTCTTCCCGATACCGGGGAAGAGATCGAGCGTATGCAGTCGCGTCGTGATGGGTTTCGCATTGTTAAAGGCCTTGATGAACCGCTCCTCGTTCTCTTCAACGATGATCACCAGGACGTAATGCAGCTCAACCCTCGCCGTTGGCGTTAGCTCCTCGTATCGCAAGCGCTTGATGACGTGATCGATCTTCTCACGTTCGCCCTCGCCGATATACACGCGCTCATAAAGCTCAAAGACTTTATCCTTCTTCGGAGAAAGCTCGATCAAGACGAACTGCTCTTCACCCACTGCCTGAGCCAGCGGCTTTTTCTGATAGACCGGCCGACCGTCATCAAGATGGCCGTAGTGGAGGAAATCGAGGATGCGTGCGTATATCTCTTTCCGCTTCTGCCGTCCGGCGGTACTTTTCTCCATCTTCCCCCGCTTCTCATGCGGATAGCCTCTCATCCTTTAATCTCCTCCTAAAAGGCGCTCCTGCTTACGAAGAATCTCAATCAAATACTCACTCGTGCTTCGCGATGGCGTCCAGGACACTCTCGATGTCCGCCTCGGTGAGCGTGAAGCGCTCCTTCGCGTAGATCGCCCGCACCTCGTTCGGGCTCTTGGGCACCAAATCAGCAATTCGTACCGCAATGCTCTCCTTCATCTTGGGTAACTCGCGCAACTCATCAACCAGTGCACGGGAACTTTCTGCACTCAGTTTCGCGAATTTCGAGGTATGCTCAGAGGCTTTCCTTCGCTCGTACCGGATCTCCTCCGTCGCGCCCTCTTCTTCCTTCTCCGCGCCCCTGGCACGGGGGGCCCGCAGAGCTTGCAGGGTTTCTTTAGCCTCAGCCAGCGTCAGGACGCTTTCATCAAGTATCTCTTTTACGATCATGATCTGGTTCCCCTTTTCCTACCCACGCACTACACTACTCGGGTAGCCATTACAAAGATAAAAGGGTTTTTATTATAGTATCAGAAATCCATGGTTCATCAGTCACCGGTGGGTAGTATAATTAATGCGCGATTTTGTGGTTAAGGACATAACCCTTGCGAACGAGGGTCGGAATCGGATCGAATGGGCACGACGGCAGATGCCGGTGCTGCAGTTATTACGAGCGCGTTATAAAGCGGAGCACCCCCTTGCCGGCGTGAAGATCACCGCCTGCCTCCATGTCACGGTGGAAACGGCGAATCTCATCCTGACGCTCCGCGACGGTGGTGCGCAGATCGCGTTAACGGGCTCGAACCCGCTCAGCACGCAGGATGATGTCGCTGCCGCGCTCGCGGCTGACGGTATCCACGTCTACGCCTTCCGGGGTGAAAATGAGCAGGAGTACTACGCGTGTCTGGACGAAGCGTTGGCGCACGGGCCCGAGATCATCCTTGATGATGGCGCGGATACGATCGCGCGGGTACACGAGCGCGGTATTGCGGGCATCATCGGCGCTTGCGAAGAGACGACGACCGGAGTTATTCGGTTACGAGCGCTCTCCGCGGCTGGAAAGCTCGAATTTCCGGTCATCGCGGTTAACGACGCGGAGACGAAGATGATGTTCGATAACCGCTACGGTACCGGACAATCAACTCTGCACGGCATCATGAACGCGACGAACTTCCTGTTCGCCGGCAAGACGGTCGTCGTTGTGGGCTATGGCTGGTGCGGTCGCGGCGTCGCACTGCGGGCGCGGGGGCTCGGATCGAAGGTGGTGGTGGTGGAGGCCAATCCGCGGAAGGCGCTTGAGGCGCATATGGATGGCTATTACGTGATGCCGATGAAGGAGGCGGCGAAGGTCGGCGATCTGTTCATCACGGTCACCGGTGACATCTCCGCGATACGGCGGGAGCATTTCGAGCTGATGAGGGACGGCGCTCTCATCGCGAATGCCGGGCATTTCAACGTCGAGATCAATATTCCGGACCTTGAAGCGCTTGCTGTAGCCAGTAAGGAGGCAAAAGCCGAGGTGCGGGAGTATTGCATGGAGGACGGACGGCGGTTATATGTACTCGCGGAAGGCCGGCTCGTGAATCTTGCCGCCGCGTTCGGGCATCCGCCGGAGGTCATGGACATGAGCTTCGCGAATCAGGCCTTATGCGTTCGCTACATCGTGGAGCAGCAGGGGCGACTGCGTAACGAGGTATATACCGTGCCGCGGGAGCTTGATGAGCAGGTAGCGCGCATGAAGTTGGATGCGCTGGGCATCGAGATCGAAGAACTGACCGCCGAGCAGCGGACGTATCTCAGCTCCTGGGAGTTGGGCACGTGAACAAGCAGTGTCCCGCGTGAAATTGGGGGAGGGATCCATCCCGTTGAAATAGCCGCGCGGGGTTCGTTACTGTTCGGAGGTAACGGCTGTGGAAGCGGCGGGAAGCGGAGATTTTAGCGGCCGCGGAAGAGGAGCTGAGGTGAAGTGAAGTGAAGTGCTCCTTCATCCGTCTGGCGTAGAAGAGTCGCGGCGCTGCGGACTCGCCTTCCAGGAGGGAGATCAGGAGCCGTACATCACGTAATAGCCCATAAAGTCGGCCAGTATGGGCATCAAATCGAGCCCCCTTATCCGGTTCAAGCCGCCGGACGCGACCGAGAGCTCGTCGAATTTCGTGACGTTGTCCGTCCGCACCCCCGTGCCATGTATGAGAAGGGGAACGGGATCACTGCAATGCCTTTTTATGGCTACGGGCGTGCTGTGGTCGCCGGTAACGGCAAGGTATGCCCCGGCGTCTTTGAGTAGTGCCACAAGCTCAGCGTCCACCCGCTCTATGATCGCTTTCTTGCCCTCGAAATCGCCGTCGTGGCCGTGATTATCGGTATCCTTCACGTGCAGGAAGACGAAGTCGTGCTCTTCCAGTGCCTGTAACGCCGCCTTCGCCTTGTTCGTTAAGTTCGTATCTGCCTTACCGGTCGCACCGTCCACCGGTAAAACGTCCATACCGACGTACTGCGCAACGCCCTTATAGAGTGAGGCGCCGGCGACGCACGCGGCGCTGAAACCGAAGCGTTCATGAAGCGACGTGATCGGCTCGGGCGTGCCCGCACCGCGCATCAATATGATATTCGCGGGCAGTTCACCCTTCTGTCTCCGTTCCGCATTTATCGGATGCTCGTTAAGGAGCTCGTAACTGAGCTTGATGAAGGTATTTACGATACGCGCGGTCTTCCGCTCGGCCGCGCCGTCCTTCAGGGGCTTACAGTCCTGTACGAGCGCCCCGGCCACGTGCGAATCCACATCGGAGACATAGCGCGAGAGCCCCTCGCCGTTCATGACAACGGCGCAGCGATGTTGCGTGGTATTTTTCAGTGTGATTCTGACATCCTCGATGTCGAGCCCATCGAGCAGCGCAGCCAGTTCCTTGCTCCCCTTTCTACCTGCTCGCCTATCGAGCACACGCATTTCGGCGTCCACGGTCGCGAAATTAGCGCGAAAGGCCACGTCGCCCGCATGCAGCGGTATGTCCGCGCCGAGCGCTTCAAAGACACCCCGGCCGGGATAATTATGGTACGGATCATAGCCAAAGAGTGCAAGATGCGCCGTGTCGCTACCGGGTACGATACCCGGAGAGATAATATCCAGCAAGCCGGAGATACCCGCTGTGCAGAGTGCATCCAAATGTGGCGTATCTGCCGCCTGGAGCGGGGTCATGCCCTGTACAGAAGGACGATCACCGAGGCCGTCGCAGACCAATAATATCGCCTTCTTCGAATCAGAATTGGATTTCGTGTTTGCGCTCGTCATCTTATTATTGTTCTTAGCAGTTAACGGTAATAAAACGTGCTATTTTTTAATAGATAGGAGATATGCTATGCTGGCTGAGCGGAAACGGGCGGCCCTGAGATCGAAATTCATCGGTGCACTCCTCGGCACGGCCATTGGGGACGCATTAGGCGCGCCGCTGGAAGGTTGGAGCAGCGCGCGGGTCGTAAAGGTCTACGGTGATGCGGGACGGTTAGAGCTGGTAGGAGGTCGTTATACTGACGACACCGAGCAGATGATCGGCGTGGCGGAGTCGTTAGTCAGGCATGCTGGTTTTGATGGTGCGGATATGGCGCGAACGCTCGTTCGTAACATGAACCCGAAGCGTGGCTACGGCCCGGGCTCGCGAGCCGCATTCGAACGACTGCGAGCGGGTGCCCGGTGGGACGAAGCGGCGCAGGGCCTGTTCGGGGGTAGGGGCTCATATGGCAATGGTGCCGCGATGCGCATTGCGCCCGTGGGGCTCCTGTATTATGCTGATAGGAAGAAACTGAGAGAAGTCGCATACTGTTCGAGCCAGATAACACATACGCACGAGCTGGGTAAAGAAGGTGCAGCGCTACAGGCGTTCGCGATCGCGCTGGCGTTACGCGATGAGCGCGATGAGATGCTGTCTCAGCTCGAGGATTTTGTGCAGCACGAGCTCTATAAGGAGAAGCTCAGGCGCATGGAGCGGCTTTTACGAGCTGGAGCACGGAGCGGTGAGATCATTGCCGAGCTGGGCAATGGCATGGCTGCGTTCGACTCGGTGCCCACGGCGATCTATTCCTTCCTGCGGTATGAAGACTTTGAGCGCAGTGTCGCCTCTGCGATACGTTTGGGCGGCGATACCGATACGATCGGCGCCATGACGGGCGCGATCTGCGGCGCATACTACGGCGACCAGGCGATCCCGAGCGAATGGCTGGCACGGCTCGAAGACGAGGAGAAGGGGAAGCGATACATAGCACAGCTAGCAGAAGAGTTATATTATATAACTACTGCAGAGCAATAGCTATAAGCTAGATTACTTATAGTTTGAATCATGAGCGGAGGAAGTGTACCGGTGATCTTCAAAGCGCTGAGTAGTAAGACGCGGATGGAGATGCTGCGGCTTTTGCTGCAAGACGAGTATCATATCTCCGGTCTGGCGAATGAACTGGGCATCTCGGTACCCGTGGCTGCGAAGCATGTCAAGCGCTTAGAGGATGCCGATCTGGTGCATCGCAAGGCCTTTGGACGGACGCACGTGCTCTCCGCGAACCGGAAGCGGCTGTACGACGCGATGGATACGTTCAGTGGGGATTACGAAGTGCACACGCAGAGGGGTATAAATATCCTGGATGCGCTGAAGGAGGTTGACGGGATCGGGATCAAGAAAGTAGGAGATAAGGAGTTCATTGCGTCAATCGACGGCGAGGAAGGTTTTTACATCTATGAGGTAAACGGCAAATCCCCGGCGGTGCCCATCAACGAGTATACGATGGATGATGGCGGGGAGATCCAGATAAAGCGGTTGGTGCCGGTACTTACGAAGCGCGTTAGGGTGAGGATCCCCCCGGCGGAGAACACGGTAAAGAAACGAGGTCGTGAGTGAGGTTCGGATCAGACCGGCGATAGCAAGTTTTATTTACTTGAAGGCGGGTATAGAGAAAGATCGATGTGCGGTATTATCGGGTACATCGGACTCAAGCAAGCGTTTCCGTACCTGACGAGCGGTCTGGAAAAGCTGGAGTATCGTGGCTACGATTCGGCCGGTATTGCGCTCTGCGCTGCTGAGCTGCAGTTGCAGAAAGCTGTGGGAAAACTGAGTGAGATCTCATTCGAAGCTGGAGAGGGGACGATAGGAATCGCCCATACCCGGTGGGCGACGCACGGTAAAGTTTCCATTGGGAACGCGCACCCACATACAGACTGCAATAATGAGATCGCGATCGTTCATAACGGCATAATAGAAAATTACCGGGAACTGAAAGCGTGCTTGATCGAGAACGGGCATACGTTCAGATCTGAAACAGACTCTGAGACGATTGCGCACCTCGTGGAGGAGTTCATGAAGCGCGGCTTCGAGTTTGAGGATGCGTTTCGTAACGCGTTGCGACTGCTCGAAGGGAGCTATACCATTCTCGCGATACGGAACGGTGAGCGGAAGCTCCTTGGTGCGCGAAAAGGCTCGCGGTCACTCTGTATCGGTATCGGAGCAGACGGGATCTTCCCCTCGTCCGATGTGCTCGCGTTCCTGGAGTGGACGGATAAAGTCATCTATCTGAGAAGTGGCGATGTCTTCGTCGCGGACGATAACCAGACAGTGCGGATTTACAATTTAACCGATGGTCGAGCGGTAACACGCCCGGTGGACTGCATCACGTGCAATGCGGAAGAGGCAAAGAAGTGCGGGTTCGAGCACTTCATGCTGAAGGAACTCAGTGAGCAGGATGAGACGCTGCTCAGAGCGTTACAGCAGGAGGAAGACGGAGTGCGGAGCATCTGTGATACGATGCGCCACGCGTTTGGCACGTTCTTCATCGGCTGTGGATCCAGTTATCACGCGTGTCTGGCTGGCAGCTACCTCTTCTCGAAGATCGCGAAGGTGCACGTGAATACCGTCCTGGCCTCGGAATTCGAGCATTATGAGGACTTTCTAACGGATGACACGTTAGTTTTGGCCATCTCGCAATCGGGCGAGACCGCGGACGTTTTGGATGCGGTGAACGCGGCGAAGCGGCGTGGCAGCAAGGTCGTAGGGATCGTGAACCGCGAGGGCTCGATCCTCACGCGGGAGAGCGACGCGCTCCTGATGATGAAAAGCGGGCTTGAACTCTGCGTGCTCTCCACGAAGACCTACACGTCACAGGTCGTGCTCATGGCACTGCTCGCCTATGCACTGGCAGATAAGTACGAGGACGGCTTGAAGAAGCTCGGGAGCCTGTATATCGATATTTTTAACCTGACTTCGCGAACGATGCGTGAGTATCTGGAGCAGCTCGCTGCGCAGCTCTATAATAAGGATCATATCTATCTCATCGGCCGCGAGCTGCAGTATGCGACCGCTTTGGAGGCGGCGTTGAAGATAAAGGAGGTCTCATACATCCATGCGGAAGCGTTCGCCGGCGGTGAGCTGAAGCACGGGCCGCTGGCGCTGATCGAGGAAGGCACCCCGTGCATCGTCTTCGTTGCCGCGGAGAACAAGGCGAAGATACTCTCGAACGCGGAGGAGATAAAGAGCCGCGGCGGGTACATCATTGGAGTCGCTCCGGAACGCGAGGCGATCTTCGATTTCTGGATCAAAGTCCCGGAAGCGGAGGAACTGAACCCGATCATTCAGATCATCCCGATGCAGGTGCTCGCTTACGAGCTTGCGGTGCTGCGCGGGCTCGATCCCGATAAGCCGCGGAACCTGGCGAAGAGCGTGACCGTGAGCTAAACGGAACGGACGACTCAGGACGGTTTTATTAACGGCGAATACCTACAGACTATAATACATACCATTCTCTGAGCTGAACTAACCGGAAGGATTGAGCTCTGAAGAAGCAGACGATGCTTGAGCGCTAACTATGCCAGAGAGAAGCAAAGACTGGATGGATCAAGCAGAGCGTGATTTACACGTAGCGGAAGAGCTGCTGCATGATGAAATATATGAATGGTCCTGTTTTGTTGCGCACCAAGCGGCGGAGAAAGCGTTGAAAGCGGTATTCCAGAAGTTCCATGCGGTTGCCTGGGGTCATTCGATCTTAGACCTTTTGAAAGCACTGGCGCGGCGCGAGGCGGTACATGAGGACCTGTTTCAGTGTGCCCGGAGTTTAGACAAATATTATGTCCCCACCCGATATCCGAATGGTTTTGAATCCGGAAGCCCGTACGAATATTTCACACGGGAGGATGCAGAGCATGCAATCGTTTATAGTCGAAGAATCATTGAATTCTGTCAAGGTTTTCTGGCTTGACCAGGAGCGTTTGCGAGCGGAGCTGTACAGAACCGCCCAGAAAGTGGGTACGGGGGATAAGAACGTCGTGAAGATCGTCTTATTTGGGTCGCTCGCGGAGAACCGTGCCGTGCCGGGCAGTGACGCAGATATTTTAATTATATTGAAACAGTCAAGTGCACCGTTTTTGACGCGCATAGAGGAATGGAGCGAGAAGTTCTCGGTAGATTTCCCGATCGAACTTTTCCCGTACACCGAGGAGGAGTTAGATAATCCTGTTGTGCAGAATGCGATGATCAAGGGTATTACCTTATTTGAACAATAGGAAGAAAACCATGCAGCAGGTACTGTTTACTGATTTAAACTTCAAATTTCAAATCACAAATAACAAAAAATATCAAATATAAAAGTCCTAATTTTCAAAACGGATTTTATTAACGCGCGTTCTATAAAACAGCTTCAGTGTGTGTGCCTCGCCATTTTCTCCTAGTAGCAATCGCGTCACGTTCAGCAATAGTATAAGTTGCAGCTCAGGTTTTATGACCACTTTTCTGTTGCCTGAAGACAGTTATAAGTAAACCTCTCTGAGCGCTTCATAAATATCACGCGCTTGCTCTCGTTTTCTTAACTCCGCCATTCATGTTATCATCGCTGTCTGATGCCGATCGCCCTATCGATTTTCAAGGAACTCCTTTGGTGTTAGGACAGTCACATGAGTGCGATCAACGAACTGCTTCGTATTCCAAGTAACAAATCTTGACGACAGATGTTCTTCTGCAACCGTCAGGATCAATGCGTCTTGAAAGCCCATTTTCAGCGTTATCTTCTGAAATACATGCTCAAAGAGGTTTCCGACAAACTCATTCACCGAGATAAAAGCAGTTGACGGATAGAGTATTTTCACGCCATAAACATCTCCAAATCCTTTAAATAACTTTGTAAGCTCAACTTCATTTAGATTGAACGATGCTATACCGAGCAGTTCGAACAAATTAAATATTGAGGTTGTTTTTTCTTCCGCTTCATTTAAAAACGTTTTGTTAATTTCATACCTATCATCGTTTGGGAATAACTTATCGATGACGAAGATATCAGTATCAATAAAGATCATCTTCGCTTCCTCAAGGTAGCCATGACTTCATCTGTACGTTCACCGAAACGTTCTTTCCACGCTTCACTCTGCCTTACGGTATCCCATAACTCGTCCAGCTCTTCTTTACTGTAGCCGGTCTGCTCGCTTATACCCATAAGCTGCCGTTCGATAAGCACTGCGATACTACTCTTCTTCTCGGTGCCGAAAAAATGTCTCACCGCATCGATCACCACCTCACTCCGATTTTTGTAGAGCCCTTGTTGAACAAGCCCTTCAATCGCTTCAGCCAATTTCTCCGGCATCCTCACTTGTAGTACATTTTTTGACATGCGTTCCCCACCATGGTTTTAGCTACGTTGTAGTACCCTATAAAAGTTACGCGCTCGCTCTCGTGTCCTTGACCGTTTTTTAACATTCGTGCTGATTATGTTTAGGTGCGCAAGCACGGCTCTTAGATTTATCGAGGGAGTACGGGCATCCCGATCATCGTCTTCGCTGCCGCGAAGACTAAGGCGAAGAGCCTTCCTCCTGAACATAGAGGAGGTGGGGTGGAGGTGCGCAAAAGGTTTTTTAGTATCCACCGACTTAATAAGATTTGAAGCCATGCACGCACGAGCGGAGATCATCGCCCGCGGCCAGGTGCAGCGGGTTGGATACCGGGACGAGGGTGAACGAGCCGCGCGTGACCTGGAGCTTACGGGCTATGTGCAGAATGTGAAACCGTACGATGTCAGGATCGTGTGTGAAGGTGAGCGGTCTGCTCTTGACTCGTTTGTTGAGCGGATCAGGATAACAACGTACCCTATCGAGGTGAAAGACCTGGCGATCCGTTTTGAGCATGCAACCGGCGAGTTCGAGTATTTCGAGATAAAACGAGGAGATATGGCAGAGGAACTCGGCGAACGACTCGATCTCGCACGGACCGATATGACCAAAATGATCGGGAAGCAGGATGCTATGCTCGGTAAAATGGACGTGATGATCGAGAAGCAGGATCTGATGATCACCAAACAGGAAGAGACGATAACAGTCATCAAAGAAGAAGGCGAGAAGACCCGAAGTGGGGTGCACCCCATATTTCTCCTTCCAGCATGCCAATCGCCTATTTTATATTGATAACTCTTTTGGTGTTTGGACATTCACATGAGTACGGTCAACGAAATGCTTCGTATTCCGTGTTCGGATTGGGCGTTACAACTAAGGCAGGTTGAAGGATCCTGATTTTATTGCATCTTCTGGCTGCTCGACCTTGACCATTTTGGCGTGTCGGCGGGCCGAAGATTTTGCACGGTCTTTGAGTAGAAGTATGGCTGCACCCTGGAGGAGTTTGAACGTCGGCTGAAGGCCGAGCCGGAGGTTTTTGAACGGTGGGATGTTTATCCCAAGTGGCAGGCGTACCGTGCGAGCTTGCGGGTTAGAGGCCAAATTGCGAGCTATAGAAGATGCTCAAGACGTTAGAATTACTAAAACACAGGCTCTTCACGGGTTATGAAATACTCGATTTCAAACAAGGTAAAGATTTCTATTATCTCAAGATAAAGGCTATATTATTCGATAAGGTAGAGTGAGCTTCATATACGGGAATATGTAAAAGAAATGGACTATCTTTACTCCACTCCTATCACTGGCAAGATTCGAATGGTACCCTGAGAATCAGGTGGGATAACTCACCACACCACCGGCAGATTAGAACGTTTCCCCATCATAAGCATACACCTGAACTTGAAGAATCATATGAAATTGGTTTTGAAGACATCCTCAGGATAATTGAGCGCAGGATAAAAAATTGATAGAGTTCTTTAATCATAGGTTGAGCACCTGAAAGAGGATTGGCGTCCTAATTACTAGATTGCCGAATACATCGAAGCGGCGTTGATGAGAGCGAGGTATGAGCTTATAGAGAATGAGGAGTCGTATTATGGCTAAGTACCCGAGCTCGCCGGGGTGTGGGCGACAGGCAAAACGCTCGAGGAGTGCCGTAAGAATCTGGCTGAGGTGATTGATGGCTGGCTTGCAGTGAGACTGAGGAAGGGGATTGCCCATTCCACCATAGATTAGAACGTCCAGCGCGGGCAATTTCGCGTTTGGTGACATATTCAGGGCGCCAAGAAGCGAGTAATTCGGAAGCTTTATAAGTACCTGTTTTTGTACTATCTTTTAGGGGCACTGGATTTTAGGTTAGGTACGTGCATGGAACTTCAAAAGAGATATCAGAACGTGGTGGCTGAATTCCTCAAGAGGATTCTTGAGCAGTATCGGGAGAGGATAGACGGTGTCATTCTCTTTGGATCAGTAGCGAGGGGCGAGGCGAAAGAGGATTCTGATATTGATATTTTAGTAGTGGGGGATATTACGTTAGATGAGTTAGTTAACATATCATATCCCTTGTTATTAGAACACGGCGAACTTATATCAGCAAAAAACATGGATAAAGATCATTTCAATTTTTTAGTAAAGAATGGATATTCTTTCATAATGAATGTTTTAAAGGAAGGGATAATATTATATGAAAGATTCGGAGAAGCATTTAGAACGAGCAGAGGAGAAGCTCAGATCAGCAAGCCTTTTGTTTGAAAATAATATGTTTACTGATGTTATTAGTGAGGCCTATTATTCGATGTTTCACGCTGCAAAAGCTTTGCTTGCCCTGCGCGGTCTTTTTTCGAAGACACATACAGGTGTAGTCTCTCAGTTCGGTTTGCAATTTGTTAACGAAGGTCTTATTGAAGAATGGTATGCAAAGAGCTTGGCAATAGCACAGACAAAGCGCGAAAAAGCGGATTACGATATTTTTTATGAGCCCAGTAACGAAGAGGCGGAATCAGTACTAGAATGCGGATAAGTTTTTACAGCGAATTAAAGAAGCGATAGAAGCGTTACGGTAAACCGTTAAGGGATTTTAAAGTCACGAATGAGGAAGATCTTTGCATATATCGCTCGCGTTTATAGTTAAGGACCAAACAATTTATACTTAACCTCTTGGTCTAGAAATCGTTCTATCCATCCTTGTGCAAAGCTAAGCCGTGACGAAAATGCCTCAAAGTGCTCACGGATCAAACACATCAAATAAGAGAGATCTGGGATAAAGGTCTGAGAGATGACACGTTTGATACTCTTCCATATAAACTCGATCGGATTCAAATCGGGCGAATAAGCTGGCAGATAGACCAGCTTGATGCCACATTCAGCGGCACACGCTTCGGTCAGCTTCGCATGATGTGACATGAAATTATCGAGAAGCACGACAATTCTCCATTTAGGATTGAACGCACGTATCGTTTTCAAAAATTCACACACCGATTCTTTCCGCGAGTCGCATATGAAGTCAATAACTGAGGTGCCATTGAGCGCGTAAAAGCCAAAGGTGTTTGCTCGTATTTTCGTTGTGTTTTTCCATAGTACTGGTTTGCCAAACGACCATAGTCGCTGCGTATTCGCCGTTGTCTGCGGCGAGGTCTCGTCGAGAAATCCAATGATTGTCTCATCATGTATTGTGCCAAGGTTTTTTTAAACATTCTTCTGCATCGGCAGGTCTCCGGTAATCGTGTGCATACGGCTTGGCATACCGCATTCCAAAGTTCCTCAAAATGATTCGTACCTGTTTCAGCGTATACTCGACCCCGAAGGCGTTCCGTATGTACTCGCGGATTTCATTCGTTGTCCAATCATCGCGTTCTTTGAGGTGCATGTAGAGCTGCTCTTTCTGCTCTCCTCGGAGCTTGGATGGTCTACCGCCAGCAAATCGTGGCACTAAACCGGCATAACCCAGCTCATTCCATCGCTTCTGCCAGATGTATCCCACACACTTCGTGATACCGACCTGTCTCGTGGCACACTCAACACTTTCACCCGCATATCGATATTTGATAAAGTAGAGCCGCTTCAAGATTTTTGCATCCTTTTCCAGCGTCTTTATTCGCTTGTCCAGCTCATCAACACTCTCATGTCGCCGAATAGGGATCTGTTCGGGTTTAGACATGATCTAAGATAGGAAAGGTAAGTATTAAAAGTTTAGTGTTTAACTATATACTTAAAGGATCTTAGTTTGAATGGTCGGTCGTCTTTTAGGTGCTCAAGCATTCGAACGTGTGAGGGCGTCCCGAGCATCGTCTTCGTTGCCGCTGATACCACGTTGACGATCCTCTCGAACGTGGAGGTGATAAAGAGCCACGGCACTCCTTGCAGGTGTAGAGAACCTATCGGATTGGGTATTACGGCTAATGCAGGTATGAAATATCATGATTCTGTTACATCTTCTGGCTGGAACGGTGAGGCCGGGGTGAAAACGATTGAAAGACATATTTACTAGCGACTATTTATCTATGTCCTAAGGGGCGAGAGGGAGGAAAGAAGAGAAATGCCACGAGCGATTGAAATCACGGTGGAGTTTACGCCTGATTTGGAAGTCGGAGGCTACGTGGCCTATTGTCCTGAGCTCGATATAGCGACCGAGGGCGAGACGATCGAAGCAGCGATGGCAATGATGAAAGAAGCGGCGGAAGGCTACCTTGAACTCGTGGGACTCGATACGTTGCCGACCCATAGATTTGGGAAGAGGGTAGTAAGGAAGTTGAGCTTGATGGCGAATGTCTAAGTTGCCCGCATACTTTCTTCTCTGAAAAAAGAATCTGTGCTAAGAAAGAGCCCTTTTCGCTTTCGGGAAAAGGGAGAATACAGATGTCGATCTTCTTTGTTATATGGCGCTTTGATGAGAGTGAACGCCATCTAAAGGCCAGCCGGAAGATTTGGATAAGCACGTGAAAGCTAGCAGAACGAAGAGTTAGCGTGACCGTGCGCGAATGAGCTAGTGTCTTGACAATTTATTTTCCAGTCAATATTTATATGTGGGGTACTCCATACTGGTTTCATGAGCAGATT
>OMKS01000615.1_pt1 | contig 33006 bp, 31 predicted proteins | sample 1674721 | NCBI WGS metagenome assembly OMKS01 (sample SAMN06264996, study PRJEB25208) | sediment metagenome | isolation source: hot spring sediment | place: USA: California | collected 2014-09-02 | reverse complement strand
GGCGGCTAAACTTGCCCCTGCTTTGGCGGATCTACTCCGCCATCAGCATATTGCCGTTACTTTGGGCGAAATTTAGGCAGTTAGAAGCTTTGTCGTCATCGCTCAACTCCTAGCCAGTGAGTGGGTTTGAGCAACTATAATCGATTATTTTGTTCAAGGCAAGTTTACCCTTTTTGGTTCCGGCTTGTCCGGGTTAGGTAGTTCCAAGATTTAAAATACACCATATTTCAAGCGAGCCTCTAAAGTTCATAAGCGGACTTCCGGAAGCCCCGTTTACGGGGCGTGGGCCTGTTGCCCGGTGATTTATCGCCGGGCGAGCGGCGGCCAACCATTACCGGATTGTTTTCTTAATCTTCATGAGGCCGGGGATATGAGGGGGATTTTCGACTTGCGACTTGCGTCCCGCATCTTTTCTCGTATACTATTTGTGGAACACAAAACGCCCCGCGACGTCAAAGCCGTCCGGGGCATCAATTGTCGGCGGCACTCGCGTTGTGGTGGATTTAAGTACAGCATCCACCCTCTGCGCGCCGGCTCGCCGGAGGAGGTGGTCTTAAGCTAAAGCCGTATAAGTCTGCCTAATACCATGTTCCTTGTCAGTTCTGTTCGGGAAAACCGAATTGTACGATCTATACCAAAACAATATGAGGAGGTTTCACAATGGATTTCGAGGGTTACTGCGTCAAGTGTCGCAAGAAGCAACAGATCAAGGAAGGTGTCGTCAAAGAGACGGCCAATGGTCGGCAGATGGCTCAAGGCACCTGCCCTGAGTGCGGGACGAAGGTAACGCGCTTCCTGCCGAAAGAAAAATAAGCACTGCGTTTCACCACAAATTCCCCGGCCATCTGTGACCGGGGAATTTCCTTACTGGAGGTCGTATCCACTATGCCACAAGTTATTGCCGACGCCTCCGCTGTCCAACAACAGGTTGAGCGGGATTATCGTTGGAATTTTCTGGTCAACGTCCTGGATGGCGCCAGTTTCTGGTTCGGGATAAGCTTTATCTCCGGCACGATCACCCTGCCGCTGTACGTTAGCCATTTCACCAGCAATCCTCTGTTGATCGGCCTGATCCCGTTTCTTAATACGGCGGGCCATCTCTTGCCGCAGTTGTTCGTCGCCAATGCTGTCGAGCGCGCTCCCAAGAAGAAATTTTTCCCGGTGACGATCGGTTTCTTTCTCGAACGGGTGCCCATCTTCTTGCTGGCCCCGACAGCGTATTTCCTGGCGACCGGCCGGCCGGCTTTAGCCCTGGCCGTTTTCTTTGTGTTGTTCGCGTGGCACAAGTTTGGCGCAGGCGTGATCATCGTAGGTTGGCAGGATATGATTGCGAAAATCATCCCACTGGAGAAGCGCGGGCACTTCTTTGGTATCACGAATTTCCTCGGCAACGGGGCCGGCGTCCTGGGAGCGATGGCCGTTCCCTTTGTGCTCGATAGATTCACCTTCCCGTTGGGCTACGTCATTTCCTTCGCGATCGCTGCTGTCCTAATCTTCATCTCCTGGATATTCCTTTCGCTTGCGCGCGAACCGGCCGTCCACAGCAGTAAGCCGCCCGTTTCGCAGTTGGACTACCTGCGTTCCTTGCCGCAAATCCTGCGGCGCGATCGTAACTTCCGCATGTATCTGCTGGCGCAGATCGTCTATACGTTCAGCGGGATGGCGACCGGTTTTCTGACGGTGTATGCGGTACAGATGTGGGCTTTGCCGGACGCGAAAGCCAGCGGCTTCACCATCGCCTTGCAAGCCGGGTTGGCCCTGGCGAACCTGTTTTTCGGCTTTTTCTCCGACCGCAAAGGCCACAAGTTGAGCCTGGAGATCTGCCTGATATTGAACGTTCTGGCCACTATGCTGGCGATCTTTGCGCCCAGCCCCTGGTGGTTTTTCGTCATCTTTTTCCTGCGCGGCGCGGTTGACGCGGGCGTCTTTATCTCCGCGATTTCCATCGTCTACGAGTTTACCGGCGCGGAGAGCCGTCCCACGTACATCGGCCTGGCCAATACCATTCCGGGGGTGGCGGGAGCCATCGCGCCTTTGATCGGCGGGTGGCTGGCCGGAGCCATAAGTTACCGGGCGATGTTCGTGCTTGCGGCGATCATCGGGGTGATGAGCTGGGTCTTGCTGCGTTTCGCGGTGCACGAACCGCGCAAACTCCGCACCACGACACCGACTACAACTTGAGTGCACGGATGGACACGGAAAACACGGATTTGGACTACGGGACTACCGGACTAAAGACTGCCTGACTATTTTTGAGAAGATGATTTGTGGAACTGACCTTGACCACCCCCGCTCTGCTGTTCCCGGCGCTGTCGCTCTTGTTGCTGGCGTACACCAATCGCTTCCTCGCCCTGGCCAATCTCATCCGAGAGCTGCATCGCCGTTACCAGACCGAGCCGGATCCCGGCGTGGCGGGGCAGTTGGCGAACCTGCGGCGGCGCGTTTACATCATCCGCGACATGCAGGCGTTGGGCATCGCCAGTCTGTTCGCCTGCGTGCTGTGCATGTTCCTGCTGTTCGCCGGGCAGATGGTGGCCGGTGAAGTGGTGTTCGGCGCGGCGCTGGTGCTGATGTTGCTCTCGCTGGCGCTCTCGTTCTAGGAAATCCTGATCTCCGTGGATGCGCTCAAGCTCCAGTTGCAGGATATGGAGCCGCCGCGATGAACACCGATTCCGCGCATCAAAGCCGTTGGGCGATTGGAGAAGTCGTTTTTGGCATTCCCTTTCTTGTGGGAATTGCCCTGCACAGGCTGCTGCCATTTTTTTTGCCACAGGGAATCCTCAGGCAAGTCCTCATCCCTGTGGGCATCGTGCTTATCTTCATCGGCATGGGTTTTATTGTATTGGCGCGCCGGGCGTTTGCGCAGTTCTGGCAGCCCACGGATCCCGGTCAGCCGACAAGTCAGGTGATCACGACAGGCGTGTTCGCCATATCGAGAAATCCGCTCTATCTTGGCGCGGCGCTCCTGTTTCTCGGCTTCGCCCTGATGATGAATGTGCTTTGGACCTTGGCGACTCTTTTCGCTTCGATGGTTGTTTGTCACTACGTCTTGATCATCCCTGAGGAAAAGTATCTCGCGGCGAAATTTGGCGAAGCGTACAAGGCATACACTGCCACCGTGCGGCGGTGGCTGGGTCGAAAGTGAATCGCAGAAGCTGAACAGGTGCTTGTCTTCGTTACTCTGGAGGCAATGATATGGAAATTCCCATTATGCTGATCATCTTTTCGCTCCCTTCGATCATCTACATGACCGTGTTGGCTACTCGCGGCACGCCGTTTTCTGAAGCCAGGAAGAATGTTGGTTGGACCTTATGCACGGGGAAAGACCTCCTGTATGCGGTGGCTGTGTTCGCCGTGATCGCTATCATCGCCTTTGTCGTCCTTAAGTTCATACCGGCTTCATTGCTCGAAGGCGCTACGTCATATTCCGGGCAGCCGCTCAACGCCCGATCCATTCTGGCGGCGTTGCTGAAAGAGGCTTTTTACATCGCCCTGGGTGAAGAGGTCTTTTTCCGTGGTTTTCTGGGGAGCTGGCTATTCAGGCGGTTGGGCTTCCGCTGGGGAAACCTGGTGCAGGCGATCGTGTTTCTCTTGCCGCACCTGTTCCTTCTCGCGGTTGGCCCGCAAATCTGGCCGGTCTTCATTATCCAATTCTGCGCCGGATGGGCGCAGGGCTGGCTGCAATACAAGTCGGGGAGCATTTTGCCGGGGTGGCTTGTTCACACCGCGACCAATCTGGCAAGCGCCATATCGTTTATGGGATGAATAGTTTACTTTATGCACTGATTACCGTATTCGGCTGGGGGACGTGGCTCGCGCCGTCGCAAAAGGTCGCTTTCCCCAACCAGCAGGTCAAAACCCTGTACGTGGTCGCGGCCAATCTGGGTATTGCGACGGCGGTGGCCCTGTGGCAGGGCGGTGTACGGGACCTGACCCCCGCCACATTCTGGTTGACGTTCCTCGGCGGCATGATCTGGGCGGTGGGCGGCTTGAGCGCCTTCACCGCCACGAACGCGCTGGGTATGGCCAAGGCATTCGGCGTCTGGGCGCCGCTCAACATCATCGTCAGCCTCATCTGGGGCGCGGTCTTGTTCGATGAATTTGTGAATTTGAGCGCCAAGACGATTCTATGGCTGATTGCCGCGATTGTGATGATCCTCGTTGGGGTTTCGCTGATTATTTGGGCGAAGGGCGCTGACGAAGATGGGCAAAAGCCGGGCGCATTTCGGCTTGGGCTGACCGGAGCGGTTGGCGCCGGTATTTTGTGGGGCAGCTATTTCATCCCGATCAAATATGCCGGCGTGTCGCCCTGGGCAGGCGCGTTCCCCTCGGCGCTCGGCATGGCTGCCGGCGGCGTGATCCTGGCGTTCCCGTCGCGCCGCTCGTGGAAGCTGGCCGCGCCCGGCGACGCCGCGCGTGCCGGTTTGACCGGCGTGTTGTGGAGTGTGGGGAATTATGGGATGCTGTTGTTGGTGGACGCCATCGGCGCGGGGAAAGGCTTCACGATTTCCCAGACGGCGGTCGTCGTCGGCGCACTCATCAGCATCTACTGGCTGCACGAACCGCCTCCCAAAACCCGCGCCGCGAGGCTGACGTTCACCGGCTGTATCTTGGCAACCGTGGGCGGTATTGTGTTAGGCAATCTCAAGTAGAAAAGCAAGATGCCTGCTGATCCGGTTTCACGCATCAGCTAGAAAGTATTTGGCAAGGTTCAGAAACCTTGCTTGTTAGATTGACACTTATACGCCCATCGAAGCTAAGAGTGTCAATCTAACTTGAACCATGCCAAGTATTTCTTGGTAGATCTATCTGCAAGCGGAAGGCGGATTGCCAGTATTTGGAGGATAACCCATGATCTACCATATCGTGACGGAATCAGATCTTCGAGCAAACGTGAGCGGCGATGTCTATACCCCCACAAGTCTGGCTGACTGTGGCTTCATCCACTGCGCGCTGCAAACATCGGTCATCGCGGTCGCCAATGACTACTTTTCCGAAGCCGCCGGGCCGGTGCTCCTGCTGGAGATCGACCCGGAGCGTCTGACCTCGGAGGTCCGCTACGAAGCCGCCGCGCCCATCGCAGGCGGGGGAACCGCGCACCTGGTTCCCGCCACGCTGTTTCCACACGTCTATGGCCCGATCAACACGGAGGCGATCGTCCGTGTCGGCGTGCTTGGCGTGACGCCCGATGGTTACCAATGGCCCGGTGCATTCGAAGCGTGGGACGCTTTTAGGCAGCCCGTATTACAATTTGATGAACACGAAAAAACAGCCGGTCGTGACGCCGCCGTTCAACGGGTTCGCGCCGTCATCGAAAGCCTGGATCGGGAAAGATCGACGCCGGTCAATACCGGCGATGCGAAAGCCGATTTTCGCACGGTGACGATCACCACCCACGAAGGTGAAGCCCTTCGGAAATGGGTATTAGCCGAAAAGGCCACGCATACCGTCGAAGTCGGCCTGGCGTTTGGGTTTTCTGCGTTGTACATCTGTGAGGGTTTGCTTTTGAACGGCAATCCCGATCCAAGGCACGTCACGCTCGATCCCTGGCAGGCCTCGGGCTATGCCAATCGTGGCCTTGAAATCCTCGAGGAAGCCGGCGTCAGGGCGCTCATAGAGTTCCACGGCGAAAAATCGCAGTGGGTCCTGCCCCGATTTCTCAAGGAGGGCCGGCAGTTCGATTTGGCCTTTATCGATGGCAATCATCGCTTTGACGCGGTTTTCCTGGATCTGTATTACCTGGGGCAGTTGGTGCGCAAGGGCGGGATCATCATCCTCGACGATTACAACCTGCCGGGCATCAAAAAGGCGGCAGCGTTCTTCATCAACAATCTCGCATGGAAGGTCGAAGAAACGTCATCCCCGAAAGATGAGCATCAGTGGCTGGTCCTTCGCACTGCAGAAGGCGAGGACACCCGAGACTTTAGGTACTTTGTTGAGTTCTGATGTTCCCGATCTTGCACTGTGCGCAGACTCCTGATTAGAGTTCAATCCGGACGACTGGCAGATAGATATCCCACGCGCCGTCACCGGGACGCCCCGGCGTTGCGCCGTAATGCTCGACGTACCACGGCAGAGCGGTGCGGTAGTCGCTTTGCGGCAGCCAGGTGTGATAGGCGTAATCGAGGGTCAGTGCAAGGTCGTGCGTAGTTCCGCGATGGGGCACGCGCAAGTAGGTACTGGCGGGCAGCGTCTTGGTGACCAGGGCGCACGCATCAGTGCAGTCGCCAGTATCGACCAGGGCCGCCATCGTCGCTGTGATGGTTCCATCGACGGCGCACCACATCCAACCGTAGAAATCCCCGCCTGTGTCCGCCAGGCCGCACGCCGTCATCTCGCGGCATAGCCGTTCCCGCGCGGCGGTGCCATTGTCCCCTAACATCATCACGCCGATCAGGTTGAGGGTCGGGCGTTCTTCGACGGTGGGCCGCCACGGCGCGTCGCGTTGGAGGTGTTCCAGGTGTTCTGCGGTAAGGCGGGGCATCATCTGCCGGTACCCGGGCTGCCGGTCTCCGGCGACGCCTTGTTTGCGCCATTGCGTGGGTTGCATGCCCATCACCCGCTTGAAAGCGCGGGAGAAGGTCTCCGGGTTGTTGAACTGGTAATCGAACGCGATGTCGATGAGCCTGCGCTCGCTCTCCAGCACCTCCCTTGCCGCTTCGGCAACCCGGCGTCGCATGAGGTAATCGTAGGGGGTGAAGTGCGTGGCCGCTTTGAACGTGCGGCAGAAGTGGTAGAGCGAGTAGGCGACCCCCGCTGCCATATCCGCCACGCCCAATGGTTCGCGCAGGTGGCTTTCGATGAAGTCCAGCGCGCGTACCATCACTGTGATATCATCCACTGCCAACGCTCACGCTTCGAGCGGGACGTACACATCTAGCTCGGATTCGTCGATGGCGTTCGTGCCTTTGAAACGCGCGTCGTAGCGTTGGATGCTGTACGTGGTACGGCGCTGCACGCCCAATGTCGGCAGCCACTCGTGATCGAGCTGCCATGTCCAGTCGGAGACGATCTCTTGTCCGGTGAGGGGGAACACGGCGTAGCGGCTCGCCGGCAGCGTCTTGATGACGACTTCCGGCGGGAACTCACCCAACACCGCGACCTCGACACCGACGAATACCTCGAACTCCCCGGTTTGCAGGGTTTCGGGATGGTAAACGTGGACTTCATACATCACGTGTTGCGGCAAGACGTGCGGCAAGGGCGGTTGTGCGTTCTCCAGATACGCCATCCAGCGCACCCACAACCGCCCGATCTCGTTTTCCTCGCTCCAGCCGCCGTAACTGCGAAATGGATCGCCGAAGAAATCGAAGCCCACCAACAGCATCGCAGGTTTTTCGACAATCTCTGCTTTCATCTTTATTCACTCCTTGCGGAGAGTTTCCCCCTTTGATTCCCCCCAGAGGGGGGAAGATAGCCCAACCGCGTGCTCTCTCTCCTCTCCCTCTCCCCCCCATTGGGGGGAGTAAGGGGGGGGGAGCACCCGATCAACCCTACACTACTCCAAAACGAAAACGGCGCAAGGACCGACGTCCTTGTGCCATTGAAAAACGGCTATGGGCGTTACTGCGCGTTCACGAACTCGGCTGCCCAGTCGAAGTCGGCAGAATCCTCGACCCACTGCGGCCAATGCGCGCACCATTCCGGCAGCGCTACATTCCTGACTCGGTCTTCGCAGGGGTGATACGGCTTGATGTCCAGAATGGGTGAACCATCCTCAGCATCCGTGTAGGGGATGTAAATGCGGCCCTGCTCGTGATCGATGTGCGTCACGGCCACGGTCGTCAAGGCGATGGGATTGGGCCGCACTGGCGCGCGCGTGGCGAAGATGCCCAGCTTGGCCGGGGCGTGTTTGTAAGGCTGGTCGCACTCCACGATCTCGCGATAGGCGTCGTAGAGGTGAAGCCACCACAACACGTTGATGTGCCCAAAGCCGTCCAGGCCGTTGAGCGCCGGGCGATACTCCGGCGCGATCTCCAGGTAAAACCCATTTTCCCCTGCCCGAATGTGCCCAATGGCGTTGACTGTAAATGTTGCTGTATCCACAAATAACCTCCCGTTGGTCTGGTTTTACGGGGGCGCGCTGCTCGCGTCCCTCACATTTGCCAGTATACCCTCCGGCGGGGTATTCTTCTTGATGCTGCTTGCGCTTCTGCGCCGCGCACGATGACCCAGACGTGCCATCCTTGACGTTTTTTGCGCCCCGATCTGTCTTGCTCCTTTGCTCATCTCTGTTACACTGTATCGCCAGAGGTGGACTGATGAAACAAATTATGGCTGTCTTAGTAAGCCTGGCGCTCGCGTTAGGGATAACATTCCTGCTGCTGATGACTCTGTCTGTAGCCGCACAGCCGGTAGCGGACACGCTGTTGCCGCCGGTGACAAATACGGACGGACGGGCGGGCGCCAGCTACTCGTTCTACCCCGGCCCGGCGGGGCAGGAGCGCTACTACCTGCCGCTTGCCGTTCAGGCCGGGTCAAGCTGGGATCGCTTCGATTTCAACTGGCCACGCCTGGAGCCGGAGGACAATGCCTGGGACTTCGGTGCATACGATACCCTGGTGAACGATCTGCACAATGCAGGTATCGGGAACATCATCGGCATCCTCGAAATGACACCCGCCTGGGCCGCGACCGAGTGCGTGACAGAGCCAATCACGACAACACTTCAACAATCCGGCAACTGGTATCCACCGGCTCCGCGCTCGTTCTTCGCACCGCTGGGAGAGGCAATGCCGCAAACCTCCTGGAATGAAGTGTGGTCGAGGACGCCGCCCGGTGGTCTGTACCGTCCCTGGACGGTGGGGAACTTCAACGGCAACCAGTGGGCGGAGTTTGTGTATACCGTCGTGTCCCATTACAAGAACCAGGTCAAATCCTGGGAGATGTGGAACGAGGTCGAATGGGATATCCTTTGGTGTGGGGATGAGGAAGACTACGCCCAACTGCTCAAGGTGGGTTACCTGGCGACCAAAGCCGCGTGCCCGGAGTGCACCGTGCTTTATGCCGGGATGCACTATTGGGCCGACAAGACGTACTTCGAGCGCGTGCTCGACATCCTCAACGACGATCCCGCCGCACCCGCCAACAACGATTTCTTCGACGTGATGTCGCTGCACTCTTACAGCCGTTCCGCCCACACCTACGACCTGGTGAATCACATCCGCGAGCGGATGAAGGTGTACGTCTCTGATCACCCCATCTGGCTCACTGAAACCGGCGTTCCCTTGTGGGGCGATCCTAAGGCCTACACCGACAAGTACGACTACGCCGCCACGCAGGACGAAGCTGCCGCCTACCTGATCCAATCCTACGCCAACGCCCTGGCCTCCGGCGTCGAGCGGTATATTTTCTTCCGCACCAATGACGCCGACATGGGCGAGTATTTCGGCCTGATTCGCAATGACCGTTCCGTGCGTCCTGCCTACAGCGCGTACCAGGTCGCCGCGACGTACCTGATCTCACCGACCTTCACCACCCGCGTTCCCACCGGAACCAACGTGCGCGTCACCCTGTGGGGCACGCCGCGCGGGAAGGTCAGCGTGCTATGGAACACCAATCCCGTGACTTCCGTCTTCACATTGCCTGCGACGATCCCGAATGCTATGCTGGTGAATCGCTGGGGGGCCACACAAACGCTCACGGTCACGGCTGGCGTCTACACCTTCACGCTACCAGGGGCGACCGCCAACCTGGTCTCCGATCCGGACGACTACATCATCGGTGGCGATCCATTCATCGTCATTGAGTCGGAGACGCCAAACCAGCCGCCGACGTCGACCGTCCTCCCGCTGCCGCCGGTCACATATACGCCGGCCTTCACCGTTTCCTGGGAGGGGCAGGATAACGAGTCGGGTGTCTGGCTCTATGATGTGCAGGTGCGCGTTGGAGCAGATGGCGCGTGGGAGTCGTGGAAGTCCTTGACTACCGCGACATCTGCCGTTTTTACCGGGACAGACGGCAACACCTACTACTTCCGTGTCCGCGCCACCGATCGCGTGGGCAATCGCGCGGCCTGGCCCGCCGCGCCCCAAGCCTGGACCACGATCAAACTGTCGAGTACGCTGCATCTCACCGTCGGGCCATTCTTCGCCGATGACAATCGCAACAATATCTGGGATATTCCAGGCACGCAAATCGGCGAGATGATGCTTACCGGGGTCTCACTGCGTTTTCTGGACAGCCTGGGGCGCGATGTCGTCAGTCCCGTCATCGCTGATACGTGGGAGTTTACCACAACGGTGTGGCCTGGGGAGACCTACCGCTTGAAAATGACCGCCGCCACCACGACGACGGATTACATCCGCATCCTGTCGTTCAACTGGCCGTTGAGCGAAGAGGTGTATACCGAGGCGCTGGGCCTGGTGGGGCTATGGCCGCTGCAACGGGTCTACATGCCGTTGGTCATGCGGCGGTGAGGTATTTTTTTGACAGGATTCACAGGATTTTCAGGATAAGTTTTTTAATCCTGTTCATCCTGTAAATCCTGTCAAAGAAGTTTTTTACGGATACACGCGGTTGATCATTCTGGGGAAGGCGATGGTCTCGCGCAGGTGATCGATGCCGCAGATCCACGTCACGGTGCGCTCCACGCCCAGGCCGAAGCCGCTGTGCGGGACGCTGCCATAGCGCCGCAGGTCGATGTACCACTTGAACGCCTCTTCCGGCAGGTTGTGCTCGTGGATATGTTGCAGCAGCAAATCGGGGTCGGAGATGCGCTCGCTGCCGCCGATGATCTCGCCATAGCCCTCCGGCGCGAGCAGGTCCACGCTCTTGCAGACCTCCGGGCGGCCCGGCCATGGCTCCATATAAAACGCTTTGACGACGGTGGGATAACCGTAGACGAACACCGGCTTGTCGAACTTCTTGGTCAGCGCGGTCTCGTGCGGTGAGCCGAAGTCGCTGCCCCATTCGATCTCCAGCAGGGCCTTGGCCTCCGGGTCCTCCGTTTGCTCGCGGATCTCGGCGAGCATCGCCAGTGCGTCATCGTAGGAGATGCGCGGGAAGGGCGGCGTCACGCGCTCCAACGCGCTCACGTCGCGGCCTAGCGCCTTCAATTCCGGCGCACACTTCTTCAGCGCGGTCTGCACGATGTGCGAGACGAACTGCTCCTCGATCTCCATCACCCCGTCGAGATCGCAGAACGCCACTTCCGGCTCCACCATCCAGAACTCGGTGAGATGGCGGCGCGTCTTGGACTTCTCCGCGCGGAACGTCGGCCCAAAGCAATAGACGCGGCTGAAGGCGAAAATATTGGCCTCGTTGTAGAGCTGCCCGCTCTGCGCGAGATAGGCCACGCCCTCGTCGAAGTACTCCGTGCCGAAGAGCGTCGTCGTCCCCTCGCAGGCTGCCGGGGTGAGAATGGGCGTGTCCATGTGAATGAAGCCGTTATCCGTTAGCCACTCGTGAATCGCGGCGATCACGACGGCGCGGACGCGCAGCACCGCCCACTGGCTCGGCGTGCGGATCCACAGGTGGCGGTTGTCGAGCAGGAATTCGACGCCGTGCTCTTTCAACGCGATTGGGTATTCGCCTTCCACCGCCTGCACCACCTCGAAGCCCGTGATGCCCACCTCGTAGCCACCGGGGATGCCGGGCGCGCGCGGGTCGGCGCGCACCATACCGGTGATGATGACCGACGACTCCTGCGGGATGCGCGTCATTGCGTCGAAGAGTTCGGCGGGCACGTCGTTCTTGAACGCCACACACTGCGCGAAGCCGTAGCCATCCCGCACCAGCAGGAAAACCAGCTTGCCCTTGTGCGTGCGGTTGTATACCCACCCACGGATGGTCACTTCCTGACCTTCATACTCACTGATGTGTTCAACGCGAATAACTGGGGGCATGGGACTTTCTCCTCTGCTTGAAATTAGAAATTAGGGCCTAACCGCGCAAATTCTTGCACAACGAGCAAGAAAACGGGCTACAAAGACCCTTTTGGCTCCGGCTTGTCCGGGTTAGGAATGAGAAATGAGTAAAGAGGGCTTTTACGCGATCATCGCTCATTCGCTCATAGGTTCGCTGACCGCTGACGGCTGACCGCTGATCGCTCGCTTCCGCTGCTGCCAAAACCGGTAGCCGAAGAAGCCAACGACTGCAACAGCACAAAGTACATACACGACGTGTTCGTATTGGTTGATAATCTCGGATACGATCGGCCAACTCTCGCCCAACAGCCGCCCGGCGAATGCCAGCAAGAAGCTCCACAGCGCCGTACCGAGCGCGGTGTAGAAAGCGAAGCGCGGGATGTTCATCTTCGCCAGGCCTGCCGGAACGGAAATCAGACTGCGCACAATGGGCACCATCCGCCCGAAGAAAATCACGTATTCACCGTATTTCTTGAACCAGGCCAGTGCGGTATCCAGATCGCTCTCCGACAGCATAAACCACTTGCCGAAGCGCTGCAACAGATAGCGCACGCGGCTCTCATCGAACCAGCGCCCGATCCCGTAGAAGAAGAACGCGCCCGCCACGGAGCCAATCGCCCCGACGAGGGTCACGCCTAACAGCGTGAACGGCGCGTGATCACCGATGGTGAGCCACCCGGCCAACGGCAACACCGCCTCCGAAGGAATGGGCGGGAAAACGTTTTCCAGGAACATAATGAACCCCAGTCCCGGATAACCCAACGTCCTGATAATCTCCATCGCCCATTCGGTGATTGCATTCAAAATATCGCCTAAACCCATAATGTTCGACTCCTGTTTGTAAAATTCGCTGCCGCGCTTGTCAGGCGCGGGCTAGTAAAACTTGAAAGGTCTGCCCTAGCCGGTTGACCATTTCATTCCCACATATTGGGCAGTATTCAAGATGACCATCGCATTGCTTCTCGCTCCTAGGGAGTTGCTTCTGCACTGTGTTTAGTTGCCACCAAAGGAATCAAGCAACGCAATGCCATGTTCACAGCATTAGAATCGGGGAAATACTTTCGCACATCTGGCTCCAGGACTACTGTACCTTCTTCAAGTTTGAAGTTCTGTATCAAAGTTGTTCCATCAGACTGATTTATTTTGACGGAGTAACCCTGGCGAAGGTCTCTATAATGTTTTCCCCTGACGCCGCCTGTAAAATCGTATTCAGGGCGCATGTCATCATCTTCTATAACGACTGGCTCAGAAATTTTCTTCTTCATATTTTCTCCGTTCCGGCAGAGTTGCCCTACGGCTACTGATGAGACGAATACTATCACCTCGTTCGGTATACACGACAATAAGGATTCTCCCATTGACAGAAGTTCCAATGTCAATAAATCGTTCTTCATCACTCGAGTGATCTGGATCGAGTATCGTTATTGAAAACGGATCCAGAAAAACAGTCTTGGCCTCATCAAAACTGACTCGATGTTTCTTGAAGTTTTCTCGGGCTTTATGTTCATCCCACTCAAAGGTGAATCCCATCTTTCCCCCTACAGCCATTATACCATAAGCGCCCGCCGACTACCCAAAAATCAACGTCAACACAATCACCACCACCAGCCCCGGCAGCAAATTACTCGTCTTGATCTGCTTGATACCGAGCAAATTCAGCCCGATCCCCAGGATGAGCGCGCCGCCCACCGCCGTCATCTGGTTGATGATCATCTCGGAGAAAAAGCTCTGGAACTGCGCCGCCAGCAGGGTGATGCTCGCCTGGATAATGAACAGCGGCAGCGTCGAGAGCAGCACGCCCGGCCCGTAGACCGACGCCAGCGCAATCGAGGTGAAGCCGTCCAGGATCGCTTTGGTGAGGATCAGCGTGCGGTCGCCGTTGAGGCCCTCGTTGATCGCCCCCACGAACGTCATCGAGCCGACGCAGAAGATGAGGAACGCCGTGATCAGCCCCTCGGTGAAGCGCCCATCCTGGCTTTTCAGCTTCGCCTTGAGGCGGTCACCCATCCCCTCCATCCAGGTTTCCAGGTGGATCAGCTCGCCAATAATACCGCCGAAAATCAGGCTAAAAATGAAGATGAGGAAATCCTCCACCGCGAACGCCATCTTCATTCCCAACACCAGCGTGCCCAGGCCCACCCCCTCGAAGATGATGCCTTTGATGTTCTCCGGGAACTTTTTTCGCAGCAACAGCCCAATCGTACTGCCCACGATCACCGTCAGCGCGTTGACCAGACTCCCAATCGGCATATCTGTTCCCCCTCAAAACAATCTCAACGGATTAAACGGATTTTAACGGATATCTTTTCGTTGAATCCGTTTAATCCGTTGAGGAATTTCTCACTCTACCAAGGCCAGGCTAATGCGTCCGCGTTGCTGATCCACCTCGAGCACTTCCACGTCGATCACGTCTCCCACGGAGACCTTGTCGTGCGGATTGCGGACGTAGCCCGTCCCCATGCGGCTGATGTGTACCAGACCGTCGCGCTTGACGCCGATATCCACGAACGCGCCGAAGTCCACGACGTTGCGCACCGTGCCCTTGAGCTGCATCCCCTCGCGCAAATCTTCGAGGCTCAGTACGTCGCTGCGCAGGATCGGGCCTTCCAGCCCGTCGCGGGGATCGCGTCCGGGACGGGCCAGCGCCTCCAGGATATCTTCCAGGGTGGGGCGGCCTGTCCCCAGGTCGGCGGCCAGTTCATCGAGATTCATCTGCCGCCGCAGATTGGCGATTTCGCCTGCCAGTTTGGGATCGCCGAGCGGGCAACCGAGCAATTCCAGCACCGCGCGAGCGACGGGGTAGCTCTCCGGGTGGATCGGCGTTTTGTCCAGCGGATCGGCGCCTTCCGGCACGCGCAGGAAGCCGGCGGCCTGCTCGAACGTCTTCGGGCCGAGGCCGGGGACCTGGCGCAGCGCCTCGCGGGCGGCGAACGCGCCCTGCGCGTCGCGGTGCGCCACAATCGTCTCCGCCAGCTTGGGGCCGATGCCGGAGATGTAGCGCAATAGCGCGGGCGATGCTGTGTTGAGGTCCGCCCCCACCGTATTCACTACCGATTCGACGACCGTGTCCAGCGACTCCGCGAGCGCCTTCTGGTTGACGTCGTGCTGGTACAGCCCCACGCCGATGGCCTGCGGGTCGATCTTCACCAGTTCGGCCAGCGGATCCTGCAAGCGCCGCGCAATCGAAACCGCTCCGCGCAGCGACACGTCGAGGTCGGGCATCTCCTGGCGCGCCAGTTTGGAGGCCGAGTAGACCGACGCCCCGGCCTCGCTGACGATCGTGTACTTCACCTTCAGCTTCTCTTCATTGAGCAGTTCGGCCACCAGCGTCTCCGTCTCGCGGCTGGCGGTGCCGTTGCCGATGTCGATCACCGTCACGCCATGTTGTTGGATCAGGCGGCGCAGCGTCGCTTTGGCCTGCGCCTTATCGCGGTCGGGATAGATCGTGCGTGTGTCCAACACCTTGCCGGTGGGATCGACCACCGCGACTTTGCAGCCGGTGCGGTAGCCGGGATCGATGCCCAACACCGTTTGTCCGCGCAGCGGCGGTTGCAACAACAGCGATTTGAGGTTGGCGGCAAACACACCGATTGCGTGTTCGTCGGCCTGGTCGCTCAGCTCGCGGCGCATCTCCCGCTCCACGGCGGGGAAGAGCAGGCGGCTATAGCTGTCCTTGCGCGCTTCGATGAGGTCGTCCATCAGCGGGCTGCCCGCATCGCTCGGATAGCGTTGCGCGAGGATGCCCATCGCCTCTGCCTCGGGGATTTCCAGGTTGACCTTGAGCACGCCTTCGCGCTCGCCCCGGTTGATGGCGAGAGTTTGGTGCGGGCGCAGCGCGCGATAGTCTACGAAAAAGCTGTAATACATCTGGTAGACGCCCTTGGGGTCTTTGCTCTCGTCGGCAACGGCGACGCTCAATGTGCCGTGCCGTTGCACCAACCGGCGCATGTCGGCGCGCACTTCGGGCGCGTCGGCGATGGCCTCGGCGACGATGTCCCGCGCGCCTGCGTAGGCCTCGTCCACGGTGGGGACGTCATCCGTGAGGAAGGGTTGCGCGAGCGTATCGCGGTCGCCTTCGAGCGTCTGCGCCAGCACGAGATTGGCCAAAGGGTGCAGGCCCTTCTCGCGCGCGATGGTCGCGCGCGTGCGGCGCTTGGGCTTGTGCGGGCGATACAGGTCTTCCAGGCGTTGCAACGTGCCGGCGGCGGCAACGTCTGCTTGCAATTCCGGTGTGAGCACGCCCTGCTCTTCCAGGCTGCGCAGGATTGTCTCACGGCGATCCTCCATATTGCGACGATAGCCCAACCGTTCGGAAACCTGGCGCAGTTGTTCTTCGTCCAGTGAGCCAGTGATCTCCTTGCGGTAGCGAGCGATAAACGGGATGGTGTTGCCGTCATCCAGCAGGCGGACGGCCGATTCGACGCGTGGCAATTCGAGCGCCAAGTCGGCGGCAACGGCGGCGATGATAGCGATGGAATCCATAACCCTCCTCAAGATCGTCAGATAGTCTTTAGTCTAGTAGTCAGATAGTCAGGCAATTCGTCACGTGCCGCGTAATTTCCGACCGAACCGGCGCGCGCTGTCAGAAATTGCGACAGACCAACGGCAGGTAGACGTGGCTGAATTCTTCATCCACCACTTCCAGTGCCAGGCGTACCTGATGCGGCGATCCGGCGACGCCGGCGGGATCCTCCACGGTGATGGTCAACATGCCGGTGTACAAGAAGACGTTTAACGTCTCAAAGTCGATGGGTGTAACGGTGAAGCTCTCGGGTGTTGTTCCGCTCAGCGGAATAATCTGCGTCCACGGGGCATCGCTAGTTACGCTCCATTGCAAGAGATGGTCACTGCCTACGTTGAGCGGCGTCAATGTCCAGGAAGACGGCAGGAGTTGTTCTGAAGGGATGCTGTACGTGAAGGTGATCGCGTCCGGCAAACCACCCAGTGCCGGCGCATGCACGTCCAACGTCACGTCGATGCGGTGCACCGCGTCCAACGTTTCCGGTGGATCGGTCGCCGTCACTGTAACCACGCCGGTATATGTTGCACTTGGCTGCGTCATAAACGTCGTCGGCGCGATGGTGAACGTGCCGGGCGTCGTTCCTCGTGCCGGGATGACATCAAACCAGTCGCCCTCGGTTGCCAAACTCCAGGTAATCACATCCGTTGTGGTACTGTTGGTCAGCGTGACGATGTGCGTTGGCGGGGTCAGACTTCCGGTCACGGCGTCATAGACAAAGTCAACGGTGGTCGGGACGACGTTGAGGGTGGGAAGTGGCGGTGTCCACGTCAAATAGATGCTGTCGCTGCTGGTCGTTGTCTGGCTGCCGTTGCGCATTTCCACCCACACGGTATGTTCGCCCGTTGTCATCGGTAGCTCCCAGGGCAGTTGCGACTGGAATGGCTGCCAGTCGCCCCAGGCCTCGTCGTTGTTCCGCAACCGCATTTCGGGCCACGTCCCACTGCCGTAAATGTAGAGATTGACGTGGTAATCATCCGTGGTGGCATCTTCATTGTTGATGATGATGGGATAGATGCCACTGCGACATCCGAAGTCCTGTACCCAATAACGGAAATATTGGCCGCCGCCCTCGTAATACCCTACACCAATTTCACAAGACGCTGCTCGCAGGATATTCTCACGGTGGCCTGGACTGTTCATCCAAATATTCATGACCTCCTGGGGAGTCGGAGCAAGGGCGGCAATGTTTTCGCTGAGAATTCTCCAGGAGGTATAGTACGTTGATATACGTTGATCAAAGCTACAAACCACCTGTAAAGTGCCACCGACGCGGTCCTGCGTGTTATGCGTGAAATAATCGTCCACAGCCATATCCGTTGAGTGGTAACGCGCCGAATCATCCAGCAGAGAGACGCGTTTGAGCGGAGGCACAGGCGGAACCTGTGCGGCGCGCGCAGCGTTGACCATCTCAACCAAAGTTTGCTCGTAGTCGAGATTACTGGATGGGACGCCAGATACCCCGCCGCATCCTGAATAACACGGCACAAAGCCCTCCTCTTCTACCATCACCGGTGTCCCTAGCTGTGGAACTGGTGGCGCTGCGACTGCGGGAACAGTCGACAACGTCACACTCATTACAGCAAGAATGAATCGTACCGACCTGCGCATAGTTACCTCCATTTACCACAATAGTTCACAATAGTACCAGGGGGGGGAGAGAATGCGTGCTGCGGCGCGTAAGAACTTTTTTTACCCTACATCCGAACAGTCTTTTCACGACTCGATACGTGCGATTGTAACCGAAAGCAGGCTGCACGCAAACAATGGTTGACAAAAGCATCGTTTCTGCTACAATTCCAGTCGCTTGGCCCCATCGTCTAGTGGCCTAGGACGCTGGCCTCTCAAGCCGGAAACAGGGATTCGACTTCCCTTGGGGCCATCCGGCAATCCCCCTCGAATCGAGGGGGATTGCCTTTTTCTATGGGGCGGCCGGGGGTGGGACCAGTGTGTGCGGTATCCTTCTATTCGTCCAGGTCGATGCTGCCGGGCATAACGACGTCGATTACATCGCCGTGGAAGTCGATGATGATGCGGAGTCCCATCAGGCCAAGCCACTGTCGCGCATCTTCGGGCAACCCTGCGTCAAGCAGTGCGTTGACGTTCTCCGGCATCTGCCCAATCGACGCATCGACGGCGGCTTTTGTGAAAAGATCGTCCTTCCCCAGGAACTGGAGCATGCTCTGCACCACTGCTTCCCGGTTTTCGAGCACGCTTTCTTGCATGACGTTGAGCACGTGCCGGTCCACTTCCTCTGACGGGATGTGCCGCAAAAAGCCGGCGTCGTTGACCACATAATGCGGTACACCGCCAATGTAGGTCACGCCCACCGGATTATCCGCCTCATCGACAATCAATCCTGCAAAAACTGCTACGCGCGCCATCGCGCCCTCCTCAATCCATTTGCATTTAGAATTCAATCAGATACACTATCTTACTAAAATTCAGGATAAACGCCAATGATCAGGAGGTCAGGTTGAACACACAACCGAATGTTGCCATTGTCACCGATTCAGCCGCAAGCATTCCAGAAGCCCTACGCCAGCAGTATCAGATTGAAGTGGTGCCTATTTGGGTCAACATGGATAAAGTCTCGTACCGTTCGGGCATTGATATGAACCCGGAGCTCTTTTTTGCACAGCTACGCGCCAATCCTGAGATGCGGGTTTCCACGAGCGTGCCGGCCCTTCCGGTATTTCTCGAGGCCTACCAGAAGCAAGCGCGGTGGGCGTCGGGCATCGTCGCTATTCACGTGGCGGGCAAACAGAGCGGGATGTGTAACCTGGCGGAGATCGCGGGCCGGGAAAGCCCTGTGCCGGTGGTGGTGGTCGATTCCCAGACGACGGCGATGGGGCAAGGATTTGTGGCGTTGGAAGCCGCGCGTGCGGCGGCTGAAGGCGCCTCGTTGAAGGAAGTCGCAGTGCGAGCGCGTGCTGCCGTCCCGAATGCCGGTGTGGTCGCGTTGTTGGAAACGGTCAAATACGCCTTCCAGGGTGGGCGGTTATCCAGCGCGGCAAGCACAGTGGGGAGCCTGCTCAAGATTTCCCCGCTGATTCGGGTGCAAAACAACCGTGTGAGTTTGACCGGACAGGCACGCCGGCGCAGCAAGGGCATTGCGTCAGTGATCGAGAAAATCGTAGACGAAGTTGAGGACAATCCCGTTCATCTGGCCGTGCACTACGCCGAAGATGAAACCGAAGGCGCGTATGTGCTGGGCGAATTGAAAAAGCTGCTTCATTGTGTCGAAACACACCTCTTGCGCGTGCCAATAGAATTGGGCGTTCACGCCGGCCCAGGGTCTTTGGGCGTGGCGTATTACATCGAACGGCAGATTACTGGGATTTCGCAGCAGCTAGAGCAGCAGTTCGAGAGGCTCTCCGACTATGCGCGCGGTGCGAAAGATGCCATTCTCTCGCGAGTGCCATGGTCGCAGAAGGATGACGAGGCTTGAGCAGTCCTAGACTCTATCCGAAAATTGTGTTGGTGAGCGTTTTGAGTGCGTCAACGGCGGATTCTCGGATAGGTTCTCAGGTAGTTCCAAGATGTAAACCAGGCCACGTCTGGGGAAAATTCCCTCGCTAGCGCCAGGGCTTGAGTAGTTTAGTTTCTTGGAACGGCCTTAGCGCTTGTCAGAGGCACTGAGTATGTTATAATCAGGACTATCTGACGATGAGACTAACAACGACAAGACGATTTTGGAGGAACACATGTCGCGTGACGTAGATATTGGCCGAATGACCTTGATCGCCCTGATGGGGGCATTGATTTTCGTGCTGACGGCGCTCGCGCGGATTCCGATTCCCGCGACGAACGGCTACGTGCACTTGGGCGACGCTGCGATTACCTTCACCGCTTATGCGTTTGGTCCGTGGGTGGCGATGTTTGCCGGTGGCATGGGTACCGCTATGGCGGACGTGCTCGGTTATCCGCAGTGGGCGCTTTTCTCCCTGCTCATCCACGGAGCACAGGGACTGGCGATGGGCTGGATCGTGCAGAAGCATATCAACGTTATGACGGTGATGTTGTCCGTCGTCATTGGCGCGGCCATCGTCGTCGCCGGGTATTTCGCTGCTGGGACGTTTCTGGTCGGTGTTGGCGCTGCCAGCCTGGAATTGATTCCCAACACCTTGCAAGGTATCAGCGGTGGCGTGATCGGCGTTCCGTTATATCTGGCTGTGCGCCGGGCTTACCCACCTCTGGAAACCCACTCGCGCCGCGCTAAGTAACCAGCGAATCACGCTTCACGGAGGAGGCAGCAGTGGCCCTCCTCCGTGCTTTTTTTGTCAGAAAGAGAATCTATGCTCATTGCAGAACATTTGACTTTCGCCTACCCGCCGCCTGGACCGGACCTCCCGGCGACCGAAGTGTTGCGGGACATTGCCTTCCGCGTGGAAACCGGCGAGGCGCTGGCGGTGATGGGTGCCAGCGGCAGCGGAAAGAGCGCGCTGTGCCATGTGCTGGCAGGACTGGCGCCCCGTTATACCGGCGGTCGCGTCTCCGGCGTGGCGCGTGCAGCCGGATACGACGTTCTGGCAGCGATGCCACCAACCGGCGCGGTCGGCCTGCTCTTTCAAGACGCCGCCACACAGCTTTTCAATCCCACCGTCGAAGACGAAGTCGCCTGGGGATTGGAAGCCTTGGGCACCCCGCCGCACCGCATCGGCCCACAGGTAGAAGAAGCGCTGGCGCGTTTTGGTCTGCTGGATGTGCGCACCCGCTCACCGTGGGCGCTCTCCGGTGGGCAGCAGAAGCGCCTGGCGTTGGCGGCGGTGTGGGCCATGCGCCCGCGCGTGCTGCTGCTGGATGAGCCACTCGGCGGACTTGATCCGCAGGGCCGTGCCGAAGTCCTCGCCGCGCTTCGAACGCTCTCACAAAGCGGAGCGACTTTGCTGCTGACGACCTTTCGTCCGCAGGCTGCTGCATTGGCACCGAACATACTCGTCCTCGCCAACGGTGCAGCCACGTCGCCTGCGCCTACCGCCGAAGTCTTACGGGATGAGACACGCCTGGTCGAAGCCGGAATTCTCTATCCGCCCCACCTATGGCCTGCTTTGGATGCGCCCGGCACACTGCCCGCTGCATCCGCCATCGCCGTGCAGGACGTCCACTTCGCATACACCGACGGGCAGGCTGCGCTGCACGGCATCAGTCTGGATATTTCGCAGGGCCAGTTCGTCGCCATCATTGGGCCGAATGGGGCCGGGAAGAGCACGCTGCTGCGCCATTTCAACGGTCTGCTGCGGCCGGCACGCGGCACAGTGCGTGTGTTTGACAAAGACGCTGCGAAGTGCACGACCGGTGATCTGGCCCGCGAGGTCGGCTTTCTGTTTCAGCGTCCGGAGCAGCAGCTTTTCGCCGCAACGGTCTATGAGGAAGTTGCCTTTGGCGTCCGCGCCCTGCACCTCGACGACGTCGCCGGGCGCGTGGAACGGGCACTGGCGCGTTTCGAGTTGAGCGCGTTTGCACAGACGCCGCCATCCATCCTCAGCTATGGAATGCAGCGTGCCGTCACACTTGCCGCACTTGCTGCACTTGATACACTCATCCTGGCGCTGGATGAGCCGGCGGTGGGGCTCGACGGACGCGAGTGGGCGCGTCTCCTCACCTGGCTGGCCGAGCGACGCGCTGTTGGTGTGACGCTCATCATCGTTACCCACGAGATGGAGCTGGCAGCGCGCGCCGACCGTGTGGTGGCGCTCGCGGACGGCCGTGTGGTCGCCGATGGCGCGCCGGATGAGGTTTTAAGCCGCGTAACGGAGGCGGCGCTATGAGTGTGGCACTCGATTTCTACGTCCATCGGGATTCCTGGCTGCACCGGCTCGATCCTCGCGTCAAGTTGTGGGGAATGCTTTTAGGTTTTGTTACGGCGTTCCTGCTACCCAACGCAGCGGCGCAAGGCGCGCTTCTGCTGGGGCTGCACCTGATTCTGCTTGGCAATCGCATCCCCTGGGCTGTGCTGCGCCGTTTGTGGCGGCAGATGGCGCTGCTGATCGTGCTGATCCTGCTATTACAGCCATTTTTCGCCCCTTCCGGCGATGTGCTTGTGGCCGTTGGACTGCTGCGGCTGACCGTGGGTGGTCTCATCCAGGCGGCGCTGTTCGCCACGCGCGCGCTGGTCATCGCTTTCTTCGTTGGCGCGTTGCTGTTCACCACCGACCAGCGTGCGCTCGTCCAGGCCTGTGTCCGCCTGGGACTACCGTACACGTGGGGGTTGATCTTCAGCCTGACGCTGCGTTTCCTGCCGGCGATCCAGCAGTTATTTGTGACGGTGCGCCAAGCGCAAGCTGCACGTGGATGGGTAGCAGAGGGCAATCTCTTCCGCCGTTTCCGCGAATACTTACCCGTACTGGTCGCCATCATCATCGGTACGCTGCGGATGAGCGACCGGCTGACGCTGGCGCTGGCGGCGCGCGGGCTGGGCGCTCCTGTGCAGACACCAGACTCCGAGTCCGTACAGCGCACCGTCTGGCGCGACCTGCGGATGCGCAACGTCGACTGGCTAACATTCGCCGGCATCACCCTGGCGTTTTTGGCGATCGGCTATCGGCTATTCGCTTTCAACGGCTGACGGTTGAAAGCTGATTGCTGACAGCTACTGAGCCGGTCGTATTTCGCTAAACGCGCAGACGTTCATGAGCGACTAGAATCGCTTTAGTTTTTTGTGACCAGCTCAGTACTCACAATTGCTTCTATTAGGGCTTGTGTTATACTCCCACCGTACCATACATCGTCTAGCGTAGGGAAGGAACCTGACACGCTAATGAAGCATAAAACGCTCCTGATCTACAATCCCACTGCCGGCCCGTGGGATATGACCCGCACGCTAAAACGGCTGGCGGAATACATGCACAAGTGTGCCTGGGAGATGGACCTGGTGCAAACGACGCAGCCCGGCGACGCCACGCGCTACGCACGCGCTGCCGTCGAGAATGGATTGGACATCGTGCTGGTGGCCGGTGGTGACGGTACCATCAACGAGGCCGCCAATGGGCTGGTGGGAACGCAGACGACGCTGGGCATCGTTCCTGTAGGAACCGGCAACATCCTGGCACATCAATTGCGTATGCCCATTCTCTCCCTTGCCGCGCCTTTATACGTACGCGATGTGGGGGAAGCGCTGTACGCGAGTCGCATCCAACGCGTGGATGCCGGCGTCATCAATGAGCGCTACTTTGTCTGTTGGGCCGGGTTGGGATTGGATGCCGAAATTGCGGCCTATATGGAACCGCGCCCGCGCATCGCCAAGCGGCTGCGCACGCTGCCCTACATCATCGCGGGATTTACCGTCGCGTCGGAGTTTCGTGGGGTGCGTTCGCGCATCGTCATTGAGGGCCACACTTTCCGTACCCGCACGTTGATGGCCCTCGCCAGCAATATCCAGCTCTACGCCGCTTTTTTCAACATTGCCCCGCGCGCCCGGATGGACGACGGGCTGCTAGACATTTTCGTTTTCAAAGGCTTGGGCTTCTCCTACATCCTACGCCACTTGCTGCGCGTGTTTAGCGGGCGTCACCAGTACGACCCCAAGGTAATGCACGCCCTGGCACGCACGATGACCGTTCAGACGACGCCCACAGTCGCTGTGCACCTGGATGGGGACCCTTACGGCGACACACCGGCCACGATCGGCATTGAGCCAGGAAAACTGCTGTTACTCGCTCCCCCACATGCGCCGGACAGTCTCTTCAGTAAGCCGCCGGAGCGAGTGCTGGGATAAGCTTAACCATCATTTCAGGGAGGGATTTACTATGCAACCGTTGCTGGATTGGGGTATCGCACTTATTCTGTGGCTGCAACAATTTCGCCCGGCGCTGGACGTGCCCTTCAGGGCCTTCACGTTTACCGGCGATGAACTTTTCTTTCTGCTGTTCTTGCCACTCGTCTACTGGTGTCTGGATCGCCGCCTTGGCGCGCGGGTGACGCTGTTGTTCCTCGTCTCCGCCTACGTGAACGCGGTGGCGAAAGTGTTCGCCGCTCAACCGCGCCCGGCGCTCTATGACACGCGGGTATGGGCCTACTCGGACGTGGGCGGCTCCGGCGGATTTCCCAGCGGTCACACGCAGAACACACTCGCAGTGTGGGGCTATCTGGCGGCGAAAGTCCGTCGCACCTGGATGTGGATTCTGGCAGGCGTGTTGATCGTGTTCGTGCCGTTATCGCGCCTGTACCTGGGCGTCCATTTCCCGCACGACCTGTTCGGTGGCTACGTCATCGGCGCGCTCTTGCTCTTCGTCTACCTGCGCTGGGGCGAGCGCGGCGAACGATGGCTGGCCGACATGGGTGTCGGCGCGCAGTTAGCGCTCGTGGCGGCGTTCTCCATCCCGTTGATGCTCGTTTTTCCCTCTGAGGATGGCGTGACCGGCGGCGCGACCTTGCTGGGGATGGGCATCGGTTTTGTGTTACAGGCGCGCTGGATCGGCTTCGAGACGGATGGCGTGCTGTGGAAGCGGGCACTACGATACGTTGTGGGCGCGGTGGTGATCGTCGGGCTGTGGGCAGGATTGCGCGCAGCGTTTTCCGGCTTGGAACCGGCGCTTTTGTTCCGCTTCATCCGCTACGCGCTGATGGGCCTGTGGGGTGGTGCGGGTGCGCCCTGGGTGTTCGTGCGGTTGGGCTTAGCGCCTGGGCGTGAACAAAATCAGGCGGCCTAGGATGGTCACTCAAAGCGAAGGTCTGTTCGCCCAGTGCCGCTGGCCTGACTTGCCCGCGCCGTATGCGGAGGCGTTGTGTGAGGCCGTTCGGTTCATCCTCGAGCGCTGCCCGGATGTGCGGGGCATCGTCGTCAGCGGCACGATTCTGCGCGGTAACCCCGCGCCTTCCAGCGACCTCGACATCTACGTGATTCGTCGCAAACCACAGCGGCAGCGCGTGCAAAAATTTTTCAACGGCGTCCCGGTGGAGATCTTCATCAATCCTGAGAAAAAAGTGTCGGATTACTTCGCCGCCGAACGGCGCGATGCATGCCCCATTACCGCCCACATGTTGAGCACCGGCTTCACCATCCTCGATTGTGACGGCGTGATCGCCGGTTTGCAGGCGCGCGCCCGCCAGTTGTTGCAGACACCACCCGATCACAGCGCCGAAGCCCTCACCTTCGCGCGCTACAGGACCGCGGCGCGCTACGAGGACGCGACGGACATTGCCAGCACGCACCCTGAGACGTCACGCATGATTCTCGGCCTGGCGGTACACGATATGCTCCGGTATCATTTTTTGGCCGCGCACCGCTTTATCCCCCGTGACAAAGACCTGCTGGATGTTTTGGAGACCTGGGATGCGCCATTGGGTGCGCTCGCCCGCCGTTTCTACGGCGCGGCGACGATCGAGGTGGCGCTGGCGGCAGCCGAACAGATCGCCGACCGCACCATCGCTACGCGCGGTTTCTTCGAGTGGGAATCTACGCCTGAGAACGTAGATTAGTGCGGCACAACACAACCTATCCGTTTCATCCGTTCAATCCGTTGACACTACTTCCACACCAGCGCCAGCCGACTGCGCGTGTAGCCGTTGAGCGAGGTGTACAAGAACGTCTGCCCCTCGATGACGACCAGGTCCGCGTGCCCCAGGCCAACGTTGCCGGGTTGATCGACGAGGATGGGATTGCCGGGGTATTTCTCCCACGAGCCATCGATGTCGGTCGTGAGGCTACGCGCCAATCCCAGCCCGAACTGTGTGTCACCGCCATCTCCGGGGCCGGGACCGCGCACGCCTTCGTAGAGCATGTAGACCTGCGCTCCGATACGCTGTACCTCGGCAGAACTGATCGTGCGGAAATCGAAGTAGGGGTTGGTCTGCGCTCCTTTTTCGTCCAGCGGACCGTATTCCCCGGCCCCCACAAACAGCGGATTGTGCTGGCAGCGGGTCAACCCTTCGCCCGTCGTTGTCACGCTGCCGGAGTAACACCCCATTGCGCCTGGATTCTGCCCTAATCCTACGAAGGTGTAGAGTCGTCCCCCCTCGACGAAGATGCCAGGCGGGCCTCCAGCCAGACATTCGTACTCATATGGCACAAAGGGATGCTCGTGGATGCGTTCTTCCTTGCGGCAGGTGCGCAGCCATAGCTTCCACACGCCTGTATCGGCGACCCGCTCCGGCATGCTCCACGTCAAGCCATCCGTCGAGCGCCGCAGACGCGCGCGCCCCAGGTATTCGTAGACGAGGAAGAACGTCGTCCCGTTGTAGGCCACGCGGGGATACTGCTGCTGGTCGGTGTGATCGACTTCCGACACGCAAGGACACGTGTGACATTCGAACTGGCAGACCAAGCGCGAATCTTCGCTTGACGTCTTGGGGGAGAATGTGAGGCCGCCGTCGACGCTGCGGTAGATGACGGTGCAGCCGGGGAAGGGAACCGGATTACCGCAATGATCCACAGCGCCGGCAGATTGGGCGCTGGCGTGCACGTAGGACCATAGTTCGCCATCGTGCATCACCAGCGTGTCGGATTCGCCCATCGGCAAGCCTGTGTCGATCACGTCGAGTACGAATTCCGCCCGCCCTTCCCAAAAGTCGGCCAGTGTGGGCTGGCCGTTTGCGCCGGGTTCGCTCTGGATGACCAGGGAAATCGGCGGCGGTTCGGGTGTAGGGAGGATAGAGAGCGGCGCTTCAGAAAGCGGTGCCTCGGAAAGCGGCGCTTCGGAAAGCGCCGCCTCGATTTCTGCTATGCCGGATGGTGGTAACGTTGCAGATGACATCGTCGTGGGCCGCGCTGTGCGTGACGCGGGTGGTGCGAGTTGCGCGATTTCTGTGGTGGGCCGCGGTGTCAGCGTTGCGGAGGCTGCCGGCGATGGTGTGGCGGTTGCAGCAGGCGCGAGGGTGGGGGACGGCGACATTGTGGGCGTCTCCGTCGGTGGCGCTGCGACGGCCCGCGTTGGCAATGGCCCATCGTCAATGACGACGCCTTCCCCGGAGGCTGTATGTAGCGACGCCGGTTCTTGACGTAGTGACGGTGCGCACGATACGAGCAACATCGCGAGCAGGATGTGTAGCAGAATGCCGTACCAGAAACGTGGTGCGACTCGCACGGAATTTACCCACCCGGCGTCGGCGTCGGTGTTGCGCTCGGTATCGGGAGCGTTGGGATTGGCGTAGCCGTCGGCGACGACATGACCGTCGGTGTCTCCGTTGGTGTGGGCGAAGGCGTCTCACACTCGGTAGGCGTCGGCGTCGGCGTCGGCGTGACCGTTTCCTCAGTCGGCGTGACGGTGGGGGACGCCGTTACCGTCGGTGATACCGTTACCGTCGGTGACACGGTCGGTGTCACGGTCACCGTCGGCGTCGCTGTGGGTGTCCCCGTCATGGTGGGAGTGGGCGTCAACGTCGGGGTGGGAGTAGCGGTTCCCGTGGGGGTGAACGTGGGCGAAGGCGTGCGCGTAGACGTCGGCGGCACAACCATTGTCGGCGGTAAGAAGATCCGTTGTCCCGCCACAATTTTGTCGCCGACCAGACAGTTGGCCCAGCGGATTTCTTCGACGGTTGTACCATAACGCCGCGCCAGGCTGTATAAAGTATCGCCGGGCTGCACCACAGTAAGTTTCCACCATGACGGCGGCCCGCAACGCGGCGGCACCGGCGTGGGGGTCGCAAATGCCACTGGCGGTAGGTAAATCACCTCTCCGGGTTGAATGTCTGAGCTGGTCAGGCAGTTCCCCTGCATCAGCAGGTAAACGCTGCTGCGCGCCGCCGTGGCCAGCAGCGCGAGCGTGTCGCCCGCCTCGACTGTGTAAGGTTGCCAATCCGCAGGGTAAACGCACGGCACCGGCGTGGGCGTATGCGTGGGCGTAGGGGATGGCCCTGGCGTCGGGGGTGTGCCCGTCGTCGTTGGTTGAAGCGTGGGGTAGAGCGTCGTCGTTGGGAGCTGGATTACGCTTGTGGGACGCTGCTGCGCGATCAGCATGGGGTCCACTTGCACCAGCAACACGCTCCCCAGCACCATGCCGAGGATAAAGATGCCCGTAAGCATTGCGCCTAACAGGCGGATTAGCGGACGACCTTCCACCAGATTCAACCTCGTTATTTTTTCAGATGATTCGTCGGCAGAATGAAGTTAAACGTACTGCCTATGTCGGGTTGGCTTTCTACCCAAATGCGCCCGCCGTTGGCCTCTACCAACGTTTTTGCGATTGCCATACCTACGCCGGTCTCGCCCATCCCCTGGATGAGCGGCTGACTCGCGCGCGTGAAACGCCGGAAGACGCGGGGATAATCCTCCGGCGCGATGCCGCCGCCCGTGTCCATCACCGAGATGCGGATGTAGCGGTTGCCTAGCCCCCCACCACTCTTGGAGGATTCATCTTCGCCTGCGCTGATGACGATCTCGGTGCCCTGTTTGGAGCACAACGCAGCGTTCGAAATCAGGCGCAGCAGAATCTGGTAAAGGCTGTCACGGTCGGCGCGCACGGCAGCAAGCTCCGGCGGCAGGTCAAGGCGCACGGCCAACTTGCGCTCGCGGAAACGTGCTGCCAGCCCCATCACTGCCTCTTCAATAATCTCGATGAGATTGACCGATTGGGGGGAGAGTTCGATAGGCCGGCTGTCCGGTGAGGCCGTATTCACCAGGTCGTTGAGCAGTTGGTTCATCTGCTCGATATTGGCTTTGACTCTTTCGAGGAACTGCTGCTGCATCTCTGTCAAAATGCCGACCTGCTCTCCTAGCAAGAGATCGGTGTAGCCGGTGATGGACGTCATCGGGGTGCGGAATTCGTGGGCCAGGCTGACGATGGCCTCCTGGCGCTCCGCATCGCTTTCAGGGGTACGCAGCGTGATCGCCAACCCACCGGGTTGCCCATCGCGGCCTACCAGGGCAACCAGGTCAGCCTCGACGGTGGCTTGTTCGATGGTCAATGTGAGGTGGGCACGCTTGAGGCTGTTGGGGACATCCCGCGTGAGCAGCGCATCTACCGTTTGCGTCCACCGTGGATCGGGATAAGCGCCGTTGATGGGGATACCGGTCACGTCACCACCCGGCAGGTGCAACATCTGCCGCGCCATAGCATCCGCCATCGTGATGATGCCATCTTCATCGACGACGACGAGGCCAACCGCCGCAGGACTTTGGACGCCTGCGCCGTTCTCGGCAAGTGCCTCTTCTGTACGTGCGGCTTGTTCTTTCAGCGCCGCTACGTGCGCTTCCAACTCCGCGCGCGCCTCGACGGCAGCGTCCAAATCGGCCTTAAGTTGGCTCAGCTTGCTCGCCAAAGTCCCCCGTTCTTCTAACAGCATCTCGCGGTCGTGCGTTAGCTCCTGGATTTTTTCGTGCAGCGTCTCCCGCTCCTTGGCCAATTCCTGCACTTCCTCTTGCCAGAAACTAACCTCTGTTTCGGTCAGGCCATGGGGCTGCGACGCTAACTCGTGATTGAGACGCGCAAGTTCTTTGTCGCGCGACTCAATCTCTTGGGTCAGCACCGCGATCCGCGCATCGAACGTTTGAACGTCAGAGCGCGCCTGCTCCAGCTCCATCTCCAATTGCTGGCGCTCGGTATCCGAACCGCGCAGCCTTGACAGAAACGACATATCCTGTGTCCGTTTGCGCGCGCGTGCAATCGAAGTCCCTAGTAGCGCTGCAACGAGCTGCTGTGTGTTCAACGCCTCATCGGACCAACGCTGTTTGCTGTCCGGATTGCTGAGCAGCAACAGGCCTATCGATTCCTCTCTGTCCGACAAGGGCACAATCGCCAATGGCCCGGTATTCTGGATGCTCAATTTGTTGTACAGGGCCGTTAGCCAGAGTGTGCGGGATGACACCGGCACGACCTGCGCGCGCCTCTGGGTGTAGACTTCGGATAGCACCGGATAATCCTCGAGGACGAGGGTCGGGGTTTCGATCTGCGCGGCGTTCGGTGGGTGGATCGCGACGACGTTGAGGATCGAAGGGGTATCGCGGGAGGACAATGCCACAGCGCAGACGTCCACGTTCAGGAGATTCGCCAGTTTTGAGGACGCAAGAATCAGGGATGGAGGTAGGTCGCGCGCAGATTCGACGACGTGCAGCAGATCTAGCAGGGCTTCACTATCCAGGGCCAACCCTCTCGCGGTGGACGCGCCGTTGTTGAGAACCGGAGATGACGGCGGGGCAGCGCTCTGGAACGCCAATACCTGCCGGTGGACCAGCGCGGCAAGGAGCGGTAGGGTCACCAAAGAGGTTAGCCTCAACCATCCTGAGAAATGTAATTCCCCATCCGGCCAGCGGAACTGTGCCGCGTGTCCAAGTAACCAGAATAGTCCCAAGACCACGGCCCATTCCCATTCCGGCGGGCGCGTAAGCAGGGCGAGCAGAAGGTAAAGCACCAGGAAGGCAAGCGTGAGTATTTCCCAGATGCGTTCGTAGAACAAGCCGTTGAATGCATATCCTCTGGTCTCCCAGGCTGGCCATAGCGCGGCAGTCACGCCGTAGAAGACCAGGCTGGCGCCAAGTAGTAGCCCGATGAAGACCGTCTGCCAGCGCGCGGCACGCGATCCAAGCACTGCGGCCCAAATCACCAAAAGCACAGTGGCAAATTCAAGCCAACGCTCTAGCGGTGGAAGAAGTTGCGCCGGAACGAGCAGCCCCGCAGTTCCCAAAAGTCCGATGATGATCAGCGCCGCTCTACCAAGCAGCAATCCGGCGATCGCCCACCGCCAGCGTGAGGATAGCGATGAGGGCGCGTGACGGCGTGCCGTCAACGCGGGAAGGAGCGCCTGCTGCAACGCAAAGAGCGTCACCAGGAAATAGACCAGATCTCCCGGTGGCTGGATGATCAACTGGATAGCCTCATAAAAAACGTTCATTCTTGCTCTGCCTCCGCGCTCGTTCTGCCTAACCCGGATAAACCAGGACCAAAAGGGCCTTTGACGCCCATTTTTTCTCGTTCACCGCGCAGGAATTTGAGTGGTTAGGCCCTACTTCTGATTATAGAGCAAAGAGCCGCTGTTGCAAGGCAAATAGTCGGAGCTAACGCATTTCAAATCTTTTCCCTTCCTAACCCTCCCCCCGCGCTTCGCGCGGGGGGAGGGTAGTGTTTTATTTGTATGTTTTTGGGCGCGCCGGACGCGCCCAAAAACATACAGCTTAATTCTCTCCCGTTCCTGCGCACGGGAAAGGGAGATGGGTTATGTCCTTCGGAACCATAGGTTAAGAAGATCTGAGGTTAAATGCGATACCCTCTTGACAACGGTAAAAACTCCTAAATTAAACAGATTTTTTTCGACTAAAATCGTGAGTAGGGAACAATTTGTGGTATAATGACGTCGATCATGTATACAGATCATAGAGGTTAATCGATGTCGCGTTATTGGAAGGTTTTGTGTCTAACGTTGTTTTTGCTGCTGGTGCCCTCAGCAGTGCAGGCCGCTGCTGTGCGCAATCCGGGAGCGGATCTCTTTTCTGCCGATTCCGCCACCGGTTACGTGTGCCCGGCAAATGTCACTCAGCGGTATCCGGCCCGGTGCCCATCCTATAGCCCGGGCGCGCGCCAGACCCGCATCGAATATCTGCGGGCGACGTTGCCTGATCCACTGCCAGAGCTGGCTGTCGAGGAACTCGAAGTACCAGACGATGCGATCACACAGTACACCTTCGCCTACGTTCGCCCTCTTCCGGCAACGACTTATCGCCATCCCGAAGAGGCGCTCGCCGGACTGCCGCCCCTGCGCGAATTCCTGGCCGGCGACAACTGGGTGAGCATCCTCGGTGAAGTGGACTACAACGGGCAGATGTGGTACGAGATCAACGAGGGCGAGTTCGTGCTTGCCGACCACATCGCCATCACCAATCCCTCGCGCTTTCACGGTGTGTTGCTTCAGGAGCAACCTCAGTATCCCTTCGGGTGGATCAACCGCGACGTCAACCCCTCGGCGGTTCCCGGCGGCGCGCCGCGTACCGGAATCGTGTTCCGGCGTTACGATCTCATCACTATCTTCGCGCAAGAGCAACTCGGCGACACGATGTGGTATATGATCGGGGAGGAACAGTGGGTGGATCAATCCTTCACCTCCCGCGTGGACGTCGATCCCATCCCGGAGGGCATCGATCCGGGTGAAAAATGGATCGAAGTGAACACCTACGAGCAGACGTTGGCCGCTTACGAAGGCCAACGCATGGTCTTCGCGACGCTGGTCTCCACGGGCCGTTCCAACACGTGGACGCCCAGTGGCTTGAGCCGCATCTGGGGAAAACTGCCGTCCACGCCGATGATCAATCGCGACGTCGGGCCGGAGAATCCAGGCTGGTATTATCTGGAGAACGTGGAATGGACGCAGTATTTCAACGGCGCATATGCGTTGCACGCGGCGTACTGGCACAATTCGTTCAGCTTTACGCGCAGCCACGGGTGCGTCAATATGAGCATCCTGGATGCGAAGTGGCTCTTCGAGTGGACGACGCCTTACACGCCGCCAGACGTGAAGATCGTCTACAGCAGCGATGCCAATCCAGGGACGTGGGTGTGGGTGCACAAGACCGGCCCGATTCCGGGGCAGGAATAATGGGCTATATCCTTTTGCCTGAATAGCACCCTGTGGTATAATGTCCCCCACATTGGGGCGTGGCCAAGCTGGTAAGGCAATGGACTTTGAATCCATGTATCGCACGTTCGAGTCGTGCCGCCCCAGTCTGAATATTACACAATGGCAGGAAGCAAAACG
>OMKS01000614.1_pt1 | contig 33037 bp, 39 predicted proteins | sample 1674721 | NCBI WGS metagenome assembly OMKS01 (sample SAMN06264996, study PRJEB25208) | sediment metagenome | isolation source: hot spring sediment | place: USA: California | collected 2014-09-02 | reverse complement strand
TATCCACTCATATTTTACACCTTGATGATAAGTTGAACTAATTGTACTTTAAAGTTGATAAAACCATGGTTTAAAAGAAACCTAAAGCACCAAAATACTAGACTTACGAATATATTTTATATCTATCACATTGTGGACCATTAATGATTCGAAAAATATTTAAAAAAACATCTCTAACTACCCGCTTTAAATCTTTTTTGGAAAAAAATAATATTCGTCGTGAATACCTTAGTATTAACCGTCGCTCAATAACTAGAGGTCTTGCGTTTGGACTTTTCTGGATGTTTATACCGATGCCTTTTCAAATGGTTGCGGTGATTGCTATGACTCCATTTGTTGCATTCAATGTTCCTATAGCTTTATTGATGGTATGGCTAAGCAATCCTGCTACTATGCCATTACTATTTTACATAGAGTATCTTACTGGCAATTTTATCCTCAATCTTGATGGTGCTGAAAAAATAGAGCTAAAAATGTCATGGTTTGTTAATAATTGGGATGCGATTGTTCTTCCATTGTATGTTGGGGCACTTTTTTATGCCATAATTATTCCGTTAATTGCCTATATTGTCGCCGATTGGCTTTGGATTAAATCTGTTCAAAGTGCAAAAAAAGATAAAAACATAAAAATCAACAGAAATACAAAAATGCTTTAGGCGTTACTAAGTTGCTTGCGAAATCTCTCTATAAGATATGAGGCTGATGCTACCTCTAAATCATTAGGCACCTCTTGACCTATTGTAAAATACGCTATAGGTGTTGGACAGTGGATTAAAAAGTTTAGAAGCTCACCTATGTGTCTTGTCTCATCTAGCTTTGTCACAATGAGCCCATCTGGATCTAAAAAAGAAAAATGGCTATACATCTCCTCTATATCGCACAATTTCATCGTAGCTGATACAACTAAAAACACAGAGATACCAATTGATTGCTCTTGAGCTAAAAAAGTAGTTGTCTGTAGAATCTTTTTGATATCAAAGGGCGATGCACCTGCTGTATCAACAAAAATCACATCTATTCCCTTGAGTGCCTCTAAAACTTTGACAAATTCTTCATCAGTATAAGCGTTTTTGAAAGGAATTTGCATCATTTCTGCATAAGTTTTCAACTGCTCTGTAGCACCTACTCTATAATGATCTAGATTGACAAGTGCGACACTGTGCGCTCTAGGCATGGTATATCCGTATCTAGCTGCTAATTTTGCCAATGTTGTTGTCTTTCCGACTCCCGTTGTTCCAGCAACCATAATAATTTGAGGCGCAAAATCAATCTGGGGTGATAAACTCAATGAAGACTCAATCTCTTCTAAGAGATACTGCTCTAAAAGATGTTCATCACCTATCTCCTCTTGGAGCATACCAAAAACATCTTCAATCCAATCAGCGCTTATCCCTTGCTTGATAAAACGATTTTTTAAATCAATATAGTGGGGAGACAGCGGCTTTTCTCTTACTCTATCTAAAGCTTTTTTGCCAAACGAGTTTTCAAAGAATAGATCTTTTGATATTTCAATACTAATTTCATAACAATGTTTAGAGTCAACTAAAATCTCTTTTGATTCCACTATCTCAAAATCATCGCCATATTTATTTTCTATTTTATTATAAATCACATCTACACTACTGCCAACAAAAGTCTCTCTCATGGCTATACTCCTTTGATCCAACTTATTGGGATAGTAACACTTGGTCGCCTTAGAGCATGAGGGTGAGGCAGTGTCAGAAACGGTGTCTCAATCTTACGGGTGCCATATCTGATGATATCTATATCCAAAGTTCTTGGAGCATTTGGAAATAATCTTTTGCGTCCAAATCTTTTTTCTAATTTTTGCAAATACGACAAAAGTCTCTTTGGCGATAAAGATGTTTGAATCACCACAACAGCGTTATAAAAAAATGGCTGCTCTAAGTATCCAAAAGGTGGATTTTTGAGAATTGCAGAAGTAGCTACAACTTGAATAAAAGAGCTTCGCTTCAGTGTCCAAATGAGTTTTTCAAAAACTCTCACAACATCTCCAACATTACCACCTAATCCTAAGAGAACATTTTCTCTAGTTGATCGCACAAAATAACCACTAGGAAACAACATAGTATCAATTCGTGTATAAGGTGATGATGGGAGAATTTTTGTAAGTCTCATAGCACTGTAGCCTTTTTACTACCCATAACTACCATATCTTCTATCCGAACACCAGTTTTATTTGGCAGATAGATACCAGGCTCAATAGTAAATACCATCCCCTCCTCTATGATAGTTTCTGATTTTGCTGAAATTACTGGCAATTCATGAATATCAAGCCCTACTCCATGCCCTGTAGAGTGGACGAAAAATTGCCCATAACCACTTTTTTCAATCACATCTCTTGCAAGTTTATCAATTTCACTTGCCCTCATTCCAACTCGTGCTTTAGAGATTGCAACATCGTGAGCTTTTCGTACTATGTCATAAATCTTTTGATCCCTTTTTGTACTAAAAGATTGCTCTAATGTGTCACTAATTTGATTGTTTAGACAAAATGTACGAGTTCTATCGGAGCAGTATCGCTTGTATTTCAATCCAGCATCTACAAGCAATAAATCACCCCTTAAGAGTTTTTGCGATGTTGCAAAAGCATGAGGCTTAGCAGCATTGGCATTGATAGCAACTATTGGCTCGAAACTCACCTCATATCGGCCACGATAAGTCATTGTCCGTCTTACTATATCTCCTAAATGGTACTCATCTTTACCGATTCCATCTTTTGAGATAGTTTTGATAAATTTTTTAAAGGCTTTTGCCCCTTTAGTAGCGGCTTTTGCAAGCAATTGTTGCTCTTTTGGAGTTTTTATAATCCTTTTTTGGTGCGAAAAAGCGAAGTGTTCTATCCACTCAACATGGCAATTATTACTTAACAATGAAAATGAAGCAACACTCCACTCATTTGGGTCAAAAGTTACTTTTTTGATACGGTTTTGATTAAGTATATTGGCTGCTTGTTGCGCCAAATTTCTATCGACTATAACATCAGCTCCTTGAACATTTTCTCTAGCGTCAAGCTCATACCTGCTATCAGTTATAAAAAATGCTTCACTTCCTAGCTTTAAATACAAAGCATTATCACAACTATATCCACACTCATAATAAATCGAATTCTCATCACGAAGAATATAGTTTTGAGCTGACATCAACTACTCCAGATTGTTTGTTGGTTTCTCATCTTTAGCTTTTCTTTGAGCTTCTTGAATAGCCTGAAGCTCACCTAATATCTGTATCATAGCAATCATCGCCAGATGGTATCCCATAGGTCCCAAACCAACTATTTGTCCAGCACAAACAGGAGCAGTTAATGATTTGTGTCTAAACTCTTCTCGCTGGTGAATATTTGAGAGGTGAACCTCAATTGCAGGCAATTTCACTGCACTAAGTGCATCACGAATAGCAATTGATGTGTGAGTATATGCCGCTGGATTGATAATGATACCATCAGCATCTCCTAAGCACTCTTGGATACGATCTACAAGTTCGCCCTCAAAATTGCTTTGAAAAAACTCAATCTCTACTTGGTTTTGATCGGCTACATTTTTCATTTGATTGTGTATATCTTCTAGCTTAATTGGACCATAAACACTTGGCTCTCTTAAGCCTAACAAATTGAGATTTGGTCCTTGAATTACAACGATTTTCATGTATCTGCCTTCTTAATAATTTTATAGTATTATTTTATCCTAATAGAAATTAAATCGTATTGAGGAGTGGGATATGAAAATTTTAACTGCACCTTATATTTTTACCCCTCTTGGTTTCAAAGAGAATCAAGCGATTGTTTTTGATAAGAAAATTATAGAGATAGGAACACATCAAACTTTAGAAAAAAAATATCCAAATGCAATAGTAACTACTCTGCCCAAAAATAGCGTAATCTATCCAGGGTTTATTAATACCCATGTCCATTTAGAGTTCTCTTCAAACAAGACAACACTCAACTATGGTGCATTTGTCCCGTGGCTTGAATCAATCATCGCTAACCGCGAAGTTCTTGCAAATAACTCCAAAGCCATGCAAGAGGGATGCAAAGAGATGCTCCATAGTGGCATAACCACTTTTGGGGCAGTTAGTAGCTATGGATTAGACCTAGATGTGTGTCGCACCTCACCACAAAGAGTTGTGTTTTTCAATGAGTGCATAGGGAGCAATCCTGAGATAATTGAGGTACTTTTAAACGATTTTCTCTCGCGTATTGATGCGTGCGAATCGGTTAAATCTGATATGCTAATCCCTGCTATTGCCATCCATTCCCCATATGCTCTTCACCCTAATATAATTAAAAAGTGTATTGCATTGGCAAAAGAACGCAACTACCCAATAAGTGCACATTTTCTAGAAAGCCCCGCAGAGAAAGAGTGGCTTACTGCTCATTCTGGACCATTTAAAAAGTTTTTTGAAAACTTTTTAGGGGTATCAAAGCCTGTCACGACAATTGAGCAATTCTTAAGCCACTTCAAAGATACACCAACCCATTTTATCCATGCGTGCGAAGCAAGCTACGATGAGTTACTTATACTCCAAGAAGGTAGTCACTCAATCGGGCATTGCCCACGATCAAATAAGCTCTTGGGATGCAAGCGACTTGAGATAGAAAATATCCAAATACCGTGGACTTTAGCGACAGATGGGAAAAGCTCCAATTGGTCGTTAAATATTTTTGATGAACTTAGAGCCGCCTTAATGCTACATCCTACAGATGATATCAAGGAACTAGCCTATAGGCTCATGGGTAGTATCACTCATCAAGCAGCAGATATTCTTGGGGTGTCTTGTGGTAAAATAAAACCAGATATGAGTGCTGATTTTGCTATTGTAACTCTCCCAAAAGCACCACAAAATCCAGCAGATATTGCTCTGTGGACTATACTTCACACCAATAATGCAACACAAGTTTATATTCAAGGAGAACGATATGTTTAAAACTATTAGTAATACACTACAGTGGATTGGAAGGCATTTTTTGGGAATGCTTTTTGTTTTAATTGCTTTGGTTGTTTTTTTGCCAAAAAGTGAACCAAAAAGCAACGCCAATCTTCAAGAGATATCTCTTGTTGGTCCAATCGTAGATGCATCTTTAGTGATAAAGGAAATTGAATCTGCACAAAAAGATAGCGCCATAAAAGGGGTTTTATTTAGTATTAACTCGCCAGGGGGAAGTGTAGCACCATCTATAGAGATAGCTTACGCTATCTCAGAGCTTAGCAAGCAAAAACCAGTTGTTGTATATGGAGAGAATATTGTTGCAAGCGGGGGTTATTATAGTGCTATTTGGGCCGATTATATCGTTGCAAATCCTGGTGCAATTATAGGCTCTATTGGTGTTATCATGCAAAGCCCTAATTTTGAGACACTAATGGACAAAATAGGGATTCAAACTCAAGTTGTCAAACAAGGGGCATACAAAGAAGCTGGGACTGCTCTAAGGGAGTGGACTACACAAGAGAGACACGAGCTCGAACAACTCACGCAAGATACTTATGATTTGTTTATTCAAGATGTTGCAAAAGCAAGGAAGCTTGATGTAAATAACTCATCACTCTATGCTGATGCAAGGATTTTTTCTGCTAAACGGGCAAAAAGTGTAGGTCTCATCGACGAAATAGGCACCAAACAAACTGCAAAAGCAAAAGTGGCTTCTTTGGCTAATATAGATGACCCTAAGTGGAAAGAGAAAAATAAAATAGAAGCGATGATGGAACGATTTGCAACTCAAAATATACTTCGTATCATAAGCTACGGATATGGGTTAAAAAGCTCATTTTGAGTCAAAATACCCATTTTTATGTAGCCATTTGTAGATATCAGCTGCAATTGGTCCTGCTGCACTACCACCATGTCCACCATGCTCCACCAATACAGTAACAACTATCTTTGGTTTTTCGTATGGGGCATATGTAGTAAGCCATGCATGAGATCTGTGGTAGTAGTCCATCTCCTCTTCTTTCATCCTCACTTTGACATCTTTTGGGATACCAACCACTTGAGAAGTCCCTGTTTTTCCAGCAACTACAATTGGTAAATTACGCATGTAATTATATGCCGTACCCCCAGGAGTATTACACACATCATACATCCCCTTTCTTGCCTCAGGTAAAAATTCTTCAGGGAGTGAAATTTTTTCGATATGTTGCTGATGGATATCTGCTAGTAATGGAGTTGGCAACGACGATGTAGCAATCAGTGCTGTATGGCGTGCCATTTGCAATGGGGTTGAGAGTGTATATCCTTGCCCGATAGAAGCATTGACTGTTTCCCCTAAATACCACGATTTTTTATAACGTTTCATTTTCCATTCAATATCAGGAACGATCCCAACACTCTCGTGTGGCAAATCTATACCTGTAGGGACACCTAGTCCCATAAGGCGTAAACCTTTTGCCATATTATTTATACCAACCTCTAAGCTTTTATTATAAAAATAGACATCACAACTCTCTCTGATGGCTTTTCTTAAATCAACACTACCATGACCCCTACTCTTCCAGCAACGAAATTTATGATTTGTTGCTCCAACTTCTATGTGCCCTTTGCAATACTCGTTACGATTTAAAATCCCTGGCTTTGCCATCTCAAAAGCTAAAGCCATTCCCATCTTAATGCTAGAGCCAGGCGGATACTGTCCATTGAGAAATTTGTTTGTAAATGGGCGATCAAAATCCTCTTGTAGCTCTTTCCACTGGGCATGAGAAATCCCAGTTGTGAATATATTTGGGTCATAACTAGGGGTACTAACAGCAGCCAAAACCTCACCTGTCGTTTTCATCACAACTACAGCTCCAGCACTTTTGCCAAAACGGTCATAAATCATTTTTTGCAATTCTATATCCAAAAAGAGATTGAGATTTCTATTCTCTTTTGCTGGAATTGTTTGAATGATTTCAACCTCTTTGTTAGTTGCAGTTACTTTTACGACATTTGCCCCTAGCTCACCTTGCAAATGGGTATTATATTGTTTCTCAAGGGAGCTTTTACCTATCCTTCCTACCTCCTTGACTGTAGTATCTTGTGCGTTTTCTTCCTGATTTGAGTGGCCGATATAACCAATAACATGAGCAACATACTTTCCATAAGGATAGTACCTTTTTGCCTCAGCTTCTATAAGAATATTTTCATTCAAACTTAAGTGTGGATATACCCCTATCATATCCTTATAGGGGATAAAATCTGCAACTTTTATAAACTTATGATTATAAGGTGAATTTTTTTTGGTGTAAACGTTGTGCATGACAGTTTGATTTAAATCATTAAATGCGTTATGAAGTGCTTGTATCGCTTGAGTCAATTCAGAAGAATCTTTTTTTAGATGTGGCTTGATAGAGATAGAAAAACCTATTTGATTCATTGCCAAAAGCTTCCCGTTGGTATCAAAAATCTCACCACGAATGGGGACAATAGGGATTGTTTTAAAGGTATTAGCTTTTGCTAATTTTTCATAGTACAAATTTGACTGAACGCTTATATAATAAAGTCTACCTACCAAAACCATCCAAAAAACAAAAAAGATTGCAAAGACGATTTTATATCTCATAACGCTATCGCCAAAACCATATCAATAAATACTGAGTAAAATAAAAGGAAATTAAAATCGATACTAGTAGTATGAAAAACAAAATCATAAAAAATCAAACTCAAAAAATACAATATATCAATCAAGACTACACTCATAACAGCTTGACAAATACGACAACTAGCAAATATGGTTGTCCACCTAAAAAAATAGAGATAAAAAAATAGTGTCGATATAATAGAAAGTAAAAATGGCAAAGAGAGGTTAATCTCAAGGTTTAAAAGATAAAAACTACCCAGTAAAATAAGAACATAATTTTCTCTAGTAATGCCTAAAACTATCGCATACCCCGCAACTCCAATAAGAAGAGGTAAAAATACATAGATAGAGATTAACATCGGATAAAATATGATAAATATAGAGATACCAAGCCATATAAAAAAACTTTTTGGTGATGATAAAATAGGCTTTAAATACACGTATCTACTCCCATAGTTTATAGACCAAAGCGCTTTCATTGCAAACAGGAAAATGGATACATTTAATGCAATCAGCCCAAATCTTTTGTTCTGGAATTGCCTCTTTTTGTATCTCAACAAACCCCAATTTATGAAAAAATTGTGGAACATATGTAAGGGCTAAAACTTCCCTTTGTACCCCTATATCCTTTGCCTCATTGAGTGCAAAGAGCACCATCTTTCTTCCAATGTCTTGACCTCTATAAGATGGGTGAACAATCAAACTACGAATCTCTGCTAATGCTTTTGAGTGAATATGTAATGCTGTATAACCGACCAAAATATTTTCATCTTTTGCTAATACATAAGAGCGAATATTGGTTGCCATCTCGTCTTCACTTCTATACAAAATAGTCCCATCTTTAACATCTGAACGGACCAATAACTGCATTTGCTCAATGTCTTGAAGTGTTGCCTTAGATAGCAGTATCATATGGTACTCCAAAAATAGTAGAGAGTATCTCTTTGTGAATAGGCTCTAGCGTAAGTGGCTTGAGATTTGAAAATGTTATAGCGTTAGGAAAATCACGCTTTAATGCTGCTTTTTCTTTTTGACCCAACTTATCAATCTTTGTAAAAAGGGCAAGATATCGTTGGTCTGGCTTTAGTATCTTCTCTATATACTCTTGGACATTATTATCTATTTGTGTTTGAGGGTGCCTTGCATCTCTTAGATGGATGAAAATCCGTATAGAAACCCTATCGTGTATAAAATCTAAAAGGTTTTTTTGCCACGCCTCTTTAAGTGTTTTTGAAACTTTTGCATATCCAAAACCAGGTAAATCTACAAAACGCAATGGATAAATTTGCTCATTGTAACCATAGTCTATCTCAAAGAAATTTATCAATTGTGTTTTTCCTGGAGTAGAAGAGCTTTTTGCAAGGTTTTTTCTATTGCATAGAGCATTAATAGTAGAGCTTTTACCTACGTTTGAGCGACCCAAAAAAACAACCTCGCTGGTATTTTCCGGCAAACTATCTTTCAAGCTTTGTGCCGATTTAATAAAAGATGCTTGTTTGATCACGACATGACTTTTTCTCACTTTTTCTCACTTTTTTGAATATCAAAGATAAAACGCACTGGCTTATTCTTCTTGCCTTTGACTGTTGAACGACCTGTTGTCATATCAAGCATTATCTCTGTACCGGCTAAATGTCGCTTATTTATCAAGTCATCAATGGTTGCTTGTTCGTACAAATGGTAACGAGAAATAAGTGGAAAATATTGAACTTTTTGTGCTTTTCCCTTGAAATGTCTATTTGGCTCTTTGACCTCAAATTTTACATCACCCAAAGCTTGATACTCTTTGGTCTCATTATTTTCGTCAAAAAAAACTATCACTTTATCCGCATCTAACCAACTTTTATTTTGTTTAATTTTGACATTACCGATAAAATGTATCTCTTTTGTCTCTTCGTATGCTTCCATCTGCTCAGCTGTAACTTCAATTTTATCAGCAAAAACAAAGACCACTAAAAACAAAACAGATAGCCAAAAATGCCGCATCTATACTCCAATTAATTTTTATATATTATACCATTTTATCAATTTTAAGCTACTTCGATGTATTCATATCTATAAGAGCATTAACCTCTTTTGCCTTTATTGTACGCTTATTTGCATCATATATTAGACTAGAACCACGAAAAATATGCAAAGGTGTAGTTGCAACAAAAGGGGTAGGAATCTCTAGTTTTGACAACTCCTTGTAGTAGATGGCCTCTTGCGATTGACATCGCATACCATCTTTATAATACAAGTCAACATCTCCTCTTAAAGTCAAACTTTTAGTATCATATACCCCCTGCAGTGCTGTGAGTTTTTCTATATTATTATCTTTATAGTAAACATTATCAAGGGTTAAGATATTTCTCTGTCTAACCCCATAAGTTGCAAAAGTATATCCCAATAGACTTGTATCGTCAACCTCTATAAGGGTTGTATTGGTAAACTCTAAATCTCTATTATTATTCTCTTTTTTCATCTCTTTGGATGCACCTTTAACTAAAAAAGCGTAAATCAAAATAAATAAAATCATCCCTATTAGGGTATATTGTAATTTTATTCCCATTGAGCCAAATACTCACTTGATAGCCCCTCATGAGCTATAAGATACTCTATCATTTCACGCACAGCCCCACTTCCACCCTTTGCAGTTAAGACATGAGAGACTCTACTTATTATATGCAAACTAGCATCAGATGGAGCAAACGATATCTTTGCAAGTTCTAACATCGATAAGTCATTGAGGTCATCTCCAATAGCAGCTACATTTTCCCAAGACAAATCAAGCTCTTTTAGGATGTTAAGTAGGACGGTTTTTTTATCTTTTATCCCCTCATAAAAATGTCCAATGCCCAACTCTTTTGCTCTTCTAGCTATAATTGGAGATACTCTTCCTGTGATTATAGCAACCTCTTTGCCCAACTTAATCCAACTATCAATTCCAAGCCCATCTTTAACACTAAAAGATTTTATCTCATCTCCGCTACTGGTATATGATATGCGACCGTCAGTCATTGTCCCATCAACATCTAAAACAATTAATTTGATACTCATAGCACCCCTTTAGTGCTAGGTATACCAGCACTTTGGTTATACTTAACTGCCCTTCTTAATGCTACTGCTAGTGCTTTAAACGCAGCCTCAACTATATGGTGCTTATTGCTACCTCTTTGGTAGACCAAATGGAGTGTCATAGGCAAACTCATAGTTAGAGCCTTGAAAAATTCCTCCACCAATTCTGCATCAAAATTCCCAATTTTTCCACCAATTGGCAAATCAAATACCAAATAGCCACGATTTGAAAGGTCAATATCGCACCCTACACTAGCCTCATCCATTACAACTATTGCATTTCCGTACCTCTCAATATTTGCTACTGGATAGATAGCCTCTCTTAGAGCTTGTCCTAAAACTATGCCCACATCTTCAACACTATGATGGTCGTCAATGTGGATATCGCCATCACAAAATACTTCAAGGTTCATATGCGAATGTCTACCAAATGCCTCAAGCATATGATCAAAAAAACCGATACCTGTTTTGATTTTTGTCTCACCCTTGCCATACAAATCCAAACGTACAACTATATCAGTCTCTTTTGTTTTTCTTGCTATCTCTATCAATTTTTCTCCTTCTTATTGTCTGACGACAGACGCACCACTTAAGCCATTTCTAGCTATAAAATCTCTTGCTTCTTCTTCTGAAGCAAAGCCCATCATCCAAACACGATATATTTCCCCGTCTGCTATCTTAGATCTTTTGACCATTGTCTTGTACTTAGGGTGAGAACTCGCATAACGCAAACGGTAGACATGTGCCCCCTCAAGTCGTCTAAATGCTCCAACTTGTACCCCAAAATTGCCAGTAAGCACTTTTTGTTGTGGTACTGATGTGGAAGCTGCTTTGCCAGAAAAACCTATGACTTTAATTTCAACTTCAGCTAATCCTGTTTTATCAAGTCCAATCTCTTTGCCAGCAGCAAAACTACAATCTATAATCCGCCCGGCTACAAAGGGGCCTCTATCGTTGATTCTAACAGTAGTTTTTTGACCGGTTTTAAGATTTTTTACCTCAACTATTGTATCCATAGGCCAAGTTTTATGTGCTGCAGTTTTTGCATACATATTGTACACCTCTCCATTGCTTGTGCGTTTTCCATGGAAATTTGGCCCATACCAACTTGCAACTCCACGCATCTTTTGTCCAACATGTACAGGAGTAGGATGGTATCTTTTGCCAGCTATGGTATAGCTTCTCATTGTTGCTTTGTGACGATTAGGTGTTATGTAGCCAGTGTTGGTTTTTTTTTGTGAACACCCTTGAAGCAATAACAATGCAAATAAAATTACTATCGACAAAGCAAGGGCTCTCACATAGTCTCCAATTTTAATTATTTGATTATCGCTTGATTTGACTTTGATTTAGCTTGAGTGTAGCCCAAAAAGTCTATTTGCGTTTTTAGTTGTCAAATCTTCTATCTCCTCTACTTGACAGCCGCTCAAAGATGCCATCTTATAAGCAATATCTACACAATAAGCAGGTTCATTTCTTTTTCCGCGGTGAGGATGTGGAGTAAGATACGGCGCATCTGTTTCTATAAGAAGTGTATCTTTGGGAATCTTAGGATAAATGTTTGCTAATTTTTTGGCATTTTGAAAGGTCAAAACACCCCCTATTCCAAAGAAAAAATTTCGTTTTGCTAAACTCAAAAGTTGCTCATCTGCGTTAAAACAATGCAATACACCACCCTTTGGTCCAGCATATTTAACCAAAATCTCCAAAGCATCCAAGCTTGCATCTCTTATATGAACAATCAATGGCTTGTTGTGTTTGTTTGCAAAGAGGATTTGCTCTATAAAGACCTCTTTTTGCATCTTTTTTTCCAATGCCTTAGCATCATCATCTTCAGGTAGACGATGATAATCAAGCCCGCACTCTCCAATAGCTATACACTTAGGATGCTCTATAGCATCATCAAACATTTTATGATTAAATTCCTTTGCATAATAAGGGTGCACCCCAATAGCAAAATAGATCTCATCATACTCCTCGCTTAATGCTATAGCTCTATGGAGTGTACTTGGATCAGCACCAGGGATAATATATCGATTAACTCCGGCTTGTTTTGCAGCTTGAATAACATCATCTAAATCAGCTACATATCTCATATCATCAAGATGGCAATGGGTATCAATAATCATCAAATAAACCTAATAAAAAGTAGTGAGTAATTATATCAAGAAGAGATAAAAGAAGTAGCAACTCCCAAAATGGGGTTGCTTATGATTTAAAGACCAGCGATATAATCAGCGAGTTCTCTCATAGTAGCATCATCCAAAGAAGCTACCATGTTTTTCATCACTCCACCCATACCATACTTGTTGAGTGTGCCTGCCTTATAACCTTGCAACTCTTGAAGAGTTGTAGCTGCATTGCGACCTGCAATTACAGCTGATTCTCCATGCGTAACTTGTTTTCTTCCATCAGCGCCATGGCAACTAGCACATTTGCTAGCATATGTTACTGCTGGGTCAGCTAGCAAAAATGAAGTGCTAGCAAAAAGTGAAAGGGTAAATATTTTCTTCATGATATATCCTTAACAGCCGGGTATATTTCCTGAATCTGAAGCAAACTCATATGCAAAATCATACAAATCTTCGCTCCATTTATCTTGGTAGCTTTCTGCTACATTTGGGCAAATCTCTTTTACTTTATCTGCAAAAGTTCCTGCATCTTTTATCTCTTCCCACTTGTCTTGAGTGTAAGTAGCTGCAAATTTTGAACCGCCAAATCCACAACCATCTTTGAGAAATTTAGAGTAGAGTTTTTGACCTTTAGTAGCATCTGCAAAAGAACCTGTTGTCGCCATTGCAAGTCCAAGAAGAGTTACTAAAGCAAGAGTGGTTAGTTTTTTCACTTTTAGTCCTTTTAATTTAATATTATCAGATTATAACAATACAATTGTGAGAGTATTGTGGATAAATTAAGAAATACTTTTTGTTGCACTGCTCTAGCATTTTATGTATAGGGTATCTCTACTCTAATCTACCAATCACTTTATACTTTTCCCAGTAGATATTAATAGCTTCACGCAACTCCTCTTCATCGATTTCAAGTGGCTCTTTTATCCCATAACGATCAATAAACAAATCGGGCATCACCGATATATCTCGAGCTGGATAACGAAAATAGTGTCTAAGTCCCACTTTTACATTATTCTCTCCACCATATGCAGCCAAATATTTCATAAACATATTCTGTAAAGAAGAAGGGAGTGAGACATGACATGGAATGCAATGTTTTTCATAGGCATTCTCTGCCAGAGCAAATCCACTTAAAAGCAACAGAAATAATATCTTTTTTATCACCATCTTAACACCACCGTTGCACCTTGATTCTCTTTTGAGTGTACCTCAATAGATATATTATACTCATCTAAGATTTTTTTTACTATACTAAGCCCTATCCCAAACCCCCCTTCACTTTGATTGAAACGGATGTATCTATCAAACATATAAGGAATCTGCTCTGGATTGATACCTATTCCTGTGTCGCTAATACTCAAAAATCCTTCTCGTAAAAAAACTACTATTTGCCCATTTCTTTTGTTGTATTTAATAGCATTTGATAGAAGATTATCAATAACCCTTGTTATCTTATGGGGGTTAATAGTAAGTATTGTTGGTGATAGAATCGCCTCAAAGACTATCTCTTTTGATTTAGCTAAGGTATCAAAATACTCAATTCTATTTTCTAGCAATGCTTTTAGATCAACCTCTTCATTTTTACTTTCTAAATTATAATCTAAAAACAAATATGTCAAATCATTATAGAGCACTGAGACAGTTTTTGCTGCTGTACTGATGCGGTCAACCCTCTTTTTGTTGTTCTTGTCCATACTTGCAGTATCCATCATCTCAATATTTGCAAGTATAGTACTTAATGGGGTGTTTAGCTCATGGGTTGTATCTTTTATGAAACGGTCTAGTAGCATTATAGAGTTACGCATAGGTCCTAGAAAAAGCTTAGAAAAATAGAGTCCAAAAAGTGCGAAAACAAACCAACCAATTCCCCCGAACAAAAAAATCATCCTCCATGCTTCAGACTGCCATAACTTATCATCTTCAATCTCCAAAAAAAGATATTTGGCCCCCAAATAATACTCATCTAGCATCTTAACAAAATAGATTTTATCCTCATGTATATAAGTCTCTTTGTCAAAAATAACATTTTTTGTATCAAGAAGCGAAAATATCTCAACATACTCAAGATCATAAATGGCACTTTTAAACCGTGAATCTCTAGGATAAGTGCGTCTTTCATCAAAGTAATGGTGGAGAGTTTTTAATTTTTTGATATGCTCATAGGCATAATTTGCCAAAATTCCCCTTTTGTTTGAAAGCATGATTTTTTCTTGACTTTGATAATAAAAAATTGCAATTAAAACAATAATTCCAGTTGTCATCAAAAGATAAAGGATAAAAAAACGGACAAGAGATTGTTTTTCACTCTTGAGTAACGAACTTGTACCCCTGTTTTTTAATACTTGCAATCGAATCCTTACCTATAATTTTTCTAATATTCTTAATGTAAGTTCTTAGTGCTGTATCACTTGGCTCCTCATCATAATCCCATAAATGCTCATAGATAAACTCATGAGAAAGGACCTCTCCAATATGTTGCATAAAAAGCTTGAGAAGCTTGGACTCTTTGTTTCCAAGTGAAATATGTTCCCCATTTACAATCAAATCATTTCCAGAGATATCATACGATATCCCTTTACCTAAAGATATCTCATTTTTTGACTCATGAAAAAACTCTCGTCGCAAAAGTGTCTCTACCCTAATAAAAAGCTCTTTTAACTCAAAAGGTTTACGAATGTAATCATCGCAACCACTTACAAAACCCTCCTCTAAATCATCAACACTATTTAGTGAAGTGATAAAAATTGCTGGAGTTTGCAGCCCTGCATCTCTAGCATCTTTTAAAAGTGTAAAGCCATTTAAACCAGGGACATTTACATCAAGTAAAAGTAAGTCGTACCTAGTCTCATAAAGCTTATCTTGTGCCTCAATCCCATCATAAACACTCTCAACAAGATAGCCTTTAGATTCTAAAAAATCGACAATTGTTTCATTGAGCGTTGCATCGTCTTCAAGCAAAAAAATTTTACTTTTGTTTTTTGATTCCATATAGAGCCCTATCAAAAAAGTTAAAGCCATTATATCACAGTTAAATACAAAAGATTATCTCACTTTTATGTTTGAATAATTATTGAGTTCTGCTAAATTCACCCAATAAGAAATATTTAGTGTTACAAAAAAGTTTTATTTTTATTTTTTTACTCTTCATGCCACTCTTTGCAAAAGAGCACTAAGACAATTGTCTCCTTGAGACGCATACCATCCCTAAGGATGCTATCATTATAGATGTAAGAACATCAAAAGAGTTTCAAAGTGGCCATCTAAAAGGCGCTATCAATATCACATATCTTTTGAAGAGAATGGAAAACGAACAGTAAATTCAAATTTTGTTGAGCAAGTCAATAAGCTAACAGACGAAGATTACGAAGTGCCAATTGTTGTTATATGCAGGATTGGTCACTGCTCTTTAGAAGTAGCAAAAGTTTACACAAAGAGAACTATGAAAATATCACCAATGTTAAAAAAGAATTTTTTAGAGACTGAAAAAAGCTGGACTACTTATAGAGTAGTCTAGTTTTTCGTTTGATGTTTTGTGACAGTTTTTTCAATCTTTTTTCTCTCTAAGAGCATACGATCTTGAAAAAGTTTGCTCTTATCTTTTGCAAACGCTTGCATATCAACTACTTCGTCCATTTCATCAACTATCTCTACCCCAAGCAAAGCTTCAAACACATCTTCAAAGGTGACAACTCCACTTGTTTGACCGTAGCTATCATGTACTATAAAAAGGTGGGATTTTCGTTTGACAAACAAATCTATCAAAGCAGAAACAGGTAAATTTTCTGAGATACGATGCACCTCTATAGCTATATCACCTATCTTTGTGTCACCTCTTTCTTCAACACTCTCTTCTAAAATAGATTGACTCAAGACAATACCAACAATATCATCAATAGATTCATTGTAAACTGGTATCCTGGAGTGAACATACATTCTGTCGTCTCCTAAGGCCTCTTCTACAGTTGTATCAACGCTCAAAGCAAAAACAACACTCCTTGGTGTCATAATCTCTTTTGATTTTATATTTTTAAGCTTCAAAAGATTCTCTATGAGCGTGCTCTCTTTGCTCAAAATAGAGCCATCTTTCTTGCCCATAGCAACAATTGTCATTATCTCATCGCGAGAAAAATTGGTATCTGTTTTTTTCCCTTTTGAGATAAAATCTGTAATAAACCCAGAAAGCCAAACAAGTGGATAAGTAATCTTGATAAAAAAAGATATCACAAAAGAGGCTGGTAATAGAAGTTGCTTCCAATAAAGTGCGCCAATGGTTTTAGGGATAATCTCAGATACATACAAAATAAGCAGTGTGAGTACAAAAGCAATTAGTGCTTGCCATTGTGTCCCAAAAAGTATTTGTGCTTGAGCTCCAACTCCTGCTGCACCCATTGTGTGTGCAAAGGTGTTAAGAATCAAGATAGATGCAATTGGCTCATCGATATCAAGCTTAAATCGCTTCAGCCTCTCGACGGCTTTTGGGGATTGAGTTTTAGATAGACTCTCAATATACGAATTGGTACTTGAGAGTAATACCGCTTCTAGGATAGAACAAACAAAAGAGACAAAAAGAGCCAAAAAAAGATAGATAAAAAGAAGTGTCATGAATAACACCTTGGGGTATCAGAAGCAGAATAACGCCTACAGTCTGAATCGCTTGTATTCATAGATAATTTTTCCCTTGGGTAAAAAATAAATTTCAAAACAATAAGGCGAATTGTACCATAAAAAATAAAAAATAGATACTAAATCAGCCAAGGAGTTTTTTAGCAAAATCAATTGCTTCAGTTGTTGCCTCTTTGCCATCGATAATACGGGCTATCTCTTTGATGCGGCCATTTGCATCTAATGGAATTGCATGACTTGATTTTCCATCTTTATAAATCAATATATGCTGGTGTGCTTTTGACGCTAAATGGGGCTGATGTGAAATGGCAAAAATCTGATAACTACTTGAGAGTTTTAAAAGCATATTTGCAATAGCTATAGACTCATCTCCACTCACATTTGCATCTATCTCATCAAGTATGATAACCCCTTTGTTCTCCGATGTACTTGTTGTGGTGCTAGCAACCAGAAGTGCTAAACGGAGACGATTGAATTCACCTCCACTCAGTGTAGATATGCTAGAATCTCCTAGCACTAAGTTTATCTCATCAAAACCATTATCACTTGGCTCAATTTGCACAACCTCAAAAGTGGCTTTTGGCAACTTAAGTTCGGCTAAAAATTGATCAAGTCTCTTTTTTAATTTATCTAACTCATTAATTCTAGCTTGAGAGATATCTTGACAAAGGGTCTTTAAAAGTTTGGTTTGTTTATCGATGAAGAGCTTAAGCTTACTTTTATCTTGTTCCATACTTTCATAGCTTTCAAGTTCTTTGCGTTTTTTATCTCTATAAAGGAGTGCATCTTCTATAGAACCATATCGATTTTTGAGTTCACTTATCGCTTCAATTCTATCTAGTACCTCTTCTATGTCGATATCTTGAAGCTCTAAACTTTTGGATGCAATCTCATCTATATCAATTCTAAGCTGATTCATTGCATCTTCAAAGAATTCACTTGATTTATCACTCAAAGAGTATAGATCAATCACCTTTTGCTCAAATTCAAATACCATTTCAGCTTTTTGCAACGCATCTTTTAGTTTATCAAGACGGGTGAGCTGCTGTTTCACACTCAACAAATACTCATCCTCACCAATCTTAGGATTAATTGTGTCAATTTTTTTTATCTCAAAATTTGCCATCTCAATTTTATCAGCTAATTTCGATTCGTTATTGTAAATCTCTTCTAATTTTAGTTTGGCATTTTTCAACTCACTAAAAGTTTCTTGAAGCTTTGCAAGCAAGAAACTATGGTTTGGGTCTTTTGAGGAGATAGCTCTATCGATGATATCGATTAAATCTTGACTTGTAATAGCTTTTTTATCTCTTACACTAAGATAGTGAACATAACGATCAAATAAATTTTTTAGACTTTTTTTGGGGATATTTTGATCATTTAAATAGTAACGAACTTTATCTTTTTTGATAGATTTTACTACTATTATATCCTCAAGTTCATAAAGCTCGCTATCAAGCAATTTTGGTCTATTGATAGTTGCTTCGCACAAAGAGGCATAAGTTGGCAGAGAATAACCAAAATTTGACAACAATGCGCCCATAAGGACCGATTTACCAGCACCACTTGGACCTGTAAAAACTACCAGTGAATCATCAAAGTCCAACTTTAAGCTCTCAAAATCCAATAGCTCTTTAACAAGGAGTCTTTCAATCATATGCTATCGCCCCAATGTAACTTTTCTCTTAAAACATCAAAGTAATTCCGCTCCAATCGATGCAACATCATTGCTCCTCTTCTTGCACCACAAATATGGAGAATATCCCCTTTGTGCATAGTATAATCATCTTGACCATCAATCACTGCTATGACGGTTTCATCAGGCGATGTAAGCTCTATGGTAAAATCTGCTGGCACCACAAGAGGTCTTTGTGTTAGAGAATGAGGAGAAATAGGACTCATGATAAAGGCTTGAGTAAGTGGATACATCACGGGCCCACCCACTGCTAAGTTATATGCTGTTGAGCCTGTAGGAGTTGAGACTATTAGACCATCCCCCCTATAAGTATTAAACCAATTACTATCGATAGAAGCATTTATCTTGACCATTTTTGAGATAGATGGGCGAGTGATGACCACATCATTAAAAGCAAAAAAAGTTACATCTTTTTTGCCATTTTTGCGAATAAAGCCCTCCATCATCATCCTCTCATCGATACGGTATTTGCCAGCTAATAAACTATCCAAAAAGCTGCCTACTTGGGATATATTGATATCAGCTAGAAAACCTAAATTTCCTGCATTTATACCCAATACTGGCTTCTTAAAATGATAGCTTCGTCTCACAAGGGATAGCAGTGTTCCATCGCCGCCTAGAGAGACTAAAAAATTGACCTCTTTACACATAGTCTCAAAGGCAACACCATCATGACCTATGAGTTTGGCAGATTTAAGCGAGAGCAAAACTTCAATCCCTCTTTGTTCAAACATCTTTTTTATTTGTATAAAAAGGGTCTTTATGGTGCTATCGTTTGGCTTGAGCGTAAAACCAACTTTTCTAATTTGCCCCAATTGAAACGACATCAAATCTATCCTTAGTGAATAAAAGTATTGTTAGGATACCACAAAAGGGTTTAAAAACTCAATCGAAACCTTTATATAACTTTTGTTATAATCCATGCAAAATACAGAGTGTAAGGAATGCGTGTGAGAACACATTATTGTGCTACGATAGGTACCCAGCATATAGGTCAGAGTGTAACTTTGGCTGGCTGGGTAGCCAACAGAAGAGATCATGGTGGAGTTATCTTTATCGATATGAGAGACAATGACGAAGTATTGCAACTTGTCTGCGACCCAACTGATGATGCAGCTGCTCACAAAATAGCAGAAGAGATACGAGACCAATATGTTATTATAGCCACAGGAATTGTAAGATCTAGAGGAGAGGGGCTAGAAAATCCGAATCTCAAAACTGGAAAAGTAGAAATAGTAGTAAAAAACTTAGTGATTGAAAATCGCTCTTTAACAATGCCTTTTGAGCTAGGAGACAACAAGGTCAACGAAGAGATTCGCCTCAAATATAGATATCTTGACCTTCGCACTCCAAGATCACACCAAATATTCAAGCTTAGAAGTAAAGTTACAATCGCTGCTAGAAACACACTTGACAGCCTAGGATTTCTAGAAGTCGAGACCCCTATTTTAACAAAATCAACACCAGAAGGTGCTAGAGATTATCTAGTCCCTAGTCGTGTACACAATGGTGAATTTTACGCCCTTCCCCAATCACCACAACTCTTCAAACAGCTTTTGATGGTTGCAGGTTTTGATAGATATTTTCAGATAGCCAAATGTTTTCGTGATGAAGATTTAAGAGCAGATAGACAACCAGAATTTACACAGATAGATGTTGAGATGAGTTTTTGCAACCAAGAAGATGTCATCATGGTAGCCGAAAAACTGATACACAATATATTTACCCAATGTGGTTTTAAAAACATCCCTACCTCATTTAGGCGCATTAGCTACAACGAAGCTATGGAAAAATACGGCTCAGACAAACCAGACATGAGATACGATCTTGAGATGGTAGATGTAATCGATATATTTGCCAATTGTACAAACGAAATATTTTCAAATATTGCCAAAGATACCAAACGCAATCGAATCAAAGCACTCAAAGTGCCAAATGGGGACAATATCTTCTCAAAACGACAAATGCAAAGTTTCGAAAAGTTTGTCAAGCAGTTCGGCGCTGGCGGGCTTGGATATTTCCAGATGAAAGAAGATGGACTCAAAGGGCCGCTGGCGAAATTTTTTGCTGAAGATGACCTTGAGGCGATTATCAATAGATGTGACTTGAAGCTTGGCGATGCTGTATTTTTTGGTGCTGGAGAGAAAAAACTTGTATGGGACTACATGGGAAGATTTAGAATCTTTTTGGCAGAACAAATGGATATTATTCCAAAAGATAAATATGAGTTTTTATGGGTAGTCGATTTTCCAATGTTTGAAATCGAAGAGGGTCGCATTAAAGCCTTGCACCACCCATTTACAATGCCAAAACTAGACAATCAAGAGTTGAAGTATAACGATGTCGAAGAGATTAAGTCAATTGCTTATGATATAGTACTCAATGGTTATGAGATAGGTGGCGGTTCTATCCGTATCCACAAAGAAGATATCCAACAGCAGATATTTAAAATCTTAGAAATAGAAGATGAAGAAGCAAATGAAAAATTTGGCTTTTTACTTGACGCACTCAAGTTTGGAGCCCCTCCTCATGGTGGATTTGCATTGGGACTTGATAGACTTGTTATGCTTATGGCAGGTGCTACTAGCATTAGAGATGTTATCGCCTTCCCAAAAACACAACGAGCCCAATGCTTGCTCACTCAAGCTCCAAATAAAGTCGACGAAAAACAATTAGATGAGCTTGCTCTTAGAATTCGTAAAATCAATAAATAAAGGACAAACAATGAAAAAACTTTTTCTCATCATCGGGGCTCCAGGCTCAGGTAAAACCACAGATGCACAAATGATAGCATCCAAACATGACAATATCACGCACTACTCCACAGGAGATATGTTCAGAGCTGAAATTGCAAGTGGTAGCCAAAGGGGCAAAACGATAGATAGCTATGTAAGCAAAGGCAATCTTGTACCTATAGCAATCGTTATAGAGACTATTGTGGAAGCTATCAAAAAAGCCCCAACAGATGTTATAGTGATAGATGGATACCCTAGAAGTGTTGAGCAAATGGTAGAACTTGATAAATATCTAGCAAATGAGCCTAGTGTGGAGCTATCAAGTGTGATAGAAGTAAGGGTGAGCGAAGAGACTGCAAAACTTCGTATACTTGGTCGTGCAGCAGAGTCAGAAGTAGTTAGAGATGATGACAATATAGAAGTATTTTACAATCGTATGAAAATATATACAGATCCATTGGCACAAATCCAAGAGTTTTATACAAAAAAAGATTTACTAAAAGTGATAGATGGCGAAGGAACTATTGAAGAGATTGTGAACAATATGGACGCTTTTGTTCAAAGCAAGATATAGTACAAGGGTGATTTCATAAGTTGTATCACAATTTATCCATTAATTTGCCATACAATGCTACAAATCAAAACAAGGAGTTTTTATGCCACTACTTGCAAAACTATTGATGCTGATTTTTCTAAGTACCCCAATTTATGCTAAGCCAGCTCAGATCATTAGTGCTGAGGCAGATTTTGCATTGCGCCAATTTTATTCATCAGTTGAGGGTAGTGAGCCTTTTTTGTCAAAAGTGAAAGGCTATCTTATCTTCCCTAGTATATATAAAGGTGGATTTATACTTGGTGGAGAGTATGGAGAAGGGGTACTTAGAGTTGCTGGCTCAAATCGAGGCTTCTATAGTTTTGGTGGTGGCTCTATAGGGCTTCAAGCAGGGCTGCAAAAGCGTTCTTTGGTTATCGCTTTTATATCTCAAAGGGCACTTGACTCGTTTTTAAATGGGAATGGATGGCAAGCTGGTATTGATGGATCTTTAAATATCATTACATGGGGATCAAGTAGAGATTTGAGCACTATAAGCTTCCAGCAAGATGCGATTGCATTTGTATTCGGAGAGGCGGGTCTCATGGGTTCACTCTCTCTAAAGAGCACCAAAATAACACCTATAAAAAGATAAGAGGAATCTCTCGTCTCAATATCTTAAAGTCTTTGAAGTTTTCTTAAGCCCTCTTTGACAAGCACAGGGGTATCTCCTGAGAGTCCAGTGAGGGCTTTGGATATCTCCTCTTTTTTAAATCCTAAACTCTCTAAAGCCATTGTTGCTTCATGTATATTAGAATTTCCTGTCGTTTTGTCATTTACTATAAAATCTGCTAATTCAACCATGATTCGACTTGCTGCTTTTGGTCCTATGCCTGGAACTCTCTTGAGCATTGCGACATCTTTTGACATAATAATCTTAGAAAAAGTCTCTGGTGAAAATGTAGAACAGGTAGCTAAAGCGACTTTTGGTCCAATGCCATTTATCTTCAATAGTGTATCAAACATCTTTTTTTCATCTCTTGTCATAAAACCAAACAACAAGTGGGCATCTTCACGGATAATATAAGTGGTTAATAGCCTGACATTTTGTGATGAAATTAAATTGGTAGTATGTAACGATACTAGCACTTCATAAACTAAGCCTTGTACATCGACATGCAAAAGAGTTGGCTCCTGATAGACAATCTCTCCTTGGATACCGACAATCATATGTTAATCCTTTCTTAAAAAGTATAACCAAAAAATGACAAGATGGATAAATAATATGTCATATTAACACATTATCAAAACTCCAAAAGTCCAAACTTTCTAATCAATTTCTCATCGTATGAAACTAGCCCTTTTGCTTTTAAGTTCTCAAGAACCTCTCTAGAACAAAGCGTATCTTCTGGCCACTCTCTTTTAAAGCCATCTAATTCATTTTTGTTTGTCGCATCGATGACGATAAAAGGCTCTAGTTTGATATCTCTTAATGCATCGATATTGTTTACAACCCTCCAAATAAGCATATAGGGCTCATTTAAGTCATTGTTTTTTCTATCAACGACTACAAGTATCTTGATATGCTTGGCTAATGGATAGAGTTTGGCGATATCGCTCATCACCGAAGCAGTTTTCTCTATACTGACCACGCAAATTGGATTTTGTGTATCGATACAATACTGCTTACATTCCAATATATTTCTATCAATAAGCTGTAATTTATCAAGTAGCTCAATATCATTTAGTAGCTCAATTTCATTTTGTACGATATCGCCTGTAGCATCAATACCCAATTTTCCACCAACAAACTGCTCGTTTGAAGTATGGTCCAAATGGTCAACTATACCTTTTGAGATAAAAATCTTAGACTTGTCAATCCTATCAAGTATATGCTTAGCTATTTGTTCATAATCTGTAAGCAATGGGGCATCTTTATTTACAAAAAGAGCATGCTTAACAAAACTCATCTGCCCTACTCCCCAAAAAGCGTGCATAAACTGCATTGCATGTCCACTATAAAGCGTCTCCATCTTAGCTAAAATGAGATTGTGGAATACACCATTTTCTGGCATATGATAGTCTATAAGCTCTGGTGCCATCGGTTTGAGAAGAGGTAAAAATATCCTCTCTGTTGCCCACCCCATATATTTATCCTCAAGGGGTGGTTTACCTACAACTGTCGCATGAAATACAGCATTTTTTTTCGTAGTTACACAGGTTACATTCATCGCTGGGAACTCTTCTTTGGGTGTATAATAACCTGTATGGTCTCCAAATGGTCCTTCTATCTGCATCTTGGACGGATCCACAAAACCCTCAATCACTATATCTACATCATTAGGAACATAAATATCATTTGTCAAAGATTTTACAAGCTTTACTTTTTTACCACGGATGAGTCCATAGAGTAAAAGCTCAAACATACCACTAGGCATTGGTGCTTGTCCACACCAAATATAAAGAGGGTCACCTCCTATCGCAACTGATACTGGCATTTTTTTACCGGCTTTTTTATACTCATGAAAAAAATGTGCCCCATCTTTGTGTATTTGCCAATGTAAACCTAAAGTTTTTTTATCATGCTGTTGCAACCGATACATCCCTAAGTTTTGCATACTACCATCTAAACTTTGGGTATAGACCTGCCCCATAGTGATAAATCTACCACCATCTTTCTCCCATGTCTTGAGGATAGGTAGCTTATCTAAATCAACTTCACTCCACACAACTTCCTGGCATTCTCCCCTACTTGAGAGTCGCTTAGGAAATACATTTCTAAGTTTCCATAATTTTGGCAAAGCTTGTAGTTTTGCCTTGATACCTTTTGGTGGCTTCATTTTCAAAAGCCAAGCTAAATTATTGGCTATCTCATCGAGATGGGCACCAAAAATATCCTCAGTAAGCTTTTTGTTGGCAAACAAATTCATCAAAACTGGTATCTCATACTTTATGCCTAAACTTTTTGAAATGGGCTTAGTAAAAAGTATCGGTTTTGGATCCTCTTTTTTGATATCTAGATATGCAATATGTGGGATTTCTAACTCAACATCTAGTGGCTCGTCAATCACCTTGATTCCGCCATTTTCTTTAAACCATTCTAATAAATTTTTCATACTTATATCCTTTGTGGCATCTCATCTTTAAATGCTAATTTTTCTGCATTTTCCAATATTTCCAAAGCACCTTTTTGTATCATCTCTTGCGCCAATTCAAATCCGAGATTAGTGCAGCTATCTATACCGCATTTTAGAGTATGTTTTAAAATATGTGTGCCATCAGCATAGCCTACCATAGCCTTTATAAAAACAGTGTCATTATCCAAAGTTGCATTTACCGCAACTGGCGCAGAACATCCTGCACCTATCTTAGAAATAAAATCCCTCTCTAGTTTGCTACACAAAAAACTTGTCGCATCATTTAGGCTCATAGCTATCTTGTGCACCAGTGGATTATTATCTACAATCTCTATACCTAAAGCTGCTTGCCCCATAGGCGGAATCATGAAATCCAACTTTTCGACAAACGGAATATCTCGGAGTAAATCCAAACGATGCAATCCAATATATGCCAATATAATTGCATCATATTCCCCATCTTTTAATTTTCTAAGTCGCGTATTGACATTGCCCCTTAAGTCTTTAACATTTAAATCTGGCCTTTTGTGCAAAATTTGCATCCTGCGCCTAAGACTTGTTGTCCCCACAACTGCACCTTTGGGTAAATCCTTAAGAGTAGCGTACTTGTGAGAAAGGAGTACATCACTTTGATCTTCTCTAGTAGTGATAGCAACCAAACTTAATCTATCTGGGATATAGGTAGGAACATCCTTGAGAGAGTGCACAGCCATGTGTGCTTTGCCTTCTAGCATTGCATCTTCAAGCTCTTTTGTAAAATGCCCCTTGCCACCAATAAGTGCTAGTGGACGATCAAGTATCTTATCTCCTTGACTAGTTATCTTACTAAGCCTTACTTTTATATCAAAAGATTTTTCAATCCTCTCTTTGATATGGTATGCTTGCCAAAGAGCTAGACTACTTGCTCTTGTTGCTATTACTATCTCATCCATAACCTCACCTTTTTGGTACAAGAGAGCGAAAACCTTCTCTTAACTTATCCCATTTACCATCTATATAAACCGTAGGCGTCCCTGTCACCATCATCCTAAGAGCCACTTCTTCATCATGGGCTAAAGCATCTAAAACCTCTTTTGATTCGATTTTTTCAAGTGTGGTGCTAAATCCTGTTTGCTCTTCAACGGCCTTGAGTATAGTAGTTGGATTTGTCTCTTTTGGATCTATCTTCATTGCATAGATTTTTTCAAGTACATCTATTTTTCCTTCATTTTGTGCTACATGCATAATTCGAGTAAGCACTTCTGAGGCTGGATGAAGCCGTTTTAGCGGGAGGTGATAATAATAAAGTGCTATTGTTTTTGGATTATCAATGGCTACTTTGAGCATATCAGGGAAAATCTCTTGACAAAATGGACACAATGGATCAGAAAAAAGTATGATTTTATGCTTAGCATCCATCTCTCCGGCTATAAGGTGAGATTTGTTATACAAATTGGAGGGAACTGAAGGCTTTAGCTCATCACGGTAGTTTTTACGAGTTTTTATATCAACCAAAGAGGGAGCAACAACCCCATCTTTGTAAAAAAACATTTCAGGCACTACTATCTCTTCGCCGTTATAATCAACTTTCATTTGGGCAAAAAACACTTCCCATCCCTTCACCTCATCAACACTTTTTTGCTCTAGTATAGTCACACTAGTTACTTTAACATCTGGATTTTTTACAACATGATCGCCAAAATAACGGACAAGCTGCTTTTGGTCTATCTCTGTTTTTGCACTAAGAGCGATGGTGCTCAGTAGAAGTATCTTCAATAATTTCAACATCAATGACATCTTTTTCTCCTTTTAGATTACTAATTGGTTTTATTTTAGCAACAAATTGTAAATAGATTACAAATGCAAGAGCTACACACCCTAACGCATCACTTACAACTCCTGGTAATATAAGCAATGCAGATGCAAATACATATCCCATACTATTTTGATAGAAACGATGCAGCCTAACACTACCAAATACATCTTTGATGCCATAAAGCATCTTGTAATGGGTATATTTCAGCAACATCAAGCCTGCAAATGCTGTCGCAAATATCCAAACTAAACTTCCCCAAAATCCCAATATGGTAATAAACTTGATAGAGGCAAAAAGCTCGAAAATGATACCAACAAAGAGAAACAATATTACCATTTAAACTCTTCTTTGAGTCTAGTTACTACATCTTTTGTTGCAATCTCTTGAGGTTGAAGATTTTGACGCATTACTATCTCTACTTTACCTTCATGAAGTTTTTGACCAACTACTACCGTACAGGGGATACCAATAAGCTCAAAATCTTTCATTTTGAAACCAAATCTCTCTTTTCTATCATCAAGTAAAACGGCAACACCCATTTCACTCAATTTGCTATAGAGTTCTTGTCCTACTTTACTTTGTAACTCATCTTTGATGTTAGAGACGATTATTACTAAATCAAAAGGGCTACTCTCTTTTGTCCACATGCATCCACGCTCATCATGGTGCTGTTCGATAATCGCAGCCAACAATCGACTAACTCCTATCCCATAAGTACCCATGACAAATGGTTGCGTTTTGCCTTGTTCGTTAAGAAATTCGGCTTTTAATGGCTCGCTATACCGTGTACCTAATTGAAATATGTGTCCTACTTCTATCCCCTTAGTGTAGTACAGTCTACCACCACAACAACTACATCTATCATTCTCTTGGACTGCAACGATATCTTTATATAATGGATTTTCTATTTGATCCGAAGATGCCCCTACTAAATGGCAATCTGCTTCATTTGCTCCAGACACCATACCAGATGCATCTTTTAGGCTATCATCAACGACTATTCGGATATTTTTTGGGGTATTCAATGGACCCATATAACCAGCCACTAGCCCAGCATCAAACAACTCTTTATCTGAGATATCTACTATCTCATTGGCGCATACAGCATTGCACGCTTTTGTCTCTTCAAGTGTATCTGAGCCTCTAATGACAAACAATACTATCTCGCTTCTGCCACCATCATATAACGCTTTTTTGGCAACTGTTTTCATGATATAGTCTGCACTTATATCCAAAAATTTACTCACCTCTTCTATAGTAGTAGTATTTGGTGTGTGCACTTTTTTAAATTCACTATTTGTATCATAGGCAAACTCTTTTGGCTGTCGAATGGCTGCTTCGATATTGGCTCCATACTGACAATTTTCACATACAACTATGGTATCTTCGCCACTATCTGCTAACACCATGAACTCTTTGCTTCCGCTCCCACCTATTGCACCACTATCGGCTTCAACTACACGAAAATCAAGTCCCAATCTTGTGAAAATCTTTTTGTATGTAGCCTCCATCAAGTCAAACTCTCTTTTCATATCTGCCTCATTGGCATGAAAACTATACCCATCTTTCATGAGAAATTCTCTACCCCTCATAAGTCCAAAACGGGGTCGTATCTCATCTCTAAATTTGAGATTAATTTGATAAAGATTAAGTGGTAGTTGCTTATAGCTTTTGACAGTTTGTTTGACAAGATTTACCATCATCTCCTCATGGGTTGGACCAAGGACAAAATCGCTATCTTTGCGGTCTTTAAACCTGAGCAATTCTTTGCCATATTTTTCAAATCTACCACTCTCAATCCAAAACGAAGCAGGTGTAACAAAACTTAAACTCACCTCTTGAGCACCAGCTTTGTCAAGCTCCTCTTTGATTACCTTTTGGACTCTATCAAGTGACCTTTTTCCAAGGGGGAGAAAATTATACAGTCCACTCCCAACAGATTGTATAAATCCTCCACGCAAAAGATAGATATGACTAGGTAAAGTTGCTTCATTTGGAGCCTCTTTAAGTGTTGGAATCAATAATTGACTAAACTTCACGCACTATATCCTTTTTGATGATGTTTGTCTTTGTATTGTTTTGGGTCGACATTTTCAGTATTAACCTCAAAAATAGCTTCGATTGCTTCTATCTTACTTAAGCCCTCTTTTTCATGGGAACTTTGACGCATTTTTTTGGTCGGGTTGTGTAAAAAATGGTTGAACATCTGGACTGCCATTTTCCGCAAATTGTCTTCTAATGTAGCTGGAACAAAACCTTTTTTAATCGCCCTTTTTAACTCTTTTTCTATAGCCAAATTGGCATGCTCCCTCACCCCTTTTATAACAGGCTCTATAGAAAGAGCCCTTAGCCATCTAAAGAATTCTTCTTTAAACTTTTCAACTATCTCAGTTGCCTTTAAGGCTTGCTCTTGACGCAAAGCATGATTTGCATTAGAGATGTGCTGCAAATCATCAATCCGATAAATCGTAATCTTCTCATCATAAATCTCATCAATATCTCTAGGGATTGCCATATCAAACCATAGTCGTTTAAAATCACACTCTTGAACCATCTCTTTTTTGAGCACACTCTGAGGCGATGAAGTGGCTGAAAAAACCAAACGGTATCTATTGATATATTTTGCTAGATTCTCAAAAGAATCTACCTTCACATTCTCGCCTAATGCACTAGCGGCTTGTTCAGCTTTTATCAAATCTCTCCCTAAAAGTATCACATCACACCCTGAACGCAAGAGATGTTTTACAGCTAAAGTCCCCATCTCGCCAGCACCTATAACAACTGCTGTCATTCCCGCCATAGTATCTTGTAAAATCTCTTCTGCTTGTGCAACAGCTACAGAAGCGATTGAGATTGGATTTTCAGAAATTAGCGTCGCATTTCTTACTTGTGCGGCACATTTTATAGCGTAAGAGACGACTCGATTTAGCCGTTTTCCAGCTGTTCCATGCTCATATGCATACTTAAAAGCCTCTTTTACTTGCCCTGTGATTTGAGACTCACCAATAACCAAAGAGTCAAGTGATGAGACAACAGAAAATATATGAAAAATAGCATCTTCGTCATCAACTCTTTGCATCATCTCTTTGAGTTGATAAAAATTTACCCCGCTATATTCACTCATCACGCCTAGAATAGTATGATAGGTTGCAAAATTATCTTTATTTGCAGTGATAATTTCAACACGATTGCAAGTATTCAGCATAAAAGCTTCATGGATAAAATCGAAGCTTACCAATCGTTGCAAAAGAGCTTCCTGATCTCCCTTAGCCTTAAGTGCCAAACGCTCTCTACTTGCTAAATCGCAAGTTTTGTAATTGAAACTAATGACTTGATAGTACATCTAAAATTTCCTCACAATCATCTCTTTTGCTATTGCAACAAGCTTTTCTTCTTTGGCTTCCTCCATTAGCGCAACTGCTTCATCTGCCAAACCTTCAGCCTCTTTGTAGCATCTTTGTAATATGTTGTGCTTGTCCATCTGCTCCAATATCCATTGTAGCTCTTGATCGCTACATTGTTTCTTGTGTAAATTTTGCAATTTTACTTGCTCTTTATTTTCAAGTGCATGATAGAGATATATGTAAGGTAGTGTTGTTTTCCCTTCTTTAAAATCGTGCAAAGCTGGCTTTCCTAGTGTTTTGCTATCTGATGTGATATCTAGTAAATCGTCTATCATCTGAAAAGCTATACCAATATTTCTCCCATACTTCCCATAGAGTTTTGCATCTTTACCTGCTATTTGAGCAGCACTAAAAGCACTTGCTTCAATGAGTGATGCTGTTTTTTTATATATCATATCGATATAAACATCTCTATTAGTATTGAAACTATCGGCTAAATTTACATCATCCAACTCACCAATACTAAGCGAAGTAACCGCATTGGAAATCTTATGAGCAACTACCCTATCAAATTCAACCAACTGGCTAAAACCTGTAGAGTACAAGATATCCCCTAACATAATAGCAACTTTATTGCCATATAGGTTGTTGAGAGAACGAATACCTCTTCTTGTTTGGGCATCATCTATCACATCATCATGGAGCAAACTAGCAGCATGTATCATCTCTACAATCGCTGCTAGCTTGCAACTCTCAAGTCCTCTACCTGCTATATACAAAATCAACTTTGCCCGCAATCGCTTTCCATGTGGCAGCAGACTATAAAGACGGCTAATCTCTTGATGAGATAGACTCTTAATCATTTGTTCTATTTGTCTCTCTACTGGTTCAAGCACAAAAACCCCTTTGCTATTCACACTGTGTTACTATATTGCCAACCAACTCTATAAAAAGGCTATTTGTTCTATTTTCAAGGTCACTTAAATCTGTTGATTTTATATATTTTAGTAGTTTTTCATACTCTGCTTCAAGCCCTTTTTCCTCAAGCATCTTTTCTGCTACTGCTAGCCTTTGGAGTATTTTTTCGATCTCCATATTGACGATATTTGCGTTAGCTGTTTTAGCAATTTCAAAATAGTTGTCGCGTGGATTTCCTACCAAAAAATCGTCTTCTTGATTAAAAATATTCATATTCATACTTTCCCCTATAATTAAAGTCTTTTGATTATACCAAACTTTTCTTTTTAAGCAGTTACTTCTACTCCTCTTGATTCATAACAAAGATAGGATCAGTAATTCGATTTTTAAACCGAAGTGCTTCTATGTGACTATTGAGCATATTGTGCTCTGCTTGCAATGCCGATGCTTCTTGACGTAATTCATTTATCTTGCGACTCTCATAGTATATTTGACTACTTAAAAAGATTTTCATTATCGCCAACAAAATTACTATAACTGCACACATTAGCCCTAATAATGCAATTGACAATGAAACTCCTCGACTCACAACTTAACTCCATCAAAACAAAATGAACGCAACTTAGCACTCCTACTTCTTGGATTGAGCTTAGCCTCTTTGGGGGTTGCTGTGATTGGTTTGCGATTTATCATTTTACCCAAAGCATTATTTTTTCCACAAGTACATCTCCACACCTCAGGGGGACATATACACTCTTTGCTCCATCTGTTAAAACGGTTTTTAATCAATCTATCTTCAAGTGAGTGAAAAGTGATAAAAGATACAATCATTCCATCGGTACGCTGCCTCTCTAAAGAATCCAATAAACTCTCTATCTCTCCTAATTCATCATTTACCTCTATACGAATTGCTTGAAAGATGAGCGTTGCGGGATGAATCTTGCCCCTTTTTGGAAAAATAGTGCTAATTATGTCCGCTAAATCCTTAGCACTTTGTATCGGCTTTTTTTCTCTTGCATGAATTATCGCTTTAGCTACCAAAGAGGGTTGACGCACTTCTCCGTAATGTTCAAAAATATATCGCAGTTGCTCCTCTGTGTAGCTATTGACTACATCATAAGCACTTAGCGATGCACTTGTATCCATCCTCATATCAAGCCTTTGACTATCAAAAGAGAAACCTCTTTCTGCTTTGTCAAGCTGCAGTGATGACACACCAAAATCTGCCAATACACCTACTATTGGAGACTCATTGAGAACTGGAAACTGTTTAGAGAAAGAACCTTTATAAAGCTTAGTTTTGTATTTCTCTAGTCTTTTGGCTGAAAAGTCTAGAGCCTCTCTGTCTCTATCGATCCCAATATGCAAAAGATGTGGATAAGCTACAAGCATAGCCTCACTATGACCACCGTACCCAACGGTACAACTGTCTCTTATACACATCTCCGAGCCCACGAGACCGTACTAGATCTCGTATGCCGTCTTCTGCTTGAAAAAA
>OMKS01000610.1_pt1 | contig 33126 bp, 26 predicted proteins | sample 1674721 | NCBI WGS metagenome assembly OMKS01 (sample SAMN06264996, study PRJEB25208) | sediment metagenome | isolation source: hot spring sediment | place: USA: California | collected 2014-09-02 | reverse complement strand
TATTGGCTCAAATCAAAATGAGTATAGCCTTTTTCATTTATCCGCAAGGCTTACTGCAATATAGCAAGCTCTGCGGTGAATACTTTCTTATGTCCTGGAGAATCCAGTCGGCTGCCTCCAGCAGGTCTTCGGCCACAAAATCCGGCCTTATAGGATTTGAATTGCCCTGATACATCAACTCCCCTCTTCCGTACCCGGTGAGTACCAGGATGCCTTTGGCCCCGGCATTATGGGCAAGCTCGATGTCCAGGAAGCGGTCGCCTACCACATAAGATTTCGAGAGATCAATAGCCAACTCTTGAGCCGCTTTTTTTAACAGGCCGGTTTTGGGCTTGCGACAATCGCAAGCCACCCGGTAAGAAGGAACAATGGCCTCGCGGTGATGCGGGCAGTAATAAATCCCATCAAGGCACGCATCCTGTTCTTTCAGGATGTCTATCATCTTGTTATTCACTGCACCGATCAACTCCTCCGGGAAATATCCCCGGGCCGGGCCGGACTGATTGGTAGCCACAACTACCTTTAATCCGTTCTTGTTTAAGAGCCTTATGGCCTCCGCCGCACGCGGGAGGATATGAAACCGCGAAAGGTGATTGATATAACCCATCTCTTCATTAACAGTCCCGTCCCTGTCCAGAAAGACACCGATATTCAATTTCCATACTCCTCGTAATAGTCCGCGCAAAGAACGCAAAGTATTCCAATCTTGACGGCTGCGTAAAAAATCATATCTCCCCTCCCCGGGCGGGAGGGGATGAAGGGGAGGGGTAACAGAACTTCCTGAAATGCGGCCATTTTTCACCCTCACCCTAACCCTCTCCCATCAAGGGAGAGGGGATTTTTAGACTTTTTGCGAAATCATCAAAATTGGTCATTAAGGATAGTGCGGCTTCATAAACCTCCTCCGTTGTAATGGCTTTCATACAACGAAAATCTACCGGACAAACTGCCTTTAGGCAAGGGCTGCAATCTATATCCTTGCGCACGATCACGGCCCGGTCTGAAAATGGCCCGGTAGTCACCGGATTGGTAGAGCCGAAGATGGCCACCAGGGGAATATGCAGGGCTGCGGCTACATGCATCAGGCCTGAATCATTGGTGATGAAGACCCGACATTGGGCCATTAAGGCCATGGCTTGGCCCAGGGTAGTCTTCCCTGCCATATTAATCACGCACTCCGGGGCTTTTGCTAAAGCCCCCTCCCCCACTTTTCTATCTGCATTAGTTCCGAAAACAACAACCTTAGCATCCACTTGTCTTGTAAGCATCCCGGCCAATTCTACAAAACGTTCCGGCAGCCACCTTTTGGCCGGGCCATAGGCAGCGCCGGGATTGATACCAATTAGTTTATTTTCATCTGAAAATCCCCCTGTATCCCCCTTTTTCAAAGGGGGAATTAGAGGGAGGAGCGCCTTCCGTGCCCAGGCGATATCATCAGGTGCGGGTTTTAAAAAGAGCTGCGGTTTTTGATCCACCTCCAGGCCCAGGCCTTCCAACATACGGAGATAGTAATAGACCTGGTGTATCTTTTTTGTTTCTTTCTTCAGGGGTACGCCATGTGTCAGTAGAAGACTCCTTGCATCCGTATTATAACCGGCACGCCTTGGGATGCGCGCCAGATAGGCCAGCCAGGCCGCTTCAAAGGCGTTTTGCAGTAGAATAGCCAGGTCAAAGCCTTCTTCAGCCAACTCCTTGGCCAGACGTACCTGCCCACGCAAACCTTTGTGCCTGTGCATACTGTCATAGACAATAACGCGATCGATACAGGGATTGGCGGCAAAGACATCTTTGACCCAAGGTTTGGCCAGGATACTTATCTTCGCAGCGGGGAAATTCTGCCTGATGGCCTTAACCGCCGGAGTGGTCATTATGGCGTCGCCAACCCAGTTAGTGGATCTGATAAGGATATTCTTAATGTTTTCGTCTTGCCTTAGTTGCATTAGATACCTATACGATCATCAATAAAAGACGTAAACTTATGTTCAAAGGTAAATTCCGTTCTTAAGATGCCGATAGGGATCGGCATCCTCGATCCAATCAGTTTATCAATTTTAACAGCGTCTTTTTCTGTAGTGATTATAAACTCCGCGCCTTTCCCGGCGGCCTTCTCTTCGATCTGTTCCAGGTCACTCCTATGATAATCATAATGGTCACGGTAAGCTATAAAATCAACCAGATCAATACCTAGATGAATCACCGTCTTCCGGAAGGACTCGGGGTGGGCTATGCCGCAAAAGGCAAGGACTTTCTTTCCACCTAACAACCCCCCCAATCCCCCTGTATCCCCCTTTTTCAAAGGGGTAGTTAACGTAGGCCCCCCTTTAGTAAAGGGGATGGAGGGGGGATTATCTCCTTTGTCCTTTGTCCGCCCAAGGCGGATGAATGTTTCGTTCAACAAATAGAAGGAAACTGGCTTACAATAGCTTACAAAAACCGGTTTGTTCGGGAATCTTTCTTGCAAAAAGAGCCATTGTTCCTCCATGACAGACCCAGCCTCTTCCCCCGCATAGGTCAAAATAAAGGCATCCGCACGCTTAAGCGCTGAAAGCGGTTCGCGTAAGGTACCGGCCGGAAATACACGCCCATTTCCAAAGGGTTTGACCGTCCGGAGAAGCAGGAGATTTAGATCTCTGGCCAATCCCAGGTGTTGGTAGCCATCGTCAAGCAAGACCACATCAGGGCTAAAATCTTCTATGGCCCTCATCCCGACTAAAAATCGCTCTTTACCTATGAGGAGTGGCACTCCCGGGAGATTTCTGGCCATCATGAACGGCTCATCTCCGGCCTCATCCGGACCAAGAATAATGCGCTGCCCATCGGAAACGATGGACACTGGCCTTTTATTCTTTGCCCTGTATCCACGGCTCACTATGGTTACTTTTTTCCCTTTACTCCGTATGTAATCGGCAAGCCACATGGTCACCGGCGTCTTTCCGGTTCCCCCCAGTGTTAGGTTGCCAATGCTAATGACCCGGCAGGGCAGACTTCGGGTTTTAAAGAGACCAATATCATAAAGTCTTGACCTCAATCTCATGACCTGGCCGTACAGATAGCCAAAGGGTAAGAGTAGAGTTACGAGTTGCGAGTTTCGGGTTGCGAGTTGCGGGTTCATTAATGCTTAATGCCTTGTTCCTTTAGGGTTTGATTTGCGCAGGAAAGTCATCAACCCACCAATCATGCGGGCGGTTTCACTTGCCAAGGCAAACAGACGGTCAAAGGTCTCTTTGTCCATATATCCCTGATCAACCGCAACATAAAGTTGCGCCTTGACCTCGCCAGCTGAGCCCTTAGCCATTGCCAGAAAGTGAACGAATTCCCTTGTCCCACCTCTTTCAAAGCCTTCGGCGATGTTCGACATGATCGAGACACCGGCTCTGCGAATTTGGTCGCGCAGCCCAAAGTCCCTGGAAAAGGAACCCTCATTTGAAACGGTATATATTTCTTGCGTCAATTCTCGTGCCTTCTGCCAACCTTCTATCTCTTCGAAATTTTTAAACGTAGCCATACATTTCGATCCTCGTAACCATCAACTCGTAACCCGTAACCCGTAACCCGTAACTCTTAAAGTTTCAGAAATAAGGTCAATGGCCTTCTCCACTGCTCCTCTATTTTTTTTAATCACCTGAAAGGCTTTCTCCCCTGCCTTTTGGGCCAAAACATCGTTGGACAGGATAAGTTCTAAAATTTTTACAAGTTCGTTTTCATTACTCACCATGTAGCCACCACCCTTCCTTATAAGAGCCGCGTCCGCCTCTTTAAAATCCTCTGTGTGAGGCCCGAATACGACCGGCTTGGCATGGGAAGCGACCTCAAGAAGGTTATGCCCTCGTTCGGGCACCAGACTGCCGCCGACAAAGGCTACCGTGGCCAGGGCATATAATTTTGAAAGTTCCCCAAGGGTATCAAGAACAACTACCTGCACCGTGTTACTTTCCGGCAACCCCGGGAGTTCAGTCTTTTTATAGGTATCAAATCCAGCAGATTGTGCCAGCCCCTTCACATCGTCCGCCCGACCCGGGTCTCGTGGAGCCAGTACGAGAAAGAGGTCAGGATAAGTAAAAATTAACTTACCATAGGCCGAAAGGATTATCTCCTCTTCTCCCGCGTGGGTGCTGCCGGCGATAAAGACCTTACTTCTAGGAGGTATGTGCAGAGTACGTCTTAATTCCTCGATCTCCTTTTCTCCGACCTGCACGCCTTCCTGGTCAAATTTCAGGTTGCCGATGCTGTATATTTTCCGGGGACTTATCCCAAGCTCTATCATCCTTTCTTCGTCGGCACGTGACTGCATGGCAAACTTGTCTATTAAAGAAAAAATAGGACGAAAAAATAGGCTGAACCTTTTATAGTAACTAAAAGAAGACCCTGATATACGTCCATTAAGCAAAATAATCGGCGTCCCACGGCGTGAAATCGCGCCCAGCATATTGGGCCACAGGTCCGTCTCGATCAGGACAAAAAGTTCAGGCCTGACGTTTTTCACTACATGCCGCACCGACCAGAATAGGTCGAGGGGATAGGTAATCAGGTGATCGACTGTCTCGCCCAATTTTTGCCGCGCGATAGCCGCGCCTGTGGCTGTGGAGGTTGAGTAAATTATCACCCAATCTGGAAATCGCCGCCGCATCTCCCTGACCAGGGCTGCTGAAGACATCACCTCGCCCACGGATAGGGCGTGAATCCATATCCTGGGGCCGGAGTCATCCACCGCATCCATAGAAGGAAAGTGCAGCCCTAGCCGGCTTAAGATCCTCTGTCTGTACTTTGGCGTAAGGGCTATTCTAAGCAGGATAAATGGCAGGAATATAAAGATGAATATTAATTGTAAGACGTTATATAATGTAAACATATTACAAGCTATCAGCTATCAGCTATCTGTATCCTTTACGCTCTCTGCGGTGAGATCCAACTCATCCCGGAACTGCATATCGTGCAATTTACGATATTCGCCACCCGAAGCCAAAAGCTCATCATGTTTGCCTTCTTCCACAATGGCGCCATCCTTGATGACAATAATCCGGTCAGCGTTTCGAATAGTGGAGAGCCGATGGGCAATGACCAAGGTGGTCCTTCCCTGCATCAAATTATCCAGGGCCTTCTGCACCTCAAGTTCGGATTCGGTATCCAAAGAAGATGTGGCTTCATCCAGGATCAGGATCGGTGCGTTTTTAAGGAGCGCCCTGGCGATGGAAATCCGCTGCCTTTCGCCACCTGAGAGTTTAACTCCCTGCTCGCCGATCAGAGCATCCCACTTCTGGGGCAATCTTTCTATAAAATCGTAGGCATGAGCGGCACGGGCGGCCTCTATTATCTCCTCTTCCGACTTCCTGACGTCGCCATAGGCTATATTGTTACGTACCGTGTCATTGAAGAGGATCGTCTGCTGGGTCACTATGCCTATTTGGGAACGGAGGGAAGAAATGGTAACGTCTCTGATGTCTATGCCGTCAATATAAATTGCGCCATCGATTATATCATAAAATCGCGGGATGAGGTTGACCAGTGTGGTCTTTCCTCCACCGCTTATCCCCACAATGGCCAGGATTTCACCAGCCTTCACCTTAAGATTTATGTCCTTGAGTACAACTGCCTCGTCATATTTAAAGGATACATCTCTAAACTCAATATGCTGCCTAATAGGCGCCAGCGCTACAGCGCTCTTTTTATCTTTTATCTCAGCAGGCGTATCTAAAAGGTCGAAGACCCGGATAGCACCCGCCACCCCTTGCTGTATCGCACTGTTGGCACCGCTGAGGTTTTTCACCGGTTCATACAGCATTATCATGGCTGTTAGAAAAGAAAAGAATGTACCCGGCGTTGAGGTGCCTTTTATGACCTGTAAGCCGCCATACCACACTATAAAGGCAATTCCAATACCACCCAATAATTCCATAAGTGGATGAGCGATAGCCTTTACTTTAACGTCGCTCATAATGATGTCGTAAAGTCTTCTAATTTGCTTTCTGAATCTTTTGATTTCATACTCTTCCATAGTAAAAGCTTTTACGATACGACTGCCAGTAATACCCTCATGCAGTAATACAGTTACATCTCCCACAATCTGTTGGCTTTTGGTGCTGATGTTACGCAGTTTTCTGCCGAATTTAACGATAGGAATTACTGCGGCAGGAAATATCGTCATGGCTATAAGCGCCAATTTCCAGTCCTGATAAAAGATAACAAAGGTCAAACCGATCACAGTAAAAGCATCTTTTAAGATGCCGACAACGACATTTGAAACCGCACCCTGAATCATGCCTACGTCGTTTAGAACTCGTGAGATAAGGACGCCGGTTGGCGTACGATGGAAATAGGATAGGGATAGGCAATTTAAGTGCCTGTATACCGCTTCCCTGAGATCCGCCACAATCTTTTGTCCCACGGAGTTTATAAGGTAAAAATAACCATAGTAAAAAATACCTTTGCTCAAGAAAAGAAAAACTATGGCCAGCGGAATTAAATGGATCATAGTCATGTCTTTCTTAAAGAAGACCTCATCCAGCATGGGCTTTACTACATAAGCCGTGGCTGAAGTAAGAAGGGCCACTCCCACCATGCAGATCATGGCTACGGCCATTCTCTTCCAGTAAGGAACGATCAAATTAAATAGACGTTTATAAATTGACATAGAAACCCGAGTAGCACTGTGTTTTATAACTTGAATTAGTCAGTTCAAACGGCTTGAACCGTTTAACCTGTTTGAACTGTTATCAAATCTCAGCGATCAGCCTTCAGCTTTCAGCCTTGAGCTTTTACCTTTCACCATCTGACATACAATTTCCGCCACGCGAGCAGATGCACCCGGCCCGCCCAGCTTATTTTTCACTCCTTCAAGTTCATTTTTCATAGTCCGGGAATACTTCTCATCAACTATAATTTTATGAACCTCTTCCGCTATCCTCCGGCCGTTAACCTCTTCCTGAACCAGTTCAGGGACGATCCTTCGACCGGCCACCAGGTTGACCAGGCCAATATGGGATACCCTGACCATTATTTTTCCCACAAGATAACTCAATTTTGACACCTTATAGACAATTATCATGGGCACACCCATAATAGCCGCCTCCAGGGTTACCGTACCCGAAGCGGCGATAACGGCACGGGCCGCCTTCATAGTATCATAGATCCCGTCTTCAATAACCCTAATTTTAAGCCCGGTCGAATGGATAAAATCTTCAACGCATCTTCTATCGATAGTTGGAGCCAGGGGCAGGACAAACTGGATGCCCGGGATCTTTTCTTCTAATCTTCCGGCTGCATCTATAATAGAAGGCATAAGTCTGTTTACCTCCTGCAACCGGCTGCCGGGGAAGAGACCAACAATAGGCCGGCTGCGGTCAATCTCAAAGCGTTTATAAAAAACACTTTCGTTTGAAAATCCCCCTGTGTCCCCCTTTTCCAAAGGGGGAATATGATGTGTCCCCCCTTTACTAAAGGGGGGTGAGGGGGAATTATTTTCATCCATAGTAGGTTTGATTATATCCAGAAGTGGATGCCCGACAAAATCTACCTCCATCTGATGCCCGCGGTAAAACTCTACCTCAAAAGGGAGGATGACCACCATTCTATTTACAAGCCGTCTTATCTTTTTGACCCGCCCGCTGCGCCAGGCCCATACCTGCGGGCTTATATAGTACATAACCGGAATCCCCAGGCTCCTGGCTTTGGCCGCTAAAAGGAGGTTAAAATCTGGATAATCAATGAGTATAACCAGATCCGGCCGCTTATCACGCATAGCCTTTCGTAAGAGACGCTGGGCCTGAACAATCTGCCATAGATGTGCGAATACTTCGGAAATACCTACTACCGCCAACCGGGTAGAATCAAAAGGTATCTTAACTCCGGCCTCACGCATCTTTTCCCCGCCCAGGCCCCAAAAATCTATTTCGGGATTAATATCATGCACGGCCCGGACCAGATTGGCCCCGTGCATATCACCGGAGGCCTCTCCGGCTACTATGAGGACGTTTTTAGCTGACCCGGCAGACATGTTCCGGCAAGGACATATTTAGTGAGCGACCAAGGTTTTCTATAGCCCGATTTATTTGTTTCATAATCTTTAAGGCCACCTGGAGGGCCCTTTGGCCATCCTCGCCTGAAACAACCGGCGGCTTCCTGGTTCGGACAGAAGAGACAAAAGCCCTGAGTTCTTCTGCCAGGGAGTCACTCTCAGGGAAAGAAGCGACCTGTTCCTCAATGCCAGGGAAACCATACATACCGTTTTGGGTAGTTTTCTTAATAACCACGATTTCCCTGCGTGCATAATCGACGGACAGGTAGGCGTTGGGCTGGAATATTCTGATCTTCCGCATATCTTTATTAGAGATGCGGCTGACCGTGACATTGGCCGTACAGCCGCTTTCAAATTCCAGACGCACATTGGCTATATCTGTATTAGGCGTGATAACCGGCACCCCGACCGCATGGATGTCTTTAAGCTTTGATTTGACGATATTAAGGATAATATCAATATCATGTATCATGAGGTCCAGGACCACATCCACATCGATCCCCCGGCCCTTAAAGGTTGAAAGTCGGTGAGACTCGATAAAAAGTGGATTCTCAAGGTGGTCCCTTAAGGCCACTACCGCCGGATTAAAGCGTTCCAGATGGCCGACCTGCAAGATAAGATTTCTCGCCTTCGCCAGTTTAATCAACCGGCTTGCTTCGGCCAGGGTGCAGGTCATGGGCTTTTCAAGTAAAATGTCTATCCCCTGTTTGAGGAAATGGCTGGCAACCGTGTAGTGCAAGGTGGTGGGGACGACCACACTTACCGCTTCAACCTTTCCTATAAGATCCTTGTAGTTAGTATAGGTTTTAGTGCCATATTTTTCTGCAATTTCATGGCCCCGTTTTTTGTCGATATCCACTACCCCGACCAGATCGGCCTCTTCCATAGATGCATATTTTTCGGCATGGTATTGGCCTAAATAGCCTACACCTACGACCCCGACTTTAACCTTCTGCATGATTCTCTCCAAAAACGAATTTCACCGCAAGGCGCAGAGCTGGTGAAAACAGTTGAGTAGTTAAGTGGTTGAGTAGTTACTCAACCACTCGACTGTTTTTACCACTCATCTACTCAACCAATTGACCGCATAATATGTTTTCTTAGCGTTCTTTGCGTCTCTGCGGTGAATAATTTACAATAAGTTTACAGGGCAACAACGGCGATTTTACTGCGGTCGGCCTCTCGCAGCATCTCCTCTTTTTCAAAAATCAATACCTTGTCCGATTCGACGGCCAGACAGGAGGCCCTCACCTCCTGCATCGTGCGGATGGTCTGAAGACCAACCGCCGGTAAATCAAAACGAGGATCCTGCCTGGGCTTAAGGACTTTTACCACAACCGCCCCTTTATTAGCCAGTTGCCCACCCCGCCGGATAGTCTCATCCGTCCCTTCGATGGCCTCCACGGCCAGAACCACCAGGTCTTTAACCACGATGCATTGCCCGATATCAAGCCCACCGATCTCCTTGGCCACTTTCCATCCGAATTCCACGTCTTTCATCTCCTCTGCCGTGGGCTTACGCCGCGTCAAAACACCCTTTGGCGCCAGAAGAGACCGGAGAAACAGGGTTGATTCACGGACCATTATGCCCTCTTCCTCCAGGACACCGGCCAATGCCCGCAAGATGCCGTCATCCAATCTATTCTTCAACCTGGACCACACAGAGATGGCCTTTATATCCGGCCAGACCTTTCTATAGATATTCTTTTTATCTATACCCCCGGCCATGACGACGTCGCGCACCCCTTCTTGTTTGAAGATATCGATTATCTTGCCCAACTGGCCCAGCTTTAACCAGAAAATCTTATCTACGGTCTCAGCTAGTTCTGGCCTGGTCTCTCCTTTGTGCGCAATAGCTATGACCTCAAAACCTTCCCGACGCGCCGCCTCGGAAAAAATGAGCGGGAACCTGCCGCTACCCGATATGATCCCGATTTTTCTGGTCATTTTCTTGGGATACCCCTCTTAGAGTTCTTAATAAAATCTATAAAGTATTGAACCTCGGGTATCTGCGAAACCTTTCTTTCTGCGGTTTCAAGGGCCTCTTTGAGAGTGAGCGGCGAACGGACTATTAATTTATAAGCCGCCCTCAGGGCTTCTATGGCCTCAGGCGAGAAATTATGCCTCTTTAAGCCGATAATATTTATACCAAAGAGCTTAGCCCGCTCCCCTGAAGCTATAACGTAAGGCGGGATGTCTTTAATGATACCGGATAAACCACCCACAAAGGCATAGCTTCCGATACGGGAAAATTGGTGGACAGCCACCAGGCCGCCCAGGATGGCATGATCCTGGACTTGCACGTGCCCTCCTAAGGTGGCGCAGTTAGCGAAGATAACATGGCTTCCGATCTCACAGTCATGGGCTATATGTGTGTAAGCCATCAAAAAGTTATAGTCGCCAAGCCGGGTAACTCTTCCACCGTTTTCTGTCCCCCTGTGAATGGTGACATATTCACGGATAATATTGCCGTTGCCAATCTCGACCGCGGTAGGGTTCCCTTTATACTTCAGATCCTGGGGAGCCGCACCGATGGTAACAAATTGCGCTATCTTGCAGTCTTCACCGATAGTGGTGCAGCCCTCTATGGTAGTATGGGGACCAACTGTAGTCCGGGCCCCGATCTTTACATCACTGCCAATTATGACATAAGGACCGATTTCCACACCCTCTGCCAAAACAGCGTTTGTATCGACAATAGCTGTAGGGTGAATCTTCATGTGATCTCCTTATTTATAGGTTTAACCACAGAGGGCACAAATAATAAGTTCAAATTTCAAAGCTCAAAGTTCAAAGTTTAAAGTTCAGGGTTAAAAAACCGTGAACGTGGAACTCGGAACCGTGAACTTCTTTGGTTGCGGCTATGCCGCACTGTGTTCTCTGTGCTTCTGTGGTTAATTTTTTATAAAACTCTTGACAGTTAATCTTCATCAGACATAGCGGCCATCAGCTCGGCCTCAGCCACCAGCTTGCCATCGACCGTGGCCCGGCCGGCCATTATGTACATCTTCATTTTTCGTTTCAGCATGGTTAAATCAAAGATAATCTGATCCCCGGGGACTACGGTCTTCCGGAAGCGAACCCTATCCAGGCCAATAAAATAAAACAGCCTGTTTTTCATTTCCTCCTCGTTGGAAAGATAGGCCAGTATCCCCCCTACCTGAGCCATAGCCTCTAAAATCAGCACCCCGGGCATGATAGGCTGACCTGGAAAGTGGCCCTGAAAAAATGGTTCGTTAATGGTGACATTCTTAAGTCCTTTTATTGATTCTCCCAACTTGCACTCCAGTATCTTATCTACCAATAAAAATGGGTACCGATGCGGTAATATCTTAAATATCTCCCCGATGTTTATCTTGCTTGTTCCTGTGTTCATTTTTCATGTCCCCCTGCATTCTTTTCCAGGTTGGCGATTCTCTTCTTAAGATCACGGACTTCTTTAAGAAGATCGGGTAAGCGTCGATAGACAGCGCTGGCTTTTAACCACTCCTGGTGCGGAATGGCCGGGATGCCGGAGACTGTCGAATCTTCCGGCAGGGAACCCGGCACGCCCGATTTTGCCCCAACCATAACCCGGTCGCCGATTTTAATGTGTCCGGCTATCCCTGCCTGGCCGGCCAGAATGACATTGTTGCCGATCTCCACGCTGCCGGAAATACCCACTTGAGAAATGAGCAGCGTGTCTTCTCCGACTATCACGTTGTGAGCCACCTGGACCAGATTATCAATCTTTGTGCCACGCTTAATCCACGTCTTCCCCAAGGCGGCCCGATCAATAGTGGTATTGGCGCCAATCTCTACGTCGTCATCAATCTGCACAATGCCAAGTTGCGGTATCTTAACATGCTTAGCCCCATCCCTGGCATAACCAAAACCATCGCTACCGATTATTACACCACTGTGTATTATGACCCGCGCGCCGATAATACACCTATCCATTATGGTTACATTCGGATAGACAGTGCTCCCCTCGCCGATAGAAACCTCGTTTCCGATATACACTCCGGGATAGACGCTAACTCCCGACTCAACTCGCACATTATCTCCAATATAGACAAAGGGATATATGCTGACGTTGGGATTAATTCGGCAGTCTTTGCCTCTCCAGGCCTCTTTACTTATGCCCCTTGCCTCAAATGGCCTGGAACTGAAAAGGGCGGCTACCCGGGCATAGGCCAGATAAGGGTTCTCTGTTCTTATAATAGGCACAGGGGCCCCGGTCACCTCCATAGGTACAATAAGGGCCGAAGCCCGGGAGGTTTCCATCTTGGGCAGGTATTTTCTCCGGGCGACAAAACTGATCTGGCCGTCCATGGCCGCATCAAGGCTGGCTATGCCAGTGATAAGAACCTCGCCGTCACCTACCAATGATCCATGGCAGTACTCTGCTATCTCTTTTAGTTTTTTCATATTACATACATTCATTTGGTTGTTGCGCTGGTAAAATCAGTTGAGTAGTTAAGTGGTCAATTGGTCGAGTAAGTTACTCAATAACTCAACTGTTTTTACCACTCATCTACTCAACCAATTGACTACATATGTTCTCTCTGTGGCTAATTTTCTAAAAGGCTCCTCCAATTGTAAAATCCCAGCTACTCGATTCTTCACCCGGCTCCGGGTCTATGTTATAACCCCACTCCAGGCGTAGCGGCCCAATGGGTGAAAACCAGCGGAAACCAAAACCAACGCTGGTTCGGAGGTCGGTCAGGTTGTAACTATCCTCTTCCCGAAAGGCATTGCCGGCATCAAAAAAGACCACACCCTTTAGCCCGGCCTTTTTTATCAGGGGGAATATATACTCAACGTTGAAGAGAAGCATCTTCTCGCCACCGATGCGCTCACCGGTCGCCGGGTCGATAGGGCTGATGTCACCGAACTTAAAACCGCGCACTGAATTTAGACCGCCCAGATAAAACTTTTCATATACAGGTAGCTTACCGTCCGGATTCTCCTTAACATAACCTATGGATCCATTAATGTGCCCCACTGTATCCCAGAAAAGTGGATAGTACCAGCCTGATTTGGCCGTGTATTTCGTATAGGCGCTGTCACCCCCCAGGAATCCGCCCGCATACTCGACCGAAAAGCTGTTTATCGACCCGGCAGTGGGATCGATATAACTGTTACGTGTATCCCTCTCTATGGCGGCGGTTAAGGAGCTGGTTACGTGGATGTCCATGGACTCAATTATCACCCACGAGGCTGTGGGCTGAACGTCCGACATGGTGGCATCTTCGAATCTATAACCGCCAAAAACCCTGAGATTATCGGTTAGCGGGTAGCCCAGTCTTAATCCTCCCCCTGTACTTTTCTTGGTATAATCATCATACTCCCTTTCCCAGTCGAAAAGGTCGATGCCTGTGGCCAGTTTGGTATCCAGAAAATAAGGCTCTGTAAAACTCAGGTTATAGCGGGTAGAACGGCTGCTGGTTTGGGCCCGCAGGCTCAACTCCTGACCGCGGCCAAAAAGGTTTCGCTGTGATATTTCAGCCATACCAATAAAGTGCTCCACCGAGCTGTACCCGCCGCCTATACTGAAGGCCCCGGTAGGCCTTTCTTTAACCTCGATTTTGAGGTCCATTTTAGTTTCGTCAGCGCCTTTGACCGGGGCTATATTCACATCCTCGAAGAAGCCAAGCTTCTGTAACCTCTGATTGCTCTTACGCAGGCCTTCGGCGTTAAATTGATCTCCTTCCGCTATCCTGAGTTCACGTCTTATGACCTTATCCCGCGTTTTAGTATTCCCGGATATCTCTATCCGATCGAAAAGGACTTTTTCCCCGGGCTGAATAAGAAAGGTTATATTTACCTTTTTCCCTATATCATCCTTGGCGATCTCGGGTGAGGCCTCGGCATAAGCATAACCGGCATCCGCATAGATATCTGTTAAGGCCAGGATATCCCTCCTTAAGACGTCCCGGCTGTAAGTCTTTTCCTGGCGAATCTTCAATATCGATAGTAACTCCTCTTTTGGCCTTATGAGCTTACCCTCAATATCCACCGTCCCCACTGTAAATTGAGAACCTTCCTCTATGGGGATAGTGATGAATATAAATTTCTCCTTGTGTTCGATCTCAGGCTCTCCGATCTTGGCTTCGATATACCCGTTGTTATAGTAAAATGAAGTTATCCTGGATAAATCACGTTCCAAAATATCCCGGTTTAAAATACCGGAAGAGGTGAGCCAGGAGAAAAACCCCTTTCCCGTAGTTTCCATTAAATCTTTTAATTGCTTGCTACCGAAGGCCTTGTTCCCAACGAACCGGATCTCCTTTATATGCACCTTTTCACCTTCTTTAATGGAAAAAGTAAGAATAGCCTCATTATTAGGTAAGTCTGATAACTTGTGATCCAGAAGTGTTCCGTAATAACCTTTCTCCCGATAGAGAGATTTGATCTTTTCCTCAGATTCCTGGATATCCTTGAGCTTTAAAATTGAATTGGTCCGGACGCTGATTACTTCTTTTATTTTCTCGGTTTCAACATTGATATTTCCTTCTACCTTGATGTCTTTTATAACCGGCTTCTCTGTAACCACAAAGGTCACAATTTTCCCTTCCGGAGAGTCTTTAACGTCGATCTTTATATCTGTGAAATAACCCATCGTAAAAATGGAGCGCATATCCTCGCTCAACCTGTCTTTATTAAAAATATCGCCTGGTTTGGACTTAATATGAGTACGGATGGCTTCAGATTCAATCCTTCGATTACCAGAAAATAAGACTCCCCCTATACGTTCTTTCTTTAAGACGGCGAACTGGATGTTGCCCACTATCTTCTGCAGCGCCGTATCCAACCGGTCGGCCCCGGTGGTTTCGGCATAAAGCGGCACGGGACCTTTAGGGCTGGCCACCTCAAGTAACCAGACATCCAGGCTCAGGCGCTGGCCGATTTTAGTAATGCTACCCCATACGATGCAATCCGCCCCCAGCTTCCCTGCCGCATCCCGCATGTATTTGGCATCAAAAAGCCTGTTTCTGTCGATCCCCCCGGCTACCCGGGCCGAATCGATCACTCTAAAGCCCGCCGATGTCAGAGCAGACATCAGGTTCTTTTCCATCGAAGTAACCAGGGAACTGATGTCTTCTTTACTGTGCACAATAAAAGGCGCAGCCGCTACAGTCTTTTTTTCTGCGGCTATGGCCGGTTGAAAAATAGAGTTCATCAGGAAAAACAAGATCAATGACCTTAAAAATATCTTCATATCAAGAAAATCTCCCGGGATCAGATTGTTCCAGGCGTCCATCAACTATAGTCAGGCAGCGTCCCATGCCCTGGGCCAGCCGCAGATTATGGGTTACCACGATTGTGGCCATATCATTCTTTTCCCCCAGGCCCAAGATGAGATCGTGTACCTTCTGGCCTGTTTTTGCATCCAGATTCCCTGTGGGTTCATCTGCCAGAAGGAGCCGGGGGGACAGGACTATGGCCCGGGCCAGGGCCACCCTCTGCTGCTCACCTCCGGAAAGTTCTCCAACCCTGTGCCTCAGGCGGTCTTTTAACCCGACTTCACAAAGAACGCCTTCCGCCAGGGCGCGGGCGCTCTTTTTCTCCTGGCGGGCGATAAGGGCCGGGATCATCACATTTTCAATAGCGCTAAATTCAGGCAAAAGGTGGTGGAACTGAAAGACAAAGCCTATATATCTATTTCTAAAGGCGGCCAGCTCCTCGTCACTTAACTTCGATACATCCAGTCCATTATAAAGAATACTGCCGCTATCCGGTATTTCCAGGGTGCCAAGAAGGTGTAACAGTGTGGACTTGCCTACTCCAGAAGCGCCGACTATGGCCAAAGACTCTCCAGCCTTTACGGTCAGGTCGATGTCTTTCAGCACTTCTATCCTTTGCCCGTCCGTGGCAAATGATTTGTGGATGTTACGGGCCTCTACTACCGGTCCGCTTCCCTGGCCCATGGAGAAGGCGGTGAGCAAGCCCTTGTTATTCATATCTCAAGGCAGTCGCCGGTTCCAGCTTTGAAGCCTGCCAGGAAGGATAAAGGGTAGCCAAAAAACTAATAACAACAGCCGCAAGTGAAATTAAGGCCACATCCAGCGCTTCCACCTTTACCGGCAGGGTGGATATGTAATAAACATCGCTGGGCAATTTAATGAACTTATATTTTTTAAGCAGGCTCGTGAGGCCAAAACCACCTATAATTCCAAGTATGGTCCCGGTAAAACCGACAATTACCCCTTCCATGACAAAGATTTTCATGATGCTCTGCCGCGTAGCGCCCATAGACTTCAAGATGGCTATATCCTTGTTTTTCTCCATAACCACCATTATCAGCGTACTGACAATGTTGAAGGCCGCCACCAGGACAATCAGGGCCAGGATTATGAACATGGCTATCTTTTCCAGTTTTAAGGCAGAAAAAAGGTTCTTATTCATCTTCATCCAATCCCTGGTCCAGTAAGGATAACCAAGTGTGTTGTTAATAGCGGCAGCTATTTGGTCGGCCTTATAGATATCTGCTACTTTTACCTCCAGGCCGGTTATTCTGTTGCCTAAGCCCAATAAAGATTGGGCCGCTCTCAAGGATATGAAGGCCATGGAAGAATCATATTCAAACATGCCACAATCAAATATGCCGACTATCTTAAAGGCCTCCATCCTGGGTATGACCCCCACAGGCGTAATCATACCGGTCGGGGACATAAGTTGTACCCGGTCGCCCCTTATCACACCCAGATTTTTGGCCAGTTCCCTGCCGATTATGATACCCGGAGTCCCTTCTGTATTTTTCCCCGGCCCTTTCTGCCCGGAAGGGATTTCCAGATTCTCCAATGAACCTTCGACCATATATTGACGCAGGTTGATGACCTTGTTAGATGACTTAAAATCAATTCCTCTTAAGACCACACCTGAGGCCCCGAGCTGCGAGCTCAGCATGGCCTGAGAATAAATAAAAGGAGTAGTATCCACTACTCCTTTTGTCTTTTCTATCTTTTCCTGCAGCCCTTTTACATCCCCAACGGAATCACCATATTTAAGCACCAGGACATGGGCATTAAGGCCCAGTATCTTGCCCTTTAGATCCTCTTTAAAGCCGGTCATAACCGCCAGAACAACTATCAGGGCCATTACCCCAACCATGACCCCGGCCACAGAAATAAAGGTAATCACCGAGATAAAGGTTTGCTTTCTCTTTGCCTTCAGATAACGAAGGCCGATAAACCATTCAAAGCTCATACTTGGTCGCAGGCCATTACCTATGAATTTAACGTTCTGGCCGGAGATGCGGGAATAAAATTACGTCCCGGATAGAAGGTGAATCTGTAAAAAGCATAACCAGCCGGTCTATCCCGATCCCCTCCCCGGCCGCAGGGGGCATGCCGTACTCCAAGGCCCGGAGAAAATCCTCATCCAGAATAGGGACGATTTCCTCGTCCTCATCTACCGTGTCCCTGTTCATTATCTGTTTAACCAACCGATCCTTTTGATCAACCGGGTCATTCAACTCAGAAAAGGCATTGGCCATCTCCCGGCTGGCGATAAACAGTTCAAAACGATCAACCACCTCACTATCCACCTCATTTTTTCGTGAAAGCGGAGAGACCTCCAGGGGATAGGCATAGATAAAGGTTGGTTGGATTAGCTTCGGCTCCACCAGATGATCAAAGAGCTTCACAAGCGTCTTCCCCGGGCCGTCTTTTTCACCCAGCTTAATACCCAGAGAAGTGGCATAGGCCCTGGCCCCTGCCTCATCATGGAGAAACTCGTCCTTCAACCCGCCGATTTGCACCAGAGCATCCTTCAAGGCATACCTCTTCCACGGAGGGGTGAAGTCTATCTCATAATCCTGGTAAGAAATGACCGGCTGACCACCAATCTTCCTGGCCAGCATGAAAAACATCTCTTCGGTAAAGGCCATCAGATCTTCATAGGTGGCATAGGCCTGATAAAATTCCAGCATGGTGAATTCAGGGTTGTGCTGGATAGAGATGCCCTCATTACGAAAGTTGCGATTAATCTCAAAAACCCGTTCAAATCCGCCCACAAGCAAGCGTTTCAGATATAACTCCGGGGCAATTCTCAGGTACAGCTCCATATCGAGGGCATTATGATAGGTCTTAAAGGGTCTGGCCGTGGCCCCACCGGGAACAGGCTGCATCATCGGCGTCTCAACCTCCAGAAAACCCCTTTCAGCAAGAAAATCCCTCACTTCCTGGATTATCCGGATGCGCTTCAAAAAGACTTCCCGTACCCCGGGATTGACCATTAAATCGACATACCGCTGGCGATACCGCGTTTCCACGTCCGTAAGGCCATGGAACTTCTCCGGTAAAGGACGAAGTGATTTGGTCAAAAGGTTTAGTTTCCGTGCCAGAATCGTCAATTCGCCGGTTTTAGTCCTGAAAATTGTCCCTTCAACACCTACAACATCGCCGATATCCAGACGCCTACATACCTCATAACTTCCACTACCCAGGACATCCTTCCGCAAGTAGACCTGGATTTTTCCATTCCCGTCCTGGACATGGGTAAAGATGCTCTTTCCAAAGTCCCTGAGGGCAATCATCCGGCCGGCTATAACGAACTTCTGGTTATCGCCGGGCAGATCATTAACCTGGGCATATTTACATATTATGTCCTCTACCCTGTCCTTGACCCTGAAGTTATTGGGATAAAGTGGAACTCCCATTTCTTTCAGGTCATCAGCCTTTTTTTGTCTCTGCTCTATCAGCTTATTAAAATCTTCCACTTCTCGCACCACTTTGAACACAAAAATTAACCGTCAAACACAAGTAACTAATTTATTTTCTTTGAATAGTCAAGCTAAATAGAGGCTATATAGCGCAGCCCTTCAAGTAGAACAAATCGTCCCAGAACAACCACTTCACAGGGCATGCTTTCGACAAAGACAGGATTTTCAGAAAGGCCGCCGGAGAGGTAAAGCTTGGGTGGGGATCCGGCAAAACGGTAGGCATTTAGGGCGATGCCTTTAATAAAAGAGGCCACCGCCTCTTCCGGCCGGGCACCTTGAATAATGGCATCAAAGATGTGGCTGAGACCCAGCACCCCACAGGTCACTGATAAGTGGGTAGATGGCACGGACATCTGGCGGTAATCAAGGTCATAATACCTCTCCAGTAATTCTATGGTAAACCCAAGGGAGGCCCCGCACTCGGCATTCCATCCCGTGTCCCTGACCTTATCCCCGCTGAACCTTACGAATTTCAGGTCCCGGCTGCCGCAATCCAGGATAACAAAATCATCTTCTTCAATCAGCCTCTTAGCGCCACGGGCCAGGGCCGTAAGCTCATTAACGTAGCGTTCGCCGAACCGCGCCCCATTATGGCCGGTAGCTAACGTAGTACGAAGTCCACAAGATATATCCATACTGCGCACAATACGCGGGACAGGTTCTTTTTCTATATCCCATAATTTTGTATATGATGTACCAAAATCACCTAATATCAATTTATTGCTCCATTTAGTTCAAGAAATGCTTGCACTTTTGCCTTGGTGCTATACCCCATATATACATCAGCATCCAGATAGAGTCCACAGGGATGTCTTCTGGCCAGATAATAGGCTAAAGCCGTCTTCTGACAAAAAGACTGGGCAAAGAATACGGTAGGGACATCAGGGTTGACCACTTGTTCTAACGCTGCATCAGCCGGGGTCTTATTCTCCATACACCTTGTCCAGCCAAAGATATGGGTACGTGGTGGAAACAGGGATAGAATAGAGAAGTCCCTCGGCGGTACGCCCCAGAATCCAGCCACTGGTTCACATCGAATCAGATCGCCCTTTAAGGTCTCTGTATCTAGCACGCTCTGCGTAATCAAGTTCATCTTTTCAAGTAAGGGGAGATCGCTTTCACAGATAGGGTTACCGAAACGCATCTTATCTTCATTACGTGTTTGAATAATCGGGATATTAAGTTCTACTTTTAAGATCTCAGCAATATAAAGGGCCCCGCTGCACTTTCCCTCGCCTACATCTATATAGATGGCATCTAAAGACATCTTTTTGGCATTGGTCAAGACCGTACGCAGGATAGCACAATAAACCCGTGGTATATACGAAGCCGTAATCTCAAGGTCAGGTTTTACATGCAGGGCATCAAGATCATAAATCCTTGCGCCTTCCCCTTTAAGGCGGAACATGACCTCCCGCGGAGGCATACCCACTATTCCAATATTTCTAATCATAAGCGTTACTTCTTTCCAGTTGATGGAAAAATATCCGGCCTAATGGAATTAATCAGATATGAACAAGAAAGAGAAGGGGCAAGTAATGGACAAAATAACCGTCAAAAAAATGGCTGGGGGACGAGGATTCGAACCTCGGTAGACAGATCCAGAGTCTGCCGTCCTGCCGCTGGACGATCCCCCAACAGCGCTGCACTGATAGCTTACTTGTTTGAATAATTAAGAAAAAACCGGGTAAAAGTCAAGGACAAATTGGGCTCCAACATTTAACAGCCCTGGTCTTAATCAGACAGGCCGTAGCGTTTTATCTTCTCGCGGAGGGTCTTACGATCAATGCCCAGCGCCCGGGCTGCCTCGGACTTATTACCTTTATAGCGATGCAATACGTGCGCGATATGATTACGCTCCATATCGGTAAGGGCGTAAGAACCGGCAGAGAGTGACGGGCTGGAACCCGGCAACCCGGCATACATAAAATCATGGACGTCCAGGGTTGATTTTTCGGTCAGGATAACCACCCGTTCGAGCGTGTTTTCTAGCTCCCGCACATTGCCCGGCCAATTATAGTTCATCAATGATTTCAAGGCCTCATCAGATATAGAAAGTCCGTCCCTCTTGTACTTAGCGCCCAGTCTCTCCAGGAAATACGGTACCAATACCGGAATATCCTCCTTACGCTCGCGAAGAGGAAGGAGATGTACGGGCATGACGTTTAGGCGGAAAAAAAGGTCCTCGCGAAATGCCCCGCGCTGGATGGCCCCATCGAGATTCTTATTCGTAGCCGCAATAATGCGAATATCTACTTTAATGGAACGATGGCTGCCGACCTTGGATATGGTCTTCTCTTCTACGGCCTTGAGCAGCTTGGCCTGGACATCCAGGCTGATGTTGGCGATTTCATCAAAAAAGATAGTGCCGCCTTGCGCCAGCTCGAATTTGCCAATCTTGGTCGCCTCTGCACCGGTAAAGGATCCCTTGATGTGCCCGAAAAGTTCGCTCTCAAAAAGGGTTTCCACCAGTGTTCCACAATCCACGGCCACAAAGGGATTTTTACTGCGCTGGCTCATCTCATGGATCTGCCTGGCTACCAGTCCCTTGCCGGTTCCGCTCTCACCGGTTATAAGCACGGTGCTGTCCGTCGGCGCGGTTAGTTCCATCATACGGATGATCTTGGACATCGCCTTGCTTTGATAGACAATACGGGGCGTACCCTCTTTACTCTTAAGCTCCTGCTTCAGATAAATATTCTCCATGGCCAGGCGCCTGGTATCCAGGGCTCGTTTTACCAGTATGCGAAGCTCATCCGGTTCAAAAGGCTTTGGGAAAAAGTCATAGGCCCCGGCCTTCATGGCCTCCACCGCCAAAGGTATAGTGCCAAAGCCGGAAATAACAATTATCACCGCCTGCGGATCCTGCTCCTTGATCTGGTTAAGCACCTCCATGCCGCCCAGGTCCGGCATTCTCATATCCAGTAGAACCAGATCAAAGGAAGACTCTTCAAATGCCTTCAGACCGGACCGACCGGTGGCCGCCGTGACCACTTCATAGCCTTCCCTGGAGAGGGTATGGTAGCAGCCATCGCGGATGGCCTCGTCATCGTCGATAATTAATATCTTACCGCGTATCCTCATGGTCATCTTTTCCTACCGGCAGTTGGATTATAAATGTCGTGTCCTCCCCTGGTCTGGAGTTGATCTGAATCGATCCCCCGTGCTTCTGTATGATTCCATGGCTGATGGAAAGGCCTAGTCCAGTCCCCCTGCCACGTTTTTTCGTCGTAAAAAAGGGCTCAAATATCTTATTCAGGTTTTCCTTGCTTATACCCGGCCCGGTATCTTTAAAGTACATGAAAAAGCTAGATTCTTCCTTCGAATATCCGGTCTCAATTGTCAACGTCCCCTGCCCTTCCATGGCCTCAGCCGCATTAATCATCATGTTTAAGGCTACCTGCTCCAGATTACTGCGGTTTCCCCACACCCGGGGTAGATTCTCGCCCAGCTTCATCTCTACGCGAACCGGCCTGAAGAGGATGTGGTCACGAATCAGGTCAAACATATCGAGGATAGTCTGGTTGATGTCCACCCATTCCCTTTCGGCCGTGTCACCGCGGCCAAAATCAAGGAGCCCGCGCACAATCATACGACAGCGGGTCGCTAATCTGGAAATCTTCTCCAGGTGCTGGGCCTGGGCATCGCCCTCAGGCAGGTCTTCCAGGGCCAGTTTCGCGTACATCAGTATGCCGCCCAAGGGATTATTAATCTCATGAGCCAGCTCTGCGGAAAGCTTACCCATGGCCGCAAGCCTTTCCAGATGTAAGAGCTGTTTCTCCAGCCTCTTGCGTTCACTGAAATCCCTGACAATCCCCTCATAGCCGACGACCTCACTGCTTCCATCCCTTATGGCATTCCCGGTCAAAGAGACGGATATCTTGCCGCCATCCTTTTTCCTGAGGGTGAGTTCATAATTACGTATTAAACCCTCCTGTTCGATCCTTTTCCTAAAATCTTTCTCATCCTGCGGATAGTAATATAATTGATGAATTGACCCCACGGCCAGTAGTTCCTGCGGTGAGGCATATCCAAGCAGGCCGGCGCCATGGGGATTTACAGCCAGCAATCGACCCTCCCTGTCCGCTATAAAAAGCATCTCCGGGGCTTCTTCAAAAAACCGGCGAAAACTTTTATCAGAAATCTCCATCGGATCTATTCCAGCGGTCAGCTTTGAGCTTTCAGCTTTCAGCCTATAGTGCAAAGCCGGAAACGGGTGTCTCCCGGATGGAAACTATCTAATAACAAACAGGGTAAAAGTCAACTTTAACCGCTTTAAATCAATTATGAAATTTTATACCAATGGGAAGTAACTAATTGAGCGCAGCTTGGTATTAGGTTACATCCCCAGGTATTTTCCCAGAAATTGCGCGGTGTAGGATTCCTTTCTGTAGGCCAGAATATCCTGCGGCGATCCCTGCGCCACGATGTTCCCGCCCTTCTCTCCTCCCTCCGGCCCCAGGTCAATAATCCAGTCGGACTCTTTCACCACTTCAAGATTATGTTCGATGACCACCACCGTATTCCCTAAATCGACCAGGCTTTGCAGGACACGCATCAATTTCTCAATATCGGCCAGATGGAGCCCTGTAGTCGGCTCATCTAGGATGTAAAGGGTTCGGCCGTGGGTCTCTTTGCACAGTTCATAGGCCAGCTTGATCCGCTGCGCTTCACCGCCGGAGAGGGTATTACTTGGCTGGCCGATCTTCAGATAACCAAGGCCTATCTCAACCAGGACATTAAGCGCACGGGCGATCCGGGGAACCCTGGAGAAAAATTCCAATCCTTCCTCTACCGTGAGGTCAAGGACTTCGGAGATGTTTTTGTCCCTATAGGTAGCAGCAAGGGTTTCCTGGTTAAAGCGCCGTCCGCCACAGACCTCACAATGGATATAGACATCCGGCAGGAAAGTCATCTCCACCTTTTTCTTCCCTTCACCGGCACAGGCCTCACAACGTCCCCCTTTCACATTGAAAGAAAACCGTCCGCCTCCATAACCGCGCACCCTTGCCTCAGGCAGCCTGGCAAAGAGGGCGCGAATATCATCGTGGAATCCTATATAGGTACCCGGGGTAGAGCGGGGCGTTCTGCCGATGGGTGAATGATCCACTTCCAGAACGCGCTCCAGATGCTGCCAGCCTCTGATTCCTCTGCAGCTATCCTGTGAAATACTGTTCTTACTTAAGCGGGCCTTAACTCCTTTCAGAATGACCTCTCTAAGCAGGGTGCTCTTACCCGACCCGGATACACCGGTGATACAGACCATGGTGCCCAGAGGGATGGCCACATCAATATCCTTGAGGTTATATATAGCCGCTCCTTTAATTTCCAGCCACTTTCCTTCTCCGGCGGTGCGGAATCGAGAGGTGATCCGGCGGCGACCGGCGTCGCGGAGCCATCTGCCGGTCACAGAGGCGGGTTCCTTCTGGATCTCCGCCAGCCTGCCCTTGGCTATCAAATGACCTCCCTCTGTCCCGGCACCAGGACCGAGGTCAAGGATACAGTCCGCCCGCCGAATAGTCTCCTCATCGTGCTCCACCACGACGACACTGTTGCCACGATCCCTTAGTTGCAAGAGGGTGACAAGAAGCATCTCATTATCCCGCGGGTGTAAGCCGATGGTCGGTTCGTCCAGGATGTAACAGACTCCGCAGAGATTCGAACCTAGCTGGGCGGCAAGCCGGATGCGCTGCGTCTCACCTCCGGAAAGGGTATCACCGCTACGCTCCAGGGTCAGGTAAGGGAGACCCACCCTGGCCAGAAAATCCAGTCTGGCCATTATTTCAGGGATAAGGAGCTCGGAGACGGCCTTTTCCCTATCCGAAAAACGCATTTCCAGAAAGAGCTTTCTGGCCCTTTCTACAGCCAGAGAGACCACATCCGCAATGGTATGGCCGGCCACCTTCACCGAAAGCGCCTGTTCATTCAGCCGCTTTCCCTTACACCGCGGACAAATTGATCCATTTTCAGCTAAAATTCCCAGACCCTCACAGGCCGTGCAGGCCCCATAGCGGCTATTAAAGGAGAAAAGCCGTGGATCGAGGGGCTCGAACGCAGTTTCACAGTGCGGACAATATCCTTTCCGGCTAAAGGTCTCTTCCCGCCTGTCTTTGCAGTCAAGGAGATAGAACATCCCCTTTCCTTCCAGGAGGGCCCGGCTGATAGATTCTTCTATTCCCGGCTCATCTTCCGGCAATACCGCGAGGCTGCGAGTGACTACATCGATGGAGTGTTCCTTATACCGCTCAAGTTGGGGCAGCTTTTCAAGTGAGATTAAGGCGCCGTCAACCCGGGCCTGGCGATACCCCTTTTGGATCGCCCGTTCAAAGACGTCCTTATAAATGCCCTTGCGACGGATAACCTTGGGTGCAAGGAATAAGACCTGGCGATACCTGTACCCTTCTATGATCCTTCTTGCCATCTCCGCCTCAGACTGAGGGGAGATAGGCCGGCCACACCGGCAATGCTGGATGCCCGTTTTACTAAAAAGTAGCCGCAGGTAATGGTAGATTTCGGTGATGGTGGCGACCGTGGAACGTCTCTGCAAACGGCCCATCCGCTGTTCAATAGCCACGGTAGGAGGGATTCCAGTGATAAGGTCAACATCCGGACGTTCCATTATCTTAAGATACTGCCGCACATAGGTAGGCAGGCTTTCAATATAACGACGTTGTCCTTCGGCAAAGAGGACATCAAAGGCCAGGGTGGATTTACCGGAGCCGCTGATCCCGGTGATGACTACCACCTGATCGCGGGGAATAGTCACGGTTATATTCTTCAAATTGTGTTCTCTGGCACCGGTTATGGTAATACCCGCCTCCTTATAATGCACAGGCGGCATAGCTATTGGCTGGGGCCTGGTCTCAATACGCAGACCCCCTTCCAGATATTTCCGCAAAAACCGGCCGGTGAAAGAACCCTCGGCCCGGGCCATATCCTCCGGTGTGCCTTCAGCCACAATCCTTCCCCCGGCATCTCCTCCTTCAAGGCCCAGGTCTATGACATAGTCCGCGCATTTAATAACGTCCATGTTGTGCTCGACAATCAGAACCGAGTGGCCGGCCTTGATAAGCCCTTTAAAGGCTACAAGAAGTTTCCTGATGTCTTCAAAATGGAGTCCGGTAGTCGGTTCATCAAATATAAACAGAAAACGCCTTCCGGAACGGACAGCCAGATGCTTCGTCAGCTTCAGCCTCTGGGCCTCTCCTCCGGAAAGGGTGTTTATGGGCTGGCCCAGACGGAGATATCCCAGTCCTACCTCGATCAGTGGCTGGAAGAGGGCCGTTATCCCCGGCCAGTCTCTAAAAAAATCCCTGGCCTCAGAGAAGGTCATCCGAAGGATGTCACCGATATTCTTTCCTTTGTAGGTGACCTCCAGGACTTCTTTTCTGTAGCGCAGGCCGCTACAATCCGGGCAGGTGATATAGACATCAGATAAAAACTGCATCTCCACCTTTTCAAAGCCGTTTCCCGCACAGGTCTCACATCGTCCTCCGGCCACGTTGAAAGAAAACATCCCGGCCCTGTACCCGCGCTCCCTAGCCAGGGGCGTCTGAGCCATCAGCTTGCGGATAGGATCAAAGGCCCCCATATAACTGATGGGGTTGGAACGAGGGGTCTTACCGATAGGTCCCTGGTCAACCAGGATAACATCATCAACCGCCCGGTGGCCCTCTATTGAATCGTGTACGCCGGGTTTATCGGCCGGATAGCCCTTCGCACGTCTTATTCCCCTGTACAAAATCTCCTCGGCCAGCGTGCTCTTCCCTGACCCGGAGACGCCGGTGAGGCAGGCCATGAGACCCAATGGGATATTCACATCGATGTCTTTCAGATTATTCGCCCGGCAACCCCTTACCCTAATCCATTTTCCTTTGCCCGGACGCCTGCGCCGGGCCGGGACCGGTATCTTATCCCTCCCGGTAAGATAATCTATGGTCCTGGAACCTTTGGCCTTATTGATCCCGGAAAGCGGGCCAAAATAGACGACATCCCCGCCGTCTTCTCCAGCCCCGGGGCCCAGGTCAAGGAGGTGGCTGCATCCCAGCATGATCTCCGGATCGTGTTCCACCACGACCACGGTGTTCTGTCTGGAAAGTTCTTTCAATATATTCACCAGACGACGGCTGTCCCGGGGATGCAGGCCAACGCTTGGCTCATCAAGGACGTAGAGGGTGTTTACCAGAGAAGACCCCAGGGCCTTGGTAAGACTTACCCTTTGCACCTCTCCGCCGGAAAGGGTCCGGGACTGCCGGTCCAGTGTCAGGTACGAAAGGCCGACCTCTTTTAGATACCGCAAACGGCTGACAATCTCGCGGACGATCACCCCGGATGCTTCGTCAAGCCGATCATTGGCAAGGACGTTAAAGAAATCAAAGGCCTCGCCTATAGAAAGGGCATATACCCCGGCAATATTTAGCCCCTTGATTTTATAGAGGAGTGAATCGGCCTTAAACCGGGTGCCCCGGCACTCCGGACAGGTAAAATAGCCGCGGTAGTGCGAGAGGAAGACGCGGACATGCATCTTATAGGCCTTGCCCTCCAGCCACCTGAAGAACCCGCGTATCCCATAAAAGTCATCCGTACCCTCGATGAGCGCCCCTTGCTGCGTCTCGCTCAATTTATTAAAAGGGACATCCGTAGGGATGCCATTTCTCCGGCAAAAATCCATAAGATCAAGGTACTCATACCTCTCCAGACCCCACGGCCTGATAGCCCCTTGTTCTATGGATAAACGGCGGTTCGGTATCACCTGATCGAGGTCAACATCCATGACCCGGCCAAAGCCGCGGCAGGTGGGGCAGGCACCGAGGGGACTGTTAAAAGAAAAGAGGTTCGGGACCGGATCCTGGTAATCAATCTCGCAATAAGGGCAATGGAAATGGCTGCTGAATTGCAGGGTTTTATCGCCAACTATCCGCACCAGGGCCCGGCCCTGGCCAAACCTTAAGGCCTGCTCAATGGAATCAATAATCCGGCCTTTGTCTTCGGCCTTTAAGATAAACCGGTCTGCTACTACGGATATCCCGGAAGGGTCAAGCCTGGCGGCCGCGACCTCGATTACATTATCGCCGTCTAATATCCTGTAAAAACCCTGCCGCAGGAGTTCCCGCCTGCCCGTGGCCGGATCCAGGCGGCCCTTAGCATAGGGAAAGGCCAACGCCATGCGGCTGCCGGTCTTTTCCTGACAGAGGGCCTCCCAAATAGTCTCCGGGGTATCCCGTATTACCCGGCGGGAACATCTCCGGCAGTGCAGTTCACCTTTTCTGGCAAATAATAATTTCGTAAAATCGGTAAGCTCTGTGATAGTGCCTACGGTTGAACGCGATGTTTTTACCAGATTTCCCTGTTCAATGGCGATAGCCGGCGGAATCCCTTCTATCTTTTCCACCCTGGGCTTATCCATGCGTTCCATAAACTGACGCGCATAGGGTGAAAAGGTCTCGATGTAGCGCCTTTGCCCCTCGGCATACAGGGTATCAAAGGCCAGGCTGGACTTTCCGGAACCGCTTACACCGGTAACAACCGTTAAATCATTCAGGGGGATGGCGATATCAAATCCCTTGAGATTATTCTGCCGTGCGCCTGTGATCTGTATGTAACTCTTTTTATCTCTTTCCACGCTTTAAGCACCTGTCATTCTAGTGTAATGCGTCATAAGTCCCTTTACTTTGATTGTCATTCCGGGCTTGACCCGGAATCCAGTCTTTTTGCCTTTCTGGATTCCTGCTTTCGCAGGAATGACGGTTTTTGATGCCAGAATATATGTAAAGAAACGTTGGACGCACCACACTAGTACCCATCAAAATATATTACCATAAACACGCAAGTTGAGCACAGAACAAGCACAGCTATGACCGCTTAAAAACTTGACACCTTCTATCCCAGGTGTTAAATAATGCTCACGGTAAAAAATCGGGACGTAGCGCAGCTTGGTAGCGCACCTGAATGGGGTTCAGGGGGCCGGAGGTTCAAATCCTCTCGTCCCGACCAGATTTCTCGAAAAGCGGCCTATCTGATGGATAGGCCGCTTTTTTTGTGCTTTTGAAGGTTGGCTATCTCTGGCTGGATGTCCGGGCCTTACCCTTGGGCTCGAACAGGAGACAGGACATCGCTGAACTTGTTTGCACTACTTGCGACGGGAATTCCTGGCTTTTGAAATTCATGGCCCGACACCCGTGCGGAAAGTTCTTATCCCAGGTCACATAGTAGTGTTTGCACTTATGGCAATCGATCATATTTTCAATCTGAAAAAGCAGTCGGCCCTCAGCGTTCAGCCTTCAGAATACAGAATTCAGAAGCCAGGAGTCAGGAGTCAAAAAACATTCGAACGACTCGAACAATTAGAACGCTTAACGCTTGAAGGCCAATTACTGATCGCCGGGAGGGGTGGTCAGGCGGGAATAAAACATGACCTGATATTTTGACCGATCTCCCGAACCCTGGATAAGACCTCTTCTTCGTTTACAGTCTTGATAATCCCGTTTTCCATGATGACCCGGCCGTTTATCACCGAAGAAATCACATCCGCACCACTTACGGCATAGACCAGGTGCGAGTACAGGTTATAGACCGGCGTCAGATGGGGCTTATTCATATCTATAACAATGATGTCCGCCTTCTTGCCAACCTCGAGACTTCCGATCTTCCTACCGGATCTGAGGACCTTGGCTCCATTAGTAGTAGCCATGTGCACGGCCGTTCTGGCATCTATAACGGTGGGATCCAGGCAATAAACCTTGTGCAGTTTGGCCATGGTGTCTATCTCCTGAAAAAGGTCCAGGTTATTGTTACTGGCGCACCCATCCGTGCCTATGCCTACGGTTAGGCCCGCTTCCAGGAGCTGCGGCACCGGCGCCACCCCTGAGGCCAGTTTCATGTTGCTCTCCGGGCAATGGACAACTTTTACCCTGTTTTCAGCTAATGCCTCTATATCCGCCTCATCCAGCACTACACAATGGTTGGCCACCAGATGCTCATCCAGAAGCCCCAATTCCTTTAGATGAATGACCGGTGAATGCCTGTACCGGGCACTGATAGCCTCTACTTCGCCCTTAGTCTCAGCCAGATGGATAACGATAGGCACATCATATAATACAGCCAGGTCTTTGGCCCGCTGAAGGAGGTCCGGCGAACAGGTATAGGTGGCATGGGGATCGATGGTAATAGAGATAAGAGGGTGTTCCCTCCACTTGAGAATGAGTTCTTCTGTATATTTGAAGCCGTTTTCCAGTTCGCCATAATTGGGCGAAGGAAAATCAAATAATCCCTCGCCGATCCAGGCCCGCAGGCCGGCCTTGGCCGCGGCCTGAGCCACCTGATCCGTAAAGAGATACATATCACAAAAGGTGGTGGTTCCAGAGCGTATCATCTCCACACAGGCCAGAAGGGTTGCCCAATAGACCACATCCGCATTCATCTTACGCTCGGCCGGAAAAATATAATCATTAAGCCAGGTCATAAGCGGCAGGTCATCGGCCAACCCCCGGAAGCAGGTCATGGCCGCATGGGTATGGCAGTTGATGAGACCGGGCATAATCACCCCGCCCCGGGCCTCCAGTACACGCCCTGCCCTTACTGAACCGGCAATTACCGGCCCCGGACCAACGGCAATAATGCTGTCATCCTTTATAGCCACGGCCCCATCTTCAATAATTTCCCCGTCGGGATTAAGGGTAAGTACCGTACCCCCGGTAATGACCAGGTCAGCCGCTACTTTATCTTTACCACCGCTCATATAATTTCCCTTCATGTATTGTTAATCATCATTGCTGGTCTCGCAACAAGTCGAATTTTCTCGTTTTTCGTCATTCCGGCGAAAGCCGGAATCCAGTATTTTCAATTAGTTAAATGCTCTCTGGACCCCGGTTTTCACCGGGGTGACGACTTTTTACGAGGTCATCATCATTGCTGTCCAAAGCATTTAAAGAACAATCTTTTTGGACAAGTTAACATATTGATTTTATTGGTAACATTAAAATATCGAAAAACTGGGTTGTCGTCTATAAAAATATGCTGTCCAAGCTGTCCAAATTGCTGATTCATGTGCTGTGGCCTTCAAATCCCCCTTGATCCCCCTTTTCCAAAGGGGGAAGTGTTTCTCCTCCCTTTGAAAAAGGGAGGTCGGGAGGGATTTAAGAATAATTTTGCAAAGAACTAAACTGATACAAAAAATCTTGTTTTGGACAGATGTGATTAATCGTCCATAGCCTTGAGCAGTCTCGAAATCAAAAGGACAAGGGTTGGCTCCGCCTTACCGGCAGTGGCAATCACATCTTCTATGGAGACAGGCTGCATGCACTCAGGAAGATTCACATTGGCAATGACCGAGACGGCAAAGACCTTGAGTCCTGCATGCCTGGCTACTATAACCTCTGGTACCGTGGACATGCCGACCGCATCCGCGCCGATCATTCGCAAAAAACGCGTCTCGGCCGGGGTCTCCAAACTGGGGCCGGAAACCGCCACATAGACGCCCTTTTGTACGGGGAGGCCGGAGGCCAGGGCAACCTCCTCCGCCTTAGCACAGAGCGCCCGGTCATAAGGCATCGACATATCCGGAAAGCGCACGCCCCATTTCTCTATATTCGGCCCCCTCAAGGGATTTACCCCCATGAGATTGATGTGGTCACGGATAATCATGAGGTCTCCGGGCTTAAAGAGTGGATTTAACCCTCCGGCGGCGTTTGATAAGATTAATGTCCTGACGCCTAAGGTGGCCAGGACTCGTACCGGAAAGGTAACTTCCTCCAAAGAGTAGCCCTCGTAAAAATGGAAACGCCCTTGAAAGGCCAGGACCGCCTTGCCGCCCAAATGCCCGGCTATCAACTGCCCGGCATGGCTTTCCACGGTAGATTCGGGAAAATGCGGGATGTCACGGTATGGGATGATCTTATGCTTCTCAATCCGGTCCGCCAGACCGCCTAAGCCGGTTCCCAGAATAATACCGACTGTGGGCCTTAAATCCAGACCGTCGGCTAAGAAGCGTGCAGCCTCGTTAATTTTTTTACGGTATTCAGATACGATCATGGCAGTGCATGTTCCTCCGCAATGCAATTCAGTAGTCAATAGTCAGTGGTCAGTAGTCAGTTGCAACAGACAACGGACTACGAACAACGGACAATACGTGCTCAGCGGTGTGAAGGCTTTTTTACGAATTGATCAAAGTTATTCACTCTGCCTGGGATCTTATAAGGACATAAATGTAGCCAATATCACCGGAGAAAGCAACTGCAAACCCCACAAAACTCCCCTTTTTTGCTTGACGCCATCATCTTTTTTCTCTATGACTACGAAAAAGACAGTCGACAGCTAAAATATAGTGTTATGCCATAAATAAAAAATTGACAAGAACACAAAACCATAGGTATGATATAAAGTAATACCGGAGGTGTTTTTATGGGAAAAACAAAAATTGCGATTACATTGGATGAACAATACATTGATCAGTTGGACGCATTTGTTAGTAAACATATTTTTCAGAATCGCAGCCAGGCTATTCAGGAGGCTGTGAAGGAAAAACTTGCACGGATAAAACGCACCCGTTTAGCGAAAGAATGCGCGAAGCTTGATCCTGCCTTTGAAAAGGCAATGGCGGATGAAGGATTAACTGAGGATTTAAGCCAATGGCCCGAATACTAAGGGGTGACATCAGATGGGCTGATTTAAACCCGGTGCGGGGCCATGAACAAGCAGGCTTACGGCCTGTTTTGATTTTAAGCCACGATATTTTTAATGAACGTTCAGGGACGGTCATTGCCGTAGCTTTAACCAGTCAGCCGCAGAAAGCTGGATTCCCTCTAACTCTTGAATTAAAAACTACAAAATTACCTAAACAGTCATGGGTAAAAATAAGCCAAATTCGGACGCTTTCCATTGAGAGAATCGGAAAAATAATCAGCAGAGTTTCTCCTGTGGAAATAGAACAGGTTGTTGAAGGACTGAATGAGATAATCGGGGCATAACAATTCACCTGTGCGGATGGCGTTCCGCCACTGCACGGTTCATGCGTTCGGTGATTGGAGGCAGACATCGTCTATGGATATTAGCAATACTTCACCGGCCTAAAAAGGAGCGTGCTTCTACGGAGGAAACGATCCCCCAACCCGTAGGAGCGGCATCCTTGCCGCGACTCATTTCTCGCCAATTTATCAGGACCAACGAAGCTTTGTGTTTTTTTGATGGTGGATTTGGGGACTCGATATAATATTGATATTTTCAACAAAAAGTTACCGAATTAGTGAGATAGAACAACCGTTTCTTTTAAATTAGAATATGAGTTAGAAATAATTAGGGTTCCTCAGCAGAATTTGTGGGTGCTTTTTGGTTCCGGAAGATCGCCAAGGGTCTGATATAGTGCAAGTTCCAAAAGATCATAGCTTCGAAAACCGTATGCTCTTTTTGTAGT
>OMKS01000609.1_pt1 | contig 33163 bp, 33 predicted proteins | sample 1674721 | NCBI WGS metagenome assembly OMKS01 (sample SAMN06264996, study PRJEB25208) | sediment metagenome | isolation source: hot spring sediment | place: USA: California | collected 2014-09-02 | reverse complement strand
TCTACACTATCCTCTTCGTCGGCAGCGTCAGATGTGTATAAGAGACAGATCCCGTCGTTTTAACTCTGCAAATCTATCAACAGTGCTTTCCGTTCTTAAAAACTATTATAACGGATACCGGTTTTTGCCAAATTGTGAAAGTTTATATAACTCAACGATCATTAACTTTTTTCTGAAAGATTTTATTGAAAGCGAAGGAAAAATCCCACGTGAATTTATCGACACCAATCTCCGCACCGACCTGAACTGGATTCGTCGGCTGACCCGCTATGAGGCAGACACCAAGGCGATGCTTGATCAATTGATGTTTAATGACCGTATCCGCTATGATATCGCTAAGCTCAGCTCAAAATTTAATGCCCGGCAGTTTTTTGATGCCCAATACTATCCGGTAAGCCTTTTTTACTTGGGAATGATCAGCATCACCGATGACTTCGCTATGGTCTTTCCCAATCAGACAATGAAAGAAATCTTTGCCGATTACTATAATGAAATCAATAAAATAGTGGTGACTGATAGCTATATCGGCGCCTTTGAGAAATTCAGCAAAGACCTTGATTTATCCAAACTTTTTGCTGCCTACTGGAATCACTATGTGGGTCAGATTCCGGCTCAGGCTGCCGACAAGGTGAATGAAAATTTTTATCGCAGCACCTTTTATGAGCTCTGCAAGCGCTATCTGAGCCGCAATTTTATATTTACAATAGAGATGAACTACCCCAGTGGACGCAGCGACTGGGAGATGACCGGCAAATACAAAACCCCTTATGAGAACATTCGCTATCTGGTGGAATTCAAACACTTTCGCGTCGAAGAGTCTCGCCGCAAAAAACTCGACATCCTGGAAAGCCCTTTTCCGGAAGACTTGGCCCAGCTTAGCAAATATGAATTGGATATACTCCAGACCTTTCCCAAAAACAAAATCACCAAATTTGTGATTTATACCATTGGCTCACAAAACTATCGCTTTTTTCGGGTAGAGGAAAAGAGAAAATCGCCGCAAAAAATTATAGCATGAAACACAAAATTAAAAAGAAAAAACACCGATTGGCTGTTCATTTTACGGATATTGATGGCAAGCCCCTTATTTGAATTAAAAAATATTACTCTTCGAAGCAATGGCCAGACGATTCTTAATAATGTTAATTTAGAAATTAATGAGGGCGAATTTATCCTCATCAGCGGTGTCAGCGGTTCTGGAAAATCATCGCTCCTACGGCTATTTAATCGCCTTGATTCTCCTAGCAGCGGAGAAATTTATTTCAAAGGCAAGCAGCTATCCACTATACAAATTTTAGAGCTTCGCCTTCAAGTTGGAATGCTTTTTCAAAAAGCGGCTATTTTCCCAGGCACAGTAAAAGACAATCTTATGCCATTGGCTTCTGAAAAGGAAAAAAACCAAACTAAAGACAAAATGCTGCATCTTCTCAGGGAGATGAATCTCTCCCAAACTTTGCTAGATGAAGATATGAGTGTTCTCAGTGGTGGCGAGCAACAGCGCATTAGTTTAGCCAGAGTACTTCTAAACCAGCCTGAAGTCCTCCTACTCGATGAACCCAGCTCGGCTCTTGATCCAGAAAATACGAGGCTGATTTTCGAAAACCTAGAGTATCTTAATCAAAATAAGGGGCTTAGCATTGTCCTGGTTTCACATAATGAGGCTGCCCAAAATCTTAAGGGCATACGCAAGCTGATTATGGAAAACGGCAATCTGCGACCGACAAATGAGGTAATGGATGAACACTTTTGATCCCTCAACTATCAGTTTTGGCGATCTTTTTCTCTCTTTGCTGCTTATTGTGCTGGTGCTGGCTATTGTCGGCTTTCTGAAGCTGCCCCTTATCAAGCCTTTGCTTATGGGCACGGTGCGTTCTTTTCTACAGCTTATTCTGTTGGGTTATGCGCTTCAATATCTCTTCGCACTTAATTCTGCCTGGCAAATTGCGCTCCTTTTTTTACTGATGATTTTTTATGCATCCTGGGAGGGTAAGCGGCGGCAGAAAATCGCCATACCCGGCTACTGGCGCCTGCAGGTGCTGACGCTCTCTATTTCGTTGGGGCTGATTATGGCAACAGTTCTCTTAATCATTCTAGATTTGGAGCCTTGGTTTAATCCGGTGCTCGTCATTCCTGTTGGCGGCATGATTATTGGACAAGCCCTCAATGGCAGCTCAGTTATGAGTAATAATCTAGCAAACTACTTCCAAAAGCAGCAGCTTGAAGTGGAAACGCTGCTGAGTTTAGGGGCAAGCCGCTATCAGGCAGCGTTGCCACTGATTCGGGAAGCGGTGCGTACGGCCATGATTCCAAACATCAATGCTCTTAATACCGTAGGGCTTATTTCCATTCCCGGGGTGCTAGTTGGGGCGGTGCTTGGCGGTGTGGACCCGCTGACAGCCATCAAATACCAGATTTTAGTGATGTATTTCTGGACGGCTACCACGACACTGAGCTGTGCAATTTTGGCCTTTCTCATCAGCGGTGTTTTTATCAATCATCACCATCAGCTTCAAAGAAATCTTTTTTATAAATTGAGGTCATCATGAATCCTGACTTTTACAACGAATTTGACACCGAAACTGTTTCTCCGAGGAGTCGCAAAGATTTCCGCACAGTTTTTCAGGTGGACAGGGACCGTATTCTCTATAGTGAAGGTTTTCGTCGTCTGCAGAATAAGACTCAGGTCTTTATCAGCGGCGAATACGACTTTTATCATACACGCCTGACTCACTCGCTGGAAGTGGCGCAGATTGGCCGCTCTATTGTCAACTTTCTCAATCATCACTACTTTCGGGAAGAGGCTATTGACGGTGACCTGGTAGAAGGCATTTGTTTGGCTCATGATCTTGGCAATCCTGCTTTTGGCCATGCCGGAGAAAGCGCCCTCAACCGGCTTATGAAATCTTATGGTGGCTTTGAAGGCAATGCCCAATCTTTGAAAATCGTTACCGAAGGACTGCACCAGACCGGCAATATTGAGCCGGGTATGAAACCCAGCCGCGCTTTTCTTGATGGTATTCTCAAATATAAAATCCTATGGAATGAAAGCAATAAGAGCGGGAAATTTCTCTACGATGAACAAAGCCGCTACCTGGAATTTGTCTATCCCGATGGCATCGTTTATCAGACACCTTCTTTAGAATGTCAGATTATGGATTGGGCAGATGATGTGGCCTACGCGTTGCACGATCTGGCCGACGGACATACTGCCGGCTATATCAGCCAGAAAAATCTCTATGATTGGGCAGTGGAAAATAATATTGATGGGATGGATGAGGAGCACGTCAATAATCTGATTGTCAAGCTGGACCACAGAGAAAAATTTCAGCGCTTTATTGCCACACGGGTAGGGCAGTTTATTGAGAATGTAGAACTTGCTGAAAGTGAGCACCCTTTGGCAGCAGAGACAAACCGCTACCGCTACCGAATGGAGGTTCACCCGGAAATTATTGCTGAGAATAAACTCTATAAGCAAATCGCTTTCCAGATTATTTTTCAGTCTCCACAAATTCAGCAGCTTGAATTTAAAGGACAATATCTTTATCGCCGTCTTTTCGAATCATTTATCCAGTTTGGAGAAAATCTTCCCATCATTAACACTGCGATCCTACCTAAGATTATGCGCCGAAAAATTAGCCAGATGACTCAGGAAAACCGGCTAAGCAATGAAAGCAGCGGTCGGCTGATCTGTGATTTTTTGGCTGAGCAGACCGACAATTCTCTGGTGCGTCTTTATAAAAGACTCTTTGACCCCGACTTTGGTTCACTGGTGGATATTGTATGATCGAAAAGACGATTCAAGCAGAAAAATTCCGTGTGCTGCAGCTTGGATTAATTCCTTATCGTGATGCCTGGGAGCTGCAAAAAAAGCTTCACATAGAAAGGGTCAACGGTGAGATTCCCGACACATTGCTCCTGCTGCAGCATCCGCCGGTTTATACCATCGGCAGACACGGCAATATGAGAAACATCACCGCCGGAGAAGATTTTTTAGCGCAGAATGGTATCGAAGTCGTACAGGTTGATCGAGGCGGTGATGTGACTTATCATGGGCCGGGACAGATAGTAGGCTACCCGATTTTTCATTTGCAGGCGCGAAGTATGGGTGTCAAAGCTTTTGTAGAATACTTGCAATCTATCCTGCAAAAAGCGCTGCGGGAATTTGGCATCGAAAGCGCTTCTGATCCCCACTATCCAGGACTCTGGGTGCAAAACAATAAAATTGCCGCCATCGGAATACGGGTTCACTACAATGTTTCGATGCATGGTTTTGCCCTTAATGTCAATCCCGATTTAAACCATTATTTAGGAATCGTTGCCTGCGGTATTCAGCAGCGGGGTGTAACCTCAATGGCGCGCCTTTTGATGAGGGAAATCTCCATTTGCGATGTAAAAACCGCTATCATTCGCAATTTTTAGGCAAGATTGTCTTAGAGAATACCAAGATTCCGATCAAGGCTGCGGTATTGAATGGCCTCACTCAGATGATGGAGCTGAATCGATTCACTTTCTTCCAAATCGGCAATGGTGCGGCTTACCTTGAGAATACGGTCATAAGCCCGGGCAGAGAGTCCCAGCTTATTGATGCTTATCTGCATCAACTGGCTGCCCTCCTGGCTGATCTGGGCATATTTTTTCAGCTCTCTGCTGGTCATTTGGGCATTTGAAAAAACGTGGGGCAGTTCTTTAAAACGGCGGTTTTGGATTTTCCTGGCGGCCTGCACCCTTTTCCGGATTTCTGCCGAGGGTTCGCCATCTCGTTTGCTGCTCAGCTCCTGATAGGTGACAGCGGGAACTTCAATATGAATATCAATGCGGTCCATTAATGGGCCGCTGATTCGATTCAGGTAATTGTGAATCTGACCGATACCACAGGTACATTCATGATTAGGGTCGGTAGCATAGCCGCAAGGACAGGGATTCATAGCCGCCACTAACATAAATTTCGCTGGATAGGTAAGGCTGGTAAGGGCGCGGCTGATGGTCACTTCGCCATCTTCTAAAGGCTGCCGCATTACCTCCAAAACCGGCTTTTTAAATTCGGGAAATTCATCGAGAAAAAGAACGCCATGATGCGCCAGACTAACTTCGCCGGGCCGAGGATAGCGGCCACCACCCACCAAAGCGCTGTCGGATGTGGTATGATGAGGCGATCGAAAGGGTCTTGTGGCGATGAGTCCCGTTTCGCTGGGCACCATTCCGGCGATACTGTGAATTTTTGTGGTTTCCAGCGCCTCCTCCAGGGTCATATCTGGCAAAATTGTAGGAAAGCGCTTGGCCAGCATCGATTTACCGCTTCCGGGAGGACCGATCATCACGATATTATGTCCCCCTGCGGCAGAAACTTCCAGCGCACGCTTTACATGCTCCTGCCCCTTTACTTCAGAAAAATCATTGTGATAAACCCGGCTCTGGCCAAATATTTTATCTAAGTCAATTACAGTTGGCTCGATTGAGGGACGTCCATTGAGTACCTGCACTGCCTCCAGAAGCGTGGATACTCCCCAAATTGTGGCAGTACCGGGAATTGCTGCTTCAGCTGCATTCTCTTTCGGTAAAATAATCTGCTTTTTCCCCATTTTAGGCGCTTCAATGGCAATCGGCAATGCCCCCTTGACTGGCCTTAGTGTGCCATCCAACGCTAATTCTCCCAAAATGATTGTCTCTTCCAGAAAGCTTGATGCCACCATATCTTCCCCTGCCAAAATACCGATGGTCAACGGTAAATCAAAAGCACTGCCCTCTTTTCTTAAATCTGCCGGCGCAAGATTTTGTGTGATTTTTCGCCCAGGCATTTGAAAACCAGAGTTTTTAACTGCCGAGAGTATACGGCTGTATGACTCTTTCACCGCACCTTCTGCCAAGCCAACAAGAAAATATCGTGGTGTGCTCCGCTCGATATGGGTTTCAACGATTATCTCAAAGGCCTGAACACCTTGAATTCCTGCGCTGTAAACTTTTGTCAGCATTGGTTTCTCCTCTTTTGTCGAGGGAAATTAACCAATCAACATAAAAATTCAAACCGTATTATTCCTTTGGGCAATTTTTTTAAGTTTAGTAACTTGCCATCGTGGTAAAGAGACTTTTTCCGGTGATTGCAATCGTTTATTTTTTTTCATCTTGTTCAGCAATACCTCAAAAGGATAGTTCAGGATTCTATTTTCTTAAAGATGAACCCTTTTCTGGAAAACACGTTGAATTTTTTGGGCCGAAAATGCCGCGGGAAGAACTGCTGATTCAAAAAGGTGTCGTTTTGGTGAGGCTCTGCTACGATACCGATGGCCATCACAGAGAAACCTATGTTTATAATACGGCCGGCAAACTTCAAGAACATTTGAAGCTAGATAAAGCGGCAAATATCCTTGTACATACATTTTACTCCTCAACTGGAAGGCTTCAGGAAAAAAAGCAGTTCAATGCCGCCGGCGACTTGCTGTGGCGGGAAGTTTACAGCTACAACAGTCTGGGCATCGTCATTGAAACCACTATTTTCAATGGGAAAAACGAGATTGTCAGCTGCACTACGCTAAGTCCCGATTCCCAATCATATCATCATTCAAACAATATACTTCAACAGGAGTCAGTTTATGAATGATTTTTTATTTATTCTGCAGTTTGACAGTTTTATCACCACACTGGCGCCTGTTATTCGTCGGCTGCAAGATGCATCTTACGATGTGAAAACGATATTGATGATCCGTCGTTTTGAAAAGAACTGGATTTCTGATGATGTCAAAATACTGCTGAATGGGATTCCCTATGATATTGTATCGGAGAATGGCATCTATTCTTACCTCGATAAAGAATATCAGGTGGCCGTCATTGGTAGTGTGCCGCGAAAATTTATGCCCCGATTTGTCCGCTATTCCCGAAAAAAGGGCTATGCCACCCGCTTTGCCGCCGGCTATGTAGGGCTTTTGCTGAAGAATAATTCAGAAGGATATTTGCGAGGTGTCTATCGCCGCTCATTCTGTGATTTAATCTGGACGCCAGGCATCGAAGCTGAAAAAGCGATTCTCAATACCGGTCTTATTGATACCATGCAGACCAAAGTGATTCCCACCGGCATTCCCCGTTTTGATGCACTATATGAAAAGCTTCAGCAACAGGAGCGGAATGTGCAGGATGAGATACTCTATCTCGAGCAGCCGACTTTTCCTAAAAGCAAAACCGAGCGGCAAGAACTCTTGCTCAATATCATTCGGCTGGCAGAAAATAATCCTCAGTTCCAGATTATTCTCAAGCCTCGCTTTGCAGCAAAAACCGGACATACCCATCAATTGAAATACGCCCTTCCAGACCTGATGAGAAATTTCAAAATTCCTTCTAATCTTACTGTTTCCAATGAACCCATTCTCAAGCTTTTCCAGACGGCCCGTTATGCTCTCACCATTAGTTCCACGGCGGGAATCGAAGCGATGCTTGCCGGCATTCCCACCTGGTTTATCCAAGATTTCTGCGGCAAAGAAAATCGCTATGGCAGCCACGATTTTACGCCGCTGGATGTGGGAATCACCTTCAAAAAGATGCTCTCAGAACGAAGGCCTTGGTTTAATCGGGAATACACTATTTCCCCGGAGCAGTCGGAGCAGCTTCAGCAATGGCTCCGCTTTGACGGCCAAAATACAGCGCGCCTGACAGAAGCTATGAAAAACTTACACTCCAAACAGCCAACTGCGCAGCCTAGCGCCAAAACGATTTTTTTTCTGGGACGCTATATGGGGCGCTTTCCGCTGATTGAACGTTTTGGCTATAAAGAAAATTTCCGCAAGCAGGAAAAGCTTGCTTTTGAGAATACAAGTGGTCTGAAACAGGTTTTTTCGCCCATGCAGGCAGATATCATCTTCTTTCGCAATAAACCGGAAGGGACAAGCAAGGCAGACATTCGCAGGATGGGAAAACCCCTTTCCAAAGCCAAGCCTGATGCGCTGATTATCAATTCGATCCTAGCTTTTGATAGCTACGATCAAAAAGACCTGAGCTTCGCTGCCTGGCGAAAAGCCGGACTCCAGACACCAGATTTTATTGTTTTGTCACCCGATGAGAATCTTGCGATGGCCGAGCTGACTGCTTTTCGGGAAAAATATGCTCAGGTCATTTTACGCACCAATAATGAAATCGGCGGCAAAGGAATGCAGATGCTCAGCGCCGTTGATTCGGATGAGACCGTTCATCAAAAACTCGCCGAACAGAGTCAGCGAATTAAAGTTCTGCAAAAAAAAGGGGGCAGCTCCTCTTTGATGGCTGTAGAATTTACCGACACGGCAGATGCAAAGGGCTATCGCGCGACCTATCGTGCACATGTTGCTTGTGGTAAAATTCTCTGTTATTATGGCGTTTGCAGTCCCAAGCCATTTATTCACTCTCGTGACATGCTGCCAAAGGATTATGATCAGTTTGTGGAAGTGAACCGGCAATTTCATCTTCAGATGCAGGAAAAACGCTGGGATCTAGAAATAAACCAAGCGGTAGAGTCTTTAGGCTGCCAAGTGGGGGCAGTCGATTTTTTGCTGAAAAATGATCTGCCCGTCTTTCTGGGAATTAACACAATGTGGGGTTTCCGGCACAAGATGGGCAGTGATGCTTTATGGAAACTCATTGAAAAAGACCGCTGGAAACTGGAAATAATCATCCCCACTGTTTATGCCTGGTATTATCCTTTAGGAACATACCATCGTATGTATGAGATTATCGCCGAAGCAGCCCGGGAACAACATTGATGCAAATTGCTCTTTTGACCCGAATTATGGGGGCCAGCAGCGGCGTGACCCTTTCTGCCTGGGATGTGGCGGTTGCGCTGGAGGCCAGTGGACACGATTTTCACCTTATTACTGCAGATGGCGTTTCAGCGCCCAAATCAATTGACAGATATTCCCTGGAAAATATTCCCCGATATATGTCGCCCAAAGGTGAAGCCTTTCCAAACCCTGTCTCGTTTACTGGTTTGCGACGCTGGGCAGAATCGGCGCTTTTTGACCCGGTGCGTCATCGCCGGCTCGCTAAACTAAAACCGGCGCTCTTATTTGTCAATGGACTCAATGCCCACCGTTTTTTTTCACCCATCAGCAAATTGGCCGGTGATAGCAGCATTCTCATCGTGCGGGAAAGTCTTTCACATCTGGTCAGCAGTGGAAATAGTGAAAGCCATAATGGCGGTGAGAAAATTCTTGCCCATCCTTACCGGATTTTTGTCAGTGATTTGGTGCGTCAGGAGTGGAATGATTATCTGGGGCTTGACCCGAATTTTAGCTTTTATATTCCCAATTGTATTCGGGAATCTGAAGCCAATGCCCTTTTAGCACAAAGCAAAAGCGAGCTGCGGCGCAAGCTGGGTTTTTCAGATAATGGTTTTCATATTGTGAATGTGTCCAGTATTCAGCCCAGAAAAGGGCAAGACCTGATTATTAATCAGATGGCGGAGATTTTTCACTTGATTCCCGAGGCGATGCTCCATTTTGTGGGGCCCTTGCGAGGCGCTTTCGCTAAAAATTTGCAAAAAAAGGTGAAGCAAAGCCCATTTTCTCAAAAGGTCATTTTTCATGGGCAAGTTGCGCCGGCCTTACCCTTGATTTACGCCGCCGATACGTTTTTGCTCAGCAGCCGGGGCGAAGCGCTGCCGAGGGTGATTCTCGAAGCTATGGCGCTGGGGATTCCCGTTGTCAGCTCCGATGTGGACGGCATTCCCGAGCTGGTCAAACATAGCGAAAATGGCTACCTATTCCCCATTGATGAACCAGAGCAAATGTGCGATTTTCTCAATAAGCTGGCGAATAATTCGCAGCTCAGACAACAATTTGCAGAAGCCTCTCAGCAGCGCTATCACGACAATTTCTGCCGAAAGCTGCAAATTGAACGTTATGCCGCTCTGATAAGAAGATTAGGAGAAAACGGGTGAAGGCAAAGCAAATTCTCATCATTGCCAATGGAAATTCCATTCTCAACCATAAATTGGGTGAAAAAATCGACCAATTTGAAACAGTGGGACGCATCAATAATTTTTCCAGCGCCGGCTTTGAGGATTATGTAGGCACGAAAACTGACATCTGGTTCAATGGCGCCAACCAAGGACTCAAGCGGCGAAATGACCTGGATGGAAAGCGGATCATCGTCTTTGTGCCGGCGGGGATTCTCCAGCGCAAAGGGGATGCAATTCACAAGCGAATCGAGAAACGTCTTGGTGTGGGAATAAACCGCTATGAGCTTATTCCCTATGCAGATATGCAACGCTATGAAAAAATTTCCGGTGTTACCCGTCCCACCACCGGACTCAATGCCATTTTATGGGGACTGGAAAATTTTCAGGAGCTTATCATCCACGGCTACGATTTCTTCATTGCCAGCCAAACCCACTACAATGAAGCGTCCTGGAAGCGCTGGCTCATCGAAAAGGGCCTTCTTAAAAAAGGCGGTAAACACCAGCTTGAAGATGAAAAAGCTTTTGTGGAAGCTCAAATAGCCTCAGGGCGAATTATAAAGTTTACGGAGTTTATTAAATGAAAATTATCACGATCATTCCAGCGCGGGGCGGCAGCAAAGGTGTGCCGAGGAAAAATATCCGTCCCATTGCCGGCAAGCCCCTCATTGTACACAGCATCAAATATGCAAAATCAAGCCGCTTTGAAAATGAAATCTATGTATCTACTGATGACGCAGAGATTGCCTGCATTTCTACCCAAGCTGGGGCGCAAATCATTCCCCGCCCTGCAGAAATTGCCGGTGATAGCGCCACCACCGAAAGCGCCATTTCACATGCGCTGGACTATCTGGCATTGAAAGGAATTACCCCCCAGCTCATCATTCTCCTTCAGGCCACCAGTCCTTTTCGACCGGAAAATTCTCTCGATGCCATCATAGAGCGCTTTCTCAAAGAGAGATGCGATTCGCTGCTGACCATTTCACCGACACACCGTTTCTTTTGGCGCATTCAGGGAAAGGAAGCTGTGGCGGAATATGATTTTCTCCATCGCCCCCGCCGTCAGGATATGAAGCCGGAAGATATTCGCTATGTGGAAAATGGCAGCGTCTATTGTTTCACCCGCGACCATTTTCTCAAAACCGGCAACCGGCTGGGGGGAAAAATCGGGCATTATATCTTTCCGGAAGAATATGCCGCTGAAATCGACAGTTTTTCGGATTTTCTCTACTTAGAAAGCCTGATGCAGAAGCGAATAGAGACTATTTGAGACAATAAAATTTGCGCCGCATATCTTGAGGCCGCAAAGCGCTAATAATAAAAGATATCCATAGCGAGACCCAGCTCAAATGTCAGGAGGCCGCCGCCAAACATTTCTAATTGAGCATAAGGCGTGAAGGCTCTTTCCGGTGTAAAAAAGAGATTTGCACCGGCGGTCCCCTGCATTATGAAACTATGAGTGACAGTAGATGGCTTGGTGCGATGACTTATGCCATAATGAACCTGACCTGCTAAAAAAGTCTTTCCCTGAGAAAGAAATGAAGGCAGCATATTGCTGAAATCGGTATAGTAAATCATACCGGGACCCACACCAATGTAATTTTCCACATTTCCCTGTATGTGAAAACCGTAGGAAATCCCGCCACCGACAGCCACATTATCCTGGATAAACTTATAGGCGCTGGGCCAGACAGATATCCAAAAATGATTGGAATTGTTTTGGATGATTGTGTAACCGGTGTTGCCCGAAATGCCAAAAATCATTGAACCTTCGCTGGTGGGTGTGCGACCGGTTTCTTCATTCACAGGCTCTTCAATAAAATTCAGCTCAAAAGCAAATACGAAACTTGTCATAGCCAAAACCAATAAGAATACCTTTGCTTTCATCCTTTTCTCCTTTTACTTATTTTTCTCTTTTTCACCGACAAAGATTAGGGTTTGTAGTGGAAAATTCCTAAAAGAAATCTTGCAGAATTAGCTATGAGAGTGCTAATTCGAATTATTGAAAGCTGAATTCTATCAGAGCAAAGTCCTCAGCCCAATTCAAAAGAACTGATGCCAAAGATTTTTTCCAGCGGCAGCTTGGGGTCAAAGAGATTATACATCCTGGCTGTCTCAAAAACTTGTTGCATTTCGTACTTTTCCGCTAGTTCTAAGCCATTTTTGTTGAGTTCGGGAATATCTAAATAAACAGAGTCATTTTCGGGAGTATGACTTTTCAGGGCGAGAAAAAGCGCTTCCGCAAGATGGCCGTTTTCCGCAAAAAGCGGCCCGATTTTATAGCCTTCTATACAGGGACGGATAACGCCATAAGCGCGGATTTGCTGCTGCTGAATCAATGCCAGCCCATAATGTCCTTCAGCTTTTATCCAGCTATTCAGAAAATTATCCCGTCTGGTAAAAAAGTGCTGAGCATCATAATCGGTAATCTTTTCAAAAGGAATATTGGCAAGACTGCTGAAAGAAAAATTGTCTGGTTTTTCGCCGCCGCCGCTGCAGGCAAAGCGAATATTGCGATGGGCAATAGTAAAACCGTGGCGCTGATAGTATTCCTGCTGGTCTAGCACGCCATCCAAACCAATATTTCGTCCCTCGAGATAATGAAGAGCCGCATCTGCCAGTTTAGCTCCCAAACCATTTCCCCGAAGCGAATTTTTTACAATATAGAAGCCGATAAAGCCAAAATTATCACCATAGCGCACTGCGGAAATACTTGCTACCGGCTCATCGTCCAAGAGTCCCATAAAAAATCCATCGGGGTCGCTATTATAGAAACACGCGGTATCCTGTTTGCCGGGATCCCACCCTTCTGCAGCAGCCCATCATTTTGACTCATCCGACGTATTGTCATCTTTTTTGCACTCATTCTTCCCTCCTGTTTTTTTGCAGATATCTGCTAAGCAATATAGCAGATAAACCGAAGCTTTTTCAATATTATTTTTGAGTGCGCTGAATTTCGCTTACGGTGTAGCCAGCAGCCAGCAACGCTTCTTTCAGCTCTGCATCATCGGCCTTTCCCCATAGCTCAATTTCACCTTTTTGAAAGTTTGGGCTGGCTGTCTGTACCGATTCCAGACTTTCCAAAGCCTTTTTTGCATTGGCGACACAGTGGGCGCAGCTCATTTCACTCACCTTGAGAAGGATGAAGCCCGATTTTGCTGGCAGCGATGAGCTTTTTTCTTTTAGAAAATAACTTGCTAAGTAAACATAGGCCAGGAGCAGCAGAAATATAAAAGCTGAACCGAGGCTGATCCAGGATGCGCTTTCGTGGTGAGCATGCATTTCCGGCGCAGAAAAACCGACTAAAAGCGACTCAAAAAAGAGTCCCGCCAGCAAGCTGAAGATAATGACAGTACCCTGATATATTAGCAGAACCCGCATTCCCAGAGAGCGGTAAATCGCCCCCACAGTCGTCACATTGGTGGCAGGGCCGGCAATGAGGAAAACCAGCGCGCTTCCCAATGGCAAGCCGGCGGCAATCAATGAGGCAGCGATGGGCACCGATCCGGTGGTGCAGACATAGAGGGGTAGGGATATGGCCAGCATAAATAGCATGCCGATGATGCCTTGAGCCCAGGGCTGCTGTGTCAGATAGCCAGGTGGAATCAAGACACTGATAAAAGCGCTGATGATAATACCCACAATCAGCCAGCCGGCAATAGCGGCCAACAATTCCCAGACGGCATAATCCCAAAGCCGCTTTAGCGCTGAGCCGCCGGAATCTTTATGATTCGATGGGGAAATCTCCTTTTCTTTGCGATTATCCGTTGTATCCAAAATATTGACGGCCAGACCGCCAAAAATACCGGTAAAAAACGCCACGATTACCTTAAAAATGGCAAAGGGCCAGCCTAAAAATCCAGCGCTGACCAAAATGCTGTCCATACCAGTCTGCGGTGTGCTAATGAGAAAACTGGTGGCAGCACCTTTCGAAGCGCCATCTCGCCGCAAGCCCAGCGCCGTGGGAATAACGCCACAACTGCAAAGGGGCATTGGCACGCCTAATACCGTGGCTTTCACCACCTGACCCAAACCACTGCCGCTAAGATGCCGCTGAATGAAATTTTTTGGCAGCAAAAGGTGCAGCAAGCCTGCCAGCAAAAGCCCCAGCAGCAACGAAGGCGATAAGATCAATGTGATCTGCCAGCTCTCAATGCCCAATCTATAAATAAAGTCTATCATTCATTTGCCTCCATAATGCCTATTTACGAAATAATTAGTCTCATTTCAATTATTATTTATCATAGCTTCATTTGTACCGGGTGTATCAAATTTGTTTTCTTCCCAATGATGGGAAATGGCGATTCCCTTAAGAAAGCATGATTTTCCACGCCGAATATCCTGCTTAAGGCCGATATTTTAATGCGCTTTACAATTCAGATATTCAAAAAAAGGATAAAAACCAAGCGTATTTCAGAGATACTTTATTTCTGCATTTCGTCTCGGTCTCAGGAGCCCTTTTTCTGCGGGAAATCCCATGGGTGTGACGGTAATTAGTTCCATTTTTGGGGAAAGCTGCAGCAGTTCTTTCACTTCGGGGCGGTTCATGTCGGCAATCCAGCAGCTGCCCAGGCCGTAATTCCAGGCGGCCAGCATCAGGTGATAGGCTGCAATATCGCCATCGGTGCGGGCGCGACGAGAGATATCCGGATCGGCATAAATGGCTATTGCCACCGGCGCCGCGGCGATAGGTGCAGATGATCCACCTCGAATTTCCGCCAAATGCTGAATTTTTTCGCGATTTTTGATGATGATAAAGCTAACCGGTTGGCTGTTGCGGGCGCTGGGAGCATAGCTGCAGTCGCTGATGATCTTTTCTAAAAGCGCATCGTCAGGTGCTTCCGGTAGATATTTACGAATGCTGCGCCGGCTTTGAAGAAGTTCCGTGCCGCTAATATAGGGCTGGAGACGGCGCTCAAAATAGTGAAATTCTACTGCGCGCCCGTCAGGATCTTGGGTAAAAAAGTGATAGATATGGTAGTCTGGGTTGAAGCGTGGCGCTGCATCAGCGCTTTTTCTAAATTGAGAATAATGGCTGTCCACCGCTTTCTGGCTTTCAAGGAAGAAAGTAATCATTCCGCAAGTATCGCTCTGTTGCCGCTGACAAAAACCAAAGAGCTGATTACCGTGCTGAAAAATCGCGCAGCCACCCTGATCGAGCCAGAGAGCAGTACCGCTAATTTTTAAGTAATAATCCCTGAGCTTATCAAGCCGACTGGTTTTGAAAAAGGTGATTCCTGACATTTTATCTCCATTTTTTTCATTGGGAAATATAACTTCTATAGACGAGAAAAAGAAGCAAGCGGTGGAAGAAGCACGAGTTATGAATTGAAAAAAATACCTCTTCCTCCCATTGCCGGCATGTTTTTAAAGGCCCAGTGACAGCAAGCTGCAAAGGGCGAAAGATACGTATCATCGCGTACCCAAATTGATACGCTAACGCTTGTTGTTTTGAGACAAATAACAATTGGAAAATAATTCATCCGCTGACTCATTTTCATATTTACCCCCAAACATGTAAAAATATTCTTAATGATGCACAGTATGAAAAACTGCTGCGCCACATCTGTCCAAAATAAATTTTATCTAAACACAAATTTTGCTTTCTCAGCTAATCTAAGCAAATTAAGAAGAAAATGATATATGCAGTAAATGATAATTTGGAAGATTAAAAGAGAAAACACGGCTCTAATCTTTTAACCCATTGTAAACAAAGCGCTGAAATTCTCTTTCCAGATTATTTTTGACGGCAGTGACCGAAAATATCAAGGGCCAGTGCATTGTAAAAGATTTTTAAAGAATACTTGCCAATATAAGAAATTCATTGTAAACTTCTGAGCTATGAAACGTGTGAATAAAAGCAAGGAGATAAAAAAATGAAACCGGGAATTCACCCTAAATACGAAATCGCCACGGTATCCTGCGCCTGTGGCAATACTTTCCAGACCCGCAGCACCACCGGCGATATCAAGGTGGAAATCTGCAGCGCTTGTCATCCTTTTTACACCGGCAAACAGAAGCTGGTTGATACAGCAGGCCGCATCGAAAAATTCCGCAGAAAATACGGCCAAACTCAGAAGTAGAGGCCTCTCTTTTAATTTCTCTAAACGCTGTTGCTTCTTAAGCAGCAGCTTTTTGTTTATCTATGGAAAAAATTATGCAAGTAATGAAAAAAATCTTTAAGCGAAGCCTCACGATGCTTTTGCAGAAAACCAATATCTTAGTCGGCGGTCAGGCGGTCATTGAGGGTGTGATGATGCGGGTGCCGGGGGCTTATGCCACTGCGGTGCGCAATCCGGAAGGCGGCATCACCATCGTTCGAAAAGAACACATTGCCTATACGCAGCGCCATAAAATCTTAGGCTGGCCTGTTATTCGGGGAGTGGTTTCTCTGTTTGAAGCCATGAAAATAGGTTATGCGACACTCAGCTTCTCGGCAGAAGCTTCCGGAGAAGAGGAAATGCCGGAAAAAAAGAATTTTTGGCACTACCTGGGCGATGCGCTCACAATGCTCATCAGTTTTGGGCTGGCGCTGCTCCTTTTTTTCATCTTGCCGCTGTGGCTGACAAGCCACCTTTTTCAGGTGGAGAAAACAGCCTGGGCTTTCAATATCAGCGCCGGTGGATTCCGGATTATTTTTTTCCTCGTTTATCTTTTGCTAATATCTCTTATGAAGGATGTGAAACGCCTTTTTCGGTATCACGGCGCTGAGCACAAAACAGTCTATGCCTTTGAAGCTGGCACGGAAATGAATTTGGCAGACCTTCGCCCTTTCACCACTTACCATCCCCGCTGCGGCACCAGTTTTCTATTTATATCGTTGATTACCGCCATCATTATGTATGCCATCATCGATGGAATCGTGATGCTTTTTACTGGAGAATTGACACTGACACAAAGGCTGCTTTTTCATCTGCCACTGGTTCCTTTGGTAGCTGGCATAGGTTACGAAGGTATTAAATTCACCAGCCGCAATATGGAAAACCCGTGGATTGGCTGGATGACCAAACCCGGCCTTTGGCTGCAGCGCATCACCACGCAAGCACCGGATGACAGTATGCTGGAGGTAGCTCTTGCAGCGCTGAAAGAAGCTTTTGGCGAAAAATGGAATGACTACAAAGGTAAAAAATATCAAGCGGATGCCATTGAATAATGCTAAAGAAACTTGCCGAAATCGAACGACGCTATGAGGATATTGTTGATGAGCTGGGTCAGCCAGATATTTTCCAAGACCCTAAACGCTATCAGCAGCTTAGCAGAGACCAAAAAAATCTCGAGCCCGTAATCAAAGCCTTTCAGAATTATCAAAAGCTGCTGGCACAAATTGACGATGACCGCAAAACTATGCAGGGAAATGATGTCGAATTAAAGGCCTTGGTCAGCGAAGAGCTGGATGAGCTTCTGGAAGAAAAAGAGCGCCAGGAAGAAGCGCTGAAATTTCTCTTAATTCCCCGTGACGAAAATGATGATAAAAATACCATTATGGAAATCCGGGCTGGAACCGGCGGTGATGAGGCCGCCATTTTTGCGGCAGACCTGCTGCGGATGTACACCCGATATGCAGAAAGGAATGAGTGGCGGATAGAAACCCTCTCTTCAAACCTCATTGGCATCGGCGGCATCAAAGAGATTAGCTTTATGATTCGCGGCGAAGGCGCATACGGTATTTTGAAATATGAATCCGGCGTCCATCGGGTGCAGCGGGTGCCTGTAACTGAAAGTTCAGGCAGAATTCATACTTCCGCAGCGACAGTGGCAGTTTTACCGGAAGCCGAAGCGGTGGAAGTGGACATCGAAGACAAAGATATTCGCATTGACACCTATCGCGCCAGCGGCGCAGGTGGACAGCACGTGAACAAAACCGACTCGGCAATTCGCATAACCCATTTTCCCACGGGGATCGTGGTCACCTGTCAGGATGAAAAATCGCAGCATAAAAATAAAGAGAAGGCGTTAAAAATCCTCTATAGCCGCCTTTTGAGCCATCAGCTTGAGGCGCAGCAAAGCAAAATTGCCGCAGAGCGAAAATCTCAGGTCAGCACCGGTGACCGCAGCGCAAAAATACGCACCTACAATTTCCCCCAGGGGCGTATCACCGATCACCGTATCAATTACACCAGCTACCAGCTCGCTGCTGTCATGGATGGCGACCTTTTTGAGTTGATTGAGAAGCTGAAATTGGCTGATAATCTGGAAAAACTGCAGACCCTTTAATCTATGACTGACAAAGCCAAAATCTGGCGCGTTTCAGAAATTCTCAAATTTTCCGTGAATTATCTTCAGGAACGGGGTTTTGACGATGCTCGCAGCGCCGTGGAATGGATGCTTACAGACGCGCTCAAATGCAGCCGCATGAAGCTCTATCTCGATTTTGAACGTCCACTTACAGAAAATGAACGCGCACTTTTTCGCCGCTATCTTCTTGATTGTGCCCAGCATCGTCCGGTGCAGCACATCATTGGGAAGAGTGAATTTTATGGTATTTCCCTCATCAGTGATGCCTCAGCGCTGATTCCCAGGCCGGAAACAGAGCGCTTGGTGGAGCTTGCGTTGGAAAAAATTGCATCACGACGCACGGAAGCGCTGCAGATTCTGGATATCGGCACTGGCAGCGGTGCAATTGCCATCGCTTTGGCTTCACATCTCCCTTCCGCCAAAATTGATGCACTGGATATTTCTCCTAAAGCTTTAGAATTGCTGCAAAAAAATCTCCGATATCATAATCTTGAAAAGCGAATCAACGCCATTGAGGCTGATTGCTTTCAGTTTCAGCCTGCAAAGCGCTATGATCTCATTATCAGCAATCCACCCTATATCGCCGCATCTGAATGGCAATCTTTAGAGCCTCGGGTCAGCTACTATGAGCCACGGCTTGCCCTCACCGATGAAGGCGATGGGCTCACCTTTTACCGGCACTTTGCGGAAAAATTTCCCCAATGGCTAAAAGATGACGGAATTGCTTTTCTTGAATATGGCGGCGCTCACCAAAGCAATGCCTTAAAGCAGCTTTTTGGGGAATGGCAAACGGCGCGAATTCACAAGGATTATCAGCACGACGATCGGGTTTTAGAGCTGGCGGCTTTTAATCTGCGAGCCAATTAATTTTCCCATAAAATTTTATTTCCAAAATTTGTGAATCACTTTTGAGATGCGGGCAAATTCCGGCGCAATGCCCAGATGTCCTTTGGGATTATCCACTATAAGGGTTTTGGCTTTGATGATTTTGGCAAAATCCAGCGCCGGTTGAGGATTCACCAGATGATCCTGCTTAGCTACGATAATCAGCGTTTTGGCCTGAACCTGAGCCGCAGCTTTTGTTATATTATTTTCAAAAGGCGCGGCAATATTGTGCCCGAGCATCGCTGTTATCTGATAATAGCGGTCGCAAACGCTTTCATATTTTGAGTGTTCGCCAAAAAACGGATTGATATATTCCTCAAAATCTTCATATGCCACGGTGGCGGTGATATTATTGGGTGATGTGGAATAAGCATTTTGATATAATTTAAAGAGTTTCAGCAGCTCGTCGGGATGAATTTTATATTTCCAGCCGGTTTCGATGAGTTCTGTCTGGGCTTTCCAAAAGAGACGGTCACTGCTGCCAGGACGCGGTGTGCCGACGTAGGGCACTGCATATTTCATAAAATCAGGATAGCTTACTATCCATTGAAAGGTCTGCATACCACCCATACTACCGCCCATAACCGCGAAAACCGACTTGATGTTAAGCGCTTGAGTGAGAAGAGCGTATTGACTATTGACCATATCGCAGATTGTGAATTTTGGGAATAGTGTATCTGGCTGACTTTTTGAGTTGGAAGGTGAGGACGAAATGCCATTTCCCAATGCATCCAGCGCAATAACGGCGAAGCGGGTGGTGTCGGCCAGCTTGCCTCTTCCAAGAGCGCCTTTAATATGGCTGCTGTGTCCCGCAAACCAGGTGGGAAAAAGGATAATATTGCTGCTGTCTGCTGCAATTTCTCCATAAATTGTATAACCAATACGGCAGTCTTTAATCGTATCGCCATTTTCCAGGAGAAAATCACCTAATTCGCCAAAGCGCAGGGGGCTGCCGAGAAGCAGAGTCTGCAGCAGGAAATAGAGGGCTAAAAATTGCTTCATAAATCACCTCGTATCATATCGAGGGAAAATTAGCTAATTTCTCACAAAAAGCAATTGATAAAATGAACCAGTGCAAGAATGAATTCAGCAGCCACCTTTTTTGAGAAAATCTTCAAAGCTGATATTGGCAGCATAGCATTTCAGGTGCATATATTTGAGAATATTCAGAAAAGGGCCTTTCTCGATAAAGCCGGGAATGATAGTTATAAGCTCTTGATTTGGTGTGAGATAAGCCAGTGATGGAAAGCTGCGGACGCCAAAAGCCTGGGTGAGCTGCCTGTAGGTGAGGGTTTGACCTTGAAAAGTGACCGTTTCATTGGATTCTGCATTGAGGCGGATGGGAATAAATTTCTCAAAAAGAAGAGAGTCCACTTCCGGTTGGGAGAAAGTTTTTTGGTCCATTACTTTGCACCATTTGCACCAGTCGGTATAAAAATCAATAATGATGTGTTTGTCGCTTTTTTCCGCCAGTGCCATTCCTTCTTCAAAAGAATGCCAATTGCCGCCGGCAAATAGGGGAATTGCTATAATTATTGAAAATAAGCATTGACGAAATTTCATTTTGATTCCTTTTGCTAAGATTCCGTTTTTACCTGACTTACGCAGTCGGGACTGCTTTTAAACTGATCAAAGGGAATGTTTTTGGTGTAGCATTCTTGAGACATATAGGTGAGAATATCGAGAAACATAGCTTTTTCAATGTAGCCGGGGATGATGGTAATGAGCTCGATTTTTGGCGTGAGATAAGCCAGTGACGGAAACCCGCTTACGCCAAACGCGCCGGTAAGCTCACGGTAGCTGTAATTTTTCCCTTTGAAATTGACGAGCTCATTTGACTCGGCATCAAGGCGGATAGGGATAAAGCGCTCGAAAAGGAAGGCTTCCACATCGGGCTGGGAAAAGGTCTTTTCGTCCATCACCTTGCACCATTTGCACCAATCGGTATAAAAATCAATGATAAGATGTTTTTTCTCGGCCTCGGCGGCTCGAATGCCTGCTTCAAAAGTGTACCATTCCCGATGCTGGTTTTGAGATTTGCTTTCAGGGGACGCCTGCTGAGCCTTTACAGTTTCATTTTGCTGTGTATTTGCTATATCCAGCTCCGCTTTTTGAGAATTGCAGCTATTCAGCAGGAAAACAGACAATATGGCAAAAACAAGAAATTTTCTAAAAGACATTGATTACTCCTTTGTTAAGCGGATTACTCTGGCAAAACCCAGCAGATGGGCTGTGCTGCCTTCATAGCGGAATCCGTAATCTGAAAATTCTTTTGTATAATCATGCTCGATGAATTCAAAAGCCATAGGACATTCGATAGCTTTAAAAATGGGTTTAAACCAAAATGGCGCGTTTTTTATCTTTTCGGGCCACCAGTCTAAAATTGTGAACATGGCGCCGGCTTTCAGATGGTGAAAAACGATTTCAGCCAGCGTCAATCTTTGGGAATGTGATAGGCCATGCAGCACAAAACTAATGGTGACATGATCAAAATTCGTTTGAAAGGGAAAAGACTCCAGAATTGAGCCTTGGGCAATATGGATATTTTCCTGATTCCGGAAGCGCTGCTTTGCCTGGGTCAGCATTTTTTCTCCCAGATCAAGCCCATATAGCTGTCCTGCAGGGCCTGCATGTTTGGCAATCAGCGCCAGATTCCGCCCGGTGCCGCAGCCCAGATCCAGTACTTTATCACCGGTTTTGATGCCGAGAGAGGCCATTGCCCGGTGTATAAATCGGGGATACATGCCCAATGAAAGCAGGTTCATCAGCAAATCATAATTCGCAGCCACGAAGCCATCCAGTTCAATATGTGTCTCAATTCCATCTAATATTTTTTTACTCATAGGATTACGATATAAAAAGTCTTCAATCGTCACAAAAAATAAAAAGCGATATGTATTGAAAGGCATGTTCTCTAAATTTCGGGCTATGACAAGCAGGCAAGATAAATCACAAAGGGTCAATCAATTCATAGAAAATCCGCGGAAAGCCGTGTGGACTTTGGCCATTCCGGTTATGTTGGGAATGGCTGTGCAGACGGTTTACAGTATTGCGGATATGATTTTTGTGGGCTTCATCGGAGGTGAAGCCATTGCTGCTCTGACATTTAATATGCCTCTTATACTTATGGCAATTGGGATTGTTTTTGGTTTGGGAGCCGGCTCAACGGCTGTTATTGCTCGTTTTTTAGGTGCAAAAAATCTCTCTGGCGCAAATAATGCAGCCGAACATTCAGTACTTTTAGGTATTGTGTTGGGTCTATCCCTGACAGGATTTGGAATTCTTTTTCGCCGGCAGATTTTTATAGTTCTTGGCACGCCACCAGAAATTTTGGAATATGCTATAAGCTATTTTACAGTTGTAGCCTGGGGTTTCAGTGTTAATATTCTCAGTGTCTTTTTCCGCTCTATTTTGTCAGGAGAGGGCGATACCCGTACACCTATCTATTTTATGATGGCAGGAACGGTTTTGAATATCATTTTAGACCCTGTTTTTATCCTCTTGCTAGGCTGGGGCATCAGCGGCGCTGCCTGGGCTACAGTTATAAGCCAGCTTACGGTTTTTTTGCTTTTTATCAACTTCTTCTTTATTCGTAAAGGGGCCTATATTCAGTTTAAGTTCAGCGCCTTTCGATTTTCCCCTGAAACCTTGCGGCAAATATTTAAAGTGGGGATTCCAGCCAGCGCTTCGATGGTGATTATGTCTGCCGGGAATATGGTTTTTAATTGGCTGCTGAGCACATTTGGCAGCGAAGCCGTCGCTGGATATGGTATTGCAGGCCGGGTGGATATGATTTATTTTATGCCAAATTTTGCATTGGCCGGCAGCCTGGTGACCCTCGGTGGAATGTTTTACGGGGCTAAGAGGTTAGACCTGGTTCGCTCCACCTGGCACTATACACTCAGACAGGCTTTGATCATTGCCGTGGTATCAGGGTTCTTTTTCTACTGGGCGGCGCCTAAGGTCCTGCTGCTTTTCTCCAGGGATGCATCAATCATTCAATACGGCGTGCAATATCTGCGTATCATCGTTTTTGCTTTCCCGTTCATATCTGTTGGTATAATCAGCGGACGAGTTTTTCAGGGTTTTGGCGAAGGCCTGCCGGGATTAATCATTACCAGCACCAGGATTCTGTTGATTAGCGCACCGCTTAGCTTAATTTTCGTTTTAGTCTTAAACAATGGCATAGAATATATCTGGTACTCAATATTCTCAGGCGCTATTGTCGCTGCTGTCATTGGCTTTCTCTGGCTAAGCCGCAGAATCAGCTATCACGAACTGAGATTTAAAAGCCGCAGCTAAAATGGTGTTTCGTCTGCCGCTTCAGAACCCGCTTCAGCTTTTTTTCTGCCGCCAAGAATAGTTATGGTATCTGCCCAAATTTCAGTTACATATCGCTTGATATTTTCTTTGTCCACATAGTCCCGATAGGTGATGCGGCCCTCTACATAGACCATTTGGCCTTTGAGAAGGGTTTTCACATATTCAGCCAGATTTCCCCAAACAACGACGCGATGCCAATCTGTATTATCAACAAATTCGCCCTTGTCGTTTTTTGATCGAACTGTTGTTGCCAGAGAAAAATTTGCAACAACTTTGTCATTTGCTGTGTGACGAAATTCCGGTTCTTTACCAAGGTGACCGACCAAAACAACCCGATTTGCACTGTTAGACTGCATGTCTCCTCCTGTTTTTTAAAGCTACAGGAAAAAATTCGTTCACTTTTAGGACAATGTCAAGTCTTTTTTTCAGGCAGTCAAAATAATTAATTTGATCTCTTTTCAAAGTCTTCACTTTTAGAATTTTTTAGTCTGCGTATGATCAGAAAGATAATGATTCCCGTAATGACTAACGTTGTCAGTCCCTGCAATGAGATGAGAATCTGAAAGATTGACATTGCTATCTCAATTTGACAGCTGTGCCATAGGCGAGAATTTCTGAAGCGCCTTGCATCACAGTAGCAGACGTGAGAAAAACACCGACAATGGCATCGGCGCCCATTTTTTCGTCATCCTGAATCATTCGTTGGATGGCCTGCTCACGGGCGTCGGCCTGGCGCGCTGTGTACTCTTCAATTTCGTCGCCGACGATATTTTTCAGATTTGCCATGATATCTCGGCCAATATTTCGCGCTCTGACTGTGCTGCCTCTTGCAATTCCTAAGACCTGCACAATTTCACGGTTGGGGAAGCAATGGGTTGTAGTTAAAATCGGGGCTTTTCCTTTCGTGTTAAAAACTTTTAAATCCAATTATAAAAGGGGGCTATCAGGCCTTCTCAAGAAAAGCCTTAAAGCCTTGATACATATTCCAGGTATCGATTTTGGAGACTATTTCAAATGGCGAGTGCATATCGAGAACCGGCACGCCTGCATCAATGACATTCATTCCGTAATAGCTCATAAATTTGGCGATAGTACCGCCGCCGCCCTCATCAATTTTTCCTAGCTCGGCCATATGCCAGACAATATCAGAGTCGGTGAAAATTTTCCGCAGCACAGCCACAAATTCGGCATTGGCTTCATTGGAGCCGCCTTTGCCGCCGGAGCCGGTAAATTTAGAAATTACAAGTCCTCCGCCCAGATAGCCGGCATTGCGCTTGTCATGCACTTCTGCCCAATCGGGATGAACGGCGGCATTGACATCAGCCGAGAGGCAGGATGCTTTCGTCAGGAGTCGCCGAAGTTTGGTATATTGGTCATTCCCGGATTTAGCAAGAATCTCTCCCAGGACCATTTCCAAGAACCATGTGTTGGAGCCGGTGGCGCCTTCGCTGCCGATTTCTTCTTTGTCCATAAGCAATACCAGCGCTGGCTTATCAAGGGTTTCAGCATCAAGAATTGCCCTGAGGGAGGCATAGGCACAAACTCGGTCGTCGTGACCATAGCCACCAATCAGGGCGCGGTCTAAACCCACATCTCTTGCTTTTCCGGCTGGCACCACTTCCAGGTCAGCGCTGAGAAAATCTTCTTCTTTGATGCCAAATTTTTCATTGAGGAGCTCCAAAATTGCCGCTTTGCTTCGCTGATCCTCTTTTTCCTGGCCTAAGGGTCTGGCGCCGATGATGACGTTAAGTTTTTCTCCCGGTATAAATTCTGCCACTGTTTTACCCATTTGTGCTTTTTTAGAAAGGTGAATCAGGAGGTCCGCGATGGTAAATACCGGGTCGCTTTCTGCCTCGCCGATGACAATCTCTTTTTTCGTGCCGTCGGTGAGGATAACAACGCCATGAATAGCTAAAGGCCTGCTCAGCCACTGATATTTTTTTATGCCGCCATAATAGTGGGTTTTGAAAAAAACGATGTCAGTATCTTCATAAATGGGATATTGCTTCAGGTCGAGTCGGGGTGAATCGAGGTGGGCTACAAGGATATTCAGCCCAGATTCCAGGCCATTTTTTCCATCGCGATAGATGGCGATACTTTTTCCATAATGATTAAAATAGCTCTTGTCTGCACTTTTGCATTCCAGAAGGTTTTGATACCCCAATGGCTCAATCTGCCGAATGATTTCATCAACGGCTTCTCTTTCTGTTTTGGCGGCATCCAGAAAGGATTTATACTGACGGTTATACTCCTGTAATACTTGTTCGTTTTCCGGCTTGAGGCAGTCCCAGCCATTTTTCCTTTCGTGAAACAGCCGCTCTTTGCTTTCAGCTACTTTTGATTTAGCTTTCTCAGTTTCCATTATATTCTCCTTTTGATAATTGATTCAGTTTTTTGAATGCTTCATTTACGGGATTCCCAAGAATATCTTTTTGGCGGGCATTGCCAAAGCCAAAAGGCCCTATGACCACCTCGCCCTCGCTCCAGGCCGATTTTAGCCCTATACTGGCAAGAGCTTTTTGCGCCAGGAATAATTTTTCACGCAATTCAGGATTCCAAATGGCAATGCCGCTGTCAGCGAAAAACCGCAGGATTTCACCGCCATAGGCCTCTATAATACTTACAGTGGCTTCATAATATTCCTGCAAGATTTCGGTCTGTTTTTCTAAAGGATGCTTTTGCAGCGTAGTGATAAAATTGCTCTTATCAAAAACACAGACAATCATTTTAGAAAGAATCCATTCTTCCGCTCCAGAATCCTGTTCCCAATCACTGCGAAGCTGGCTCAGCAAGATTTTATCCCATCGCTTGCCAAAACGATTAAGCCATCTCCTTAGCCGGCCTTCGGTATGAAATCCAGCATTGATAAGAAGCTGGAGAGAGGCGGTATTAAATTCATAAACCTCTGCGCCGACCCGCTCCATGTTCAGATCATAATAGAGGTAATCCAGGAGAGTTTCAATAGCATCAGAGCAATATCCTCTACGCCGAAATTGCGGCAATATTTGAAAACCAATCATACAGTTTTTATGCTGCATCTCGATATTGCCGGCGTGAATCTGCCCAACAGGCACGTTATTCTCAATATCACAAATAACAAAGGGAAGATAGGCCTCACTGGCCGGCATAAGGCAGCGCTCGTAATAGGTCCTGAAACTGTTTTCCTGTGGCTTGATAAAATGGTGGTCGTCGCTTAGCTCGGCTGTTTTCTGGTCTGAAGCCAGATTAAAGTAGAGCCGAAAATCGTCAATTTCCGGAGGCCGCAGGATGATTTCTTCACCGGCGATACGGATTTGATGCTGCATCAGATTTTTCCATTATTCATTATTGTATCCAAAAGCGCCGGAGTGATTTCTCCAAAATGGCCAACAACGGCGTGGGCTTCTTTGAGAAACTTTGCATCCAGTGATGTGCTGAAAGCTAGAACCTTTGCGCCGGCTGCCAGGCCGCTGCGAATGCCGTGGACCGAATCCTCAATGACTAGAGACCGATCCGGAGCTATTCCCAGCATTTCTGCTGCTTTTAAATAGGGCTCCGGATGGGGCTTCGTGTTTTGCACATCATCGGCAGTAATTATTAAATCTGCCGTGGGAAGACGATTGCTGTTTTCTCCAATCCAGGTGATTATTTCTTTGCTGGTGGAAGTGACGATGGCAAGTTTGGTTTTGCCCAGCGCTTGAGCATAAAAGGATTCAAAGCCTTGGACAAAACTGAGATTTTCCCGAAATTCCTTGAGCAAGTCAGCCTGCCATTCCACATTTAGCTCTGATATATTGGTCTCAGGCAGATATTTTTCTTTTATTAAGCGGAAAAAAGCTTCAGCGCTGATACCTTTAAACTGCGCCCAATCTTCAAGAGAAGGATTGATGCCATAGCGGGCAAACTGGCGCCTCTCCACTCTTTCATAAAGCGGCTCGCTATCTACAATCACACCATCATAATCGAGTAAAATCGCTTCAGGAAACATATTGTATTTAGTCAGATCGGGTGAAAATCAACTGTTTTTCTCAGGCTTCTCACGATAAAGAATAGCCACAGGGATAAGCACCACATATCCTGCCAAAAGCAAAAGCGGTCCGGCTACCAATGATAGAAAATCTTCTTTTCCTCCCACTGCGAGCGCAAGATAGCCAAGGAGTATCAGCAAGATACCGCCTATAAAAATCTGCAGATTGACACGGCTAAGACCAATTAACGTAAAAACATTATCTTTCTTTTCTTTCTTCATAATGAGAATTTTAGATAATCTTTTTTAAAAATCCAAACTGAAAGGAATTTTTTTCACCATTTTTTAAGGGAACAAAAAGGTTTTTGCCTCAGAAATGCAAGCCTTGCTTGAGTAATAAACGGGAATGTGCTATATTGCGAAGATGAAGAGTGATATACTAATGGGAAATTTAAAAGGGATGAGGCGATGTTGACAGGGAAATATTTAGAGTTTTACGATCGGCTGCAAAAAACAATTCCATCTGCCCGGCTTTATGACAGCTATTTTTACCGGCTGGCAAAAGGAACCGATGCCAGCATTTACAGACTGATACCCAAACTGGTGGTTCGGATCGAAAGCGAAGCTGAACTTAAAGCTCTGCTAAAAGCTGGTCGGGAACTGGGCATCGCCCTGACTTTCAAAGCCGCCGGCACCAGCCTCAGCGGCCAGACTGTCACCGACTCGGTGCTGGTGGAGCTGGGAGCCAATTGGAATAAGATTTCTGTAGAAAATGGGGGAGATAAAATCACTATGCAGTGCGGCGTAGTCGGTGAACACGCCAACAACAAGCTACGAGCCTACAGGAGAAAAATCCCCCCCAGCCCGGCAAGTATCAATTCAGCCATGATTGGCGGCATCGTGGCCAATAATGCCTCTGGCAACAGTTATGGCATCGCCTATAACAGCTATAACACCCTCACGGGGATGAAGCTGATTTTTGCAGATGGCGCGGAACTAGATACCCGCAGCAAAGAAAGCCGTGCCCATTTTGCCACAACTCACCCCGAGATGATGCGAAAACTCATAATGCTCAGCGAAAAAGTGAAGTCAAACCTTTCAATGGCTGATAAAATCCGGCACAAATACCGCTTGAAAAATACTTGCGGCTACGGGCTCAACAGCCTGATAGATTTTGATGATCCAATAGATATGATCGAGCACCTAATGGTAGGCAGTGAGGGAACGCTTGCTTTCATAAGCGAAGTAGAGATGAAAACCGTCCCGGATAAAGCATTCAAAGCTACATCACTCATTTTTTTCCCTGATATGCTGACTGCCTGCCAAGCCGTTTTGGCTCTGAAAAAATCTCCTGTGAGCGCTGCCGAGCTGATGGACCGCGCCGCGCTAAAAGCGGTGGAAGATGTGGAAGGTATCCCACCGGTACTGAAAAGCCTGCCAGCCGAAACCACAGCGATTTTGCTTGATACCAGCGCTGATAAACCAGAAGACCTTGACGAACAGATCAGCGAAACAAGAAATGCACTGGCGCAGCTTCCCACCGTCCACCCCATTACATTTACCAAAGAAAAAGAGGAATATGAGCTGCTCTGGAATGTGCGACGGGGTCTTTTTACTTCGGCTTCGGCAGCCCGCAGACCCGGCACCGCCGTCGTCATCGAAGACTTGGCTTTCCCTTTAGAAAATCTTGGCCCCGCCCTATCAGAAATCCAATCCCTCTTTGAAAAATATCATTACAACGATTCTGTAATTTGGGGTCACGTGCTGGACGGAAATTTTCACTTCGTTATTATGCAGGACTTTGGAAACCCTAAGGAAGTGGCAGTTTATAAAGAGTTTATGAAAAAATTGGCACAACTGGTGATTGAAAAATACGATGGCTCTCTCAAGGGAGAGCATGGCACGGGCCGCAATATGGCGCCCTTTGTCCGCTACGAGTGGGGCGATGATCTCTATGGCATAATGAAAGAGATCAAGACAATTTTTGATGAAGATGGCGTACTCAATCCCGGGGTAATTCTCAATGATGATCCGGAAGCTCATATTCACAATCTAAAGAGCCTGCCCCTTGCCAATGCATTGATAGACAAATGTATTGAATGCGGATTCTGCGAAGTCAATTGCCCCAGCCGCTACCTGACCCTGACACCACGGCAGCGCATTGTCTTATACCGTGAGATGGCCCGCCTGCAGCAAACGGGTGAAGATCCCTCCTTACTGCGGCTATTAAAAAGCGACTATGACTACAATGCTAATCAAACTTGCGCCACCGACGGCCTTTGCGCCCTGGCTTGTCCGGTAGATATAGATACTGGAAAGCTGATTAAAGATTTACGTTTTGAGGAAAATAGTCATCGTGCAAATAAAATTGCCTCAAAACTGGCAGAAAATATGGACCGCCTGACGGCCTGGATGCGCTTTGCGCTCAATCTAGTCGGAGGAGTCCATCGTCTTATTGGCGGAGCTTCTATGCAATACTGCGCCAATTTGCTGCGGCGTATCTCTAATAATCAGATACCGCTGTGGAACCCTTACATGCCAAAGGGCGGTGTTCCCATTAAGCCGGAGCCCGTTAAGCCAGGTAATCCATTAAAGATGGTCTATTTTCCCACCTGCATTAATCGGGGTATGGGGAAATCTGCTGACTATGAGAAACAGGATCTGCCGCTGACAACTCAGATACATCGTCTGTTAAACAAAGCCGGCTATGAAGTCATCTATCCTAAAAATCTGAGTAATCTTTGCTGTGGTATGGCCTTTGACAGCAAAGGTTTCAAAGCGCAGGGAATGCAAAAGGCAAAAGAGCTGGAAGCCGCTCTTTTAGAAGCCAGCAATAATGGCGAATATCCGGTGCTGGCCGATATGAGTCCCTGTCTGCAGCGGATGAAACAGACTTTAGATAAAAGACTGAAGCTTTATGAGCCGATTGAATTCACTTTAAGCTTTCTTAGCCCTCGCCTTGACTTTAAGCCTTTGCCAGAAAAGATCACCATTCATAATACTTGCAGCAGCACAAAGATGGGTTTGAATGACAGCTTTCTCAAGCTTGCCAAAATGTGTGCTCAGGATGTGCTGGTGCCTGAAAATGTGGGCTGCTGCGGCTGGGCCGGTGATCGGGGTTTCAGCTATCCCGAATTGAATGCTTCTGCGCTGAAAAACCTGAAGCCGCAAATCACGCCGGACATTAGCGGAGGCTACTCTACAAGCCGCACCTGTGAAATTGGTTTGTCTCTTCACAGTGGTATCAGCTATAAATCAATTATCTATCTGGTGGACCGGGCATCCGAACCCAAAGGATAAGCAAGACAGCAGTAATTATCACCACTATATGAAAAACTTGTCTCTGGGGAATATGCAGAGCTTATTGTATATTTCTTTGTGAATAGCAATCCAAATCTGACAGCCCGCAAAATCGCCCTTTTTTGGATGCCGCTGGCTGCCACCTGGCTGATGATGTCCATCGAAGGACCCTATTTGGCGGCAATAATCGGACGGCTGCCGGACCAGACCTATAACCTGGCGGCCTACGGGGTTGCATTTTCGCTGGCGCTGATTATTGAGTCTCCTATTATTATGCTTTTAAGCGCTTCCACATCTTTGGTGACCCATTACGCAAATTTTCGCAAGCTTTTTTTCTTTACACTATTTTTGAATGGTGCAATCACGGCAATTATGTTCGTCCTGCTTATTCCCTCAGCTTTTGATGTGCTGATTTCTGACATTCTCAAGCTGCCGGAGGCGATTCACGCCCGTGTTTATTTCGCCACCTGGATTTTGCTGCCCTGGCCAGCGGCTATTGGTTTTCGCCGCTTTTATCAGGGTGTACTGATTCGCAGCGGTTTTACTCGTCGCGTTGCTTATGGCACTGTAATGCGCCTTCTTTTTATGTCGCTGACTGCATTTTCTCTGGCAATTTTCACGGATTTGGAAGGCGCCCTCATCGGAGCTGCCGGCTTATCTATCGGTGTCGTGGCGGAAAGCATTGCCACACGCATAATGACAAGTGATGCCATTCGTCAACTGAAAGCCCGCTATCAGGGTGAGTTAGCAGTCAGCTATGGTGAAATCAGCCGTTTTTACTACCCCCTGGCTCTCACCAGTATGCTCACTCTGGGTGTCCATCCGATGGTGACCTTTTTTCTGGGGCAGGGCCGGCTGGCTTTGGAATCGCTGGCTGCTGCACCGGTCGTAAACAGCCTGGTCTTTATATTTCGCAGCATCGGGCTCTCTTATCAGGAGGTGATAATTGCCCTGTTGGATGAAGAGGGGAAACAATATTATCAATTGCGGAAATTTGCTCAGATACTGGCAGTCCTTTCTGTTGCCGGGCTCGCTCTGGTGGCATTCACTCCCCTTAGTCAAATTTGGTTTATCACGGTGAGTGGCCTTTCTGAGGTCCTGGCTTCTGTGGCTGCTGTGCCGGTAAAGATTATGTTTTTTTTCCCGGCCCTTACTGTTCTCATCTCTTTTCAGCGGGCAATTTTGATTCGCTTTCAAAAGACGAACAGTATCACCTTGGGAACGATGCTGGAAGTTTTGGGTATTGTGGCGGCGCTTTATCTGACAATTATTCATTTCAACTGGATCGGTATATATGGAGCAGCTATCGCTTATCTCACTGGCAGAATCATCGCCAATCTGTGGCTGGCAGCGCCAACACTTAGGCTCACCAGAAGGATCAGAAATTCTAAATGAATCTTTTTCAAAACAATCACAGCTTGCTTTTTTATTGTCAATTATCTATTATGGGTATAGAATGAAAACTTTATATATAACCCAAAAGTTACCGGCAGCGGCAGATATTTGGCTTCAGAAAACAGCGTTAGACAGGGAAATCTTCCCTGAGCCACATCCCATCCCACGGGAGATTCTCCTGCAAAAAATCAAAATGGCAGACGGATTAATCTGTATGCTCAGTGATGCCATAGATGCAGACCTAATGGATGCAGCGCCTAAGCTAAAAGTGATCTGCAACTATGCCGTGGGCACCAATAATATTGACCTGGAAGCGGCAAGGGCAAGAAATATCATCGTCTGCAATACGCCGGGCGTACTGACCCATGCCACCGCCGAACTCACTTGGGCGCTGATTTTGGCTGCGGCGCGGCGGCTCACCGAATCTGAGCGCTTTCTCAGAGCCGGGAAATTTATCGGCTGGCAGCCTACTTTGCTCATTGGCACAGAGCTTTTCGGGAAAACGCTGGGCATTATAGGCAGCGGCAGAATCGGCCAGAGAGTAGCGCAGATTGGCCACGCTTTTGGTATGGAAATCCTCTATAGCCGCAGCAGAAACCCTGATCTGGAGAAAGCCTGCAATGCAAAACTTAGCGAATTTGGGGATATTCTCAAAAACTCCGATATTATTAGTTTGCATGTGCCGCTGACACCGGAAAACAAGCGCCTGATTACGATGCGGGAGCTGAAAATGATGAAATCCTCAGCTATACTTATTAATACAGCTCGCGGTCCCATCGTCAATGAAGCGGATTTGGCCACTGCGCTGCAGCAGAAAATCATCGCCGCTGCCGGCTTGGATGTCTTTGAAAAAGAGCCTCTGGTGCATCCCGGTCTGCTGGCGCTGGAAAATCTCGTGCTCCTACCCCATATCGGCAGCGCCACTGAAAGGGCCCGAAACGCTATGGCAAAAATGGTCATCGAAGACGCTGCGGCCGTGCTGAATGGTCAAAGCCCCAAAAATCGTGTCGTATAAACGATGAACAGTTTTTTATCTAAATTTTCGTTGAAAAAACCAGAGACGGAGTCTGGTATCTTAAGCGCCGCATTTTGGCTCTGTCTCTTATACACATCTCCGAGCCCACGAGACCGTACTAGATCTCGTATGCCGTCTTCTGCTTGAAAAA
>OMKS01000607.1_pt1 | contig 33308 bp, 30 predicted proteins | sample 1674721 | NCBI WGS metagenome assembly OMKS01 (sample SAMN06264996, study PRJEB25208) | sediment metagenome | isolation source: hot spring sediment | place: USA: California | collected 2014-09-02 | reverse complement strand
GCCTAAAACCACCTTAAAATCAATCGCTACGGCACTACTGGGAATGGCGGCGTAAGCAGTTTTCGTGAAACTTCAGTAAAAGAATCCTGATCCCTTTTAAAAAGGCAGCCCCGTGGACGGGGATTCCTTTTCAAGTATTGTGGTTTTATACGTCAACCCGGCCAAGGGCAGGCGCTGGGCCGGCACCTGGCGCAGACGCAATCCCAGCCCAAGGGCGCGGCGAACCCGACTGCGCATGGTTTCCAGGACCGTGCCGGGCAGGGATCCGCCTTGCGGGACGGCCACCAGCAATTCCACCTGGTCTCCCAGACCGTGCATGGTGTGCACCACCACGCGCACGTCTTCGATGTCCGGCGTCACCTCCCGCACGATGCGCTCCAGGCTTTGCGGATAAAACCGCACTCCGCGCACGGTCAGGGCGTCGTCGCATCGCCGCAGTACGGGAGACAGCCTGGCCAGGGTCCGGCCGCAGGGACACGGTCCAGGCTGGAGCCGGCTGACATCGCCGGTGCGCAAACGAATCAAAGGGTATCCTTGGGTGGACAGGCTGGTCACCACCACCTCGCCCTCCTCGCCCAAGACCTTGGGACTGCCAGTATCCGGATCCACGATTTCCACCAGAAAATGATCTTCGGCCAGATGCAGACCCCGCTGTTGAGAACATTCCGCGGCCAGGGCCGGTTCGATCATCTCCGCCACCCCATAAAGGGCATATGCCTTAAGACCCAAGCCTTGCTCGAGAAGATCGCGCACCTTTGGAGTCAAACCTTCCGGTCCGAACAATCCGATGCGCAGGTGCAAATCGTTTTTCCTTCCGGCTACGTTCAAGGCGGGAATCATGTTCAGAGCAAAGGATGGTGTGCTGGCCAGAATAGTGGAACGGAAATCCACCATCATCCGAATCTGCAAAGACGCGGAAACCGTGGCTGCCGGGGTGAACATCGCGCCCAGCGCCTCGGCTCCCTGGTTGAAGGTGAAAGCGCCGGGAAACTGGCTGTAATGAAAGGCCACCTGGATGACGTCCGTACGCCCGACCCCGGCGGAAGTCATGGCCCGGCACATCAGCTCGGTCCACATCCGGATGTCCTGGCGGGTGTATCCGACAACAATGGGTTCCGCACTGGCCGCCGCGAACCGGAGTTGGACCACGCTGCGCAACGGCACGGCGAACAGTCCGTAGGGATAAGCCCGAACCAGGTCGTCGCGGGTGGTGAACGGAATCTTTGTCAAATCGGAAAGTTGCCGGATATCCTCGGGCAGCAACGCCAAATCACGAAACCGTTTGGCGTAAAAATCCACGTTGCGGGCCGCCAGGTTCAGCGTCATCTGCAGCCGCTCCAGCTGCAGCTGCTCCAGAGCCTCGCGGTCCATGCACTCCGCTTGCGGGTTCCACACGGCGTGTTCCATGCTCATCGCTCCCATTTGGCCTTGTAATCGCGTCCCAGATAGGCCCGGCGAAACTCGTCGTCGCCCTCCAGATCCCGGGGGTGTCCGCTTAAAATCAGGCGGCCGGCCTGCAGAACATAAGCCCTTTGACTGACGCGCAAGGCGGCCACGGCGTTTTGCTCCACCAGCAAAATGGTCAAACCCTGCTCCTTGAGTATGTCCAAGGTTCGGAAGATTTCCTTGACCACCAGCGGGGCCAGACCAAAAGACGGTTCATCCAGCACCAGCAAACGCGGTGCGGCCATCAGGGCTCGGGCAATGGCCAACATTTGCTGCTCCCCTCCGCTCAAGGTCGCGGCCCGTTGATCCAAACGCTGTCCAAGGACCGGAAACAACTCCAGCAGTCTGGCCTTGTTCTCTTTGATCAGTACGGCATTGCGCCGCCCGCGCAAGGCAAACGCGCCAAGATGGAGATTCTCCCTGACGCTCATGGAGGGAAAAAGCTGACGCGCCTCGGCCACCTGCACCAGGCCCAGCTCCACGATGCGATGGGCGGGCAAACGCCTTACGTCATAACCTTCGAAGGTCAACTCTCCGGACAACGGACGAATCAATCCGCTGAGCGCCTGGAGCAGAGTGCTTTTGCCCGCGCCGTTGGCGCCCACCAGGCAGACCGTTTCCCCGTTATTCACGTGCAGGCTGACTCCGTGCAGCACGGCGATACCGTCATACCCGGCATGGAGATTGCGTATGCGCAACATCTTGATGCTATTCCCCCAAATACGCCGAAATCACTTGCGGGTCGGCCTGGATCTCTCGCGGCGGTCCCTGGGCCAAAAGCCGTCCATGGTGCAACACCAGCACATGGTCCGTATGCGCCATAACCATGTCCATATCGTGCTCCACCATGATCATGCTCATCCCTTGACCGCGCAAATCTTGCAGCAACAGCGCCATGGATTCGCGTTCGGCCATGGTCAATCCGCCCATGGGCTCGTCCAGCAGTAGCAGTTTGGGGTCACCGGCCACGGCCCTGGACAGCTCCAACAGCTTGCGCTGCCATAGGGACAATTCCAAGACCGGTCGGCTCCATAGCGTTTCCAGGGAAAAACGGGCCAACAGCTCCAGCCCTTTTTCCTGCATTTTGCGCTCCTCGCGCCGGCTGGCCGAGCTGCGCAACAGATGTCCGAATACTCCCACTCGGCCCTGGGTGTGCAACCCCAGCAACAAATTGTCCAGAACATTCATCTCCTGCACCAACTGCACGGTCTGAAAAGTCCGAGCCAAACCCAGGACCGCACGCTCATATGCCGGCACGCCGTACAAGCTTCGTCCCTCCAGCAGGACATCCCCGGCCTGCGGGGCATATAGGCCGCAGATGACATTGAGCATGGACGTTTTTCCAGCGCCATTGGGGCCGATCAAGGCGGACCAAAGTCCGGCCGGGACATGCAGGGAAATGTCCATCAATGCCTGCAATCCGCCGAAGCGCAGGCAAACATCCCGCAGAACAAGCAATGAGGACGCAGCCTCAGCCATGTCCCCTCCAGATTTTGCGCGCCATATTTTTCAGGGCGGGCAACAAGCCACGAGGGCAAAACATCAGCACAATCATCAAAATCAGGCCGTGCAGCAACGGCATCACATCAGGCACGGCATGCAGCCATTCCGGCAGCAGCAGCAAAAACGCCGCTCCGAAAACGCCCCCCCAAAGGTTGCCCAGCCCCCCCACGGCGGTCATGGTTACAAGTTGCAGGGACACGAACATGTCAAAGCTGTGAGGGCTAATAAACTGCAGGTAGTGAGCGTACAGGCAGCCGGCCAAGGCCGCGAGCAAAGCCGCGGCCACAAACAGGGCGATTTTGTATTGGACCACGGGAATGCCCAGGGACACCGGCAACAGATCGCCTTGGTGCAGGCTGCGCAGTGCCCTGCCAGGCCTGGTGCGCAGCAAGTTGGAGCACAGCCAGAGCACCGCCAAAAGCACGCCCCAAACCAAGTAGAAAAAATTGCGGTCGCTGCTCAAGTTCACCCCGGCCAGGGACATCGCCGGGATGCCGAACAAGCCGGAGGAGCCGCCGGTCATAGACTCCCATTGGATGCAGACAATGGTGAAGATCATGTTCAAGCCCAAAGTGGCCATGACCAGGTTGTGGCCTTCCAGCTTGAGCGTTGGCGCGGCCAGCACCAGGGCCACAAGGCCGGTAAGGGTCAGAGCCGCTGCAATCGCCAGACCCACGGGCAGACCATGGTGCACCGTCAAAATACCCGAGGCGTAGGCACCCAGACCGAAAAAAGCGGCCTGCCCCAGGGAAACCTGGCCGGCCATGCCGATGAGCAGGTTCAAGCCGGTCACGGCTAAAGCAAACAGGCCGATCAGGCTGCCCAAGGAAAGCAAATAGGTGTCCGTGACCGCGAAAGGCGTTAAGGCTGCGGCTGTGGCCAGGATCGCATACGGCAACAGACGGCGCCAAGGTCTTGCAGCTGCTGTTCGTCCGGCACTCATACCCGTTTCAACGTCCTTTGGCCGAACAAGCCCGAGGGTCTGACCCACAACACGCAAAGCAGAATCAGAAAAGCCAGGGCGTCCTTATAGGCCGAGGAAATGAATCCGGCCGCCAGGGACTCCAGAACTCCCAGGAGCAGCCCACCGGCCACGGCTCCCCAGACATGTCCGTAGCCGCCGAGAATGGCAGCCGCAAACCCCTTCAAGCCGAGCATCACCCCGGCGCTATAGTGCATGCCGGTGATGGGCGCGATGAGGATTCCGGCAGTGGCTCCAAGAGCCGCGCTCAAGGCAAAGGACACCATGACCATGCGGGCCACGGGAATGCCCACCAGCACGGCTCCGCGGCGATTATCGGCCACGGCCCGGATGGCCTGCCCCACAGGGGTCCGGTGAAAGAATACATGTAAAAGGGTCACCGCGGCCATGGTCAGAAACAAAATCCACAGTGCTTGCCGGGAAATCACCGCGTTGCCGAGCAATAACGGTGCTTCCGAGGAAAAGGAGGTCAGTGCCCGGGCCGTTTTGCCCCAAAAGAGCGACGCTGCGCCACGTACGGCGATGGAAAAACCCACGGTGATCAGCACGAGAATGAGGATATGTCTGGACCTGGCCAGACCCAGGGGGATGCGCTCCAAAAAGAGGCCCACAAGCATGGCCCCGGCAATGCTTAGCACAAAGGCCGCAGGCAGGGACAGTCCCAGATCCTGGGTCAAACTGATCATGATCATGGCCCCGAGCATCACGAATTCGCCCTGGGCGAAATTGACCATGCCCGTGGCGTTGTGAATGATGCAGAACCCCACGGCCACCAAGGCGTAAATGCTGCCCGAGGTCAACCCGGACAGCAGAAACTGGGGAAGTTGATCAAAAAGCATGGAAACCGGAATCAAACCTTAAAAGAACGCAAAATCCAGGGCAGCAGTTCCTCGCCTTGTTCCAGGATCAGTCCGGTGGAAGCGGCCTGGGTCTCGCCAAAGCCGTTGGCTGTTGCCCCCGCGGAGATGCCGGGCCAAAGCAGAAACGGCACGGGATCGGCCACGTGGGTGCGTTTGACCAGAGGGGTGAGGTGATCGCAGGCAATCAACATGGCGCAGCCTTGATCTGCAAGCCCGGCACGCATTGGTCCGACCACCTGGGCATCAAAATCCTCAATAGCCCGGACCTTGTTTTCCAAGCTGCCCTGGTGTCCGCATTCGTCCGGGGCCTCCACATGCACGAACACAAAATCCCCCTGGTCCAAAAAATCCAAAGCGGTGCGCACCTTGCCCGCATAGTCCGTATCCAGATAGCCCGTGGCCCCGGGCACCTCTGCCACGGTCATGCCCATGGCCCGGCCCAGCCCCTTGATCAAATCCACGGCGGAAATCACGGCCCCGCGCATTCCGAAGCGTTCTGCGAAAAACGGCAAGCGCAAAGGCTTGCCCTGCCCCCAGGGCCAAATGGCATTGGCCTGGGAAGGATTGAGCGCGGGGTCCGCAAGCAGCTTGGCGGCCTTGTTGATCGCTTCCCACAAGGCCGGTGCCTGCTGGAACCGCTGCAAGTCCTCGCCGATAGGTTGATCCAGAATGTCATGGGGCGGACGGATGAACAGCCGCGCCTCGTCTCCCTGGGCGCGGCCGGATTGCGTCAGCAAGTGACGATACTGCACCCCTGCGTGAAAATCCAACCCGTTGTTGCCGCCCAATTGTTTGCGCAACAAGGTGATCAACCGCCCGGCCGTGTCCGAATCAATATGCCCGGCGGAATAATCCACCATTATTCCAGCCTCGCTCCACTGGGAAACCTGGACCAGATTGCAGCGCCAGATAAGATCTTCCGGCGCCAGTTCCAATCCTTGGGCCGCCGCCTCAATGGGACCTCGGCCCGTATGAAACACAGCTGGATTGCAGCCCAGTAGGGCCATGTTCGCGATGTCCGATCCAGGAGGCAGACCCTCGGGCACTGTACGGCACAAGCCCACGCTGCCCTCCCTGGCCAGGGCGTCCATGTGCGGTGTATGCGCCGATTCCAGGGGGGTTTTGCCGGCCAATGCCGCGATGGGCCAATCACCCATGCCGTCGGCGATCAAAAAGGCGATTTTCTTGCTCATGGTTTTCTTTTCTGCGCACTGATGGCGCGTTACTGTTTCATTCCCAATTCGATCAACCTGGCAATCAGGTGATCAAAGTCCAAACCATGCGCCGCGGCTGCCTGAGGCAGCAGACTGGTGGCGGTCATGCCCGGCAGGGTGTTCACTTCCAGCAAATACGCCTGCCCCTCATGCAGGATGAAGTCCGAACGGCTGTAGCCGCGTAAACCAAGGATGCGATGGGCGTGCACGGCCATGGCCTGAATGCCCCGGCTTACATCCTGAGGCAATGGGGCTGGGCAGATTTCCTGCGCCTGGCCGGGAACATACTTGCTTTGATAATCAAAAAAACCGGCCCTTGGGCCCGGTCTGATCAAGATCAACGGCAACGGTTCATCTCCAAGCACGGCGCAGGTCACTTCCAAACCAGGTTGGTACTGCTCCACCACCACTTCCCGGCCACGGGCCAAAATGCTTCGTATTGCGGGCAAAAGGTCTTCGGCCAGGCGGACCACTTCGATGCCCAGGCTTGAGCCACCCAGATTCGGCTTAACAACAAAAGGAGGGCCGAATGGACACCTCCAATCCGGATCGGGGTCATTGGGGAGAAAGACCCAAGGTGGCGTGCACAGGTGGTGCAAAGCAAACAAAGATTTGGCTGCGGCCTTGTTCAGGGCCAGCAGGGATCCGCCCGGTCCGCTTCCCTGGTACGGGCGCCCCAGCCTGTCCAAAAGGGCCTGGACCAAACCATCCTCTCCGGGCGCGCCGTGCAGATTCAAGAAAGCGAATTCGATATCTTGAGCGACCTGGATCAATTTCCACAGTCCGTTGCCCAGGTCGAACAGGACCACTTCATGCCCTAAACGCCGAAGGGCCGCCTCAATGCTCGCAGCTCCAGTCAAAGAAACCTGGCGTTCATCGGACCATCCGCCGGCAATCAAAAGAATACGCATCAAGATCGACCTTTAATTCACGCTCCAGCAAGGTCTCCACGATTCGGCCCTGCTGCAGGGAGAGTTGAATGTGTTTACGAGCCAGTGAAGTTTTTCCGTAACGATGCAAAAGATCCGTGAAGCGTTCATCCATGCTCACGATTTCCGCATGCCTGACGCGTTTGTCGCTGTAAAACACGATCAAGGACACGGAATAACGATGCACATCCATGGCAAAAGGCCAAAAAACGTGATGCAGCACGGCCCTGGCCAGAAGGGCGTTACCGGTCCATTCCTGGACCCAGGCCGCCCCCAGTTGACTGTGGCTTCCTCCGTAGCGAATGGTGTAAACTTTCGCCACATCGTGCAACAGCGCCGCTGCCTCGACCAAACCCAGATTCAGGTTCGAAAGGAAGCGTTTCTTGGCCATCCGGGCGATATTCAACGCCACTTCCGCCACCAGAAAGCTATGCTCTCGGATATGATCGGGCATGCCCATGTCCGACCAAAACGCACGACATTCCTCGGCGTTGGGTACGCGGCCCGTCCCTTGTCTCGCCTGGATATCTCCAGGCGCCGTGAATGTTGATGCCCGCGTGTCTGTGTTGTCTGCATGCATGGCGCGCGTCATGATCATCCGAGCCAACCCATGGAAACCGCAAGTGGTTTGACACATGAAAACATCGTGCTTATCAACAGCCTGAGTAAATTGCAAAAGGAGATACCCCATGTGTCTTGCCGTGCCCATGGAAATCAAGACCCTTGATCATGATTTGAATATCGCTGAGGTGGAAATCGGCGGAGTGAAGCGTCAGGTCCGCCTGGACATCATTGACGAACAGCCTTTGGTCGGCGACTTCGTCATTGTTCATGCCGGATTTGCCCTGCGCCGGCTGGATCGCGAGGACGCCCTCGAAACCATTAAGCTTTTTCAGGAGAACTTGCACCTTGAACTCTCATGACCCTCTCGCGGAGTTCAAGGATCCTGGCCTTTGCCGCCGCCTGTTGGCGAAAATCCACGCGGAATTGACCGCGCCTCTTAGATTCATGGAGGTATGCGGTACCCACACCGTGGCCATTTTCCAAAGCGGTCTGCGCTCCCTGCTCTCCGCGGACATAGTCCATGTTTCCGGACCAGGGTGCCCGGTCTGCGTCACCCATGAAGGAGAAGTGGCCGCCTTTCTTGAGCTTGCGCGCAAAGACAAGGTAATCATCGCCACTTTCGGCGATTTGATGCGCGTGCCCGGCCCCCACGGCGGCAACCTCAAAGCCGTCCAGGCCGAAGGGGCCAGGGTGGAAGTGGTCTATTCAGCCTTTGACGCTCTTCAGTTGGCCGTAAAGCATCCGAAGGACCGGATCGTCTTCCTGGGCGTGGGATTCGAGACAACCGCGCCCACCGTGGCGGCCACCATCAAGAACGCGGCCGCCCAAAATGTGGAAAATCTGCTGCTGTTTTCCATGCATAAGCTGATACCCCCGGCTTTGGCCGTACTTTTAGACGATTCCGACCTCAATGTGGATTCACTGCTTCTTCCAGGCCACGTTTCCACCATCATCGGACTGGAACCGTATCGATTCATCGCTGACAAGTATGGTGTACCAGCGGTGATCACCGGATTCGAACCTCTGGACATCCTGCAGGCCCTGCAGTTGATCATTTCCCAAATCAAGGACAGACGCCCGAAGGTGGTCAATGAATATACACGGGCCGTGGCCGATCAGGGCAATCCCAGAGCCAGGGAGGTCATGTCCCAAGTGTTTGAGCCCTGCGATGCCCTGTGGCGGGGGTTGGGCCGCATTCCCCAAAGTGGACTGACCTTGCATGGTGAGTACGCTCGCTTCGACGCCCTGCGATTTTTTGATGTCGCGGTCGAAAATTTACCTCCTCTGCCCGGGTGTTGTTGCGGCGATGTGCTCAAAGGGAAAATGCGCCCCAACAACTGCCCCTTGTTCGGCAAGGCCTGCATTCCGGCCAACCCGGTCGGACCGTGCATGGTTTCCACTGAAGGCAGTTGCGCCGCGTATTACAAATATTCGCTGTGACCCCGCACCCCAAACCTCAAACCTTGGATACCGTTTGTCCCATGCATTCATCGCGACTTCTTCTGGATTCCGGCAGCGGCGGCAAGGCTTCTCATCGCCTGATCAAGGACTTCTTCCTGCAACATTTCGGCAACGCCACCCTGAACAGGCTCGACGACGCGGCCTTGCTGGAGATTTCCGGTCCAGTGGCCATGAGTACGGACAGCTTCACGGTCACGCCGCTTTTTTTCCCGGGTGGGGATATCGGCTCTTTGGCTGTCAACGGTACGGTCAATGACGTGGCCATGCTCGGTGCCCTTCCGCGCTTTCTCAGTTGCGCGTTCATTCTCGAAGAAGGCCTGGAAATGGACGTGTTGGAGCGCATTGTCCGCTCCATGGCCCAGGCTGCGGACAGGGCCCAGGTACAGATCGTCACCGGCGATACCAAGGTGGTGCCCAAGGGGGCAGTGGACAAGATTTTCATCAATACCACGGGCATCGGCGAAATCCTTGTTCAGCCCCATCCCCAGGGACATCGCGCCCGTCCCGGAGATGCCGTCCTGGTCAGCGGAACCATGGGCGACCACGGATTAACCATTCTGGCCACCAGGGAAGGCCTGAGCTTCGACGCCCCTGTTGCCAGCGACTGCGCGGGGCTTGGCCATCTTGTCGGCGAACTGCTTGAGGCTGTGCCGGAAATTCACGTTCTTCGCGACCCGACCCGAGGAGGATTGGCCACCACGCTGAACGAGATCGTTATGCAGTCCGGCGTGGGATGTCTGATCCAGGAGAACATGGTTCCTGTCAATCCTGTTGTGTCCGCCGGTTGTTCCTTTCTTGGGCTGGACCCCTTGTACCTGGCCAATGAAGGCAAGCTGATCTGCATTTTACCAGAACAATTCGCGAAGCAGGCCTTAACGATCCTGGGCAAGAACGAATTCGGCACAAAAGCGGCGTGCATTGGTCGAATCATTGATACCCATCCCGGAAGGGTCGTCCTGCAGACTCCCCTGGGAGGCCATCGCCTCCTGGACATGCTGGAAGGAGAACAGTTACCGCGTATTTGCTAAAAATCGGACAATTTTTCCCGCTTAACCTTGTAATTCCACCTTTGGCCGATTTTCAATTGCAGTTAAGCTCGTAATAGAGCATCAAAAAATTTTTTTTTTTTAATCATCTGAAAAAGGAGGTGCTGATGAGGATTGTTCGAGTCGTTGTTGGAGTTTGGCTGTTGGCCATGGTCCTGTGTTTGGCCTTTGGACCGACAAATGCCCAAGCAGAGGCGAAAATCAACATCAATACCGCGCCGGTTGAAGTCCTGCAGACCCTGCCAGGAGTTGGACCGGCCCTGGCTGAAAAGATCATTGCCTACCGAGAAGCCACACCGTTCAAGTCCATTGAGGACATCACCGAGGTCAGCGGAATCGGTCAAGCAACTTTTGAAAAATTCAAGCACATGATAACGGTGAAGTGACCAACCGGCATCATCAACAGGAATCACGAAAAAGGCCCGCGGCAATTGCCGCGGGCCTTTTTCGTCGCCTGCGCATCCCCTTCGACCTTTGGTAAAAAAAGAATCAAAGGGTGCCCAACGTTGGGCGATGATCACCAGAAAAAAACAAACCCGGCCAGGGAGTGCCGACCGGGTTTGCGCAACAAGTCCTTTGCAGGAAGGATCAGGCAAAAGCCTTTTCAAAGTTCGGAACAACCTGTTTCTTGCGGCTCATCACTCCGGGAAGCCACACGCGGTGGAGCCGCTGGTCATCAGGGGCGACGCCGAAGGCCTTTTCGACCACCGAAGGATCATCAGAGGCGATGAGCATCTCAGAGCCTTCCTTCATGATGTCCGTGAGCAACAGGAACACGCTGTGATTTCCTTTTTCGGCCTTGACTTTTTGGATGTCCTCGAAAAGAGCGTCCTTGATCTTGTCCAGCATCGAAAGATCAATGACTTCCAGCTGGCCGATTCCGACCTTTTTGCCGCTCATGTTGAAATCCTTGTAGTCACGGAACACCAGTTCGCGAATCGGGGCACCTTCAACTGCGGACTTGACCTTGAACATTTCCATGCCCAGAGTCTGGTAATCGTCGACACCGGCCACCTTGGCCAGGGATTCCACTGCTTTCTTGTCCGCGTCCGTGCAAGTGGGAGACTTGAACATTACCGTGTCCGAAAGGATGGCGCAAAGCATAATCCCTGCAATATTCTTGGGAATCTCGATGCCGTAAAACTTGTACATGGCCTCGATCACCGTGCAGGAACAGCCCACGGGCCAGACCCACATTTCCAGCGGATTGGGGGTGGTCACGTCACCCAGCTTATGATGATCCACCACGCCGACAATCTCCCCCTTGTCCAGGTTGGCCAGGGATTGGGAAAGATCGGTGTGATCCACGAGCACGATCTTCTGGCCGGCCGCATCAGTGAGGATTTCCGGAGAGGTAAAACCAAACTTGTCCAGGACGAACTTGGTCTCAGGAGCGATCTCGCCCTGAATCACCGGCTTGGCCTGCATTCCGCGCTTGGTGTAAAGATCGGCCACCGCAATGGCGGAAGCCACGGTATCCGTATCAGGATTCTTGTGACCTACAACGCAAATCGCCATAAAAAACCTCCTCTTAAATATTCATGGGGATTGTAAAAACTCGCCTGAAAAACAGAAAGTTCTTTTTAGCACAAAGTTTTCCTTCTGCCAAGAGGCATACCATCATGGATCGGCGCACCATGGACAGCCCTTCGCAAGTATTGTCAAAATCGCTGAAACAAAGCGTTCATGATCCCTTGGGACATGTCCTCGATATCCAGGACTTCGTCGGCCAGACCGGCATCCACGACGGCTTTGGGCATTCCATAAACCACGCAACTGGCATCATTCTGGGCCAACACGTACCCTGACTTGTTCTTCAGCGCCCTGACGCCTTCCAATCCGTCGCTGCCCATACCGGTCAAGATCACTCCGACACCGCGTTTGCCCACCCCCTGGGCCACCGAGGCGATCAATACGTTGGCCGAGGGTTTGTACAAAGCCTCCCTGGGTTCGTCGCTCACCAGCAAATCGATTCGACTGACCTTTTGATCAACAACAAGATGCCGGCCGCCAGGAGCAACATAGGCCGTGCCGGGCTGAACCCGATCACCAGGCTCCGCTTCCTTGACGGTGATCCGACAGACGCTGTCCAGTCGTTTGGCAAAGGGTCCGGTAAACGCCCTGGGCATGTGTTGAGCGATGAGTACGCAGGCCGGAAAATCACCTGGAAGCTTGGAAAGGATTTTTTGGATCGCCGGAGGGCCTCCAGTGGACACGCCAATGGCCACGACGTCCCGCACAAGCGATTTTTTTTGATAAGCAGCATCAACGTTTTTGGGAACAACGGCAATGTTGGGAGCCACTAGCTCCATTTTGTGTTGCAAACGCAGGGGTCGAACCCTGCGTTTGGCCACGGTCTTGACCTTGGCTCGCAACTCGTCCTCAATCTTGACGATATCCAGCGAGACCCTGGAAAGCTGTTTGGGAATGAAGTCCACCGCCCCGAGGTCCATGGCCTTCAAAGTGGCCTCAGCACCTTCCGTGGTCAGGGAGCTGACCATGATTACAGGCCTCGGCATTTCCATCATGATGTGCCGCAAGGCGGTCAACCCGTCCATGCGCGGCATCTCAATGTCCAGTGTCACGACGTCCGGTTTGAGCAGGCGGATTTTCTCCAACCCTTCTTCACCGTCCCTGGCCGTCCCGACAACTTGAATGTCCGGGTCACCCGCCAGCATTGTGCTTAAGGCCTTGCGCATGAAGGCCGAATCATCCACGACAAGTATTGAAATCACGACCGGCTCTCTTGGTCATCCATGGTTTGACTCCTCAAAATGACAAGGATTGTCCGCCGCCCAAATGCAGGTTTGCAAACTCCGGTTTGGCGATCTCCTCCAGCCAAGTGGATATCAAGCTTTCCTGCCATTGTTTTCCAGCTCCTTCGGCAAGAATGTCGCGCACTGTTTCAGGTGGCAATGCCTTGCGATAGGCCCGGTCCGAGGTCATGGCTTCAAACGCGTCGACAACGGTCAATATTCGCGCCAAAAAGGGAATTTCCTCGCCGCGCAACCCCATGGGGTAGCCTGACCCGTCTATATGCTCGTGATGATAATAAATTATCGGCAAAATATCGCTGAAAGACGTGACCTGATTCAAAATTGCCCTGCCCAGCTCGGGATGGCGCTGCATCACGGAAAATTCTTCCTTGGTCAGCTTGCTGGGCTTGTTCAATATAGAATCCGGAATGCCGATTTTTCCGATATCATGTAGAATTCCAGCTGTATACAAGCGATTCATATCCTGTGAAGACAGCCCCAGCCTGTTCCCGAGATGCGTTGCATACAAGGCCACCCGTTCGGAGTGACCCCGCGTATAGACATCCTTGACCTCCACGGCCTGGGCAAAAGAGCGAATCACCTCCAGGTTCATGTCGCGCATTGTTCCGTACAACTTGGCGTTTTCAAACGCGGAGGCGGTATGCGCGGCGAAAACATTCAGGAGTTGCAGCTGTTCACGGGTATAGTCGGCCTTTGAATCATTGCGCAACAAAGCCACCACGCCGATGCTGTTCATGTGGATGGCGATGGGCGTGACAATCACCGAAGTCAATGTCTCCTCCGGAGGGAAACCTTCTGTGTTTGACGGAACACCCAACCTGTCCTTGCACATGATCAGCTCAGGTAATTGTTGTCGAAAAATTCGTTCCGCCAACAGTTTCAGCCAGGCATTAAGACGTGGATTGCCGCGCAACAAGGCGCCCCTGGTCACCTTGGGCTGCAACACGGACTGCTCTTGAAGAAACAGCACCACTCCGTCCGGAACAAAGTTTTTCTGAATCTGGGACAGAAATTCATTGATCAAGGATTTCATGTCCAGTTTGGTGTTCATTGCCTGACTCAAATTCAGAATGCGGACGAGGTTGCTCAACTTCTTGCGATCCGCCCTGTTGCGACGGGTTTGCAGAATCTTTTCCACCTTGAGCAACAGATGGCTGATGTTGAATGGTTTGGGCAAATAGTCAGCAGCGCCCAAGCGGATGCTTTCCACGGCAGTCTCAATGCTTCCAAAACCGGTCATGATCAGAAAGTCCGCATCCGACGTCCCCTCTTTGATTTTTTTCAAAAGCTCCATGCCGCTCATCCCGGGCATGCGCAGATCGGAAATAATCAAATCAAAAGGTTGTGATTCTTCCAGCAGACGCAATGCACTTGGGGCATCGTTTGCGGTTTGAATGGCATAGCCAGCGTCAGCAAGAGCTTCCTTGCAAATGCCGAGCAAACTTTTTTCGTCATCAACGATCAAAATGGGTGCCTTGGGCTCCTCATCCAACACGACAAGCCTCCTGTAAATTCATAGAACAATCCTCGTTGGGCGGCAAAAAGGTCAAACCATCATGCATGCCGACCACGCTTTGGTCTTGTAGTGATTCTGCGCCTTGCCGCGGAATTTTTAAACAGTCTGCGGAACCGGACGTCATCAAGACGCCGTTGAGAACATGAAAAAACAGCTTCTCTGCAACAAGACTCACTTGGAACCGTAGACACATTGCACGAACAAACAATGCCAGGTCAAGCAAAAAAGCGTCCGCCATGCAAATTCATCAAAACTTGCGGCGGTCCACCACCCTGTTCGGACCGGTCTGCAACTCGGCGATGGTTGAGCGTTCCACAAGCTTGACCTCGAACACCAACCCCAGTTCCATGGCCAGACGTTGCCTGGTTAAGTCGATAAATTTTTGCTGCGCCTTGATTTGATCCGGAGCCACCATGTTTGCCTCCACCAGAAGCATGGCTCGATCCAGCCCGCCATGGCGGTCCACGACGATGAGATGATCCGGTTCGGCCTTGTGGGTTTCGACAAGAATCGCGCCAATACGCTCCGGGAATACGTTGACGCCCTGGATGATCAGCATGTCGTCGCTGCGGCCATGAATGCGCTCCATGCGCACCATGGTTCGGCCGCAAGCGCAAGGCTCGAAGAGAAGCCGGGTCAAATCTCCTGTCCGAAAACGGATCATGGGCAAGGCTTCCTTGGTCAGGGTGGTTAGGACCAATTCCCCGATTTCACCGGGAGGCAAAGGCTTTAGCGTCATCGGATCAATGATTTCAGCCAAGAAATGATCCTCGTTGATGTGCATGCCCTGGCGTTCCAAGCATTCGCCAGCCACGCCCGGTCCCATGATCTCGCTGACGCCATAATTGTCCGTGGCCACGATTTTCAAACGTTCCTGGATGGTCTCGCGCGTCCCTTCAGACCAGACTTCTCCTCCGAACAGTCCCCAGCGTAAAGGCAGGACATTGCGGTTCACGCCCATTTCATCCATCACATCCGCCAAGTACAGCGCATAGCTGGGGATACATGACAGGGTCGTGGCCCGGTAATCCAAAATGATGCCCACTTGACGCCTGACATTGCCGTTGGAAACCGGCACCACCGCTGCTCCCAAGGTTTCCGCGCCGTAATGCATGCCAAAGGCCATGGTGGACAATCCATAGCCGTGGGCCACATGAACCACGTCCTCCCGTCCCACTCCGCCCGCAGCCAACACCCTGGCCGTCAGTCGAGACCACTTTCGGATGTCCCCCAGGGTGTAGCCAAACACCGTGGTCCCTTCGGAAAAACCCGAGGATGTCTGCAGTCGAACCACTTCCCGCAACGGCACGGCGAACAAACCGTAGGGCGCATTGTCCCGCAAATCCTGCCGGGTGGTCAAAGGCAGATGATGTACATCGGCCAACGACTGAAAATCGTAGGGATCAATACCCAATTCCTCAAATTTTTTACAATAAAACGGTACGTTCCTGGAGACCCTGGTCAGGGTGGCCTGCAGACGCTCCAGTTGCAGCTGCTCCAGTTCAAGCCTGGACATGCCTTCCAGTTCCGGTTCAAACATCATTGCTGTTCCACCTCCCGTCCAAGATAAGCCCGCTGAACATCCCGGTTGAGTTGCAGCTCTTCTGACGAACCTTGCAGGATAATCCGCCCGGTTTCCATGACATAGCCCCGATTGGCGATGCGCAGGGCGCACTTGGCGTTTTGTTCCACCAAAAGCACGGTCAAGCCGAAAGCGTCCCGCAATTCAACCACGTGCCGGAAAATCATCTGGGACAAGGCCGGGGCCAGCCCCATACCCGGCTCATCCAAAAGCAGCATCCTTGGCTTGGCCATCAAGGCCCGGCCTATGGCCAGCATTTGCTGTTCGCCGCCGGACAAAGTTCCAGCGGATTGTTTCCTGCGCTGCCCCAGAACAGGAAACATTTCATAGACTTGTCGAATTTCTTGTTGAATTTGGTTGCGCATTTTCAACCCGCGGCGCTGATAAGCGCCCAAAAGCAAGTTATCCTCCACGCTCATGGGCTTGAACACCAGCCTTCGCTCAGGCACCTGGGAAATGCCTGCGGCGACAATATGTTCCGGACGCAACCTGGTAATGTCTTGCCCGTCAAAATGCAGGCTGCCGCCGGAGGAGCGCAACAGGCCGGAGATGGTGGTCAACAATGTCGTCTTGCCCGCGCCGTTTCCCCCAATAAGGGCCACGATTTCCCCTTGGTTGACGTGCAGGGAAACCCGTCGCACCGCATGCACACGGCTGTAAAATATGTCCACGTTTTTCAGAATAAGCATGTTTACCGTGCATCCTCGCCAAGATAGGCGGCGATGACTTCCGGATTTTTCTGGATTTCAAACGGTGCTCCAGAGGCGATGACCTGTCCGAAATGCAGCACGGTAACGGCATCGCTGATCCGCATGATCAATTCCATGTCGTGTTCCACAATGGCCACGGTAATGTTCAATTCGTCCCTGATCCGCCGGATCAGTCCGGCCAGGGCCTGTGTTTCCCTGGTGTTCAGGCCGGCGGCCGGCTCGTCCAGCAACAGGATCTGCGGTTGCGCGGCCAGGGCCCGAGCCAGTTCCAACAATCTCTGCCGGCCGTAAGGCAGTTCCCATGCCGGCAGGCTTCTTTCAGCAAACAGCCCGACAAATTCGAGCTTTTCTTCGGCCAAGGCTCGGCAACGGCGCTCCTCCAAAAAATACCTGGGTGTCTTGAACAGCGCACCCAGCACACCATATCGCACATCCCGATGCGCCCCGGTCATCACGTTTTCCAGGACGCTCATGGTGGTGAACACTTCCAGATTCTGAAAGGTGCGTACCACACCGGCCTGGGCCCTGGCCCAGGCCGGAACGCGAGTCATATCCTGGCCCAACAATCCAACAGTCCCGGAACAGCACTCCACCAGTCCGCTGACCACGTTCAACAGGGTGGTCTTGCCCGCGCCATTGGGACCGATCAGGGCCGTGATCGTTCCTTGGACAACCCGGAAATCCACATCGCAAAGCGCCATGACACCGCCAAAGCGCACGCTCAGGTTTCGACAGTGCAACGCCACGTTGTCAGGGCTCACGGCCGAACCTTCTGCGGACGTTGCTCAACAATTTGCATACACCGCCCGCCAGCCCTTTGGGTAAAAACATCATGCATAAAATAAGAATCAATCCGTAAATGATCACTTCCAGATTCTCATAGAAACGCAAAAATTCCGGCATCACCGTTAAAAACACCGCCCCGGCGATACCGCCCCACAAACTGGCCATCCCGCCCAGCACGACCATGGTGATCAGTTGCACGGAAAAGTGAAACCCAAAGGACGACGGGGCCACGAAATTGAGATAGTGGGCGTAGAGCACCCCGGCGATGCCCGCGTACACCGAGGAAAGCACGAATACGAACAGTTTGTGCCGAGCAATGTTGATGCCCATGGATTGAGCCGCGGTCTCGCTGATGTGGAGAGCCATCAGGGCGCGTCCGTATTTGGAGTGGATCAGGTTCAGGGAGGTCAAAAGCGCCACGGCAACCATGCTCCAGACCAGATAAAAATAGGACAGGTCTGAATCGAATACGAATCCGAATACCTCCAGCACGGGGATGCCCACAAAGCCGGACGGTCCGCCTGTCAAGCCGATGGCTTCATTAAAGAAAATATAGACGATCAGGCCAAAGCCCAAAGTGGCCATGGCCAAATAATACCCCTTCAATTTGAGTACGGGCATGCCGATAAGCATGGCCACCAGCGCCGTCAGCCCCACGCCGGAAACCGCTCCCACGGCCAGGGGCAATCCGTACGTGCCGGTGAGAACAGCCGTGGTATAGGCGGCGATACCGAACAAGGCGCCGTGCCCCAAAGAAATCTGTCCGGCAAACCCCAGGAGCAGATTCAGGCCAAGGACAATGATCGCAAAGATCCCGGCCATGGTCAGGATGCTTAAATAGTAATAATCGTGCCGCAACAGGAAGGGGGTGGCCAAGACCAGCAGGAAAAAAGCGGCCACCGGGGTCAGTTGACGCAGGGTTGAAGACATGGCTCAAACCCGCTCTGTATCCGGAACCCCGAACAATCCCGACGGCTTCCAGAGCAGAATTCCCAGGATGACCACAAAGGCGATGGCGTCCTTGTAGGCCGAGGAAACAAGACCCGCGCCAAAGGCTTCCAGAATTCCGAGAATCAGTCCTCCGGCAGCGGCACCGAACGGGTTGCCCAGGCCTCCGAGGATGCACGCGGCAAAGCCCTTCATACCCAGAAGTACGCCCACATCATAGGAGGTCATGGTCAACGGCGTGAGAATCACTCCCCCCACCGCACCCACAAAGGCCGACAGCATGAAGGAAGCCATGACCATCCGTTCCACGCTGATGCCCACCAGGCGTGCGGCCCTGGGTTCAAATGAGCAGGCCAGCATTGCCCGGCCAAAGATCGTTCGACTGAAAAAGCCTTTCAGCAACGCCAGAACAACCACCGCGATCCCCAAAATCCAGAGACTTTGCGGGATAATGGTCGCGCCCAGAAGATGGATCGGGGCCATTCCGGAAAAAGCAGGGAGCACATAAGTGTCCTTGCCCCAAAAAAGCATGACCAGTCCGCGGATGGTGATGGAGACGCCAATGGTCACGATAATCAGGTTGATTGCCGAGGCGTTCCGCACAGGTCGAATGGTCAACCGCTCCATGAGCAGCCCGACCAAGGTCGTGGCGACCACGGCCAGCAGGATCGCAGCGGGAAGACCGGGATCCAACCAATGCATGAATACCACGGCCAGAATTCCGCCGAGCATCACGAACTCGCCCTGGGCGAAGTTGATGATCCCCGTGGTATTGAAAATGATGGTAAAACCCAACGCCGCCAAGCCGTAGGTGCTGCCTACGGTCAAGCCGGACGCCAGAAACTGCAAAAGACTGGCGAGATCCATCAATCGGACACAAGCTCCCAATCGCCGCCCGCGATCCGGACTATGACAAAGGCCCGCTCGTCCAGACCGTTGTGATCCTCGGCCGATAGCTCGAAAATACCGCCAGTGGCGACAAAACCATGTATTTCTTCCAGGTGGTCCCGAATGGCCTGGGGCGTGGCTTCACCAGCCCGACGCACGGCCTCGACTATGAGTGTCAGGGCATCGTAAGCATATCCGCCGAAGGTGGACACCTCGGTGTTGAATCTGGCTTCATACTCCTGAATGTATGCCTGGAGCACGGCTTTCTGGGGGTGATCTTCGGACAATTGATCAGCCACGGCCAGGCGTCCCGCCGGAAGAATCAATCCTTCCGCCGCGTCTCCGGCCAGCTCGATGAACCGTTTGGAAGCAACGCCGTGGCTCATATACAGGGGCGTGTCCATGGCCAGCTGCACCCTGTTGCGGGCAATCACCGCGGGACCGGGATTGGTTCCCCAGCAAACAATGGCGTCCGGATTCAGCCCTCGAATTTTCGTCAGCTGCGGGGTCATGTCCGTGTCTTTCGGTCCATAGATTTCATCCGCCGCCACATTCATGCCATGGGCCGGAATCAACTCCATCAACACTTCGCGACCGGCCTGGCCAAAGCCGTCGGATACCGTAATGATCGCGATGTTTTTATACCCCTGGGACTTGGCATGTTCCAAAATCTTGATCACGGCATGGCGGTCGGATTGGGGCGTCTTGAAGACCCAGGGATTGACCGGCTTGACGATTTTTTCAGCAGCAGCGCAGGAGACAAGGGGTATCCGGGCCGAGGCGAACTTGGGCATGATGGCCAGGGTGTTGCCCGAGGTGGTCCCGCCAATGGCCGCGACCACCCGGTCGCGCTTGAGCAGTCGATCCGCGGCGAGCACGGCCTTGTTCACCTCTGTTTCATCATCATAGATGATCATTTCCAGGGGGCGTCCCAAAATGCCGCCCTGGGCGTTGATCTTGTCCTGAAGCAACAGCAGGGTGTTGCGTTCCGGTTCGCCGAGAAATGACGCCGGACCGCTTACGGAAAGCACTGCGCCGACCTTGATCGGCTCGGCGGCCTTGGCTGCTGGTGCGCTGATAAATACCATCACCGCGAGAGCAAAAAACAGGATGCGAGTGATCATGGCCAAATCTCCTTCGAATGGGTTTGCGGTTCACGGGACAGGCGGTTTATCGCATGGACAATTTTGCAAAAACAATACACGGCGTCGAAAATCCCAGTCATTTCATGTTCAACGCAATTGTCTCGCCAACAGAAGAAAAGACTCCACGGCTCACGAAGGATGCGCACCATGGACGGGGTGTTCATTACCGGTCCAGCCCTGCCTTGTCATCAAACAAACAGCCCATGGGTGGAATCCAGCCGATCAATGGCGGCGGCAAAGAATTCTGATCAGGGCATTGTATTCTTTTGACAAGAAAAGCTTCAAAAAACATCTATTTTCCCACCGCACAAGCGGACGGACTGACCCACAACGCCGCACCCTCCAGCCGACTAAGCAATGTCCTGCTTACAGAGCCCATGGAAAACAGGCCCGAACCTGTCGTTCCCGTACGACCCACAGCCACAACGGCATATCGCTCGCGGGCGGCTTCCTCCAGGATGGCCTGGGCCGGATGAGCGGCCACCAGCACCTTGCTTTGAATTCTCTCCCGAGCCACCCCGTTGTCCAGAAGTGAACGAAGAGCCGTCTCGAAAAATGCTTGATGCTCGTCAGCGGCGCTGGCGGAATTCTTGCGCACATGAATCAGGGTGATGGCGTGCTCGGGTTGATCCGCCGCGACAAATCCCACATGATCAGCAATTTGCACGCATGGCTCTGAACCGTCAACGGCAAGGAGAATATTCCTTCGGCCTCGCTCAGGACGTTGACAGACCCAGATGGGAAAGGTCAATTCCTCATTGATTATGGTCTTTGTCACGCTGGCCACGAAGAGTTCTTCAAACCGGGAGAGGCCGCGACGACCAAGGACAAGGGCGTCAAACAGGCCCTTCACGGATTCCTGAATCAAATCCCTGGCCGAGCCGTATTGGCTGAATACCAGGCGAACGTTCACATTTTTTTCCTGGAAACCCGCCCGCAGCAACATTTCCCGGCCCTTTTCCAAAAGCTGTCCGGCACGTTGTTCCTGGCGCTTGTTCCAGTCCAGTTCAATTCTCTGTTTCTGATACACCTCCCCCCTGTCCAGAGAGATATCCGGGGTCTTGGGGGCGACATACAACAGGGTCAACCGAACCGGATGCTTGTAGTGAAAAAAAATCTCCACGAAACGACCGGCCTGATATGAAGTTTGGTCATCGCCGATGGCGAGCAGAAAATGTTTTTCCATGACTATCCCTCGTTTCTTTTCGCTGTATCTGATCGCAACGGGTCTTGGATCAACCGGCGCCGTCCATGTGAAAAAAACGCCACGCCCTGATCCGAAAAAACAGCTTGCCCCTCCAATTTAAGGAGAGCGTCTTCTTGTCGTGACCAGAGAATCAAGAATCATCGTTTTGGCCGACGTAAACTGGCCTGTCAAACATGCGTATGGGCTAAAAGATACAACAAATGATCCATCAGGGCCACACCAAATCGTTTCTGAGGGATTAGGCAAGCAGTTCATGAATGGCCAAGGCATCCAGCGGTCTGGAAAAAAAGAATCCCTGCACGCATTGGCAGGACATGCCACGCAATGAATCGATTTGGAGGTCCTTTTCCACTCCCTCGGCCACGACCGTCAACTTCAGGCTATGGGCTAACGCCATCATTGCCTGGGTGATCTGTTGACCGTCATGATTGTCCAGGGCCGCGATGAATGAACGGTCGATCTTCAACGTATCCACGGGGAACCTGTGCAAGTAGGACAAGGAGGAGTATCCCGTTCCGAAATCATCAATAGCCAAGCTGATCCCCAGTCTTTTGAGTTCACGAAGGGTGATCAAGGCCAAATCGGCGTTTTCCATGATGGCGGATTCCGTAATCTCCAGCTTCAGGGAAGCGGCTGACAACCCGGTCTCTTGGAGCACTTGAAGCACTGTGGCTGCAAGGTTCGGCTGGGCCAACTGCCGTCCGGAGAGGTTTACGGACATGAACAAATCGCGAGCTTTTGGAAAACGCGTCCGCCACTCGGACATGGTCAAACACGCTGTTTGCAGCACCCAATCGCCCAGCTCTTTGATGATCCCGGTTCTCTCGGCAACAGGGATGAATTCCACAGGGCTGATCAAGCCGCGAACGGGATGGTTCCAGCGGGCCAACGCCTCAAAACCGATCAAGACGCATCCGTTCAGGGTATAAATCGGCTGGTACTGTAACACAAACTCATTGTGCGCCAACCCCCGGCGCAGGTCATGTTCCAAGCTGGCGGCATGCATAAAGCGTTGAAGCATGGAGGTGGTGAAAACCTTGAATCCAGCGCCCCCCTTTTCCATGGCGGACTGCAGGGCGATTTCCGCATCCCGCAACAGGTCGTCGGCGCTGAGATACGATTTTGTCTTGATCAGCAGTCCTCCACTGGCGGTGATGAACAATTCGGTATCGTCAACCACTTCGACCCGTTTGATTTCATGAAACAGACGCCTGGCAATGACCACGGCCTCGCGTGGGGAATTGAGCTCTTCCAAGAGCACCACAAACTCGTCCCCTCCGGTGCGCGACACGGTATCCATCCCCCGCAGGCATTCACCAATGCGTCGACCTTGACGGACCAGAATCTGGTCCCCGATTTGATGCCCCATGGTATCGTTGATCTGTTTAAAGCGGTCCAGATCCAACATGAGCACGGCGAAATGATAGTTGTTTCTTCGTCGCCCGCGCTCAATGGCCCGTTCCAAGCGTTCCAGGAGCAACGCCCGATTGGGCAGACCCGTAAGAGGGTCGTGCAACGCCATATGGGTCAGGCGTTCCTGATAGCGCTTGCGTTCGGTGATGTCCTGGGTGCAGCCGAGAACGCCGATAATCGCGCCATTGGCGTCTTTCAGGGGCACGACGTCGGTTTCCACCCACGCTTCGGAACCGTCCGCACGCACAATCCTGTCGGTCAGAGCAAGCTGCGCCTTTTTCTCGCGCATCACGTGAAGATCCACATCCCGATGCCTGGCCGCCTCTTTTTTGCGCCAAGAAAGGTCGCCATCGCTCTTGCCTAAGATATTCTCGGGCTTTTCCAGGTCGAGCAAACAAGCGTAATGACGGTTGCAGCCAAGATAGACGGACTGGGTGTCCTTCCAGAAAATCCCCTGGGGAATCGTGTCCATGACCAAGTGGAGCATATGTCGTGAATCGATCAAACTACGTTGTACCCGCTTGCGCTCGGCCATCTCCGATTCCAAACGCTTGATTTTGTCCTCCAGTTCCGAATTCACCTCACGAATTATCCGGTACAGTTCATAACTTTCCAGGGTCTGAGCGGCCGACTGCATCATGATCGAAAAAATGGCCAGGGATGTATCGTGGATGGCCTTGCGCGGCTGTTGCGGGATGCCCAAGAAAACCCCTCGGCATCGGGAAACCGTATTCATGGCGTGAATCAACACCTCACTATCGTCACCCCCCGCGAAATAATGATCCGAACGCCGCAAAACCAGGGACAAAATCCGTTCCTCCACAAGGCGTTCAAAAATCGCTTTGATTCGTGGGGCAGCTTTCGACGGAGTGCATAGGACCATGGACAGGTCCGCATCCTGGTCATCCATCAGATAAAAGGCCGCGGCCTCCCAGGGGATGAGCCTGTCGATCTTGTCCTGGACCTCCTGGAGAATGATTTCCGGCTTGTCGATGCGATTCAGGCTGACGCCCTGCCTGCCCATTTCCAGCACCAGTCGCAGCGCCTGGATGGTGGCGCGATTGACGGCTTCCAGGTGGGACGTCCTTTCTCCATTTATCTTGTCGGAATGCGAAGATTTTATCATGAACTACCCGAAAAAAACACGCATGATGTCCGCCACCTGTTTATCCACCTGGCGGGCCAGCACCGGCAGGACGTTTTTGGACAAACCTAGACTTGCCCAGGCCTCGATATCCAAAGGAGGCGCCAACGTTGCACCGCTTTTGCCCAAGGCCAGTGAATGGGCCAAAAAGTCAGCGACATGGGTCACGGCCGCCTCCCGGGCATACCCGCTAGATCCTGGAGAATGGTGTTCTCCCACGGCCAGAACCAGATTTTCTGGAAGCTGCCATTTTTCCATGACCTGTTGGGCCAATTCGGCATGGTTGAATCCCCATCGCTTACTTTCCAAGGCATGCAGGGCGACCTTTTGTCCGCGGTATTCATTGAATACCCCATGAACTGCATCCAGTCGGTTCTTCAGCATGATCAGGCGTCCGAGATCATGCAAAAGGCCGGCAACGAAAAAACGTTCCTCGTCCTGTTCTCCGCAATGCACGGCGAGAATCATTCCCACAACCCCGCAGGCAACGGAATGCTTCCAGAAGCCGGACATGTCCAACATGTCGCTTTGCAATCCCTGGAACATGCTGATCACGGAAATACCCATGGCCAGGTTAATGATCTTATTGTGCCCCAAAAGCACGATGGCCCTGGAAAGAGTATCGACTTTTTGGGGAAAACCGTAATAGGGCGTGTTCACGACCTTGAGCAGCTTGACGGAGAGAGCCACGTCCTTGCTGACCAAGTCAGCGACATAGGCAGCGGAGCTTTGAGGATCATTCGCCGCTTGCAGGACATGGCGAAAAATCTCGGGATGAGAGGCTAATTCCAGATCCTGGCGGACAACATTTTCAATGTTCTCTTTTCTGGGCCAAACAGACACGGGAGGCGCATCAATGGTTCTGGAAAAGACAGCGCAACTGCCTGCTTCATCTTTGGCGAGCAGCTGGGCCGTTCGTTCGATATACAGCTTGATCGCCTCACGAACCATGGGATGACGGACATCATCCAGGCAAAAAAAGATCTTGGCCAGTTCACGAGCCTGATTCAACAGCGCTGGATTCAAGACAACAGGATGTGCATCCCCCTCTTGGCCGTTCTCTCCCAGAACGTCTCCTTCCACGATACCCCAAATCTTGCAGGTCCAGATATGCTTTTCCGAAAGCACGGCTCCTTTGGGCAGGAGCATTCTTCCCTGGGGAGATTTCAAGTCCTCTGCCAAAACCATTCCGGGCTTGAAATCATCAACTTTCAACAACCCCATGGATACTTCCAGCCGCTAATCATTGTTCTTGAACGCCTCTTAAACAACATTCTGAAATGAAAAGGAAGCGAAATCAATTGATTATCTTTTGTGATTTTTTTCTTTAATGGAGAAAGCAAAAAAAGTCCACGCGATAAAATACGAGTGCTTACCCAAGAACGTTAATTCATAACATATCCACAACGATCTTCTTTCAATGCTTCCCGGCATTGCGTCGGAGCTCCAGGCGCCTGATGGCCGCGCCCAAAGCAGCATACACCGCGGCCCACATGAAAAGGCCGCATGGAACGAACAGTGTTTTTCCTGCCCGTAGCAGAATCAAAGCGGAAGTTCCGGTTGCCAGCATCACGGCGTATTCCGCCAGCACGGTCTTCTTGTGCCCCCAGCCCAGTTGCACCAGACGCTGATAATAGTGGTTGCGATGGGCCTGCCAGAGCCGCTCCCCGGCTACCAAACGGCGCAGCAGGGTCACGGTGGCGTCCACGATGAACGGTGAAAAAACGAGCACGCCGGCCCAAAACGGAAACAGTTCCTGGAGGTCAGCAAAAAGGATCAGGATCGCGGCCAGAAACCCCAGGGTTGAGGCGCCGGTGTCACCCATAAAAATCCGTGCCGGCGGAAAATTGAAAACCAAAAACCCTGCGCAGGCCAAGGCCGCGCTGAAGCAGACCAGGCCGTAGCCAGCGTTCCCAGACAGCCAGCCGAACAGTCCCAAAAAACAAAAGCCGATCAGCCCCATGCCCCCGGCAAAGCCGTCCATGCCGTCCATGAAATTGTAAAGATTCGTCATCCAGATCAAAAAGAGCAAGGAAATAATCAGACCCAGCACCCCGGGCCACTGCCAGGTCCAAACGCCCACCTCCAGCGATCCCAGCCCCAGGCCGGCGCTTAAAGCGATGATCGCGGCCAAGCCGTGCATGGCAAACCGCGGGATCACACCCACACCGGCCCGGTCGTCGCAAAAGGAGATCAGGGCCACCAAGACAGCCCCGGTCAAGGGCCAAACCAATCCGTGCGGAAAATGGTTCAAGCCGGATATGAGCAACAGTGCGGCGGCCAGACCGGCCAGAATGGCCAACCCGCCGGTCCGCGGCACAGGGGCCTGATGCAGGGACCGCTCATTGGGATGGTCAAGAATCCGCAGCTTGGCCCGTGTGCCGGAAAGATAAGCGGTCAGGCCCCAGCTGAAACCCAACGCGGCCAATAAAGGCAGGATAAAGGATGCGATTGAGACAAGGGACGGCATAATCCGGTCTAATGGTCAAAAGTCATTTGTGATCCGATATATTTCTTCAATCTGGGTCTTGCGATCTCATATACCACAGGGCCATCTCCTCCAATCCCTGATCCAGCCTTTTGATCGGGGTCCAGCCCAACTCCTCCTGGATCCTGACCGCATTGACCTCCAGAGAGCCGGTCAATCTGCGAAACTCGGATCGGCGTTTGAGGACCTTGGCCGCCAGTTCCATGAACGGCAGGGGCACGGAAAGCATTCGGGCCTGACGGCCCATGGCCTTGGCCAAAACGCGCACCAGATCGGGAGAGGAAACAGCCTCGTCATCGGCGATGAGGTATGTTCCGGTTTTGGGATGGCGGACGCATATGTCCAGGGCCGCGCAAAGATTGTCCAGCCCAAGCAGGCTGCGCCGGTTCTGCACCGCGCCCAGGGGGAAGGTTCGATTCTGGTGAACGGCCTCCAGCAGTCGCAGCAAATTGCCCTTCACACCCGGACCATGGACCAAGGGTGGACGCAAAATGGTCGCTTCCAGGCTGGTTGCAGCTGATATTTCGGCCAGGGTCTGCTCGGCCTCCCACTTGGAGATGCCGTAAGGATCCTCAGGGTGCGGCGGATCATTCTCGGTGAACGCCCGGCCATAGGTTTCTTCTCCGTTCACCTTGATCGAACTGACAAAAACCAGGCGGCGCGCGCCATGGGCAGCGGCTTGCCGGGCCAGATTTTCCGTCCCTTCCAGGTTCACCCTGCGGAAAACGTCCAGGGCCGGTCCGTGCTCTCGCAGGACATGCGCCCGGCCAGCCAGATGCACGACCACGTCCACGCCTTTCAGGGCTTCTGACCAGTCTGTTTTGCCGTGAATATCCCCCACAGCGACGACGTTGTCGCCCTCACCGGCCCGAACCGCTTCCCGGACCGCATGCCCCTGACCTCGCAGCACCGGGCACAAGGCCCGGCCCACGAAGCCGTTGGCCCCTGAGACCAGTATCTTCAGTACACTCATGGTTTTTCCAAATCCTCACGACACTGCTCAACGGGCACGGCCAGACTCAAGAATCGATCATCTTCTCCGAACATCAGCTGCTTGTCCACCATCATGCGCAGGAACCCGTCAAGCTTGTCCGCGGGCAGTTGCTGAAATCGCGCCATAATCCGCTCTCTGGACCGGGTTTTGCGGCAGAACAGGTAGACCTGGCGCGAGGTCGGGGGCAGACGATGGACTGCGTTGTTCCCGTTTGTCCGGCGATGAATGACGATCAAAAAGTCTTTCCCGTCCTGATATCCCAGAATCGGTCCGGGATTTGGTCCGCCCATCAGCCGGTCATAGTCCTTGCGCCACTGCCGCAACCGGATCTCCACCGGACGCCACAGCCTGCGTTGAGCGCCAAGGCCTCCCGTGTAGCCCTGGATCATCATCCGCATTTTCCCGGTTACCGTTGCTGGGAACAGCTTTTCCCAACGCGGATCGTTGCCAGTCAAACGAATGCCGTGGCGCTCGGGCTGGCGAAATACCGGGCTGTCCAGCCCCAGCCAGAAGGATACCGGCTTTAATGGACGAAAGCACGCGGCATACTCCAAGTTGCGCAGGGATTCCCGAACTTCGTCCGCGGTGCTGCCGGGAAAATGCAGCAGCAGATTGCCGCCGTGATGCATGCCCAGAGCCTCGCAATGGCGCAGCATCTCCATGTTGGTCAAGGCGCTGGTTCCCTTATTTATTCTGGCCAGCAGGGCCGTGCACAGGGCCTCGACGCCCACCTGCAGCTCATGCATTCCGGCCCGGCGCATGGCCAAAAGCAGTTTGACCGGGGTATCGGCCCGGATTTCCCCGAACAGCCGGAACTGGCGTTTGCTTTCTTCCAACAGGGAAAATAGTTCTTTTGCTCCCTTGCGAGGCAGCAGATTGTCCATGAAAGCAAAGGACAAAATCTTGTGTCTGGCACTCAACTGCTCGATATCGCTGGCGATCCTTTGCGGAGACTTGCTGCGATAACCCGCCCACTGCAAATTCAGGTTGCAGAACGCGCAGCCGCCGGTTGAACCAGCTTGCCCGGCGGCCTGCCACAAGCAGCCCCTGGAGCCCTCCACCGGAAGCACAGGGAAAAAGCGCTTGTCCGGGGCAAGGCTCTGCAACAGGGCGAAGTAGTCGTCAAAATCCGGCGTGGGCAGTGTATCCAGGTCCCGAAGTTGCGTTACCGAAGAAACATGCACCGCCGCTTTTTCCAGGTCCCTCCTGCACAGACCGTCGACCAATTCGGCCAAGGCCGCCTCGCCTTCGCCCTGGATCAGGAAGTCGATTTCCGGAAACAGCGCGGTCAATGCGGCCGCGGATTCTCCAGCAAGGGTCGAGCCACCGACCACAACGGGCAAACCGGGAAACTGCTTTTTGATTTGTCGAATCAAATACAAGGTAGCGGTCAACTGGCACAGGGAAACGCTGAATCCGGCCAGGCCGCAATCCGCCCAGTTGATTGTGCGGATGAATTGATCGCAGGACTGGTCCAGTGTGGTCTTCAGGTACTCCAGCCCGGTCCTGCGAAGCAGCCTGCTGGCCCTGCTCTCCCTGGTGAACAGCTTTTCGATGCGCGGAATCTGCGCCGGAAACAACAGGGTCGCGGCCACACACTCGGCGATCCAGGTCCGTTCGGAAACGGCTTGGTACAGGGGATAGCCGATGCATGCGGCGACTCCCAGGTGAAAATGCTCGGCCCGCACGGGCAGATCCTGGAAGCATTGACGCAAATGAGCCTTGAGCGCACCAAGCTGGATGGATGGCCGGTTGTACAGGGCCCAAGGAGCGGAAACGAGAATCACCGGTCGCATGGCGAAACCTTACCTTTCACTGCCTGGATCATGCAACCGGCTTGCGGACTCCGTCCGGCTGAGATAATCATGTTTGCATTGATTCACGACATGCTGGATCAATTCCCCCGGAACAACCAGGAAAAGAACGCCATGGCTTCAACAATCCGCATCATGCCCTGCCTGGACATGCAAAACGGCCGCGTGGTCAAGGGGGTGCATTTCGTCGACCTCAAGGATGCCGGAGATCCGGTTGCGTGCGCCCGGGCCTACTGCGAAAACGGCGCGGATGAGCTGGCCCTGCTGGACATCACGGCCACGGTGGAAGGCCGGACCACCTTGCTGGAGACAGTCAAACGCGTCGCCGCGGTGACCACCGTGCCCTTCACGGTGGGTGGCGGCATCGTTGATGTCGCGTCGGCCGAAGCCGTGCTGGAGGCCGGGGCGGACAAGATCTCCCTCAGCAGCGCCGCCTATCGCAAGCCCGAACTGATCCCGGAACTGATCAAGGTCCTGGGACCGGAACGGATTACCGTGGCCATTGACGTGGACCGGAACCCGAACCTGCCCTCGGGATACGAGGTGTACATCAATGGCGGACGCACGGCCACGGGAACTGATGCCGTAACATGGGCCAAACGGGTGGACGGTTATGGCGTTCCCATCATCCTGCCCACCAGTAAAGCTGGGGACGGAGCGCAAACAGGGTATGACCTGCCTGTGATTCGGGCCATGAATGCCGCGGTGTCGGCCGAGATCGTGGCCTCCGGCGGCGCGGGCAGGCTGGAGCATTTCTACGACGCGATCCAGGCAGGCGCCGCCATTCTCCTGGCCGCCTCCATGTTCCATTTCGGCAGAATCCGGATCAGCGAATTAAAACAGTACCTGAAGGAACGCGGCGTATCGATCAAATAGCGTCAAGGTCCCTTCCAGGCTAGGAAAAACGATATATGGTTCAAAACTGCGGGCCAGATCATGGACAGTGAAATAATCACCACCGACACCGACAAGATCATCAAGGCCCTGATGGACATCAGCAGCGCCATCAACTCTGATCTCTACCTGGAGGACATTCTCCGGCTGATCGTGATGGTCACGGCCAAGGTCACGGGGGTCGAAATCTGCTCGTTGTGGCTGATCGAGGACACGGAAAAGGGGAAAAAAATCCGCCTCAAGGCGACCCAGACCATTGAGCCGGTGTACCTGAAAGACCGGGAACTGAATATCGACGAGGGCGTTGTCGGGCACGTGGCGTCACGCAAGATCCCGTTGATCGTTCGCGACGTCCTGGCCGAACCGCTGTTCAAGGAAAAGGAGATGGCCAAAAAGCTCGGCCTCAAATCCATGGCCAGCATCCCCCTGCTGCTCAAGGATCACCAAGTGATCGGGGTTCTGAACTGCTTCACCTCGGATTTCCACGACTTTTCAGACACGGAAATCAACCTGATCACCACCGTGGCCAACCAGGCTGCTGTGGCCATCTATAACTCGGAGCTGATGATCAAGACCAAGGTCATCCAGGAAGAGCTGGAAACCCGGAAAATGGTTGACCGGGCCAAGGACGTCCTGATGCGGCGGACCGGAATGTCCGCGGAGGAGGCGTATCAATGGCTGCGCAAGAAAAGCATGGACTCCAGAAAGCCCATCCGCGGCATTGCCGAGGCCGTCCTCCTTTCAGAAGAAATTTATTGAAGAGTTTCAAAGAGATACTTTTCCTTGTGACAAAATTGTGAAATGCTGATTGACAAATTTGCGAAAAAGGAGGTATTGGCACCCACTCCACGACACAACGGCGTGAAGTGGGGTTTCTAGACATACGCATCAGCCAATGCATTCGCGCGATACTTCCGGCACGACCTGAAGCCTCGGCGCGAATCCGCCGCGAGACAAAGACGTCTTGCCCGCAGTTGTTGACAACCGGGGACAGGACGTTTTTTGTTTGCGGCGCCAGGCCTTGAAAAACGCTCCTCTCCCCCACCCCCTTTATTCTTCAAGGAGAGAAAAGGATCATGAACGACATGCGTTTTTCAAAGGCCAATGACGTACTTGGAACCACCAATCGCGGCAATCCGGCGGAATCCGGGTTGTGCACGCTGTGCCGGGCGGACTGCCAGGGCAAGTGTGAAACCTTCCTATCCAGCCTGGTGGGCCGCTCGATTCTCTACCCGAGAAACTTCGGGCTGGTCACCGCCGGCGCCAACAACACCACCCACGTCGGGGTTTCCTACAACGCGCTGCGCATCCAAGGCCGTGCCTACGGCGTCCAGGGCGTGGCCCCGGACCTGTCCACGGACCCGGACGACTGCATCTTCCCCAACGTCAGCCTGGAAACCAGTTTCGGTCGAGAAATCAAGACCAAGTCACGCATCCCGCTGATGACCGGGGCCTTGGGCTCCACCTTTATCGCGGAAAAATACTGGAATTCCTTCGCCATTGGCGCGGCCCTGGTGGGCATTCCCGTTGTTGTCGGCGAAAACGTGGTCGGCGTGGACCGGAACTCGGTGATAGCCAAGGGCAAGATCAGCAAAGCTCCGGAGCTGGAGCGGCGTATTGCCAGCTACACCCGGTATAACGGCGATTACGGGGCGATCATTGTCCAGATGAACGTGGAAGACACCCGCAACGGCGTGGCCGAGTACATCGCCCAGAAATACGGCGACCAATGCATCATTGAACTCAAATGGGGCCAGGGCGCCAAGGACATCGGCGGAGAGATCCAGGTCACCAGCCTTGAATACGCAAAATTTTTGAAGAACCGCGGCTACATCGTCGACCCTGACCCGGAAAAGGAATGGGTTCAGGCGGCCTTTGCCAAGGGGGCTATCACCTCTTTTGCCCGACACAGCCGCCTGGGCGGCACCAATCTGAGCAAGGTTGAACAGGTCCGCGAGGACTTCATGAAGACCGTGGACTATTTGCGCAGCCTGGGCGTGCGCAGGATTTCCCTGAAGACCGGGGCCTACGGCATGGAGGAGCTGGCCATGGCCATCAAGTTCGCCACCGAAGCCAAGCTGGACCTGTTGACCATTGACGGAGCGGGCGGCGGCACCGGGATGAGCCCCTGGAACATGATGCAGAGCTGGGGCGTACCCTCAATCATTTTGCATGCCAAAGCCCATGAATACGCCTCCATCCTGGCGGCCCGCGGTCAGCAGGCGGTAGACCTGTCCTTTGCCGGCGGGTTTGCGCTGGAGGACCATATCTTCAAGGCCCTGGCCCTGGGTGCGCCATTCACCAAACTCGTGTGCATGGGCCGGGCGATCATGATTCCAGGTTTTGTCGGAACCAACATCGAGGGAGCGCTCCATCCCGAACGTCGCGAGAATATCTTCGGCAATTGGGAGCAGTTGCCCAAAACCGTGCAGGATATCGGCGATAGTCCGGAACAGATCTTCGCCGGGTATTACGATGTGCAGGAGAAGGTGGGCAAAAAGGAAATGAAGAACATCCCCTACGGCGCCATCGCCTTCTGGACCCTGGCGGACAAACTGGCCTGCGGACTGCAGCAGCTGATGGCCGGAGCGCGCAAGTTTTCCATGGACCGGATTTCGCGCAGCGACCTGTTTTCCGGGAACCGGGAAACAGCTCAAGAAACCGGCATTCCATATGTATCCGAAGCTAACGACGAAACCGCCAAGAAAATACTCGCCTCCTAGTTTCCATCCGGAAACATATAACTCTTTGATATTTAACTTTATTAACCGAAAAATCGCTTGACATTTAATGCATTTTTTGACATGCTTCAACTTGTAGCCATTTGTTTATATTATAAAAATCAAAATGGAGCATGCAAAAAATGAGAAAAATATTTGAAAATCGTCCACAATTTTCTCATCTAATGCCGAACAACAAGCTTGGTAAACAACTTGAAAAAATATCTGGAATATTATTTGAGAACAAAAATTTTCTCAACAATATATTCGTAGACAT